>Ga0207656_10000022_pt1 | contig 106345 bp, 94 predicted proteins | sample KBSCornC12_FD_184297 | JGI IMG/M metagenome (GOLD analysis project Ga0207656, IMG submission 184297) | Corn rhizosphere microbial communities from Kellogg Biological Station, Michigan, USA - KBS Corn C1-2 (SPAdes) (version 2) | ecosystem: Host-associated > Plants > Roots > Rhizosphere > Soil ...
GATTTCCTGCATGCACAAAAGGCTTGGGCCGAGCTGCAACCGCTGCTGATCGGGCCGCTGGCCGAGGGCAACCGTTCGTGGCAGGTGCAGTTCTGGCCGGACAAGAAGAACCTGGTCGGCCGCCAGGTCGAGCAACTGGTCGCCAGCCAGCCGCAGATCGACGGCGCCGCCCTGGCCAAGTCCAGCGTGGTGGTGCAAGGCCTGTCCGCCTACGAATACATCCTCTACGACGCCAAGACCGACATCGCCGACGACGCACAAAAGGCCCGTTACTGCCCGCTGCTGGTCGCCATCGGTGACCGTCAGAAGGCCCTGGCCGAGGAGATCCTGGCCAGCTGGAACAGCACCGACGGCATGCTGGCGCAGATGACCAAGTTTCCGAACCAGCGCTACGCCGATTCCCACGAAGCCATTGCCGATCTGCTGCGCGTGCAGGTCACCGCACTGGACACCCTGAAGAAAAAACTCGGCACGCCGATGGGCCGCCAGACCAAGGGTATCCCGCAGCCGTTCCAGGCCGATGCATGGCGCAGCCAGTCGTCCCTGCAAAGCCTCGAAGCCAGCCTCGCGGCAGCCCAAACCGTATGGGTCGGCGTCGACAACAAAGGCCTGCGTGGCCTGCTGCCGTCCGAGCAGAAGCCGTTGGCCGACAAGATCGACGCCGCCTATGCCGCGTCGCTGAAACTGTTCGCCAGCAACCAGCGCACCCTCAACGAACTGTTGAACGACGACGCCGGGCGCCAGCAGCTCAACGATATCTATGACAGCCTCAACGTCGTCCACCGCCTGCACGAAGGCGAGCTGGCCAAGGCGCTGGGCATCCAACTGGGCTTTAACGCCAACGACGGTGACTGATGATGCTCAGGCGACAGGCTTTGGCCATCGGCAGCGTGCTGCTCAGTGCTCTCACACTGGGTGGCTGGACGCTGTTCAAAAGCAAAGACAAGGGCCCGCTGCTGCTCTCGGCGCGGGATGATGCGGACGGCAAGCACTACGCCGTGGGTTACCGCCTGGACGGCAGGCAGGTATTTGCCACCCAGGTCGGCCAGCGCTGCCACGACATCATCAACCACCCGACGCTGCCGATTGCGCTGTTTGTCGCCCGTCGCCCGGGCACCGAGAGTTACCTGATCGACCTGCGCGATGGCGCGCTGCTGCAAACCATCACCTCCCAGGTCAACCGCCACTTCTATGGCCACGCGGTCATTCACAAGAGCGGCGACTGGCTGTACGCCACCGAGAACGACACAGCCGACCCCGGCCGTGGCCTGCTCGGTGTGTACCGTTTCGAAGGCGAGCGGCTGGTGCATACCGGCGAGATCTCCACCCACGGCATCGGCCCGCACCAGGTGTCGTGGATGCCCGACGGCGAAACCCTGGTGGTGGCCAACGGCGGCATTCGCACCGAAGCCGAAAGCCGCGTGGAGATGAACCTCGACGCCATGGAACCGAGCCTGGTGCTGATGCAGCGCGACGGTACCTTGATCAGCAAGGAAACCCTCGGCCAGCAGATGAACAGCGTGCGGCACATGGGGATCGCCAGCGATGGCACCATCCTCACCGGGCAGCAGTTCATGGGGGCGTCACAGGAGCGTTCCGAGTTGCTGGCGATCAAGCGTCCGGGGCAGCCATTCGTGGCGTTTCCGGTGGCGGACGAGCAGTTGCAGGCGATGGGGCACTACACCGCCAGCGTCGCAGTGCACAGCGAATTGCGCCTGGTGGCGTTGACTGCCCCACGGGGCAACCGCTTCTTTATCTGGAACATGGACAGCGGCGAGCTGCGCCTGGACGGACCGCTGCCCGACTGCGCCGGTGTCGGTGCCGTGGAGGATGGGTTTGTCGTGACCTCGGGCCAGGGCCGTTGCCGGTTCTACGATTGTCGCCAGAAACAGTTGGTGGCAACGCCGCTGGAATTGCCGGCAGGGCTTTGGGATAACCATCTGCACATGATCTGACGCCCCCTTTGCCAGAACATTTCCACGACCACAAAAAAAGGGCCTCGCTTCGCAAGGCCCTTTCCCAGGGGTTTGAATCGTTTCAACTCTGCGGCCTCATGCCTTGAGACATGCCAAACATGAAGAGCAACAACTCATGATCGGGCTTGGCCGCCGTGCTCGCCTTGGCAACGCGCGGCAACAGGCATTGCGCGCCACCCTGCGTTGCACTGAGCACCTGGGTGCGAGGCTGTTCCCACGCCGCCAGCGCCAGGGCTGCAACGCCCAGCGCCCCGACCAGGAACAGACCTCGTGCTATTTCTAGCTTCATCTGGTTAAACCCTTGATAGCGCTGCCAAACGCCGTCTCGTAAAAGTAGCTGAGTTTCTTCCAGTCGGCATCGTTCCACGACGAATGGCGGCGCAATTGCAGCATGTCATGGGAGGCGGCCCGATAAGCGGTCAGGCGCTGGCGGCATTTCTCGAAGTCCAGCAGCGCCACTTCGACGTTGGCCGAATCACCCTCGCCCGTCACTCGCACAAAGATATGCTTGATGTAGAGGCAGCCATGCTGCCAACGACCCTTGTGCATGCGCGCCAGGGTGCCGGCCAGTTCCTGGAGCACACGCTCATGCACCCGCTCGCCGTAATGCTCGCGGCCACCGGCGGCGTACCAGTTCTCTATTTCGTCGAAACCGTCGAGGGCCGCAGTGACCAGCAGCGCTTTCCACTGGTGCTCGGGGTCGCGGCGCGCTTCGCAAAACACCATTTCCGGCACACGCACGTCCAACAAACGCAGGCCCTTGAGGGCATCGCGCTCACGCAGCACCGTCGGGCGACCAAACGGATGCAGCCAACTGCGGTAGATGTGCCCGGTCTGGCGCTTGCTGTAGAGCAAGCGTCCGTTGGGGCTGATCACACGCTGCACACCGCTTTCACCACCACGGCGACGGTTGGGCTCTTCGACCCACTCGCCTTGCTGGCGCCAGAAATATTCGAATCGTTCCTCGGGAGCTACGTGACTGCCTGCTACGCACTCAACTGCCATCCTGTTACCTCTTGCGTAATACGTACACTCGCCACATGGCATAGAGCGGTATGAAGTCCAGGGACTCCTGGACACGGAAGCCGGCTTCCTCAAACTCTGCTTCAACAGTAGCAGCCGGTAACACAAATCTGTTTTGGTAACCTTCCTGCTCACCTTTCTTGCGACGCTGCTGCTCGAGCCGCTTGCGTTTCCAGGCCTTGAAATTGCCATCGACCCACAACGAAACAATCACGCTGTCACGGGTAACGCGTTGAAACTCGCGCAATATCGCCATGCGATGCGCCGGATCACCAATGTGGTGCAACAGTCGCATGCAGAAAATGCTGTCGACCGCGTTATCTGGCAAAGCAATATCAAAGGCCGATGTCTGCAAGGGTCGTACCCGTTTCACCACATCGGCGGGCTGGGCGACCGTTGCCACCTTCAACATGGACGCCGAGTTGTCGGCGCCGATGATCACGCGGTTGGGCTTTTCCGCCAGCAGGGGCCAGAAACGACCGGCGCCGCAGGGCAAGTCCAGCACCAGGCCAGGCTCACCCGCCATCGCCAGCGCGCCACGGGCCAATTGCTCGTCGCGTTTGTGGGACAACCGGCGCGCCAGATTGTCTTGATGCTTGAGCAAATATTCCTGAGCGTGTTCGTCGTCGTACTTTTCGGAAAATTCGAGCTTGATCGGGGTAGGCATCAACGGATCTCCAGTAGCTGATGCCTACAACCTTAAGCAGCGCACTGTGAGTAACTGGTCAACCCGTTGTGAAAAACTTGTCCTGTCCAGCCCCATACATTTCAAGACTTTACAGACTCACGCAATAGCATGGGGCCATCTTCGCCGAATTGCGGGGATGTCTGGCAGGATAGCGGCAGGGGCTAGCGTCAGGCGTTGACCTGACTCAATTGCACATGAAAGCGGCAGCCGTTGGGCTCCATGGTACTGAGGCTGACGCTCCAGCCCTGGTTCTCGCAGATGCGCTGCACCAGCGACAACCCCAACCCCAGGCCCTCACCGCGCTTCTCGCTGCCGCGCACGAACGGCTCGAACATTGCCTCGCGCTTGTCCTCGGGGATACCGACACCACTGTCTTCCACGATAAATCCGCTCGGTTCCAGGGTCAGCCGGATAAACCCCTGCTCGGTGTAGTGCAGGGCATTGCGCAGCAGATTGCCCATCACCGCATGCAGGAAGGTGGTGTTATAGCGTGTATCCAAGGGGTTGCCGGGTTGGTAGATCAGTTCCAGGCCTTTGTGCTCGATGGGCTCGCGCCAGATGCCGAGCAGATCTTCGGCCACCTGCGTCAGGCTGACCTGGGGCGACATTGCCGCTTCGTCATGCTGGGCACGGGCCAGCATCAGGAAGGTCTGCACCAGTTCGCGCATTTCTTCGCAGGCCCGGGCAATGCGCAGCACCTGGTTGCGCCCGCGCTGATCGATGGCGGGGTTTTCCAGCAGCAGTTCGCAGGAGCTGGCCAACACCATCAAAGGTGTGCGCAGCTCATGGCTCACGTCGCTGGTAAACAGCTGTTCACGGGACAGGGCCTGGCGCAGCCGTCCCAATGTGGCGTCGAACGCCACCGCCAGCTCGCCCACTTCATCCGCTGCGTAATCCGGCGCCAAGGGCGGGGCCAGGCCGAGCAATTGGTCACGGTGGCGCACCTGACGGGCCAGACGCACCACCGGCGCCATTACCTTGCGCGCCAACACCCAGCCGAGGAACACCGCCAGCGCCAGGCTGAGCACAAAGCCCACCAGCACCACGGCGAACAACACGCGCTCGCGCTCTTCGAAATCGCTTTGGTCCTGCAACAGTACGTAGCGCCGCCCGTCGACCACTTCGACCATGGCGTGGTACGACAGCGCCTCGCGGAATACCTCATGGAAACCGGGCTCAAGGTGGCGCAGGTCCTTGGGCAACTCGAAGTCGCCGGGGCCACCACTGAAATAAAACAGCTGGTCCGGCTCGGGTCGGTGCCGCCAGTCCTCGACGGTGTCCATCAGCAGCAGGCGTTGCAAGTCGCCGCCCAGGCCCGCCGAGATCAACTTCTCTTCCACCAGGTGCACCGTCGCCACGATACCCATGGCGAAGGCCCCCGCCACCAACGCACTCATCAAGGCAAAGGCGATGATGATCCGTTGCGCAAGGCTTTGCTTAAACTCCATCACGACCCTCAGCCAGGCGATAACCCACACCGTGCACCGTCTGCAGCAACGGCTTGGCAAAAGGTTTATCGATCACTTGGCGCAATTGGTGAACGTGGCTGCGCAGGCTGTCACTGTCCGGGCAGTCATCGCCCCACAGGGCTTCTTCGAGAATTTCGCGGCGCAGCACGTGCGGGCTCTTCTGCATCAGCACCGCCAGCAGTTTCAGGCCGACTGGGTTGAGCTTGAGCAGGCGCCCTTCGCGGGTAACTTCCAGGGTATCGAGGTCGTAGCTCAGGTCACCGACCTGCAGGGCGCGGCGACCGCCGCCCTGGGCACGGCGCAGCACGGCTTCGATACGTGCGGCCAGTTCCGACAGGGCAAAGGGCTTGAGCAGGTAGTCATCAGCGCCGGACTTGAAGCCCTGCAGCCGGTCATCGAGTTGGTCGCGGGCGGTGAGCATGATCACCGGCGTATCGCGGCGGGCGTCCTCACGCAGGCGTTTGCACAGGGTGTAGCCATCAATGCCGGGCAGCATGATGTCGAGCACGATCAGGTCGTAATGCTCGGTGGCGGCCAGGTGCAGGCCCGACAAACCGTCCTGCGCACAGTCCACGGTGTAGCCCTTCAGCCCCAGGTAGTCGGCCAGGTTGGCCAGAATATCGCGGTTGTCTTCAACCAGTAGAATTCGCATGGGCAGTGTCTCCGTACGCGGTAACGGCCGTGTTGGCTCGCGCAGCTTAAGGCCAAGTGTGGCTCAGGGATAGACCCGCAAGCGCCGTCGATAAAGGTTTTCAACCGATTAATTAGTCGAACGAGTTTTTCACTATAGCTTCACAAACTGACTACAGTGTCAGGGCGAAGATCGCGCCCATCGATATAAGGAAGTTGGACATGGGGTTTCTCAAAACAGCGCCTATGCGCTATTTGCTGCTGGTCACCGGTGCCTGGCTGTTGGTTTTCCTGCTCACGCGCAGCGTGCTGCTCATCACTCACCTGGACGAAGTCGGTGGCAACCTGCTGCCGGTGTTTGGCGTGGGCCTGCTGTACGACCTGGGCTTTCTGGCCTATGCCGCCCTGCCACTGGGGTTGTATCTGCTGCTGTGCCCACCTGCCCTCTGGCGCCGTCGCGGTCACCGCTGGTTCCTGCAGGCGGTACTGACCGTCAGCCTGTTCGCCATGCTGTTCACCTCGGTCGCCGAATGGTTGTTCTGGGATGAATTCGGCGTGCGCTTCAACTTTATCGCCGTCGATTACCTGGTGTACTCCGATGAGGTGTTGAACAACCTGCTGGAGTCCTACCCGATCGGCAAGCTGCTCAGCCTGCTGGCGATGCTCGCCGTTGTGTTGAGCCTGGCTCTGCGCAGACCGTTCATCGCCGCGATGAATGCACCGCTGCCGGCAATGCGGGGTCGCCTGGTCAATGCCCTGGGCCTGTTGGTGGTTGCTGGCCTCAGCCTGCAACTGATCAGCCAGGACAGCCCACGCGCCCAAGGTGGCAACGCCTACAAGAACGAACTGGCGAGCAATGGCCCGTATCAGTTTTTCGCCGCGTTCCGTAACAACGAACTGGACTACACCCAGTTCTATAAAAGCCTGCCCGCGGACGTTGTCGCCAAACAGTTGCGCGCCGAACTGAGTGAGCCCAATGCTCGCTTCATCGACAAGGACCCCTTGGATATCCGCCGCGCCATCGATAACCCCGGCACGCTGCGCACACCCAATATCGTGCTGGTGACCATCGAAAGCTTCAGCGCCAAATACATGGGCAGCAACGGCGACGAGCGCAACCTGACGCCCAACCTGGATGCGCTGCGCAAACAAAGCCTGTATTTCAATAATTTCTATGCCACCGGCACCCGCACTGACCGAGGCCTGGAGGCCATCACCCTGGCGATCCCACCCACGCCGGGCCGCTCCATTGTCAAGCGCATCGGCCGCGAAAGCGGCTTTGCCAGCCTGGGCCAGCAACTCACCGCCATCGGCTACGACAGCGTGTTCGTCTACGGCGGACGTGGCTACTTCGACAATATGAATGCGTTCTTCAGCGGCAACGGCTATCGGGTCGTCGACCAGAGCAGCGTGCCAGAATCGGAGATCTCATTTAAAAACGCCTGGGGCATGGCCGACGAAGACCTCTACAAACAAACCCTGAAACTGGCCGATGCCGACTACGCCAAGCAGCAGCCGTTCCTGCTGCAACTGATGACCACCTCCAACCATCGCCCCTACACGTACCCGGATGGGCGCATCGATATCAAATCCGGTAACGGCCGCGACGGTGCGGTGAAGTACACCGACCACGCCATCGGTGAGTTCCTGGAGGCGGCACGCCAGAAGCCGTGGTTCGATAACACGATCTTCGTGTTTGTCGCCGACCACACTGCCGGCAGCGCGGGCAAGGAAGACTTGCCCATCAGCAACTACCAGATACCGCTATTCATCTACGCCCCCAAGCTGGTCGACGCCCGGGAAACCGCACAACTGGCCAGCCAGATCGACCTGGCGCCCACCTTGCTCGGCCTGCTCAACCTGAGCTACGAATCGACCTTCTTCGGTCGCAACCTGCTGCAAGACAACCCACTGCCACCCCGTGTGGTGGTCGGCAACTACCAGCACCTGGGGCTGTTTGACGGTAAAGACCTGGCGATCCTCAGCCCGCGCCAGGGCCTGCGTCGCCACGATCAGGCCCTGGGTGAAAGCCAGGAGCTGCGGGTGGGCAGTGATGACCCGCTGATCCTGCGCGCCATCACCTACTACCAGGCCGCCAGCTATGGCTTCAAACAGCAGTTGCTGGGCTGGAAAGCGCCGAAGGTCGCAGAACCCGCCATCAGCGCCCGCTGATCGCCACGCGTGGCCCTTGCCTCCTGCGGGGCAAGGGCGTAAGACTTGCGCCCATTCTCCGGCGACGACGCCTTTTCATGTCCGACACCCTGCTGCTGATCGAAGATGACCGCCCACTGGCCGCCCTGACGGCGGAGTTCCTGCGCGCCGAAGGTTTCAGCGTGGCGGTGGAGCACCGTGGCGACCGTGCCGCCCAGCGTATTCTCGACGAAAAACCGGCGTTGTTGATTCTGGATGTGATGCTACCCGGCATCGACGGTTTTACCCTGTGCCGACAGATCCGCGAGCAGTACCCCGGCCTGATCCTGATGATGACGGCACTCGACGAAAACGCCGAGCAACTGACGGGGTTCAACGTCGGTGCGGACGATTACGTGGTCAAACCGGTCGACCCGCTGTTGTTGCTGGCCCGTATCCGCTCATTGCTACGTCGCCATCCCCAGGCACCCCGTGCGTATTACCAGTGGGGCACGTTTCGATTGGACCTCGACTGCCATTTCGCCTGGCTCGATGAGGTGCCCTTGCAGTTCTCGGTGGCCGAGTTCGAATTGCTTGCGATCTTCGCCCGCCACTGCGGGGTGTTGCTGACCCGGGAAAAACTCCTGCAAAGCCTGCGCGGCCTGGAGTACGACGGGCTCAATCGCTCGGTGGATATGCGCGTGTCGCGCCTGCGCAAAAAGCTGATGAGCCTGGGCTGCCCGGTGACGATCCAGACCATCACCGCCCAGGGCTACCTGTTTGTCGAAACACCGCAAGAGGCCCGACATGTTCTCTAGAGTGCGACCCTGGACGGCGATTCTCGCGGGCACCGGCTGGGGCGCGTTGACCCTGTATTTGCTGTGGCTGTGCGCCAATGCCTCGGTGTTTGTCGGCGAATACAGCTTTTTGCGCTTGATGGCCGGGCCGGGCTATCTGGTGGCGGAGCAGCTCAAGACCTTGCCGGCTGACCAGCGTGAAGCGCGTATGGAGGTACTGCGCGCGCGCTTCCAGTACCCGATCCGGCTCGTCACCCTGGATGAGGTCGAACTGCCGCCCGAAGCGCTGATCATGCTTCAGCACCAGCAACCGGCGCAGAGCAGCGATGAAGACATCACCTATTTCCCGCTCGACGACAAAACGCTGATCCAATTCGGCCCGATGTGGGGAACCGCCGAGGTCAAGGACCTGCTGCAATTCCCGGTGTATGGGATCACCGCGTGCGTGGCCGGCCTGCCGCTGGTGCTGTGGATGTGGTTCGGTCTGCGCGCACGCCGCCAGCGTAGCGCCGACCTGCAAGCACTCGATGTTTGCCTGGGCACCCTGGCCCGTACGCCCAATGCGATGCTGCCAGCCATGGGCAAGGAATGGGCGCCCGTGCTGCAGACCTTGCAGCAACATGCCCACGACATCAACGCCATGAGCGAACGTCACCGAGAGGTTTCCCAGGCCGTCTCCCATGAGTTGCGCACGCCGCTGGCACGCATGCGTTTTGCCTTGACCCTGCTGGGCAAAAGCGACGACCCGTCCACGCGCATACGCTTGCAGGAACGCCTGCAAACCGATGTGGAAGAGCTTGAAGCCCTGGTGCGCGCCAGCCTGGCCTTTGCCCGGATGGCGGGCGCACCCGCCGACCTGCAGCATGAGCCCATCCCTATCCGTGACTGGCTGCATCAGGAGTTTGCCTTGCTCGACGGGCACCAGCGGCGCCTGAGCCTGGACACCGAGCCGGCGGACCTGCAAATGATCGGCGACCGCGCCTTGTTGCATTTGATCGTGCGCAACTTGTTGAGCAACGCCATCACCTACGCCCGTGACCAAGTGAGCGTCAGCGCTGCCCACCAGGATGACCAGCACCTGGTGCTGCATGTGGACGACGACGGCCCCGGCATACTCGCCGAAAACCGCGAAAAGATATTCGAGCCGTTTGTGCGACTGGCCATGGGCGGCGATGACCCCGGCGGCTTCGGCCTCGGGCTGGCACTGGCCAGGCGCGCCAGCCAATGGCATCGCGGTGAGTTGTCGGTGGCGCGTAGCCCGTTGGGCGGGGCACGCCTGACCCTGATCCTGCCGCTGCGTCCGCAATAGCCTGCGTGTTACAGCCTGTGACAGTGAACCGTTGGCATTCTCCGTAATCTCGCCACCTGATCCAGGGTTGCCCCTGCGCCCTGGGTCCCCGTCCTCTGGACCCGGTTGGAGAGCCCGTTCATGCGTCCCCCAAAACAGCATTTATCCACGTTGATGCTATCGCTGTGTATCGTCGCCAGCGCGCTGCTGGCCAGTCAGGCGGCTGCCGTGAGCCGCGCAGCGCCTGACTTCACTGGTTCGATCAAGTCGCCCGGCTACGACGCCCACACCCTTAAACTGCTGGGCGAGGTGACCATGTCCAGCCGCTGGCGGCGGCCCATACCCAGGCCACGCACTAAAGCCGCGACTCTGTCTGCCCAAGGCCCGCTCGGCCATACGTCTGCACCGTGGTCCGCTGCACGTGTGCCCTCGGCGCTTGCCAGGGGGATGACATTCAAGAAGCTGTTGCGACGCGGCGGCATGGGTTGAGCGGTCAACCGGACATAAAAAAACCCCGCCTGCATCACTGCAGGCGGGGTTTTTTATGAGCCGGGTAAGGCTGGCTTACATCATGCCGCCCATGCCACCCATGCCGCCCATGTCAGGCATACCGCCGCCAGCCGAGCCTTCAGCCTTAGGCTCGTCGGCAATTGCAGCTTCGGTGGTCAGGATCAGACCGCCGATGGAAGCCGCGGCTTGCAGCGCGGAACGAGTCACCTTGGTAGGGTCCAGGATGCCCATTTCGATCATGTCGCCGTAGACGCCAGTCGCAGCGTTGTAACCGTAGTTACCTTTGCCGTTCTTGACTTCGTTGACTACAACGCTTGGCTCGTCGCCGGAGTTGGCAGCGATCTGACGCAGCGGCGCTTCAACAGCGCGACGCAGCACAGCGATACCCACGTTCTGGTCAGCGTTGTCGCCGGTCAGGTTGGTCAGGGCTTCCAGAGCACGGATCAGCGCAACGCCACCGCCAGGTACCACGCCTTCTTCAACGGCTGCGCGGGTTGCGTGCAGGGCGTCTTCAACGCGGGCCTTCTTCTCTTTCATTTCAACTTCGGAACCGGCGCCAACCTTGATCACTGCAACGCCGCCGGACAGCTTGGCCAGACGCTCTTGCAGTTTTTCACGGTCGTAGTCCGAGGAAGTTTCGGCAACCTGGGCACGGATCTGAGTGATACGCGACTGGATGTCCTGATCTACACCAGCACCGTCAACGATGATGGTGTTTTCCTTGGAGATGGTCACGCGCTTGGCGCTACCCAGGTTTTCCAGGGTGGCGCTTTCCAGGCTCAGGCCGATCTCTTCGGAGATAACGGTAGCGCCGGTCAGTACGGCGATGTCCTGCAGCATGGCCTTGCGACGGTCGCCGAAGCCTGGCGCCTTGACGGCTGCGACTTTAACGATGCCACGCATGTTGTTCACAACCAGCGTCGCCAGGGCTTCGCCTTCAACGTCTTCGGAAACGATCAGCAGTGGGCGGCCAGCTTTGGCCACGGCTTCCAGCACTGGCAGCAGTTCGCGGATGTTGGAGATCTTCTTGTCGACCAGCAGGATCAGCGGGCTGTCCAACTCGGCAACCATGGTTTCCGGCTTGTTGACGAAGTACGGGGACAGGTAGCCACGGTCGAACTGCATGCCTTCGACAACCGACAGTTCGTTTTCCAGGCCCGAACCTTCTTCCACGGTGATCACGCCTTCCTTGCCGACTTTTTCCATGGCTTGGGCAATGATGTCACCGATGGAGCTGTCGGAGTTGGCGGAGATGGTGCCTACCTGAGCGATAGCCTTGGTGTCGGCACATGGCTTGGACAGGTTTTTCAGCTCGGCAACGATGGCGATGGTCGCCTTGTCGATGCCGCGCTTGAGGTCCATCGGGTTCATGCCGGCAGCGACGGCCTTGTAGCCTTCGTTGACGATGGCCTGGGCCAGGACGGTCGCGGTGGTGGTACCGTCGCCTGCGTCATCGTTGGCACGGGAGGCAACGTCTTTGACCAGCTGCGCGCCCATGTTTTCGAAACGGTCTTTGAGTTCGATTTCTTTGGCGACGGAAACGCCGTCCTTGGTGATGGTCGGAGCGCCGAAGCTCTTCTCGATGATCACGTTACGGCCTTTCGGGCCCAGGGTCGCTTTTACTGCGTCAGCCAGGACGTTGACACCGGTGAGCATTTTCTTGCGGGCGGAATCGCCGAATTTAACTTCTTTAGCAGCCATGATCGATATTCCTTAAATACTTTGGAGTAACGGGAAAATGAGCGGGGAAATCAGTCTTCCAGAACAGCGAGAATCTCGTTCTCAGCCATAACCAGCAGGTCTTCGCCGTCGACTTTCACTGTGTTGCTGCCGGAGTAAGGGCCGAAAACAACCTTGTCACCCACTTTCACGGCCAGCGCGCGTACATCACCGTTCTCCAGGGTCTTGCCTGGGCCCGCAGCGACGATCACACCGTGGTTGGCTTTTTCAGCAGCCGAACCTGGCAGAACGATACCGCCAGCGGTTTTCTTTTCTTCTTCGCTGCGACGGATTACGACGCGGTCGTGCAGAGGACGAAGAAGAAAAGAAAACCTCTCCTAATTGTGTTTTTCATCGGCCGGTATCAATTCCGGCGGGTTAAATTCCGGCGGTGCCGGTCGCGGTTCGCGGGGCGAAACGCGGAAGTCTGTCCAGTGTCACCACCAGAAACCTTGCGGTGACCGTTACATAAGGGCGCATATGCTTATTACAAGGGGCCGGGGATGAAAATTTTTGTGTCTGCCTGCGGTTAAACGCAGCATGGCACCCGAAGGTGCCGTGCCAATGAAGCGGTTATTTGCTGTCGCGGTGTTCGAACTCGCCTTCGATCACATCCCCTTCACGCCCCAGCGGCTGGCGCGGAGCGGGGCCGCCACGGGGTTGCAGGTCGTCGGCGAAAGCTCGCTGGCGAATCGCCGCCTCTTCGGCACGCTGGCGCATCTTGCCGGCCAGCAGCTTGCGGGTGAACGGCAGCAGCATCACCAGGCCGACCACATCGCTGATGAAGCCCGGCAGGATCAACAGGCCACCCGCCAGGGCCATCATCAGGCCTTCAAGCATGGTCTGGGCGGGCAGCTCGCCACGGTTCAGGCTTTCACGGGCACGCAGCGCCGTGGCCAGGCCGGCGACGCGCAGCACCAGGACGCCGAGCATCGAGCCGAGAATGATCAGCAACAGGGCCGGGAAAAACCCGATCGCGCTGCTGACTTGAACGAATACGAACAGCTCCAACACCGGGAACAGCAGAAAGAGCAATAAAAAAGGGCGCATCAAATGGTTCCTCAACGCAAGAATGCCTTGCCAGTCCACCTTAGATGACGTCGCCGTTTCGTGAATTCAAGCGTCGGCGCTGGCTTTTTTCGGCCAGGCCTCGGCGTGGGCCAATGAAACCAGGGCTTCGCGTACTTGTGTCGGCGTGTTGCAAGGCTCCGCAAATGGCAACCAATATAAGGATTGGCCGACACGCAAGTGCATGCCTTCGCTGTCGATGCCGGCCAATTGGGCGGGCTCGGAGATGGGCAAACCGCTGAGATCGACGTAATGGGCAATGGCCTTGGCGTGATCGCTGTTCATGTGCTCGATCATGCTGCGCTCGGCCTTGCCGGCGAACGGGTTGACCAGGGTCAACTGGTCGACCCAGTGAATCGCGCCAAAACCACCGATGTACCGGTGGCGTACGGGCTTGAGAACCCAGAAGTCAAAGTCGTGGGCCTTGTGGTAGTTGGCAGAATCCGGGAAGTAGCGGTAATAACGCTCGGCCGCCGCCTCGATGGCGTCGCCCTCCTCCAGTTTTTCCGCTTCGGCCAGGTAGGTCAGGCGCCCGACGGCCTGCACATCATCGGCCTCGCGTTCCCCCACCAGCAAAGAGCATTTGGGGTCTTTCTGCAGGTTGTGGGTGTGCTGGGCGATACGGCTGATCAGGATCAACGGGCGACCCTGATCGTCGAGGCAATACGGTACGACCGAGCCGAACGGGAAGCCGGGCATGGCTTTGGACAAAGTGGAGAGAGCCCCACGGTATTCCTTGAGCAACAGCTCTCGGGCGTTCTTGGCAACCTGTGCGCTCAACGTATGACTCCTCGGGTATTCAGCCGCCCATGGCATATGGGAATGGATCTCAACGCAAGGTAATCATTATCGGCAAAGGTTGCCAAGCAGGTTTTGTTCGACCGTGTTACCAGGCCACGCCGAAGCCCGCGGTGTAGCGGGTCTTGCTCAGGCTGCTGTCGGAGTCGCCGCTGATCACGTCGCGCTCGGCCTTGAGGTTGAGGGAGGCCCACTCGGTGACTTTGTAGCGCAGGCCCATTTCCGCATCCAGCGAGTACTCAGCAGGACCGTCGATAGGCTTGCCCACCTCACCATTGGTGAAGAATTCGACGGTCTTGCCCACCAGGTAGCGGTTGTAGTTCCACTTCATGGCCAGGGAATAGAAGTTGTCCTTGCCGCCGTCGGCGTATTCATAGTCGGTGCGGTTGACCAGCGAGCCCAGGGAGAACGCCCCCAGCTCATCGTCCCAGAACTGGTAGCCAGGGCCGGTACCGACGGTGCGCTGGCGCGAGAGGTCTTCAACCTTGTCACGCTTGTAGGTCAAGCGCCCCTGCCAGAACCAGTGTTCGGTCAGGAAGCGGTCGAGATCGTATTCCAGTGCCCAGTTGTCGGTGGTGGTGACATCGTCCTGGAATTCGCGGTTGTACTCGCCCTGTCCGGTATGGCGCCATTGACCATGGCGGGCGGTGGTCTTGAAATCGATGTCGTAGTCGTTGGTGTCTTTGTCGGCGCGTTTATAGTCCAGCGCCATGTCCACATTGCCCTTCCACACCAGGTCTTCGATCACAGGCTTGGGCTTGATGATCTGCTGGATGCTTGCCAAGTCCACCGTCTTGGGCGCTTCACCGTTGGCCAGCACCACCTTGCCATCCTCCGCTGCTTTCAGGGATTTGGCCTTCTCGCCGGTGTAGGCGTCCTGCTTGACCAGCAACTCCTGGTCGCTCTCCAGGGTTTTCACCTGCTTCCAGTCCACGGGGATGGCACCGGCGTAGTCAGTCTGGATCAGCAATTTGCCGCCATCGAAGACTTTGATCTTGCCAGTCAGGCGGTCACCGTTCTTCAACCAGACGGTGTCGGCCAGCAAGGGCGTGGAAGCACTGAAAACAGCAAGGCACAGCAGGGTTCTGGACAACATAAGCGGGTATGGGGCTCAAGGTTGGCGAAAAGGAGGCATTATCGTGTTAGATAGCTAGGACTGACTCAAGTATCGAGGTCGAGTTCAATGCTCATCGCGATGTTTACAGACGTTTCTTACAAATATGCCGACGATTTAAACGGATAGCCGCTCAATGAATCAACCTGCCGAGTCGCCGCAAAGCCCCGCCGAGATGCGTCGTACCGCTCTTTACCTGACGCTGGCGCAAGTGCCCGAAGGCTGCGTGGTGAGTTACGGCGAGCTGGCTCACCTGGCGGGCCTTGGCCGTGCCGCACGCTGGGTGGGCCGTACATTGAGCCAACTGCCCGAGGACACCCGGCTGCCCTGGCACCGCGTACTGGGTGCCGGTGGTCGGATAAGCCTGCCGGTGGGCAGTGCCTCGGGTGACGAACAACGGGCGCGTTTGCGCGATGAAGGCGTCATGGTCCGCAACAATCGCGTGGATATTCAGCGCCATGGCTGGCGCCCGGTAGAGCACAGCGGTTAGAGTGCGCGCTTTGTTTCCGCAAATCTGAGGCAGACTCCAGCCCATGCCCCGTAAAACCTGGCGCGCCGCGCTCGCTGCCTATGCCAGCCCTTCGACGTTAGTCCTGTTGTTGCTCGGCTTTGCCGCCGGCCTGCCTTACATGTTGGTGTTCTCGACGCTTTCAGTGTGGTTGCGCGAGGCCGGTGTGGCACGCGAGACCATCGGCTATGCGAGCCTGATCGGTTTGGCGTATGCCTTTAAATGGGTCTGGTCGCCGCTGCTCGACCAATGGCGCCTGCCGCTGCTCGGTAAACTCGGACGCCGCCGTTCCTGGCTGGTGCTGGCCCAGTCGCTGGTGATCCTCGGATTGATCGGCATGGGCTTCTGCGACCCGCAGAAACACTTGTCCTGGCTGATCGCTATCGCCGTCATCGTGGCTTTCGCCTCCGCCACCCAGGACATCGCGGTCGACGCCTACCGTCTGGAAATCGCCGACGACAGCCGCCAGGCTGCGCTGGCCGCCAGCTACATGTCCGGTTATCGCATCGCCGCGCTGCTGGCCACGGCAGGCGCACTGTTTTTTGCCGAAGGGTTCGGCTCCACAGGTTTCAACTACAAGCACTCGGCCTGGACCGGCACCTACGTACTGTTCGGCGTGCTGATGATTCCGGCACTGCTGACCACGCTGTTCATGCGCGAACCTGATGTGCCACTGCGCACCCAGTTGCAGGCCGGGCGCTACAGCTTCGTACACCAACTGGCATCGGTGTTTGTGCTGATCGTGCTGCTGGTATCGGTACCGGCAATGTTTACCCAGTTGTTCAACACCGACTTCGGCAGCGTGATATTCCACGGCGTGAGCCTGTGGGATCTGCTGATGGAAGACCGCGCCTTCCTGCGCGCCATCCTCTATATAACCCTCACGTCGCTGTGCCTGTCGGCCATGGGTCGCCGGGGTCTGGCGCCGGTGCTGACACCGGTCAATGACTTCATCCTGCGTTACCGCTGGCAGGCGTTGCTGTTGTTGGGACTGATCGCCACCTATCGCATGTCCGACACCGTGATGGGCGTGATGGCCAACGTGTTCTACATTGACCAGGGCTTCACCAAGGACCAGATCGCCGGCGTCAGCAAGATCTTCGGCCTGATCATGACCCTGCTGGGTGCAGGCATGGGCGGCCTGCTGATTGTGCGCTTCGGTATCCTGCCGATCCTGTTCATCGGCGGTGTGGCGTCGGCCGGCACCAACCTGCTGTTCGTGATGCTCGCCGACATGGGCCCGGACCTGCAGATGCTGATCTTCACCATTTCCCTGGATAACTTCAGCTCAGGGCTGGCGACCTCGGCGTTTGTGGCGTACCTGTCGAGCCTGACTAACCTCAAGTTCTCCGCCACCCAATATGCCCTGCTCAGCTCGATCATGCTGTTGCTGCCACGCCTGATCGGCGGGTATTCGGGGGTGATGGTGGAGAAGTTCGGGTATCACAATTTCTTCCTGATCACCTGCCTGCTGGGCGTGCCGACGCTGTTCCTGATCGCGTTGCACTGGTTCCAGGAAAATCGGCGGGCGCGGTTGAGTCCGCCGACCGAAGACTGACAATGTGGGAGGGGCTTGCCCCCGATAGCAGGTTGTCAGGCGCTTATGTGTTACTGATCCACCGCTATCGGGGGCAAGCCCCCTCCCACATACCCCTCTGCGTTCTGATGCCTGTACTCCAGCAGCCGGCGCCCGTACAATCCCAAGTCATTTCAAGTCCAAGCAACCGACAACGGCCTACCATGCGTACCAGTCAATATTTGCTCGCCACACAGAAAGAAACGCCTTCAGACGCGGTCGTGATCAGTCATCAGCTGATGCTGCGCGCCGGCATGATCCGCAAACTGGCCTCCGGCCTGTACACCTGGCTGCCCATGGGCTTGAAGGTGATGCGCAAGGTCGAAGCCATCGTTCGTGAAGAAATGAACGCCGCCGGCTCTCTGGAAGTGTTGATGCCGAGCACCCAACCGGCTGAACTGTGGCAGGAATCCGGGCGCTGGGAAGAGTACGGCCCGGAGTTGCTGCGCTTCAAGGATCGCCATGGCCGGGATTTCTGCGCCGGCCCGACCCACGAAGAAGTGATCACCGACCTGATGCGCAACGAGCTGAGCAGCTACAAGCAGCTGCCGCTGAACCTGTATCAGATCCAGACCAAGTTCCGTGACGAAATCCGCCCACGCTTCGGCTTGATGCGCGGTCGCGAATTCATCATGAAGGACGCCTATTCGTTCCACGCTGACCAGGCGTCCTTGCAGGTCACCTACGACCGTATGCACCAGGCCTACTGCAACGTGTTCACGCGCCTGGGCCTGAAGTTCCGCCCAGTTGAAGCCGACAATGGCTCCATCGGCGGCGCCGGCTCCCACGAATTCCACGTGCTGGCCGAGTCCGGCGAAGACGACATCGTGTTCAGCAACGGCTCCGACTACGCGGCGAACATCGAGAAAGCCGAAGCCGTGCCACGGGAAACATCCCGCCCGGCGCCGGCCGAAGAACTGCGCCTGGTGGACACGCCGGATACCAAGACCATCGCGGCCCTGGTGGAGAAATTCAATCTGCCGATTGAAAAGACCATCAAGACCCTGATCGTGCGCGCCGAGGAGGAAGGCAAGCTGATCGCCCTGGTAATCCGTGGCGACCACGAGCTCAACGAAATCAAGGCCGCCAACCAACCTGGCGTGGCCAGCCCGCTGGTCATGGCCACCGACGCCGAACTGCGCGACGCCATTGGCGCCGGTGCCGGTTCGCTCGGCCCGCTGAACCTGCCGCTGCCGATCATCATCGACCGTTCGGTCGAGCTGATGAGCGACTTCGGGATCGGCGCAAACATCGACGACAAGCACTACTTCGGCGTGAACTGGGAACGTGACCTGCCGGTGCCGACCGTGGCCGACCTGCGTAACGTCGTGGCCGGCGACCCTAGCCCGGACGGCAAGGGCACCCTGGAAATCAAGCGCGGCATCGAAGTCGGGCACATCTTCCAGCTGGGCAACAAGTACAGCAAGGCAATGAAGTGCGAAGTGCTGGGCGAGAACGGCAAGCCGATCACCCTGGAGATGGGCTGCTACGGCATTGGCGTATCCCGCGTGGTTGCCGCTGCCATCGAGCAGAACAACGATGACAAAGGCATCATCTGGAGTGACGCCCTGGCGCCGTTCCAGGTCGCCCTGGTGCCGCTGCGTTATGAAACCGAGCAAGTGCGCGAAGCCACCGACAAGCTGTATGCCGAATTGACGGCTGCTGGTTTTGAAGTGCTGCTGGATGACCGGGACAAGAAAACCAGCCCGGGCATCAAGTTCGCCGACATGGAACTGATTGGCATCCCGCACCGGATCGTGGTCAGTGACCGCGGCCTGGCCGATGGCAATCTGGAATACAAGAGCCGGACCGAAGCCGAAGCCCAACCGTTGCCGGTGGCTGACGTGCTGTCTTTCCTCCAGGCGCGTATTCGTCGCTGAAAACCAGATCAAGAGAAGTCATGTTCAAGCGAAACACCAGAGCCCTGGGGGGCGCCGCCTTGTGCGGCGCCCTGCTGGTCAGCGGCTGCGCCAACCAGATGTCGCAACGCAGTGAGCACGAGGAGCGGGTCGAGCGTAAGTTGCTCGACCACAGCCTGCAGATCGATGTCGGCGAGCCCAAAGTGCTGGAGCTGCCGCAACGCCGGGTTCGCATTCACGAGCAGAAGACCTTCGAGGTCACCGAGTTCGAAGTCACCCGTCGTTACGACCGCTATACCCCTTACCAGCCCTGGCGCAAGCTCTACGAGATGCCCTTGGGTGCAGTCGCCCTGGTGGCGGGCGCGGGCGCCAACGTGGCGAATATCTTCGCCCTCGGCCACCTGCCGACCAGCATGACCCATGACTGGCTGATCTATGGCGTGGACGGCCTCAACCCGTTCATGAACGTGCAATCCCACGGCCGTGCGCAACAGAACCTGGCGGGTATCGATGAAGTCCAGCGCGACAAGCGCGTGGAGTATTCGAGCCTGCCCTGGAGCGAACGCCCGGTGCAGGTCACCGCCGGCAAGCAGACCCATGAGTTGACCACCGACCGCAACGGCGTCCTGCGCCTGAACCTGTTGGACAGCCCATTTGCCGAGCAGGACCTGAACCGCGTCACGACCTTGAAGATCAGTGTGGAAGATGGCCAGGACGATGTGCATTCGGACTCGACCCTGGCGATCAGCAGCACCCTGCGCGGCAAGTTGCTGGAAGCCCACGGCCTGATCTACGACGACTTGGAAGACGACGAAGTCAGCCAGTGGGTGCACCGGGTCAAGCGCTTGTCGGAACTGGGCCTGGAAGAAGAAGCCAGCGAACTGGAACAGAGCCTGATCGAACTGACCCGCAATGATCCCGAGTTGCAGCAAGAGTTTCTGCAGGCGCTGACCAAGGATGCGGGGCGGCTAGTCGCAGATCCTGGAGCACGCTGAGCCCCTCAAATTGTTGGCGGTCAAATGTGGGAGGGGGCTTGCCCCCGATTGCAGCGGGTCAGCTATAGATAGGCTGGCTGATCCACTGCTATCGGGGGCAAGCCCCCCTCCCACAATTTGCTCCCCATTTTTACCAGGAGAATTCGAGCTGCTCGTTGCCGTTACTCAGATCCAGCAAGCGCACCCCAATCCCCAACAAGCGCACCGGCTTCCCCCCCCGGTTGAACGCCTGCGTCAGCAACTGTTGATAACTCTCCAGGTCCCGCCCTGCCCCCGCCTGCTCCAATGTGGTCTGGGTAAAGTCATGAAACTTCACCTTCACGAACGGCTTGCCGGCCCGGTAACTGCTGTCGATGCGCGCCATGCGCCCGGCCAGGGTTTCCATCAGTTCGGGGAGTTTGGCCAGGCAGCTTGAGAGATCCGGCAGGTCGACATCGTAGGTATTTTCCACACTGATCGATTGCCGACGACTGTCGTTCTGCACCACACGGTCATCGATCCCACGCGCCAGGCTCCACAGCCGCTCGCCAAAACTGCCGAATTCGCGCACCAGCGCCAGCTTGTTCCACTCGCGCAGTTGCAGGCAGTCTTCAATGCCCAGGCGTGCCAGTTTATCGGCCGTGACCTTGCCCACACCGTGCAACTTGCTGACCCGCAACTGCGAGACAAAATCTTCGACCTGGTCCGGGGTAATCACAAACAGGCCGTTGGGCTTCTTCCAGTCGCTGGCGATCTTGGCCAGGAACTTGTTCGGCGCCACGCCTGCGGACACGGTGATATGCAGTTGGTTGGAGACACGGCGACGAATGTCCTGGGCGATGCGCGTGGCGCTTCCGCCAAAGTGCGGGCTGTCGGACACATCCAGGTAAGCCTCATCCAGCGACAGCGGCTCGATCAAGTCGGTGTAGTCGCGAAAGATCGTCTGGATTTCCTTGGAGGCTTCCTTATAGGCATCCATGCGCGGCTTGACGATGGTCAGGTCCGGGCACAGCTTCAAGGCATGTCGCGACGACATGGCCGAGCGCACGCCATAGGCGCGTGCCTCGTAGTTGCAGGTGGCGATCACCCCGCGCCGGTCCGCCGAGCCGCCCACCGCCAGCGGTTTTTGCGCCAGGCTCGGGTCATCGCGCATCTCGATGGCGGCGTAGAAGCAATCACAGTCGACGTGGATGATTTTGCGCTGCGTCATATAAACGGGGTGTTTACCTACGGGTGGCCAGTATCGCACTCGCACCTGTATATAGCACCAGTAGTTTGAATCTTCCGCTTGAGCGGTAGGAAAATTCCAGAATGAATTTATTTTCTCAATCGGATTTGCCCTTACGATAGAGCTGAAAGCCTCGGCCAGACTGGGCCCGAGGGGTATCAAGGGGCCTTTATAGAGAGCTAAGCGATTGAACCACAAGCGCTTTTCTTTAATTCACAGGTTGACACACCGGCGTTCCTCTGTAGAATGCCGACACACAGACGCGGGATGGAGCAGTCTGGTAGCTCGTCGGGCTCATAACCCGAAGGTCGTCGGTTCAAATCCGGCTCCCGCAACCAAACATCAAGAAAGGCTACTCGAAAGAGTGGCCTTTTTTGTGCGTGCCTGTTTTGTCATGTACGAAAATTGTAAGACAAAAAAATCTTTGCCATCGCGCACTTACGGTGCATGACCAACATTCAGAGTCCAATTCACACTTATTTGACCCATCGGCCCGATAACGGTTGACACCTCGGCGTTGGACTGTAGAATGCCGCCCACAGACGCGGGATGGAGCAGTCTGGTAGCTCGTCGGGCTCATAACCCGAAGGTCGTCGGTTCAAATCCGGCTCCCGCAACCAAACATCAAGAAAGGCTACTCGAAAGAGTGGCCTTTTTTGTATCCGGTGAAAAAGTTCTTCTGAAACAATGGCATGGCATCTTTCATGAAACCGCGCGCGGTTTGTAGAGTCCATCTCATTGCAAGCTATGCTCAATGCTCAAGCGCTGCCCTCTACGACCAATGGCCGCAGTCGCCGCCCCCGGCGATACGCGTTAATATTTGTAATTATTTTGTCCATAGGGATTGGTAACTTGGCTGGATACCTCCATCCTGTCGCGCACAATCCACGAGGTGATTGATGCGCGCCAACTCGTCTGAAACACAAGACACTGTCACAGCAGAACAACCGATCACACCCACCCGCTTGCGTTGGCTGGATCTGGTGAGCAAGTATCGGCAGCCTATCGGGCTGGCCGTCACCTTATTGCTGTTTGCCATCGCCCTGATCGCCTGCCGCCACCTGCTGCTGGAGCTGGACCTCTACGCGCTCCACGACTCGATCCTGGAAGTGCCCAAGCCAGCCCTGCTCGGTGCGTTTGCCGCAGCCGTCGCCGGTTTTGTCATTCTATTAGGCTATGAGTTCTCCGGCGCCCGCTATGCCGGCGTGAACCTGCCCGCCAAGACCCTGGCCCTCGGTGGTTTCACCGCCTTCGCGATTGGCAATGCCATTGGTCTGTCGATGCTTTCCGGCGGATCGGTGCGCTACCGTTTATATGCACGCCATGGCATCGGTGCATCCGAAGTCGCCCATATGACCGTGTTCGCCAGCCTGGCGCTGGGCACTGCCCTGCCGCCACTGGCTGCATTGGCAACACTGAGTAACCTGCCCGCCGCATCAACCTACCTGCATTTGCCACAAGCGGTGCTGGGCGGTATTGCTGGCGCGGTGCTGCTGTTGTCGGCGGTCTTGTGCATCGGCATTTATCGCCGCCGCCTGCCGGAACAGCCCTACCCGGACAACCTGCTGGTAAAAGCCGGCCGCCGCACCTTGCGCCTGCCGGGCCGTCGCCTGACCTTCCTGCAACTGATCATTACCGCACTGGACGTTGCCGCTGCCGCTACCGTCCTTTATATGCTGCTGCCGGAGGCGCCACCCTTCGGCCCCTTCCTGCTCGTGTACCTGCTGGCGCTGGCCGCCGGTGTACTCAGCCATGTACCGGGTGGTGTGGGTGTATTCGAAGCAATCCTGCTGGCAGCGTTCGCCGACAAACTGGGCGCCGCGCCACTGGCCGCCGCCCTGCTGCTGTACCGCATGATCTACGTGGTGCTGCCTCTGCTGATCGCCTGCGTGTTCCTGCTGGTCAACGAAGCCCAGCGCCTGTTCCAGACCCAGCAAAGCCTGCGGGTCGCCTCGGGGCTGGCAGCGCCGGTACTGGCCGTCCTGGTTTTTTTGTCCGGCGTGGTCCTGCTGTTCTCTGGCGCCACGCCCGAAATCGACTCACGCCTGGAAAACATCGGCTTCCTGATTCCTCACCGCCTGATTGACGCCTCGCACTTTGGCGCCAGCCTGATCGGCGTGTTGTGCCTGTTGTTGGCCCAGGGCCTGCGTCGACGCCTGTCGGCCGCCTGGATGCTGACCATGGTGCTGCTGCTGGTGGGCGCCCTGCTCTCGCTGCTCAAAGGCTTCGACTGGGAAGAAGCCAGCCTGATGACCATGACCGCGATCCTGCTGGCGATCTTCCGACGCTCGTTCTATCGCGCCAGCCGCCTCACCGAGCTGCCCTTCTCGCCGCTGTACCTGGTGGCCAGTGTCTGCGTACTCGGGGCGTCGATCTGGCTGCTGCTGTTTGCTTACCAGGATGTCCCGTACAGCCATCAGCTGTGGTGGCAGTTCACCCTGGACGCCAACGCCCCACGTGGCCTGCGCTCGCTGCTGGGCGCCGCCGTGTTGCTGGTGATCGTGTCCCTGACCTGGCTGCTGCGTACTGCGCGCCCGGTGATCCATCTGCCGACACCCGATGAACTGGAGCGCGCCAGCAAGATCCTGATGGCCTCTTCCCAGCCTGACGGCGGCCTGGCGCTCACCGGCGACAAGGCGCTGCTGTTCCACCCCAATGATGAAGCTTTCCTCATGTACGCCCGTCGCGGCCGCAGCCTGGTAGCCTTGTACGACCCGATTGGCCCCACCCAGCCACGGGCCGAGATGATCTGGCAGTTCCGTGACCTGTGCGACATCCACCACGCCCGCCCGGTGTTCTACCAGGTGCGTGCGGAGAACCTGCCGTACTACATGGACATCGGCCTCACCGCGATCAAACTGGGCGAAGAAGCCCGTGTCGACCTCAAACGCTTTGACCTGGAAGCCAAGGGCAAAGAGATGAAGGACCTGCGCTACACCTGGAACCGTGGCTCGCGGGATGGCCTGTCCCTGGAGATCTGCGAACCGGGCACAGCGCCGATGGACGAACTCAAGGTGATCTCCGATGCCTGGCTGACCGGCAAGAACGTACGGGAAAAAGGCTTTTCCCTGGGACGCTTCAGCGACGACTACCTCAAGCACTTTCGCATCGCGATCATTCGCTTCGAAGGGCGCCCGGTGGCCTTCGCCAACCTGCTTGAGACCTACAACCATGACCTGGCCAGTCTCGACCTGATGCGCGCCCATCCGGACGCGCCCAAGCTGACCATGGAATTCATGATGGTCGGCCTGATTCAACATTATAAGAGTCACGGCTATGCCCGCTTCAGCCTCGGCATGGTGCCGTTGTCGGGCCTGCAACCACGACGCGGCGCCCCGTTGACCCAACGCCTGGGCTCGATGGTGTTCCGCCGTGGCGAGCAACTGTATAACTTCCAAGGTTTGCGCCGCTTCAAAGACAAGTTCCAGCCTGACTGGGAACCCCGTTACATGGCCGTGCCCGCAGGACTTGATCCGCTGGTGGCACTGGCCGATACCGCCGCCCTGATCGCGGGCGGCTTGACTGGATTGGTGAAACGCTGATGATTCGACGCTCCTGGCGGTATGTATTGGCCTTTGTAGTGCTGCTCGCCCTGGTCCTGGGTGGCGGCTATTGGTACTGGAACCGCCCTGCCCCTCAGCCGGTGCTGGAGCAACTGCCCCAGGCCGACGGTTCGGTCATGACCCGGGTGACCCCCAACGGCACGCCGAAAGCCCGCGTGGCCGTGGCCGTAATGGCCGATGAAACCCTGACCGACAGCCAGTTGATTGCCCTGAGCCAAGGCGGCAAGGCGCAGATTGTCCAGGTGGTCCTGCCCAAGGATGACTGCAAGCTGCAGGAACAAGCGCTGCAAGGCGCCCTGGCCCAGCTCAAGGGCCCGGCGACACTGGTCAGCGGCATCGGCCCTGGCGCTGCCCTCGCCTGGCGCTGGCTGGCCACCCAGAACGACGACAAGGCCAACGCCATCTCCGTCGGCTTCGCCCTGGTGCAGGAAGGCTGCAAGGACCCACTGCCGAAGACAGCCGCCCACGGCGACTGGCTGGTGGCCTGGAACGACAACCCTGACGATGAAAGCGCCAGTTTCGTACGCGACACACCGCGCGCCACCACCAGCATCAGCGACTACGACATTCATTACCCGCAAGTGCTGAACAACGAGCTGCGCAAGCAACTGGTGGGCTCGGACAATGGCGGCCTGGCAATACCGGTGGTTGAAGTACCGGCCGGCCAGGCCAAGGACACTGTCACCCTGTTCCTGTCCGGCGACGGCGGCTGGCGCGACCTCGACCGTGACGTGGCCGGTGAAATGGCCAAGATCGGTTATCCGGTGGTGGGCATCGACACCCTGCGCTATTACTGGCAGCACAAGACCCCGGAACAAAGCGCCAAGGACCTCACCGAGCTGATGCAGCACTACCGTCAGAAGTGGGGCACCAAGCGCTTCGTACTGACCGGCTATTCGTTCGGTGCCGATGTACTGCCGGCCATCTACAACCGCCTGCCGGAGAACGAGCAGCAGCGTGTGGACGCAATCATCCTGCTGGCATTCGCACGGACTGGCAGCTTCGAGATTGAAGTCGAAGGCTGGCTGGGCAACGCGGGCAAAGAAGCGGCCACAGGCCCGGAAATGGCCAAACTGCCGGCTGACAAAGTGGTGTGCATCTACGGCGCCGAAGAAGTCGACGAGAGTGGCTGCACGGACAAGACGGCTGTAGGTGAAGCCATCAAGTTGCCAGGCGGGCATCACTTCGATGAGAACTACCCGGCGCTGGCCAAGCGGTTGGTGGATATCATCGTCAAGCACCAAACCAAAACCGAATAAGCCCGAGCCTTACACAAATCAAAATGTGGGAGGGGGTTTGCCCCCTCCCACATTGGTTTTGTGGTGTTGGTGAGATCTAACGCGGCTCGATGTGCGCGATCATCAACTGCACGGTTTCATTCCCGCGAAACTCGTTCACATCCAGCTTGTAAGCCAATTCCACCCAACGCACCGTCGGGTTCGGCCAGACCTCACGGTCCACGCCAAATGCAATGCCATCCAGCTTCACCGACCCGCACTCGCTCTTGAGCACGACCTTCAGGTGCCGCTCCCCCACTACGCGCTGCTCCACCAACTGAAACACGCCATGGAACAACGGCTCAGGGAAGTGCTGCCCCCACGGCCCGGCATGCCGTAGCGCACGGGCCAGTTCCAGATGAAACTCTTCCACTGCAAGGGTGCCATCAGACAGCAGGCGCCCGGTCAGGTCTTCTTCGCGCAGTTGCCGACGCACTTCGGCATCGAAGGCTTCGGCAAACAACGGGAAGTTTTCCTCGGGCAATGTCAGCCCTGCCGCCATGGCGTGACCGCCGTATTTGCTGATCAGGTTCGGATGCTGGCTGGCGACCACCGCCAGGGCGTCACGGATATGAAAACCCTGCACAGAGCGCCCAGAGCCCTTGAGCAAACCGTCGCCAGCGTCGGCGAAGGCAATGGTTGGGCGGAAATAGCGTTCTTTCATGCGCGACGCCAGAATCCCGATCACACCTTGGTGCCATTCCGGGTCGAACAGGCACAAACCGTAGGGCATCGACTCCACCGGCAAGTCCTTGAGCTGGGCCAGGGCCTCGCGCTGCATGCCTTGCTCGATGGATTTGCGGTCCTGGTTCATGCCGTCCAGTTGCGCGGCCATTTCACGGGCCGCGGCCACGTCGGTGGTGAGCAGGCACTCGATGCCCAGGCTCATGTCATCCAAGCGTCCGGCTGCGTTCAAACGCGGCCCGAGGATAAATCCCAGGTCGGTGGAGGTGATACGCGCGGCGTCGCGCTTGGCCACTTCCAGGATCGCCTTGATCCCCGGCCGTGCACGACCGGCGCGGATACGTTCCAGCCCCTGATGCACCAGGATGCGGTTGTTGGCGTCCAGGGGCACCACGTCAGCGACGCTGCCCAAGGCGACCAGGTCGAGCAACTCGCCGATGTTTGGCTGTGGCTTGTTCTCGTACCAGCCCATACTGCGCAGGCGCGCACGCAAGGCCATCAGCACGTAGAAGATCACGCCCACGCCGGCCAGCGCCTTGCTCGGGAATTCACAGCCGGGCTGGTTCGGGTTGACGATGGCATCTGCCGCCGGCAACTCGTCGCCGGGCAAGTGGTGGTCGGTCACCAGCACCTGCAACCCCGCCGCCTTCGCCGCTGCCACACCTTCAACGCTGGAGATGCCGTTGTCCACGGTGATCAGCAACTGCGGCTCGCGCTGCAGGGCCACCGCGACGATTTCCGGGGTCAGGCCATAGCCGTATTCGAAACGGTTGGGCACCAGGTAATCGACATGGGCCGCACCGAGCAAGCGCAGGCCCAAGGTGCCCACGGTGCTGGCGGTGGCGCCGTCGGCGTCGAAGTCACCGACAATGAGGATGCGCTGGCGTTGCTCCAACGCCGTCACCAACAGGTCCACCGCCGCGTCGATGCCCTTGAGCTGCTGATAGGGAATCAACCGCGCCAGGCTTTTATCCAGCTCGGCCTCGGATTGCACGCCGCGCGCAGCATAGAGGCGGGTCAACAGCGGTGGCAATTCACCGAGAAACGGCAGGACGGCAGGCAACGGGCGGGGATCGATACGCATGGGGTGACGAAAACTTCTCTTCTGATACGGAAATAAAACAGGTGACCGGCGGCGACTCAATCAACCGCGTTCGCCGACCAACCACTGCAACTGCACTTCGTGCTGGCCGCGGTCGTCGGTGACGAAGATCGTGCCTTCGCTGATCATTACATCCCACTTGATCACGCGGGGCATGTCCTTGGCCAGGGTCTCCAGGACTTCCTGCGGCACAGCGGCGATGTGTACGTTTTTCAGGTTGTTTGCCACCGGCACCACCTTGCCTTCCCACACTCGCAAGCTGCCGTAGGCCAGCAGGCTGGTGCGTTCGGTGCGGCGCGAGCACCAGGTGAGGCGGTCGGCATCGGGCTGGCCGACTTCGATCCAGTGCAACACCCGATCATCCAGGCTTTTTTCCCACAGGGCTGGTTCGTCGACGTCTGACAGGCCACGCCCGAACGACAACTGCTCGTTGTACCAGAGTGCGTAGGCCAGCAGACGCACGGTCATGCGCTCTTCGGTTTCCGACGGGTGGCGGGCGATGGTCTGTTTGACGCTCTCATACACCGAGCGGTCAAGGTCAGTGAGGTTGAGTTCGAATTTGTAGGTCGTGGACGGCTGGGCCATGAACGGGCTTCTAGAGACAGGGAAAGGCGGCCAGTCTAACCGATGAGGAGGCCAATCAACGAATCCTGCGCTGCCCTGGGCTGCTCGCCTATGTTAAAAGGCATCACACCACCGCCCTGCGCAGACAAGGATCCTCATGTCGTTCAATGCCAAACCACTTGCCGGCCTGAAAGTCATCGAACTCGGCACCCTGATCGCTGGCCCGTTCGCCTCACGAATCTGCGCGGAGTTCGGCGCCGAGGTGATCAAGGTTGAATCGCCGGACGGCGGCGACCCGCTGCGCAAATGGCGCAAGCTGTACGAGGGCACGTCGCTGTGGTGGTTCGTGCAGGCGCGCAACAAGCAGTCGTTGACGCTGAACCTCAAGCACCCGGACGGCCTGGCCATTCTCAAGCAACTGTTGGCGGGCGCCGACATCCTGATCGAAAACTTCCGCCCCGGCGTGCTGGAAAAACTCGGCCTGAGTTGGGAGACCCTGCATGCGCTGAATCCCAAGCTGGTGATGGTGCGTCTCTCCGGCTTCGGCCAGACCGGACCGATGAAAGACCAACCCGGGTTTGGTGCAGTCGGCGAGTCCATGGGCGGCCTGCGCTACATCACCGGTTTCGAAGACCGCCCGCCGGTGCGCACCGGCATTTCCATTGGCGATTCGATTGCCGCATTGTGGGCAGTGGTCGGCGCGCTGATGGCGCTGCGTCATCGCGAGGTCAACGGTGGCCTGGGCCAGGTGGTGGATGTGGCACTGTACGAAGCCATCTTCGCCATGATGGAAAGCATGATCCCCGAGTTCGACGTATTCGGCTTTATTCGCGAACGCACCGGCAACATCATGCCCGGCATTACACCCTCCTCCATCCACACCAGCGCCGACGGCAAGCATGTACAGATCGGCGCCAACGGTGATGCGATCTTCAAGCGCTTCATGTCGGCCATTGGCCGTGAGGACTTGGCCAACGATCCGGTGCTGGCCAGCAACGACGGGCGTGATGGCCGCCGTGACGAGCTGTATGGGGTGATAGATCGTTGGGTGAATTCGCTGCCGCTGGACCAGGTGGTCGACCTGTTGAACAAAGCCGAGGTGCCTGCCAGCCGGATCTACAGCGCCGAGGACATGTTGGGCGACCCGCAATTCCTCGCCAGGGAGATGTTCCTCAAGGCCCGGCTTCCCGGCGGCAAGGAATTCAAGATGCCGGGCATCGTGCCCAAGCTGTCGGACACGCCGGGCAGTTGCGAATGGGTGGGGCCGCAACTGGGTGAACATAACAGCGTAGTGCTCGCTGGCCTGGGCTACGACGCGGCCGCCATTGTGCGCTTGCGCGAGGAAGGCGCGATCTGATGTCCCATTCCGCCAGGCTTTGGCACCAGATGCCCTGTGCCAGATGACTTGCCTGACAAATCGCAGGCAAAAAGAAACCCCAAAGCGTGGGGAGACACTTTGGGGTTAAACGTGGCCTACAAAGACCAGTACAGCAAGGCACAAACACCGGAGCACAATGTTTGCTCTTGCTGTTACAAAGTCTGACCGGTCGCGCTGTAGGAAGTTTCCATAGTTAAACAATTCTTCATGCGGCGGTGGCGTTGCGAGTCAGGGCTGCGTTGCGCAAGGCCGCGATGACCGAAGGCTCCAGACGTCCTTCGGCAATTTTGATGTCACGCAGCAGGCAATCCACCACATCCACCAGCACGCGCTTGTCCATCAATTGGGCGCGGTCGACGTCACGCTCGACCACGATGGCGCCAGCAGGATTCTTCACGGTTACCAGGCACTCGTCCTGCACACCAGAGGTGGTCAGCGTAACCTGATAAGGGCTCAGTGCTTCTTCGAGCAATAGGCTGATACTTTCCATCTCGATCACCACTCAATAGTTCGGGAACAATCGTTTCAACGGGAGCTGCATCTATCCTAAGTGACTGTTTGTGACGTAGGAAAGTTCGCTTTATCGTCTTTATGGGGCCGTCAGGGGGTGACGGATTCCAGCATGCGCTTGCAACATGACAACCTAAAAACGACGGCACATAACTGCTTACGCAATGGCAAGTCGTTTTGGGGTTTGCCCAAGGGTCAGATCAGAGGTGGATCCTATACTCGGTGAGCGCTGGTGACGCTGCCAAGCAGATAAAAGCGCATGTCAGAAGGCCCTTACTGCGAAGGATAAAGACGATGCTGGAACACGACAAAGAGCAAGCGGCGCTAGAGAAGATTCACGCCGACATATCACGCATTTATGCGGAGCAACGCAAACTCACTGCCGAGACCCACAAGATAACCCGTGAGAATTTCTGGTATCCATTGGGTGTCGTCATGGCCATGTTTACGGCGTTCAGCACTGTCTTGGCCATCGTGCAGAAACTACTCACGTAGCCGCGCATACCAAGCGGGGCCTGCCATAAACGAAAAACGCCGCTGACCCAGGGAAGGGCAAGCGGCGTTTTTGTCTACGCGGTGTGCCTTACAACGGCTTACCCCGGTTGCCATGCTGGCTCACAAACGCCTGCACGGCCTTCAGGTCATTGGCCAACACCGTGCAACGCTCTTCACGCTCGAACAGGTCGACTAGGTGCACTGGCAACTCCAGCGCCTTGCCAACACCGGCCTTCTCCACCGCTTCCGGGAATTTGACCGGGTGGGCAGTGCCCAGGATGACCATCGGGATATCCAGGCTGCGACGGCATTCACGGGCGGCCTTCACGCCGATGGCGGTGTGCGGGTCGAGCAGCTCGCCGGACTGGGCATAGACGTCTGCAATGGTTTCGCAGGTCTGCGCGTCGTCCACGGCCAGGGAGTCGAACAGCTTGCGGGTTTCGGTCCAGCGCTCTTCATCCACACTGAAACCGCCGCCGCGCTTGAAGGTGTCCATCAAGCCAGCAATCGCCGCACCGTTGCGACCGTGCATATCGAACAGCAGGCGTTCGAAGTTGGACGAGACCATGATGTCCATGGACGGCGACAGGGTCGCGTGCAGGGTTTCCTTGACGTACTGGTTACCGCTCATGAAGCGGTGCAGGATGTCGTTGCGGTTGGTAGCGACGATCAACTGGTTGATCGGCAGGCCCATGTTGCGCGCCAGGTAGCCGGCGAAAATGTCGCCGAAGTTGCCGGTCGGCACCGAGAAAGACACTGAACGTGCAGGGCCGCCCAACTGTAGCGAGGCGTGGAAGTAGTAGACGATCTGGGCCATGATCCGCGCCCAGTTGATCGAGTTCACCGCCACCAGGCGCGTGCCTTTCAGGAAGCTCTGGTCGGCGAAGCTGTTCTTGACCATTTCCTGGCAGTCATCGAAGTTGCCTTCGATGGCGATGTTATGGATGTTCTCGCCAAAGATGGTGGTCATCTGGCGCCGCTGCACTTCCGACACGCGCTTGTGCGGGTGCAGGATGAAGATGTCGACATTTTCGCAGTGCTTGCAGCCTTCGATGGCCGCCGAACCGGTATCACCGGAGGTGGCGCCGATGATCACCACGCGCTCGCCGCGCTTCTCCAGCACATAATCCAGCAGACGACCCAGCAGTTGCAGGGCGAAGTCCTTGAACGCCAGGGTCGGGCCGTGGAACAACTCCAGGACCCATTCGTTGCCGTTCAGTTGGCGTAGCGGTGCAATGGCGTTGTGGGAAAACACGCCGTAGGTTTCTTCCAGGATCTTCTTGAAATCGGCGTCCGGAATGCTGCCGGTGACGAACGGGCGCATCACGCGGAACGCCAGTTCGTGGTATGGCAGGCCAGCCCAGGATGCGATTTCCTCTTGGGTGAAACGTGGCAGGTTTTCCGGCACGTACAGGCCGCCGTCCGTGGCAAGGCCTGCCAGCAGGACGTCTTCGAAATTCAGGGCCGGTGCCTGGCCGCGGGTGCTGATATAACGCATGACTGGCTCCTCTAGAGCATTCTTGAGCAAGGGCCGCCGAACCTGCGGGGCCCTTGCCGCAAAACCATTAGTTCAGGTGTTCGACGCGGATCCGCACCACCGGCCCGACCACGCCTTGCAAGGCTTCCAGGGCGGCGATGGCATCGTTGATATGCTGTTCGAGCACGCGATGGGTGAGCAAGATCATCGGCACCTGGCCGTTTTGCTCCTCGACTTCCTTCTGCATGATCGACTCGATGTTGATACCGCGCTCAGACAGGATGCTTGCCACCTGGGCCAATACGCCCGGGTGGTCCTGGGCCTGTATGCGCAGGTAGTAGGCGCTTTCGCAGGCTTCGATCGGCAGGATCGGGTGGGCCGACAGCGAATCCGGCTGGAACGCCAGGTGCGGTACACGGTTTTCCGGGTCGCTGGTCATGGCGCGGACCACGTCCACCAGGTCGGCGATCACCGACGAAGCGGTGGGCTCCATACCGGCACCGGCGCCGTAGAACAGGGTCGAACCGGCCGCATCACCGTTGACCATCACCGCGTTCATCACGCCATTGACGTTGGCGATCAGGCGGTCGGCCGGGATCAGCGTCGGGTGTACCCGCAGTTCGATACCGGCCGGCGTGCTGCGCGCCACGCCCAGGTGCTTGATGCGGTAACCCAGGGCTTCGGCGTAGTTCACGTCGGCGGTGGTCAGCTTGGTGATGCCTTCGGTGTAGGCCTTGTCGAACTGCAGCGGAATACCAAAGGCGATGGACGCCAGGATGGTCAGCTTGTGCGCGGCGTCGATACCTTCCACGTCGAAGGTCGGGTCGGCTTCGGCGTAACCCAGGGCCTGGGCTTCGGCGAGGACGTCTTCGAAGGTGCGGCCCTTCTCGCGCATTTCGGTGAGGATGAAGTTGCCGGTACCGTTGATGATGCCGGCCACCCAGTTGATGCGGTTGGCGGACAGGCCTTCACGAATTGCCTTGATCACCGGAATGCCACCAGCCACCGCAGCCTCGAACGCCACGATCACGCCCTTCTCACGGGCCTTGGCGAAGATTTCGTTGCCGTGCACCGCGATCAGTGCCTTGTTGGCAGTGACCACATGCTTGCCGTTTTCGATGGCCTTGAGCACCAACTCGCGGGCCACGGTGTAGCCGCCCACCAGTTCGATCACGATATCGATTTCAGGGTTGGTAGCCACGGCGAAGACATCGTTGGTCATCGCAATACCGGTCGTTTCGAACTGAGGCTTTGGCGAACGCGTGGCAATTTGTGCCACTTCAATTCCACGCCCTGCACGGCGGGAAATTTCTTCAGCGTTACGCTGAAGTACGTTGAAGGTGCCGCCACCGACGGTCCCTAATCCACAGATGCCTACTTTGACCGGTTTCACTGAAGAACTCCCCATGAAACGGCCGACGCGAGGTCGGCCGTGGAAAACAGCCGCACGACTGCGGCTTTCAATTAGTGGCCTGTCGGCTTATCCACAGGCCATGATCGCCAAAGGTTCGACGATGCTGGTTTATTTGGCACTCAGCGCCAGTTTCGCAACTTGTGGTGCCGGCTGATAGCCCGGAATCACTTGGCCGTCAGCCAAAACGATGGCCGGTGTACCGTTGACGCCAATGGACTGGCCCAGGGCAAACTGCTTGGAGACCGGGTTGGCGCATTTGGCAGCCTTGATTTCCTTGCCGTCGACCATTTTGTCCATGGCCGCTTTTTTGTCGGCCGAGCACCATACGGCTTGCAACTGCTCGTCACCCGGCGAACCCAGGCCCTGGCGCGGGAACGCTACGTAGCGTACTTCCACGCCCAGCTTGTTCAGCGCGGGCACTTCGGCGTGCAGCTTGTGGCAATACGGGCAGGTGGTATCGGTGAACACGGTGATGTGGGTCTTGGTCTCACCGATAGCCGGGTACACCACGGTCTCGGCCACTGGAATGCCATTGATCAGCTTGGAAACACCCAGGCGTTCGGCTTTTTCAGTCAGGTTGACCGGCTTGCCGTCCTTCAACTGGAACAGGTAGCCCTGGACGATGTACTGACCATCGGCACTGGCATACAGCACGCGGCTGCCCTTGAGCTTGACTTCGTACAGGCCGGCCATCGGGCTGGCGCTGATGCTCTCGATCGGGGTGTCGAGTTGCAGGTTGGCCAGGCTCTTGCGGATGGTCTGCTCGGCGGCGTCATCGGCGAAGGCAAAGGTGGAAACCAACGCAATGGCTGCGGCGGCAATAATCTGGGTCAAGCGCATGGGAACTCCTGAAGGCAGATGCAGGGACGCGCAGTAACACTGCTTGGAAACACAGGTCTGGGTCGTCCCCTTTGCTAACCGGCAAAGCCTACCACAGTTGGGCCGCAGGGCAGCCCGCGGCCGGATAAATTGGACGTTTTCAGCCTCGCGGGTGGTGCTTGGCGTGCATATCCTGCAAACGCGCGCGCGCCACGTGGGTGTAGATCTGGGTGGTGGATAAGTCGCTGTGGCCGAGCAGCATCTGCACCACACGTAAATCCGCACCGTGGTTGAGCAAATGCGTGGCGAATGCATGGCGCAGTGTGTGCGGCGACAGCGCCTTGCCGATCCCGGCGACCTTGGCCTGGTGCTTGATGCGGTGCCAGAAGGTCTGGCGAGTCATCTGTTCGCCACGCAGGCTGGGGAACAGCACATCGCTGGGGCGTCCACCGAGCAGTTCACTGCGGGCATCGCGCATGTAGCGCTCGACCCACACAATCGCCTCCTCGCCCATCGGCACCAGCCGTTCCTTGCTGCCCTTGCCCATCACCCGCAACACGCCCTGGCGCAGGTTGACCTGCTCCAGGGTCAGGCTGATCAGCTCGGTCACCCGCAGGCCGCAGGCGTAGAGCACTTCGAGCATGGCGCGGTCACGCTGACCGATGGCTTCGCTGAGGTCGGGGGCGGCGAGCAACGCCTCCACGTCGGCTTCCGACAGGGATTTGGGCAATGGCCTGCCAAGTTGTGGCATATCGACTTGCAGGGTGGGGTCGAGGGCGATCAGCTTTTCTCGCAGCAGATAGCGATAAAAACCACGTACGCCGGAGAGGAATCGCGCAGTGGAGCGTGGCTTGTAGTTCTGCTCCAGGCGCCAGGCCAAGTGGTCGAGAATCAGCTCGCGGCCGGCGTTGATCAGTTCGAGATTTTTCTCCTGCAACCAGCCATTGAACAGCGCCAGGTCGCTGCGGTAGGCCTGGCGGGTATTGTCCGACAGGCCTTTTTCCAGCCACAGGGCGTCGAGGAAACGGTCGATCAGGGGGTGGTCAATGGCAGGCATAGGGGCTCGAACAGAAAAGTGGGAGAGGCTGCTGGCATCCTATCTCGGACCTCAAATCGCAGGCACAAAAAAGCAGCCCGTAGGCTGCTTTTTTCTGCATCGGAAAGCTGGACTTAAGCCAGTTTTTCCTTGATGCGAGCTGCTTTACCGGACAGGTCACGCAGGTAGTACAGCTTGGCTTTACGTACGTCACCGCGACGCTTGACGGCCATGCTGTCGATTTGCGGGCTGTAGGTCTGGAAAGTACGCTCTACGCCAACACCGTTGGAGATTTTACGAACAGTGAAAGCACTGTTCACACCACGGTTACGCTTGGCGATTACCACGCCTTCGAACGCTTGCAGACGCGAACGGTCGCCTTCCTTCACTTTCACCTGAACGACAATGGTGTCGCCCGGGGCAAAGGTAGGGATCTCTTTGGTCATCTGCTCTGCTTCGAGTGCAAGGATGATTTTGTTAGTCATGCTGTGCTCCTAAGGTAAGTCAATGGACCTACCATCGATACGTTGTTAACTATCGTCCCGCGCGAGGATGTATTCCTCGAGCAGCTTCTTCTCTTCTCCAGAAAGCGAGCGGCTTTCCAGAAGATCGGCGCGTCGTTCATAGGTCCGACCAAGGGACTGCTGTAAACGCCAACGCCGGATGTGTGCGTGATTGCCACTTAGCAATACGTCGGGAACACGCTGATCCGCATACACCTCCGGTCGGGTGTAGTGCGGGCAATCCAGCAAACCATCCGTGAAGGAATCTTCCTCCGCGGAGTCCACATGCCCTAAAGCTCCAGGCAGCAGTCGTGTAACCGCATCTATCAGGACCATCGCCGGCAGCTCGCCACCAGACAGGACATAGTCCCCAATCGACCACTCTTCATCGACATGAGCTTCAATAAAACGCTCGTCAATGCCTTCATAGCGACCGGCAATCAGGATCAGTGCTTCCTCATTCGCCAGTTCGCGGACCCCAGCCTGTTTCAGCTGACGGCCTTGAGGGGACAGGTAAATCACCTTCGCCTTCTCCCCGGCGGCGGCCTTGGCCTGAACCAACGCGTCTTCCAGGGGCTTGATCTTCATCACCATGCCCGGGCCACCGCCAAATGGGCGATCGTCCACAGTGTGATGTCGATCCGTCGTGTAGTCTCGCGGGTTCCAACAGGTAAGCTGCAACAGCCCCTGTTTCACCGCCCGACTGGTGATGCCGTACTCGCTGATGGCGGAAAACATCTCGGGAAACAAACTGATCACTTCAATGCGCAAATTAGCCACGCTTAGAAGTCCGCGTCCCATTCCACCTTCATCTCGCCCGCTGCCAGGTCGACGGCCAACACACATTGCTCGGTATACGGCAACAGGCGTTCGCGATCATCCAGGCTGCCAGCGCAAGGCTTGACCACCATTACATCATTGGCGCCGGTTTCCAGAAGATGATCGATTTTCCCGAACAGTTGCCCGAGTTGATCAATAACCTTCAGACCTTCCAGCTGGTACCAGTAGTACTCGCCGTCGGTCAATTCAGGGAACAGGTTGCGCGGCACGCAGATCTCATAACCGGCCAGAAGACGAGCTTCTTCACGATCATCAAGACCCTTGAGCTTTGCGACCAGGAACTTGTCGCTCCCGCGTCCACTGACCAGCTCGACCTGTTTCACACTACCCTCGCGCTTGAGCGTCCAGGTTTTGTACTGCAACAGGTTTTCAGTCGGATCAGTAAAGGAATACACCTTCACTTCGCCGCGAACGCCATGAACCGAGTAAATCTTGCCGATAACGATCAAATCATCAGCAACAGCTGGCGTCGCGTTCATATTGCTCAGGCTGCGGCCTTAGCCGAGTCCTTCAACAGTTTTGCAACGCGCTCGGATGGCTGTGCACCCACGCTCAGCCAGTAGGCTACGCGCTCTTGGTTCACGGACAGACGAACTTCTTGACCACGAGCAACAGGGTTGAAGAAACCAACCTGTTCCTTGTGCGAACCGTCGCGCGGGTTGCGGCTGTCGGTTACGGTCAAGTGGTAAAACGGGCGCTTTTTGGAGCCGCCAAGGGCAAGACGGATTGTTAGCATGTGAACATCGTTCCTGTAGTCGGTGCTGCAAATCTAAATGCACAGCGGGCATAGGTGCCCGAAAGGCCGCATATTCTAAGGAATATCCGGACTTTTGCAAATGTCTTTTTCCGGCGCCTATCAGCGTGCCATCCAGATTTGCTATAGAGCCGTCGGTTAAAACGGCGAGTCAGCGCCCGCCAACGGCGGGTTTGCTGGAGATCCCACATCCCTGTGGGTCGGAGCAGGAGCTGGGCCCCCGCTCGAATTCTTTACATCTTGGGCATGCCACCGCCGGGCAACATGCCGCCCATGCCGCGCATCATCTTGGCCATACCGCCCTTGGCGGAGAATTTCTTCATCATCTTCTGCATCTGCTTATGCTGCTTGATCAAGCGACCGATGTCCTGCACTTGGGTGCCGGAACCCATGGCGATCCGACGCTTGCGCGAACCGCTGATCAGCTCAGGGTCGCGGCGCTCGGCCGGGGTCATGGAGTTGATGATGGCTTCCATCTGCTTGAACTGCTTCTCTGCCGCGCCCTGGGCATTGCCCATCTGCGCCAGGTTCACACCGCCGATGTTCGGCAGCTTGTCCATCAGGCCGCCGAGGCCGCCCATGTTCTTCATCTGTTGCAGTTGGTCGCGGAAGTCTTCGAGGTCGAAGCCCTTGCCCTTCTTCAGCTTCTTGGCCAGCTTGTCGGCCTTGTCCTTGTCGAGGGTGGCTTCGGCCTGTTCGATCAGGCTGAGCACGTCGCCCATGCCGAGGATGCGCGAGGCGATACGCTCCGGGTGGAACGGTTCGAGCGCTTCGCTCTTCTCGCCCATCCCGATGAACTTGATCGGCTTACCGGTGATGGCACGTACCGACAGCGCGGCACCGCCACGGGCGTCGCCGTCGACCTTGGTGAGGATCACGCCGGTCAGCGGCAGTGCGTCGCCGAAGGCCTTGGCGGTGTTGGCCGCATCCTGGCCGGTCATGGCGTCGACCACGAACAGGGTCTCTACCGGGTTGATCGCGGCATGCAGCGCCTTGATCTCGCCCATCATCTCTTCATCGATGTGCAGGCGACCGGCGGTATCGACGATGACCACGTCGATGAACTTGAGCTTGGCTTCTTTAATGGCGGCGTTGGCGATGTCGACCGGCTTCTGGCTCAGGTCGGACGGGAAGAAGGTCACGCCCACTTCGCCTGCGAGCATTTCCAGCTGCTTGATGGCCGCCGGACGGTACACGTCGGCCGACACCACCATCACAGACTTCTTCTTGCGCTCTTTAAGGAAGCGCGCCAGCTTGCCGGCGGTGGTGGTCTTGCCCGCACCTTGCAGACCCGCCATCAGGACGACGGCCGGCGGCACGGCGCTGAGGTTCAGGTCTTCGTTGGCCGCGCCCATCAGGCTTTCGAGTTCGGCCTGGACGATCTTCACGAACGCCTGGCCCGGGGTCAGGCTGCGGGACACTTCGGTGCCCACCGCGCGCTCTTTGACCGAGTTGACGAAGTCTTTCACCACCGGCAAGGCCACGTCGGCTTCCAGCAACGCCATGCGCACTTCACGCAGGGTGTCTTTAATATTGTCCTCGGTCAGCTTGGCCTTGCCGGTAACGTGGCGCAGCGTCTGCGAGAGACGGTCAGTCAGATTTTCAAACATGCGCGATCCTTTCAGGCCCTATTCATAGACCGAGGTAATGGCGGCCCAGGCTGTGGTAAATCGCTATTAAAAACAGCGCTCGGCGAGCCTGCGGCGTGGGCAGGTCGCGGATTATAGCGAAGACTGCGTCCATGCACACCCGCTGTCTGGCCCGGGAGTCTTTCGTGTTGCGCGGGGGTATGCCAAACTCAGCGCCTTTCGGGCTTGCCTAACAGGATTTATGCTCCCTTTGTCACCCAGTTTGCTACCCAGCCTCGCCGCCGCCATCTTGTACGCCGCTGCGACCGTCTATCAGGGCACTCGTCTGGCCCAGGGCACCAAGGCGGACAAACGCCTGTTGGTAGGCCTTGGTGTCCTCGCCTTGCTCGCCCATGCCGCGAGCCTGTTCACGCACTTGATGACGCCGGTCGGCCTGGCCCTGGACTTTTTCAGCGCCGCCAGCCTGATCGCCGCAGCCGTTATCGCGCTGACACTGATGGCCTGCTACCGGATCCCGGTCGAGAACCTGCTGGTACTGCTCTTCCCGCTGGGCATGCTGACGGTGCTGCTGGCGCAATTCGCGCCTACCGGTACGGTGCCGGTGATCGATGAAGAACCGGGCATCCTTGCCCACATCCTGCTGTCGATCCTGGCCTATGGCATGTTCACCATCGCAGTGTTCCAGGCCTTGCTCCTGCTGCTGCAGGACCACCAGCTCAAGCACAAGCACCCGTCCGGGCTGATCAAGAACTTCCCGCCGCTGCAAACCATGGAAAGCCTGCTGTTCGGCTTCCTGTGGGCCGGCTGGACCTTGCTCTCGCTGTCGCTGATCTCCGGCTGGCTGTTCTTCGAAAACCTGTTCGCCCAGCACCTGGTGCACAAGACCCTGCTGGCCTGCCTGGCCTGGATCGTGTTCAGCGTCCTGCTGTGGGGCCGCAACCGCCTCGGCTGGCGCGGGCACAAGGCGATCCGCTGGACCCTGGCCGGTTTCTGCCTGCTGATGCTGGCCTATTTCGGCAGCAAGCTGGTTCGCGAATACATCCTGCATATCTGACGGGCGGCGATCATGGACAACTTGCCCCTGGAGCCGATGCTCGCGGTAATCGCCCTGCTGGTGTTATGGGCCGCGCTGTTTACTGCCATCGAAGCCGCCCAGCAACACTTGCTGGCCCTGCGCCCCGGTACACGCCAGGGCGACAAGGCGGCCACCCGCCTGAGCTTTCCGCGTAACAGCCTGATCCTGTGCAACAGCCTGTGTCGCGCCGCCGTGGTCATCCTGTGCACGCTGCTGGCCATATACGCCTGGGCGCAGAACGGGCCGTGGCTCGGCTGGCTGATCTCCTGCGCGATCCTGTTGATCCTGGCCGACTACCTGCCCCGCGCCCTGGCCACCCGCTATCCGCAAGCGGTACTGGGCTTCGGCAATACGCTGCTGGGCGTGCCACTGAAAATTGTCTACCCCCTGGCCTGGCTGCTCAATGGTATCAGTCTGTTGCTGCTGCGCCCGTTCGCGCGCAAGACCGGCGTGGTGAAGAAGAGCGACGAACCGCTGCCTGACCATGATGACGAACCCGAGCCCGAGATCGCCGAAGGCCGTACCCCCGGCATGCCGGGCATCCACGCTCTGGACAACATCACCGTCAACGACATCCTGGTGCCCCGCAGCGAAGTGGATGGCATCAACCTGGATGACTCGATCGAGGAGATCATCGAGCAGTTGCGCACCTCCCAGCGCACGCGCCTGCCGGTGTTCCACAGTGATATCAACCAGGTCGAAGCCGTGCTCAACACGCGGCAGATCCAGCACCTGTTGCCCGACGCGAGCCTGACCAAAGAGGCGTTGCTCGCAGCCTGCCACGAGCCCTACTTCGTCCCGGAAAGCACTCCGCTGCAACTGCAACTGCTGAATTTCCACAAACAGCAGCGCCGCCTGGGCATGGTGGTGGATGAATACGGCGAAGTACTCGGCATCGTGACCCTGGAAGATATCCTCGAAGAAATCGTCGGTGAATTCGAAAGCGAACAGAGTGCGGACAACCCGCATATCGAAGCGCAACCGGATGGCCGCTACATCATCGACGGCGCCGCCTCGATCCGCGAATTGAACAAGAGCCTGAACTGGCACCTGCCCAGCGACGGCCCCAAGACGCTCAACGGCCTGGTCACCGAGGCGCTGGAAACCATTCCGGATTGCGCGGTGTGCCTGAAAATCGGCCGCTACCGCCTGGAAATCCTCGAGACCGAGGACAACCGGGTGAGCAAGGTGCTGATCTGGCATACCAGCCGGATGCCGGTCGCCGCTTAGTTCCCAGACAAAACACAACCCAATAATGTGGGAGGGGCTTGCCCCTCCCACATTTTGACTTGTTGTGTGTTCAAACCCCTTCCTATAATCGGGGCGGCTTACCAGAGCCCCGCCCGACCGCGTGCTACCCGCACTGAACGCGTCCAGGCACCGCTTTACAGTGTCTGACCGGTGTTCGCTCCCATCCCGAGCCGCCCCGCGCACAACCCTGATCCATGGGTGTTCGACCAATAATAATCCGCGTCCAAACGCGCACTGACCGTCAGGGATATCGCCATGAGCACCACCTACAACGAGGCCGCACCTGCTGCCGCCCCGACCAACTCGACCGCACGGGTCGCCACGGCGAGCATCGTCGGCACCGCCATCGAGTTCTACGACTTCTATATCTACGCCACGGCTGCTGCGCTGGTGATCGGCCCGGTGTTCTTCCCGCAGACCTCCGGCACCGCGCAGATGCTGGCGTCATTCCTGACCTTCGGTATCGCCTTCATCGCCCGCCCACTGGGGTCGGCGCTGTTCGGCCACTTTGGCGACCGTATCGGACGCAAATCGACCCTGGTGGCCTCGCTGCTGCTGATGGGCGTGTGCACCACGCTGATCGGCTTGCTGCCGGGTTATGACAGCATCGGCGCCTGGGCGCCGATCCTGTTGTGCGTACTGCGTTTCGGCCAGGGCCTGGGCCTGGGTGGCGAATGGGGCGGCGCGGCGCTGTTGGCGACCGAGAATGCGCCCAAGGGCAAACGCGCCTGGTTCGGCATGTTCCCGCAGCTCGGCCCTTCGATCGGGTTCCTGGCAGCCAACGGCTTGTTCCTGATCCTGGCCATGAGCCTCAGCGATGAGCAATTCCGCAGCTGGGGCTGGCGCATCCCGTTCATCCTCAGCGCGGCGCTGGTGATGGTGGGCCTGTACGCGCGGCTGAAGCTGCACGAAACGCCGGTGTTCGCCAACGCCGTCGCCAAGCAAGCGCCGGTCAAAGTGCCGTTGGTGGAGCTGTTCAGCCAGCACTGGCTGCCGGTGTTGCTGGGCGCTGCGTCGATGGTGGTGTGCTATGCGCTGTTTTACATCACCACTGCGTTTTCCCTGAGCTATGGCGTTTCAACCCTGGGCTACAGCCGCGAGACCTTCCTTGGCTTGCTGTGCTTCGCGGTGCTGTTCATGGGGCTGGCGACTCCGCTGGCGGCCCTGGCGAGTGACCGCTACGGACGCAAGCCGGTGCTGATCGTCGGCGCGATCCTGGCGATTCTGTCGGGCTTTACCATGGAGCCATTGCTGACCCACGGTTCGACCTGGGCAGTGGCGCTGTTCCTGGCGCTGGAGCTGTTCCTGATGGGCGTGACGTTCGCACCGATGGGCGCGCTGCTGCCGGAACTGTTCCCGACCCGCGTGCGTTATACCGGCGCTTCGGCGGCGTATAACCTGGGTGGGATTGTCGGGGCATCTGCCGCGCCGTTCTTCGCGACCAAGCTGGTGGCGATGGGTGGGCTGAGTTATGTGGGTGGGTATGTGTCGGCGGCAGCGTTGCTGAGCTTGATTGCGGTGCTGTGCCTGAAAGAGACGCGGAACAATGATTTGAATCGCGTGGGCTGATAGACCGCTATCGGGGGCAAGCCCCCTCCCACATTTGAATGTATTCACAAATCTAACTCTGTGAACTGGATCAAGTGTGGGAGGGGGCTTGCCCCCGATGCTTTTAGAGCTCTACCACCACGGCCTGGGAAGCCCGGGTCGCCTTGGCCCGGGCCGCTTCAATCGACTCATCCCGCGCCAACGCCACGCCCATGCGGCGCTGGCCATTCACTTCGGGCTTGCCGAACAGGCGCAGCGCGGTATCAGGTTCGCTCAACGCGGCGCCGAGGTTGGCGAACGCCGTCTGGGTCGACTGCCCTTCCACCAGGATCACCGCCGAGGCCGAAGGCCCGAACTGACGGATCAACGGGATCGGCAGGCCCAGGATGGCGCGCGCGTGCAGCGCAAACTGCGACAGGTCCTGGGAAATCAGGGTCACCAAACCGGTGTCATGCGGGCGCGGCGACACTTCGCTGAACCACACCTGATCCCCCTTGATGAACAACTCCACGCCAAACAGACCACGGCCACCCAGGGCCTCGGTCACCGCCTTGGCAACGCGCTCGGATTCCGCCAGGGCAATCGGGCTCATGGCCTGTGGCTGCCAGGATTCCTGGTAGTCGCCCTTCTCCTGACGATGGCCCACAGGCGCGCAGAAGGTGGTGCCGCCGATGTGACGCACGGTCAGCAGGGTGATTTCGTAGTCGAAGTCGATAAAGCCTTCGATGATCACACGGCCTTTACCTGCACGGCCGCCTTCCTGGGCGTAGTCCCAGGCTTTCTGCACGTCATCGACGCTGCGCAGCAGGCTCTGGCCCTTGCCCGACGAACTCATCACCGGCTTGACCACGCACGGGAAGCCCAGGTCCTGCACGGCCTTGCTGTAGTCTTCGAAGGTATCGGCGAAGTGGTACGGCGAGGTTGGCAGGTCCAACTCTTCGGCGGCCAGGCGGCGGATGCCTTCGCGGTTCATGGTCAGCGAGGTGGCGCGCGCGGTCGGGATCACGGTGAAGCCTTCGGCTTCCAGCTCCACCAGGGTGGCGGTCGCGATGGCTTCGATTTCCGGCACGATGAAGTGCGGTTTTTCCGCCTCGATCACCGCACGCAGGGCGGCGCCGTCGAGCATGTTGATCACGTGGCTACGGTGCGCAACCTGCATGGCCGGCGCGTTGGCGTAGCGATCCACGGCAATCACTTCAACGCCCAGGCGTTGCAGCTCGATTACCACTTCCTTGCCCAGCTCACCGCAGCCACACAGCAAAACGCGGGTCGCGGTTGGCGACAATGGAGTTCCGATTCGGGTCATCTCAGGTCCTCAGGGGAGCGGATCATTGGGAGAAAGGCCGGCATTTTACATGAACTGCAGGAATTGGCCTCAGTTGGCGACAGCCCGCTTGCGGATGCGCCAGGCCATGATCAGCCACACCACCGTGACCCCGGCGAACTTCGACGCCAGTGCAGTACCCACTACCGCCGGCGTGAGCGCGCCGATCAGGCCGAAGAAGATAAAGGTGTCGAGGGGAATGCTCAGCGCCGAACTGATCCACAGGCGGTCGTGCAGCGGACGCTTGGTGATGCTGAACACCAGCCAGTCGATGCACTCGGACACCGCGAACGCGGTGGCGCTGGCCAGGGCGATGGCCGGGTCGGACGTGACATACGACAGCACCAGCGCGGCCAGCATGGCGATGATTGCGCCATGGCCGAAGCGGGTTTGCACCATGTCGCGCAGGATAAAGACCAGGCCACCCCAGGCGGACCAGATGACGTCCAGGTGCGGGGCGGTGGAGAAGGCGAAGTTGATCAGCACGACGCTGCTGATATAGGCGATCAGGAAGAGCATGGGAGTGGACCTGTGAACAAGGGGCACAGGGTACTTCACATTTTGAAATATGTCGTCTGGGATGGCCCTATCGGGGGCAAGCCCCCTCCCACATTTTGACTGCATTCCTACAGACTGAACGCGGCCAACTGTGAGAGGGGGCTTGCACCCGATAGCGTTGGTTCAGGCGCCGGATTTATTAGAGGCCATAAACACCAATCCACTCGCCACCGCCCGCTCATGACACAACCCCAGCACCACCCGGCGCTCGGCGTTATCCATGCGGCTCCAACGCGTAATCTCATCCACCGTACGCTGGCAGCCGGTGCAAATATCGTCATCGTCCAGCGCGCAAATGCTCACGCACGGCGACGCAACGGGGCGTTCAATCGGATTCATTCTTCCTGCTCGACCAAATCCCGCGCATAACGCTGTGCGTTGTGCACATAGTGCGCGGCGCTGGCTTCGAGCATGCGTTTCTGCGCGTCGGTCAGTTCACGCACCACCTTGCCCGGCGAGCCCATCACCAGCGAACCATCGGGGATTTCCTTGCCTTCGCCGATCAGCGAATTGGCGCCGATGATGCAGTGCTTGCCGATCTTGGCGCCGTTGAGGATCACCGCATTGATGCCGATCAGGCTGTAATCGTCCACCGTGCAGCCGTGCAACATGGCGTTATGCCCAATGGTCACGCCGGTGCCCAGGGTCAACGGGTAGCCCATGTCGGTGTGCATCACGCTGCCGTCCTGCACGTTGCTGTTCTTGCCGATCAGGATCAGTTCGTTGTCACCGCGCAACACCGCGTTGAACCACACGTTGGCGCCCTCCTCCAGCTTGACCTTGCCCACCAGCGTGGCATTGGGTGCCACCCAGCTCTGTGGATGAGTCTCGACGCGGGCGTCGCCCAGGCGGTATTTCATGGTTTTTCCTCACGGCGTTGCCATTCAAGCGATGGCTCAAGTATTGATGAAGCTCTTGGGTGGCTGGTGCAGGCTGATCTTGGCATCGTCATAGAGCAGATTGATCAGCTCGACGATCATGATGGCCGTCAGCCCCCAGATCTTGTATTCGCCAAACCGATAGCTGGGCACGTACCAACTGCGACCCTGGTAATCGATCCGGTGGGTATGTTCGCGTGGGTCTTGTCGGAAGAAGTCCAAGGGCACGCTGAAAACCGCGGCAATCTCGGCATCGTTGGCCAAGTACTCGACGTAATCGGGGATCACGCCGACATACGGCGTGACCCGAATGCCATGCAGGGAGATCAAGGGGCTCAGCGGGCCGATCACTTCGACCAGCCCGGGCGGCAGGCCGATTTCTTCTTCGGCCTCGCGCAGCGCGGTGAAGATCAGGTCCGGGTCTTCGGGGTCGCGGCGCCCGCCCGGAAAGGCCACTTCGCCACCATGGGTCGACAGGCCACTGGCGCGCAGGGTCAGGATCAGCTCAGGTTCATCACTGCGGGTAATCGGCACCAGCACCGCAGCCTCGGGGAAACGCCCGTCGGTTTCAAGCGTGTGGGGGGTGTGGTTGCTTACCCGGCGAAGTAGCTCGTCCAGCATGAGTCATCTCGGTCTGTTGGCTACCTTGCATCATGCACCAAAGCTCGCGGGTGCCCAACCCCAAAACCCGCCCGGTGTCGCTAAACGACAACTTGTTGCAGCGCCCTGCCCGTCACGCCAAGATAGACGCACTTTCCAGGAACCCCAGCATGAATTTCTGCAGCCAGTGCGGTAAACCGGTTACCCAACGCATCCCCGAAGGCGACGGCCGCCTGCGCTTTGTGTGTGATCACTGCTCGACCATCCACTACCAGAACCCCAATATCGTCGCCGGCACCGTGCCGGTATGGGGCGATAAAGTGCTGCTGTGCCGCCGCGCCATCGAGCCGCGCCTGGGCTACTGGACGCTGCCCGCCGGCTTCATGGAAAACGGCGAGACCGTGGAACAGGCCGCCATGCGCGAAACCCTGGAAGAAGCCTGCGCCCGCGTGCACAACCTGAGCATCTACACCCTGATCGACGTGCCGCATATCAATCAGGTGCATATTTTCTACCGCGCCGACCTGCTTGACCTGGACTTCGCCGCCGGCCCCGAAAGCCTGGAAGTGCAGTTGTTCGACGAAGCCGACGTCCCTTGGTCCGAGCTGGCGTTCCGCACGGTCGGGCGTACCCTCGAATACTTTTTTGCTGACCGTCGGCAGCAGGCCTTCCCGGTGCGCAGCGAGGCTGTAGAGCCGCGGGTGTTGCCCGCTCCATGACTAGGGATACCGTTTCAATGCGTTGGTTGCTTGCCCTTATATGCCTGTCGTTCGCGACCCTGTCATCAGCCTCGACCGTGGAAACCCTGGGCGGCAAGACCGTCGAAAAGGTCCTGGTGCTCAAGTCCGCCCATCAGTTGCAGTTGATCAACGACGGCAAGCCGCTCAAGACCTACCGCATTTCCCTGGGCAAGAACCCCAAGGGCCACAAGCTGATCGAGGGTGACCGCCGCACGCCAGAGGGCCTGTACTGGATCGACTGGCGCAAGACCAGCGACCGCTTCAATCTGGCCATGCACATCTCCTACCCCAATATCAGCGACGCCGCCCGCGCCCGCCGCGAAGGCGTGAAGCCCGGCAGCATGATCATGATCCACGGCACGCCCGACAGCGAAGAGTACCCGGAGCAGTGGTTCCATACCCTGGACTGGACCGACGGCTGCATCGGCATGCGCAACGTGGACATGCGCGAAGTCTGGAACCTGGTCAAGGACGGCACCCTGATCGAGATTCGTCCGTAATCTCGTACCGTTCGTAAAATAATTCGAAAAAAAATCCCGCCCCCCTCTGCGCCCGCCGGTGAATACCAGTTCACCCCCGCGGGCTGCGCCGTTCTGTGCGCGAGAAAGACCTCTCTAATACCACTTCATACCAGGCCTCATTGTGGAGCCTTTAAACCGCTGCTCGCACCGTTTTAGCTGCATTGACATGGTATTCAAGTGGTATTAATTTCCGGCCAATACCGGGCGACAACACTCCAATAACCGCATCGGAAACCTGACAGATGAACCCCATCCTGGCCCTGCGCCCCGACGATAAACAATCCACGCCGCTGTACCTGCAATTGGCGCGCAAACTGGAAGCAGCGATCCATGCCGGCCAGTGGACCTCCGAACAGGCCCTGCCCTCGGAGCGCGTCCTCAGCGAGCAATTGAGCATCTCGCGAGTCACCGCTCGCAAGGCGCTGGAAGTGTTGTTTGCCCAAGGGCTGATCCGCCGCAATCAAGGCTCCGGCACCTATATATCGCCACGCCTGGAACAGCCGCTGTCGCGCCTTTCGGGGTTCAGCGAGATGCTGCGGCTCAAGGGTTTCGTGCCCAGCTCCCAATGGCTGGAACGAGAACTGACCCAGCCGACCCACGAAGAGATGATCCGCCTGGGCCTTTCGCCCGCCGATAAAGTGGCACGCCTCAAACGCTTGCGTAAGGCGGATGACACGGTGATGGCGATTGAAATGAGCACCCTGCCCGCCTCGGTACTGCCGCACCCGCAAGGCATTGGCAATTCGCTGTACGAATACCTCGAAAGCATTGGAAAACCCATCGTGCGCGCCCTGCAGCATGTGCAGGCGATCAACGCTTCCGACGAGTTCGCCGCGCTGGTGGGCATCGCCCCCGGCACCGCGATGCTGCTGATGACCCGGGTCGGCTACACCGCCGACAACACACCCATTGAAATCACCGACACCTACTGCCGCAACGACTACTACGACTTCGTCGCAGAGCTGCGCCGCCATGACTACTCCGCTGAACTGCGACTCTAGAGAACTGCCCATGTCCGAAGACAACATCCTCACGCCCAACGGCTGGATTCGCGGCCGCCTAGTGCACGAGCACGGCAAGGTGATCGCCATCGAAGGCATCCCTTGCGACCCGGCTGACAACGACCTGCCCTACCTGCTGCCGGGTTTTATCGACCTGCACGTCCACGGCGGCGGTGGCAAGGACATCATGGAAGGCAGCGATGCCTTCGAGACCATCACCCGCACCCACGTGCGTTTCGGTACGACTTCTCTGCTGGCTACGACCATGACTGCGCCGGTGGATGAAATCTCAAGCGTACTCGGCCAGCTCGGCACCTTCTGCGAACGGCGTCCGACGGGCAGCGCCCGCGTACTGGGTGTGCACCTGGAAGGGCCTTACATCAATCCGGGAAAACTCGGCGCCCAACCCAACTTTGCCCACACCGCCTTGATGGCCGAAGTGGAAGCCTACCTGCGTCTGGCGCCGATCCGCGTGATCACCATCGCCCCGGAGATCGCCGGGCATGATGGCCTGATCCGCGCCCTCAGCGAACGCGGCGTGCGCATGCAGATCGGCCACACCCTGGGCAGCTACGAAGAAGGCGTCGCCGCCCTCGCCGCCGGCGCCACCAGCTTTACCCATTTGTACAACGCGATGAGTCCGTTGCATCACCGCGAGCCCGGCATCGTCGGCGCCGCGTTGGCCCACGCCAAGTACGCCGAATTGATCCCGGATTTGCTGCATGTGCACCCCGGCGCCATGCGCGTGGCGCTGCGTTCGATCCCATGCCTTTACTGCGTCACCGACTCCACTGCCGCCGCCGGCATGCCCGATGGCGAATACAAGCTGGGCAGCCACACCGTGACCAAATGCCTGGGCGGCGTACGCCTGGCCGACGGCACCCTGGCCGGCAGCACGCTGACCATGGACCAGGCGCTGCGCAACCTGGTGAAGATCGGCCTGCCCGTCAGCGAAGCCTCACAACGCCTGTCGCAATTTCCTGCGGACTACCTGGGCCTGGAAGAGCGCGGCCGCCTGCAACCCGGCAGTTTTGCCGACTGCGTGCGCCTGGACCGCTCCCTGACACTCACCGACGTAATGGTCGAAGGAGAAACCATTGACTTCAAAAATGCTTGAAGAGGCCCTGGCCTCCTGCGACGCCGTGTCGGCGCAATTGCAACGCCTGGACCCGCTGCTGGAGGAAGTCGCCGGCCGCCTGCGCCGCCAGCCGCCGCAAGTGGCGATGACCATCGCCCGCGGCAGCTCGGATCACGCCGCCAGCTACTTCGCCTACCTGGCCATGCAGCACGTGGGCATCCCGGTGGCGTCGTTGCCAATGTCGGTGGTGACCCTGCTGCAAGCCCCGTTGAAAGTCAGCGGCCAAGTGGCGTTCGGTTTCTCGCAGTCGGGGCAAAGCCCGGACCTGGTCAACAGCTTGCGCCTGCTGCGCAAACGCGGCGCCCTGAGCATTTCGCTGGTCAACGCTGAAGACTCACCGCTGGAAGCCGCCTGCGAATTCCACGTGCCGCTCTGCGCCGGGCCGGAGCAAAGCGTCGCCGCCACCAAAAGTTTTATCGCCACACTGAGTGCCAGCGCGCTGCTGATCGGCCACTGGAACCAGGAAGCCGACTTGCTGCAAGCCTGCCGCGCCTTGCCGGACGAACTGCGTGCCGCCGCCAGGCAGGACTGGACGGTTGCCATCGACGCCCTGCGCGACTGCCAGCAACTGATGGTGATTGGTCGAGGCGCCGGTTTTGCCATCGCTCAGGAAGCCGCGCTCAAGCTCAAGGAAACCTCGGCGATCCAGGCCGAAGCCTTCAGCAGCGCCGAGGTGCGTCACGGGCCGATGGCACTGATTGGCGACAACTACCCCCTGCTGGTGTTCGCCCCGCGCGGCGCCGAGCAAGCCGGCCTGTTGAGCCTGGCCGCCGACATGCGTCAACGCGGTGCCCGCGTGTTGCTGGCTGCGCCGGACGATATCGCCGAGCGTGACCTGACCCTGAGCCGCGCCGAACATCCGACCCTGGACCCGATCCTGGCGATCCAGAGTTTCTACGTGATGGCGGCAGGTTTGGCCGAAGCCCGGGGCATGGACCCGGACCAGCCGCGTCACCTGAGCAAAGTTACCCGCACTCACTGAGTGGCGTTTTCCTGATGAGTACCGTGCCCATGTCCAACAACAATAATGACCTGACCCTCAGCGCCCCCCTCAGCGGACCGGTGCTGGCCTTGGGCAACGTTCCCGACGAAGTGTTCGCCAGCGGCGCCATGGGCGACGGCATTGCCATCGACCCGTTGAATGACTGCCTGCATGCACCCTGTGACGGCGTGATCATCCACGTCGCCCGCACCGGGCATGCGCTGACAATCCGCGCTGACAACGGTGCCGAAATTTTGATGCATGTGGGCATCGATACGGTGGAACTGAACGGCGAAGGCTTCGCCTTGCTGGTGAAGGATGGCGCGCGGGTAAGCAAGGGCCAGGCGCTGGTGCAGTTTGATCTGGACCGCATTGCACGCCAGTGCAAGAGCCTGGTCAGCCTGATCATCCTGACCAATGGCGAGCGCTTCGAGTTGCGCTCGGTGGCGGCTAGAACGGTCAAGGTCGGCGAGCCGTTGTTGCAGATCGTGGCGCGTTCGGCAGCGTCGGTGTCGACGCCTGTGGATAACTCGGCGGATGAAGCCAGCGCCCGCGTACGCATCACCCATCGCGGTGGTTTACATGCCCGCCCGGCGGCGTTGGTGCGCAAGGCTGCGCAGGGTTTCAGCAGCCAGGCCTCGCTGCACTTTGGCGATAAAACCGCCTCGTGTGACAGCCTGATCGGTTTGCTGGGCCTGGGTATCGGTGAAGGGGATGAGGTGCGTGTGAGCTGTCGCGGCAGGGATGCCGAAGCGGCGGTGCAGGCAGTGATCGCGGCCTTGTCAGCCGTCGTCAAGGAAGAACACCACACCCCGGTGGCCGCGGCGCCCCGTCGGGTCAATACCGAAGTGGGTGTGTTGCAAGGCGTGTGTGCCGCGCCGGGCCTGGTCTGCGGGCCATTGTTCCGCCTGACCGGTATCGAACTGCCGGCAGACACCGGCAAGCATGCTGCCGACGAGCAACTGCAACGCCTGGACGCCGCCCTGGAGCAGGTGCGCAGCGAAATACGCAGCACCCTGGATCATGCGCGCCAACGCAAGAACGTCGAGGAAGAAGACATCTTCGCCGCCCACCTCGCCCTGCTGGAAGACCCGACCCTGCTGGGCGCCGCCACCGGCGCCATCGAACACGGCAGCGCCGCCACTCATGCCTGGCGCGACGCGATCCAGGCGCAATGCGCCGTGTTACTGGCCCTGGGCAAACCGCTGTTTGCCGAACGCGCCAATGATCTGCGGGATTTGCAACAACGGGTACTGCGCGCGCTGCTGGGTGAAGCCTGGCATTTCGAATTGCCCGCCGGGGCGATTGTCAGCGCCCACGAACTGACCCCATCCGACCTGCTGCAACTGAGCGCGCAAAATGCCGCGGGCATCTGCATGGCCGAAGGCGGTGCCACCTCCCATGTGGCTATTTTGGCCCGTGGTAAAGGCTTGCCCTGTGTGGTCGCGCTGGGCGCCGAAGTCCTCGATGTGCCCCAGGGCCAACGGGTGGTCCTCGACGCCGCCAACGGCCGCCTGGAACTGGCGCCCAGCGATGCGCGCCACGCCGAAGTACACCAGATTCGCGATACGCAGAAACTGCGGCGCCAGCAACAACAGGCCCAAGCCCGGCAGCCGGCACGTACCTCCGATGGCGTGAGCATCGAAGTTGCGGCGAATGTTGCCTCCAGCGCCGAAGCCTTGGTGGCGTTTGAAAATGGCGCCGATGGCGTCGGCCTGCTGCGCACCGAATTTCTCTTTGTCGACCGTCGCACCGCACCGGACGAACAGGAACAACGCCAGGCCTACCAGGCCGTGCTCGATGCCATGGGCGACAAGTCGGTGATCATCCGCACCATCGACGTGGGCGGCGACAAGCAACTCGACTACCTGCCACTGCCGGTCGAGGCCAACCCGGTGCTGGGCCTGCGCGGTATCCGCATGGCCCACGTGCGCCCGGAACTGCTCGACCAGCAACTGCGGGCGCTGCTTCAAGTCAGCCCGCTGGAACGCTGCCGCATCCTGCTGCCGATGGTCAGCGAGGTGGATGAGTTGTTGCAGATTCGCCAGCGCCTGGACGAGTTGTGCGCCGAGTTGGAACTGACCCAGCGTCCCGAACTGGGCGTGATGATCGAAGTGCCCGCCGCCGCGCTGATGGCCGAGCAGTTGGCCAAACATGCCGACTTCCTGTCCATCGGCACCAATGACCTGTCCCAGTACACCCTGGCCATGGACCGCGACCACGCCGGCCTCGCCGCGCGCGTTGATGCGCTGCACCCGGCGCTGCTGCGGCTGATCGCCCAGACCTGCGCAGGCGCGGCGCAACACGGGCGCTGGGTCGGGGTGTGCGGCGCCCTCGCCTCCGACGCGCTGGCCACGCCGGTACTGGTCGGCCTGGGGGTCAGCGAGCTGTCGGTGAGCCCGCCGCAGATCGGAGAAATCAAGGACCGCGTCCGCCACCTGGACGCGGCGCAATGCCGGCAACTGAGCCAGGGCCTGCTCGACCTGAGCAGCGCCCAGGCCGTTCGCCAAGCCTGTCAACACCACTGGCCGCTGAGCTGACAACAACAAGAAAAAAGGAGACTCGCCATGTACCAACATTTCATCGAAGGCCTGCAACGCCTGGGCCGTGCACTGATGCTACCGATCGCGATCCTGCCGATCGCCGGCCTGTTGCTGCGCCTGGGCGACACCGATCTTTTGAACATCGCGGTGATGCACGACGCCGGGCAGGCGATCTTCGCCAACCTGGCGCTGATCTTCGCCATCGGCATTGCCGTGGGCTTCGCCCGCGACAACAACGGCACGGCGGGTCTCGCCGGGGCGATTGGTTACCTGGTGATGGTTTCCACGCTCAAGGTGATGGACTCGACCATCAACATGGGCATGCTCGCCGGTATCGCCAGTGGTTTGATGGCAGGCGCGCTGTATAACCGCTTCAAGGACATCAAGCTGCCGGAGTACCTGGCGTTTTTTGGTGGACGACGGTTCGTACCGATTGTCACGGGGTTCTCGGCGGTCGCGCTGGGTGTGATCTTCGGCCTGATCTGGCCGCCGATCCAGCATGGCATCAACAGCTTCGGCGTGTTGCTGATGGAGAGCGGCAGCCTGGGCGCCTTCGTGTTTGGCGTGTTCAACCGCCTGCTGATCGTCACCGGTCTGCACCACATCCTCAACAATATGGCGTGGTTCGTGTTTGGCACCTTCACCGACCCGGTGACCGGTGCCGTGGTGACCGGCGACCTGACCCGTTATTTTGCTGGCGACCCCAAAGGCGGCCAGTTCATGACCGGCATGTTCCCGGTGATGTTGTTCGGCCTGCCGGCTGCGTGCCTGGCGATGTACCGCAATGCATTGCCCGAGCGCCGCAAAGTGATGGGCGGGATTTTCCTGTCGATGGCGCTGACCTCGTTTCTGACCGGGGTGACCGAGCCGATTGAATTCGCCTTCATGTTCCTCGCGCCGTTTTTGTACCTGATCCATGCGGTGCTGACCGGCCTGTCGATGGCGGTTACCAATATGCTGAATATCCACCTGGGCTTTACCTTCTCCGGTGGGTTTATCGACATGGTGCTGGGTTGGGGCAAGTCCACCAACGGCTGGTTGGTGTTCCCGGTGGGGTTGGCGTATGCGCTGATCTACTACAGCGTGTTCAACTACTGCATTCGTCGTTTCAACCTGAAGACGCCAGGGCGGGAAGATATCCAGGTGGTGCAGGCTGAGGTGATGACAGATAACCAGCGCGCCACGGCCTACATCCAGGCCTTGGGTGGTGCGCAGAATTTGCTGAGTGTCGGCGCCTGCACCACCCGCTTGCGGTTGGACATGGTGGATCGCAACAAGGCGGTGGATGCGGAGTTGAAAGCGCTGGGTGCCATGGCGGTCGTACGGCCAGGTAACGGCGGCAGTTTGCAGGTGGTGGTCGGGCCGATGGCAGACAGCATTGCCGATGAGATTCGGTTGGCCATGCCTTCGTTTGTTGCCAGTGCGCCCGTGCAACCGGCGCCTGTGGATAAGCCCGTATCAGTGAATGTGCAAGAGGCTGAGAAATGGCTGAATGCCTTGGGTGGCCGAGGTAATGTTCGCCAGTTGGAAGCGGTGGCGATGACGCGTTTGCGAGTGGAGTTAGGGGATGACTCGGAGTTGTCTGAAGCTGACCTGACTGCTCTGGGTTGCCAGGGTGTGAGCCAGCTGGAAAGCGGTGTTTGGCATTTGTTGATTGGTGACAAAGCGTCGGGCTTGGGTGACGCGTTGGAGCGGTTGGTCAGCGGTCGCCAGATTGGGGCTGGGGCCTAACAAATCTTGGCCTGAACAGCCCCCATCGCGGGCAAGCCCGGCTCCCACATTTTTATCTGTGAATACATTCAAGATGTGGGAGCCGGGCTTGCCCGCGATGAGGCCCTGACAGCCGACAAAAAACCCGCTGGCCAAACTGGCCCAGCGGGTTTCTTGTTTTTGCAGCGTGCGAATCAAAAATCCGCCAACTGCCACACCTCATACGCCGGTGTCTCGTAGGGGTGACTGAGCTTCAACGCAGCCACTACAGCCACAATCAACTCATCCGCCACCACCAGCTCAACCTTCCACTCTTCAACCACTTCAACCTGGCCCACCTGCCCGATAAACGGCTGACTGCCGTCCAACGCGCGGAATTGGCCCTGGCCCAGCACTTGCCAGGCGCAGCTGTCGTAGTTGCCGATGCGCCCGCCGCCCGCTGCGAAGACAGCGGTTTTCACCGTCTCCACGTGGCTGTCGGGCACGAAGAAGCTGAGCTTGTACACGGCCTCAGTTCACCCACACGCGGGCGTTGCGGAACATGCGCATCCAGGCGCCGTCTTCGTTCCACTCTTCCGGACGCCACGAGTTCTGCACGGCGCGGAATACACGCTCCGGGTGCGGCATCATGATGGTCACGCGACCGTCGCGGCTGGTAAGGCCGGTGATCCCACGGGGCGAGCCGTTCGGGTTGGCCGGGTAAGTCTCGGTGACCTTGCCGTGGTTGTCGACGAAACGCAGGGCGACGGTGCCGGACAGGTCAGCTTCAAGCAAGGCTTCTTCACTGGCGAACTCGGCATGGCCTTCACCGTGGGCAATGGCGATCGGCATGCGCGAACCGGCCATGCCTTGCAGGAAGATCGAGTTGGACTCCTGCACCTGCACCATGGCAACACGGGCTTCGAACTGCTCGGAACGGTTGCGCACAAAGTGCGGCCAGAACTCGCTGCCCGGGATCAGTTCGCTGAGGTTGGACATCATCTGGCAACCGTTGCACACACCCAGGGTAAAGCTGTCGTTGCGCTCGAAGAAGCCCTGGAACGCATCGCGCGCACGGCTGTTGAACAGGGCCGACTTGGCCCAGCCTTCACCGGCACCCAGCACGTCGCCGTAGGAGAAACCGCCGCAGGCCACCAGGCCTTTGAACTCGTTGAGGTCAACGCGACCGGCGAGGATATCGCTCATGTGCACGTCGATCGCATTGAAGCCGGCGCGATCGAACGCCGCCGCCATTTCCACCTGGCCGTTGACGCCCTGCTCACGCAGTACGGCAACCTGTGGACGAATGCCTTTCTTGATGTAAGGCGCGGCGATGTCCTGGTTGACGTCGAAGCTGAGCTTGGTGCTCAGGCCCGGATTCTCTTCTTCCAGGATCACGTCGAATTCCTGCTCGGCGCAGTCGGCGTTGTCACGCAGGCGTTGGATCTGGTAGCTGGTCTCGGCCCACTGGCGTTGCAGCAAGCGGCGCTGGCCGGCAAACACCGTGTCGCCATTGAACGAGATGTTGATCTCGCCATTGTTGATTGGCTGGCCGATCACGGCCACGCAGTCGTCCAGGCCGGCGGCGCTGAATTGGGCGAGTACGTCCGGGGTCGCGTCCTGGCGAACCTGGATCACTGCGCCCAGCTCTTCGTTGAACAGGATGCCGTTGATCTCGGACGCATCCTCGGCAACGCTGTCGAGCACGATATTCAGGCCGCAGTGACCGGCGAAGGCCATCTCGACAACGCTGGTCAGCAAGCCGCCATCGGAACGGTCGTGGTAAGCCAGCAGGTGACCGTCGGCGTTGAGGCCCTGGATCACGGCAAAGAAGGCTTTGAGGTCTTCGGCGTCATCGACGTCCGGAGCCTGCTTGCCGAGCTTGCCATGGGTCTGCGCCAGGATCGACGCGCCCATGCGGTTCTGGCCACGGCCCAGGTCGATCAGGATCAGGTCGGTGGTGCCCTTGTCCATGCGCAGTTGCGGGGTCAGGGTCTGGCGGATGTCAGTGACCGGTGCAAAACCGGTGACGATCAGCGACAGCGGCGAGGTGACTGTCTTGTCGACGCCGTCTTCGTTCCAACGGGTGGCCATGGACATGGAGTCCTTGCCCACCGGAATGGTGATGCCCAGCTCAGGGCACAGTTCCATGCCGACCGCCTTGACGGTGTCGTACAGGCGCGCATCTTCACCCGGGTGGCCGGCAGCGGACATCCAGTTGGCCGACAGCTTGATATCGGACAGCTTGCCGATGCGCGACGCGGCGATGTTGGTGAGGGTTTCACCGATGGCCATGCGGCCTGACGCCGGCGCATCCAGCAGGGCCAGCGGCGTACGTTCGCCCATGGCCATGGCTTCACCGGTGTAGACGTCGAAGCTGGTGGCGGTGACGGCAACGTCAGCCACCGGCACTTGCCACGGGCCGACCATCTGGTCACGGGCCACAAGGCCGGTGATGGTGCGGTCGCCGATGGTGATCAGGAAGCTCTTGCTCGCCACGGCCGGGTGGTGCAGCACGCGTTCGATGCTGTCGGCCAGTTCAAGTTGGCTTGGGTCGAAGTCATCGCCCAGCTCGGCTTCACGTACCGCCGAACGGTGCATGCGCGGGGCTTTGCCCAGCAGCACTTCAAGCGGCATGTCCACCGGGCTGTTGCCGAAGTGGCTGTCGGTGACGGTAAGCTGCGGTTCGGCAGTGGCTTCGCCGACCACGGCAAACGGGCAGCGCTCGCGTTCGCAGATGGCCTGGAAGCGCGCGAAGTCTTCAGCGCCGACCGCCAATACGTAGCGTTCCTGGGATTCGTTGCTCCAGATTTCGTGCGGGGCCATGCCCGGCTCGTCGTTTGGAATGTTGCGCAGTTCGAAGCGGCCACCCCGGTCGCCATCGTTGACCAGTTCCGGGAAGGCATTGGACAAACCGCCCGCGCCGACGTCGTGGATGAAGCTGATCGGGTTCTTGTCACCCAACTGCCAGCAACGGTCGATGACTTCCTGGCAGCGGCGTTCCATCTCCGGGTTTTCGCGCTGTACCGAAGCGAAGTCCAGGTCTGCCGAGCTGGTGCCGGTGGCCATGGAGGACGCCGCGCCGCCACCGAGGCCGATCAGCATCGCCGGGCCGCCGAGCACGATCAGCTTGGAGCCGACCAGGATCTCGCCTTTCTTGACGTGTTCTTCACGGATGTTGCCCATGCCGCCGGCCAACATGATCGGCTTGTGGTAGCCGCGCACTTCATCGCCACGCGGGGTGGTGATGGATTGTTCGAAGGTCCGGAAGTAACCGGTCAGCGCCGGACGCCCGAATTCGTTGTTGAACGCAGCGCCGCCCAGCGGGCCTTCGATCATGATGTCCAGCGCAGTGACGATGCGCTCGGGTTTGCCGTACGGCACTTCCCACGGCTGTTCGAAACCCGGGATCTGCAGGTTGGACACGGTGAAACCGGTGAGGCCCGCCTTGGGCTTGGCGCCACGACCGGTAGCACCTTCGTCGCGAATTTCGCCGCCGGAACCGGTGGCTGCGCCCGGGAACGGGGCAATCGCGGTCGGGTGGTTGTGGGTCTCGACCTTCATCAGGATGTGCACCGGCTCCTGGACCGCACCGTACTGGCGGGTCTCAGGGTCCGGGAAGAAACGGCCGGCGACGGAGCCGACGATCACCGAGGCGTTGTCCTTATAAGCAGAAAGAACTCCTTCGCTGTGCATCACGTAGGTGTTCTTGATCATGCCGAACAGGCTTTTTTCCTGGCTTTCGCCGTCGATGTCCCAGCTGGCGTTGAAGATCTTGTGACGGCAGTGCTCGGAGTTGGCCTGGGCGAACATCATCAGTTCGATGTCGTGCGGGTTGCGCTTCAAGCCGTTGAAGGCGTTGACCAGGTAGTCGATCTCGTCTTCGGCCAGGGCCAGGCCCAGCTCGGTGTTGGCCTTCTCGAGGGCGGCGCGGCCACCGCCGAGCACGTCAATCGCGGTCAGCGGCTTGGGCTCGGCATGGCTGAACAGGCCGGCAGCCTGTTCCAGCTGGCTGACGATGATCTGGGTCATGCGGTCGTGCAGGCTGCTGGCGATCAGCTCGGCCTCGGCATCGCTGAACTGGCCCGCGACGTAGAAAGCGATACCACGCTCCAGACGCTGGATTTTCTCCAGGCCGCAGTTACGGGCGATATCGCTGGCCTTGCTCGACCAGGGCGAGATGGTGCCGAACCGTGGCAGCACCAGGAACAAGCGGCCATCAGGCTCTTGGACCGGAACGCTTGGGCCGTACTTCAGAAGGCGTGCGAGCACTTGCTGTTCGTCGGCGTTCAACACGCCGGTAACGTCGGCGAAGTGAGCAAATTCAGCGTACAGGCCTGTAACAGCTGGAACCTTCTGGCTCAGTTGCTCAAGGAGTTTGCTGTGGCGAAAGGCAGAAAGGGCAGGAGCGCCGCGCAGGATCAACATCTTCGGGACAGCCTCGGGAAGGGGGTGTGCTTTGAGGCCGTGCATTCTAGCGTAAACCGCCGCCAACGGCACCCGAAACGCTACCGGTGGCTGCCGCCGAACGTCAGTTGGCCGGATTACACCCCTTTCGCCGGGTCATGAGGGGCATTCGGCGCAGTTATTTTAACCGTCACAATCCCTCGCCAAGCCGCGTTTCTGCGGGTTGCAGCACAGTTTTGCCGGCGCTAGCAGACAACGTCCACGCTGTCGAGATATGGCGCCGTGGGCCGTTTGCGTATACTGCGCAGATGTTCTCCCCAACGGCTTTGCGACCGCGATGCGCCAAATGGCTCATCGCCACCGGACTCTTCCTGATGCTCAGCGCCTGTGTTGATAAACCCAGCACGCTCGAGCGAATCAAGGAGGATGGCGTCTTGCGGGTGATCACCCGGAACAGCCCGGCGACTTATTTCCAGGACCGCAACGGTGAAACCGGTTTCGAGTACGAACTGGTCAAGCGCTTCGCCGACGACCTGGGCGTGAAGCTGGAAATCGAGACCGCCGACAACCTCGACGACCTGTTCGGCCAGCTGGGCAAACCCAACGGCCCGGTCCTCGCCGCCGCCGGCCTGGTCAGCAGCGAACAGCGCAAGGCGCAGGTACGTTTCTCCCACCCTTACCTGGAAGTCACTCCGCAGATCATCTACCGCAATGGCCAGTCCCGCCCGACGAACGCGGCGGACCTGGTGGGCAAGAAGATCATGGTGCTCAAGGGCAGCACCCACGCCGAACAATTGGCGGCGCTGAAGAAGCAGAATCCTGCAATTGAATACGAAGAATCCGACGCCGTTGAGGTAGTCGACCTGCTGCGCATGGTGGACGAGGGGCAAATCGATCTGACCCTGGTGGACTCCAACGAAGTGGCGATGAACCAGGTGTACTTCCCCAACGTACGCGTGGCGTTCGACCTGGGCGACGCCAGCAACCAGAGCTGGGCTGTCGCTGCCGGTGATGACAACAGCCTGCTCAACGAGATCAACAGTTACCTGGATAAAGTCGAGAAGAACGGCACGTTGCAGCGTCTTAAAGACCGCTACTACGGGCACGTCGACGTGCTCGGCTATGTGGGTGCCTACACCTTCGCCCAACATCTGCAGCAGCGTTTACCCAAGTACGAGAAACACTTCCGCGCCTATGCCAAGGAAGAAAAGGTCGATTGGCGCCTGCTGGCCGCCATCGGCTATCAGGAATCGCTGTGGCAGCCGGCCGTCACCTCCAAGACCGGCGTGCGTGGCCTGATGATGCTGACCCAGAACACCGCCCAGGCCATGGGCGTGTCCAACCGCCTGGATCCCAAGCAAAGCATCATGGGCGGCGCCAAATACCTGGCCAAGATCAAGGATGAACTGGACGACAGCATCGCCGAACCGGATCGCACCTGGTTCGCCCTCGCCGCCTACAACGTTGGCACCGGCCACCTGGAGGATGCGCGCACGCTGGCCAAGCGCGAAGGCCTGAACCCGAACAAGTGGCTGGATGTGAAAAAGATGCTGCCACGCCTGTCGCAGAAGCAGTGGTACAGCAAGACCCGCTACGGCTATGCGCGAGGCGGTGAGCCGGTGCACTTTGTGGCGAACATCCGGCGTTACTACGACATCCTCACCTGGGTGACCCAGCCGCAGCTGGAGGGCAACCAGGTGGTCGAAGGCAACTTGCATGTGCCGGGTATCGACAAGACCAAGCCGCCGGAAGATAACCCGCAGTTGTAAGAACACAGCAAAACCCGGTGGGAGGGGCTTGCCCCCGATAGCGGTGTGTCAGCTACAAATAAGCTGACAGATACATTGCAATCGGGGGCAAGCCCCCTCCCACATTTTGATCTCTATTTGGATTAGAGACCGGTGAGCAGATGGACTACGCCGCCTGTTAACACCATCACCCCTGCGACACCGGCCGCCTTCAACGCCACCTCATCCAACCGCCCCGCATCCTGCAACTGCACCCGCACCCGCGTCAGCGCCACACGCTGCTGCGTTTTGAGGTTGTCCGCGCCGCCCAACGCGCTGATTACTTCGGCCGGCAATAGACTCTGCGTCGGTGTTGCTACGGTCTCGGCAATCAAATCCGGCGTCAGGGCTTTCCAGAACGCCCGCTGTAATTTCTCGAACATGCTCAAAGCTCCATGACAGGTGAGGTTTCAACGGTGGCTGCGTGATATTGGCGCAAGGCCTCACGCACCTGGGCGGCTTCTTCCAGGCCCAGTACCTGGCGGGCGATGATCTGGCAGTCGGCCAGGTCCAGTTCGCGCACGGTGGCCTTGATGGTAGGGATCAACGGCACGCTGACCGACAACTCGTCCACGCCCAGTCCGATCAGCACCGGCACGGCCAGCGCTTCGGAAGCCAGCGCACCGCACACCCCCACCCACTTGCCATGGGCATGGGCGGCCTTGACCGTGGTGGCGATCAGGCGCAGCACCGCCGGGTGGAAACTATCGGCCTGGTTGGCCAGGCGCGGGTGGTCGCGGTCCATGGCCAGGGTGTATTGGGTCAGGTCGTTGGTGCCGATGGAGAAAAAGTCCACATGGGGCGCGAACACATCCGCCATCAGCGCGGCAGACGGCACTTCTATCATGATGCCCAGCTTCGGCAGCTCGGTAAGCCCCAGCGCCAGTGCTTCCTCTTCAAGAATCCTGCGGGCCAGGTGAAGCTCCGATAGCAGGCTGACCATCGGCAACATGATGTGCAGCCGCGCAAAGCCTGCGCTGGCGAGGATCGCACGGAATTGTTCGCGCAGCAGCTCAGGACGTTCCAGGCACAGGCGGATACCGCGCAGGCCGAGGAACGGGTTGGTTTCGGCGTCCATCGGCACATAGGCCAACGGCTTGTCGCCGCCGACGTCCAGGGTGCGCACCACCAGGTTGCGCTCGGTGCCCAGGGCACGGGCGATGGCGGTGTAGGTGGCCGCTTGTTCATCGGGGCCTGGCGCGCGGTTGCGATCCAGGTAGAGGAATTCCGAGCGCAAAAGGCCGACACCTTCGCCACCCAGGGTCAGGGATTGCTCCACCTCCTGCAACGAGGCCACGTTGGCGGTGACTTCGACGTGATGGCCATCGCGGGTGGTGGCGGACAAAGACGCCTGTGCCACATCGCGCTGATGGCGGAGCGCCTGTTGCTTGCGCGCAATGTCCAGTTGCTCGATTTCGGCCAGGTCCGGCTCCAGGTGCAGCTCGCCCTTGTCGGCGTCGAGCAACACCTGTTTGCCATTGGCCAGCCCCAGCACCTCGGTTGGAACACCGCAAATGGCCGGTAGGCCGAGGGCGCGGGCAAGGATGGCGACATGGCTGGTCGCGCCGCCGCCAACGGTGACGAACCCCAGCACTTTGCGGGTATCCAGGCTGGCCGTCTGCGAAGGGGTCAATTGCTCGGCGATCAGGATCGCACGCTCCGGCAAGTCCCAGGCGTTGTCCTGAATACCCAGGATCAGTTTCAGCACACGCTTGCCGACATCGGCCAGGTCTGCCGCGCGCTCGGCGATCAGCGCGTTGCCCAGCCCCTGGAATAGCTTGGCGGTCGCGAGCGTGGCACTGTTCCAGGCAAACGCGGCGCTTTTGCCCTCCGCCAACAAACGGTGGGCTTGTTCCAGCAAGGTCGGGTCTTCGAGCAATTCCTGGTGAGCGCGGAAAATCTCGGCCTGGGCACTGCCGGCAGCCTTGTCCCGTAACGCCTGCAATGCCTCAGTGGCAGCCAGCAGGCCACGCGCCAAGGCAGCACGTTCGGTGGCTTCCCCCGTGCCTTGCTCAGTGATGGTCAGTTCAGGCTCAGTCACTTGAACGACTTGGCCAAACGCCGAACCCGGCGATGCACACACGCCCCGCAGCACGGTCGCCGACGACTGAATTTCGACGGGCTCGGCAACGCTCGCAATTACCTCGCCACAACCTTCAGCCAACAAGGCCACCAGCGCCTTGATCGCCTCTTCGGCATCTTGCCCTGCTGCGCTCACCTGCAAGCTGTCGCCCCGTACCGTTTGCAACGCCATGATTGCCACCAGCGACTTGGCGTTGGCGCTCTGGGTTTGCTTGTGCAGGTAGATGCTCGCCTTGAACCCCTTCGCCGCCTGGGCGAACACCGCCGCCGGCCGGGCGTGCAAACCGTTGGCATTGGGTAAGGTCAACGGCTTGGAGAACAGCGCATCGCCCTCCTCCTCGTCCACTGCGCCAACGGCTTCACCTGGGGATAACTGCAGCAACGGCTGGCCGACCTCCACACCATCGGTGGCCAACACGCTGAACGGTTCGCCGCTGACCACCAGCATCAAGGTCAGCAGACTGCGCGCATGGAGCGCCACGTAGTCGGCATCGAATTCGATCAACGGCTGCCCGGCCTCCACCCGCTGGCCTTCCTGCACCAACCGGGTGAAGCCCTTGCCCGCCAGGTTCACAGTGTCCAGGCCAATGTGCATGAGCACCTGGACGCCGTTGTCGTCGGTGATGCTGACGGCATGACCACTGTCCTGGATATTGCTGATCGTCCCGGCCAATGGCGCGCAGAGGGTCTGCGACGTGGGGTCGATGCACAAGCCATCGCCAATCAGGCGGCTGGAGAAGACCGGGTCGGGCACCTTGTCCAGCGCCAGCAGCACACCCGACAAGGGCGCCAGTAATTCCAGGGGTTGAGTTGTGGTCATGACTTCACCTGTTGTTTTGTTCCGTAGATATCATTGAGCGGAGGAAGGGTCACTTCCACCAATACTCAACCTGCACACCAACGTTCGACCCATGCCGCGCCGTGCCATACGAGCCGGTATCGGACAACGCCGACCCCGCCGCCAATTCATTCGCCGCACGTTTGGCCGCTTCGTTCCAGGTGGCATAGGTGTAGTACAAGCGCACCTCCGGCCGCGCCCAGAAATCCGGGCCTTTGGGCGACCAGGTCGGAGCGAAGGTGAATTTGCTCAGTTTGCGCGTCCCGCCCGTAGCCTCGACCTGATCATGCCCAAGCTCGGCGACCAGTTTGAACTGTTCGCTGATGGCGTACGCCGGACGCACACCGAGGGACATCCAGGTCTGGTCCTGGCTGCCCGGACGAATATCCTTCTGGTACACCGCTTCGATCTGCCCACCGAAACGCGGGGTCACCTGCCAATCGAAAAACTCCACGGCGCGGTAACTTTTGCTGCTGTTGTCCAGGAAGGTACTGCCGGTGTAACCCAGGCCGGTGCCGGGGCCTTCGCCGTACTGCAAGGCGAACTTGTTCTTGCCGCCCAGGAAAGGTTTTTGCACGTGCTGCGCGGTGAGCGCCCAACCGCTGTTGGTGTCGCGCCCGCCGGCTTTTTCGATGTAGCTCAGGCCCAGTTCCAGCTCGCCGCCGGGGTTGGTCTTGAAGCCCGCGACGTTGAAGTCGTGACGGGTGGCGTATTCCTTCTGGTACAGGTTGTCCTTGCGGGAAATGGCATAGCTGTACTTGAGGTCGCCGATCAGCACGTCCTCGATACCACCGCCCGTGGCGCTCTGGTTCCAGTAGTAGAAGTCGGAGATATGGATGTCGTTACGTTTGTAGTAACGCCGGCCGGCCCACAGCGAACCGCCATTAAGGGCTGGCAGGTTGGACCACTGCGCATACATCTGCGGCATGCGCGCGGTGCCGTTGTTTTCGCCCTGGAACTTCAGCGCGCGGTCGTACTTGTTGTAGAGCGATGCCATGGCATCGACGCTGAGCACCGAGCCGTCGTCGAGGGTGAGCAGGTCCTGGCGCAACTCCAGTTCGGCGTACTGCTCGCACTCGTTGCCCAGACGGTATTTGGTTTGCGCCCCGGGTAATTGGAAACACTGCTGTGGGCCATTGCCCGTCGACGTCCCCGCGCCACTGCGCACGTAACCCGCAAATTCCAAGGCTTGAACGCCAAGAGGCAGGCTTAGACAAGACGCAACGAGGCCCAGCTTTATTGTTGTTTTCATAAAGCACTCCGATATTTTTATTATGTTTTTTGCAGCGCCCCGTGCTCCCACACGGGGTTACAGCGGGTCTCAGTCCTTGAGGTGCAGCACGAACGATTCGTAAGGGCGTAATGCAACCGTGCCCGTTCGCGCCGGGCAGTCGGGGTAGTTACTGATCAGCAGGCGTTGTTCAGTCGCCTGGTTGATCACGTTGTCCGGCAGTTGGATTTCGCAGGGCGTGCCGTAGAAGTTGTTCAGCACCAGCAGGCGTTCGCCATGGCCTTCGCGCAGGTACGCCCAGACTTGCGAGTGGCCTTGCAGCAGCTCGCGATAAATACCTTCCTGGATCAGCGGTTCATGACGGCGCAACGCAATCAACGCGCGGTAGTGATGCAGCACGGACTCGGGGTCATCCCGTTGGCTTTCGACGTTGATGATGGAGGCATTGGCCGGAATGCCGATCCAGGGGTCACCGCTGCTGAAACCGGCATTCCTATCGGCATTCCACTGCATCGGCGTACGGCCGTTATCGCGGGACTTCTGCATGATCGCCGCCATGCTCGACGCCTCGGATTCCCCCGCATCACGCTTGAGTCGGAAGATGTTCAGGGTCTCCACATCGCGGTACTGCTCGATCCGGTCAAAGCCCGGATTGGTCATGCCCAGTTCTTCGCCCTGGTACACATACGGCGTGCCCTGGAGAAAGTGCAGCGCGGTGGCGAGCATCTTGGCCGAGACCACGCGATGTTCACCGTCATTGCCGAAACGCGAGACCACCCGCGGCTGGTCGTGGTTACACCAGAACAGCGCGTTCCAGCCGCCACCGGCCTGCATGCCCAGCTGCCAGTCAGAGAAGATCTGCTTGAGCTGCAGGAAGTCGAAGTCAGCCTTCACCCACTTCTGCAGGTTCGGGTAATCGACTTTCAGGTGATGAAAGTTGAAGGTCATCGACAGCTCTTTCGACGCGGGATTGGAGTAGCGAATGCAGTGCTCGAGGCTGGTGGACGACATCTCGCCGACATTGATCAGGTCATGCCCCTCGAAGACTTCGCGGTGCATTTCCTGCAGGTATTCATGCACGTTCGGGCCGTCGGTGTAGAAACGGCGGCCGTCGCTGGTGTCCTCGGGAAAATCGGCGGGCTTGGAGATCAGGTTGATCACATCCAGGCGGAAACCGCCCACGCCTTTGTCGCGCCAGAAGCGCATCAGCTTGAACACCTCGGCGCGCACCTTGGGATTGTCCCAATTCAGGTCGGCCTGGGTGTGGTCGAATAGGTGCAGGAAGTACTGGCCGGTTTGCGCCTCGTACTCCCAGGCCGAGCCGCCGAACTTGGATTCCCAGTTGTTCGGCTGGTCGCGCCAGATGTAGAAGTCGCGGTACGGATTGTCCAGGCTGCTGCGTGCCTGCTGGAACCATTCGTGCTCGATGGAGGTGTGGTTGACCACGATGTCGAGCATCAGCTTGATGCCGCGCTTGGCCGCTTCGCTGATCAGCAAGTCGCAGTCGGCCATGGTTCCGTAGCTGGGGTCGATGGCGTAGTAGTCGCTGATGTCGTAACCGTTGTCGCGTTGCGGCGAGCGCAGGAATGGGGTGATCCACAGGCAGTCCACACCCAGCCACTTGAGGTAGTCGAGCTTGTCCACGATGCCCAGCAGGTCACCGGTGGCGTTACCCGCGTGGCTGTGGAAGCTTTTGGGGTAGATCTGGTAGATCACCGAGTGTTGCCAGTCTTGCATGGTGGGCTCCTTCAGTTGATTGCTGTGCAGGCCTTTCGGGCCTCATCGGGGGGCAAGCCCCCTCCCACATTTGAAATGCGTTTCAATGTGGGAGGGGGCTTGCCCCCGATTGCGATGCTTCAGGCGACGCGATATCCAGGCCGAACAATTTTCATGCTCAACGCACAGGTCAGGACAAACGGCACCACGATCGCGATGACCATCCCGATCACAAAGCTGGGGATGTACTGCGGAATGATCGAAATGAATCCAGGCAAGCCACCGACGCCGATGGCCGACGCCTGCACCTTGTTCAGCGACAGGAAAATGCTGCCCAGCGCCGAGCCGAGCAGCGCGGCATAGAACGGGAACTTGAAGCGCAGGTTCACGCCAAACATCGCAGGTTCAGTGATGCCGAAGTACGCGGAAATCGCCGAGGTCGAGGCCATGCTTTTGTCCCGTGCATTACGCGTGGTGTAGAACACCGCGAGCGCGGCGCTGCCCTGGGCCAGGTTGGACATGACGATCATCGGCCAGATGAAAGTGCCTCCCTGGGTGGAGATCAGTTGCAGGTCCACGGCGAGGAACATGTGGTGCATGCCGGTGATCACCAGCGGCGCATACAGCAGGCCGAAAATCGCCCCGCCGACCATCGGCGCCAGGTCAAACAGGGTGACCACGCCTTCGGTGATCAGAATGCCGAGGTGACGGGTCACCGGGCCGATGATGGCCAGGGCCAGCACGCCGGTCACGACGATGGTGGTGATCGGCACGACCAGCAGTTGAATCGCGTTGGGCACCCGCGCCCGCAGCCATTTCTCGATGACGCTCATCACGTAGGCCGCCATCAGGATCGGCAGGATCTGCCCCTGGTAACCGACTTTTTCAATCTTGAACCAACCGAAGATATCGAAGTACGGCAGGCTCTGGCCGTCGAGACCAGCCACCGCCTTGCCGTAGTTCCAGGCGTTGAGCAGGTCCGGGTGCACCAGCATCAGGCCGAGCACGATGCCGAGGATTTCGCTGCCGCCAAACCGCTTGGCCGCCGACCAGCCCACCAGGGCCGGCAGGAACACGAACGAGGTGTTGGCCATCAGGTTGATCAGGCTCCACAGGCCATCCAGGTCCGGATAAGCCTCCAGCAGCGTCTTGCCCTCGATGAACATGCCCTTGGCGCCCATCAGGTTGTTCACGCCCATCAACAGGCCGGCGATGATCAGCGCGGGCAGGATCGGCATGAACACATCGGAGAACACCCGCACCAGACGCTGCATGGCGTTGGTCTTGTCGGCGCCCTTCTTCTTCACGTCGGCGATGGTCGCGGCGGCGAGGCCGGTCTGTTCACGCAGGGCGGCGTAGACCTTCTCCACTTCGCCGGGGCCGATTACCACCTGGAACAGACCGCCGGTAAAGAACGAGCCCTTGACCAGATCCACCTGGTTCAGCGCGCTGCCGTTGACCAGGCTCGGGTCCTTGAGCGCCAGGCGCAGACGGGTCACACAGTGGGCAGCTTGCTCAAGGTTGTCGCTGCCCCCGAGGTTCTCGAGAATCTCGCGGGCGATATTGGAATAGTCGTGGCTCATGCTTGGGTTCCACTTTGGTTTTTTTTATTGGGGGCAGTCATTGGCAGCACGCCGAGGGCAAAAGTACTCGTCTGTACGAGTTAAAGCAACAACTCGTCTGTACGAGTTACATATTGTTTATCTTTTGTAGGACAGCGCGTCGCTGCAAGCCGCATGAACCAAGGGTCTAATGGACAAACCGCCTCTCTGCCACTAAGGTTCCTGCCTTGACCGCAACCCCGGCAAAGAGCCATCCCCATGAGCAAATACAACCAGATCTATACGGATCTGCTTGCCAGCATCACCACTGAACGCCTGCAACGCGGCACGCGCCTCCCCTCCGAAACCGAACTGATGGACAGCTACCAGGCCAGCCGAGGCACCGTGCGTCGCGCCATCGAGCAGTTGCAGGAGCGCGGGTTTGCGCAAAAGATCCACGGCAAGGGCACCTTCGTGTTGTCGCCCAACCCGATCGAGTTCCAATTGGGCGGCATCGTCAGCTTCCACGAAACCCACGCCGACCTGGGCGACGACGTACGCACCGAAGTGGTCGAATTCACTCAGTTCCCACTGGAAGGCTCACTGCTGCAACACATCGAAGCCGAACCCGGCACCCTGATCACCCGCATCAAACGGGTACGGCGCATCGGTGGCAAACGGGTGATCCTCGACATCAACCACTTCGTGGCCGACGTGATCCCCGGCCTGGACCGCGACATCGCCGAACAGTCGATCTATGCGTTTATCGAACAGACGTTGCAGCTGCAAATCGCCTACGCCCAACGCACCATCGAAGCCCTGCCGCGCGGCAAGGACGACCAGACGCACCTGGACCTTGAGGGTCAGAGCCATGTGATCGTGGTGAGCAACCAGACATTTCTGCAGGACGGGCGGCAGTTCGAGTACACCGAATCGCGGCATACGTTGGATAAGTTTTACTTTTCGGATATTGCGCGACGGTAAACAAACACCAAAAGCACAAAACCCCGGCACATGACCGGGGTTTTGTTATTCAACGCTCACCTGCTACCGCAGGATCACTCCCACTCAATCGTCGCCGGCGGCTTGCTCGACACGTCATACGTCACGCGCGAGATGCCTTCGATCTCATTGATGATACGGCCGCTGACAGTCTCCAGCAGTTCGTACGGCAGGTGTGCCCAGCGGGCGGTCATGAAGTCGATGGTTTCCACCGCACGCAGGGCCACGACCCATGCGTAACGACGGCCGTCACCGACCACGCCAACCGATTTCACCGGTTGGAACACCACGAACGCCTGGCTGACTTTGTGGTACCAGTCGGCCTTGCGCAGTTCTTCGATGAAGATGTGGTCGGCGCGACGCAGCAGGTCGGCGTATTCCTTCTTCACTTCACCGAGGATCCGCACGCCCAGGCCCGGGCCCGGGAATGGGTGGCGGTAGACCATGTCGTACGGCAGGCCCAGTTCCAGGCCCAAGCGGCGGACTTCGTCCTTGAACAGTTCGCGCAGCGGTTCGACCAGCTTGAGGTTCATTTCCTCCGGCAGGCCACCCACGTTGTGGTGGGACTTGATCACGTGGGCCTTGCCGCTCTTGGCGCCGGCCGACTCGATCACGTCGGGGTAGATGGTGCCCTGGGCGAGGTACTTGATGTTGTCCAATTTGCTGGACTGGGCATCGAACACGTCGATGAAGGTGCGGCCGATGATCTTGCGCTTCTTCTCCGGGTCGGACTCGCCGGCCAGGTTATTCAAGAACTGATCTTCAGCGTTGGCGCGGATCACCTTGACGCCCATGTTCTCGGCGAACATGGCCATCACCTGCTCGCCTTCGTGCAGGCGCAGCAGGCCGTTGTCGACGAAGACGCAGGTCAGTTGGTCGCCGATGGCTTTGTGCAGCAGCGCGGCAACCACGGAGGAGTCAACACCGCCGGACAGGCCGAGCAAGACGTTATCGGTGCCGACCTGGGCGCGCACTTGGGCGATGGCGTCTTCAGCAATCTTCGACGGCGTCCACAGGGCCTCACACTCGCAGATGTCGAGGATGAAGCGCGACAGGATGCGCCCGCCTTGCTTGGTGTGGGTCACTTCCGGGTGGAACTGCACGCCGTAGTAGCGGCGCTCGTCGCTGAACATGCCGGCGATCGGGCAGCTCGGGGTGCTGGCCAGGATGTGGAAGTCCTGCGGCATTTTGGTGACCTTGTCACCATGGCTCATCCATACGTCGAGGCCGAACAGGCCGTCGGCGTCGACGTGGTCTTCGATGCCGTCCAGCAGGCGGCTCTTGCCGACCACGTCGACACGGGCATAACCGAATTCACGCAGCTCGGAACCTTCAACCTTGCCGCCCAGTTGCTCGGCCATGGTCTGCATGCCGTAGCAGATACCGAAGACCGGTACGCCCAGGTCGAATACCGCTTGCGGGCAACGCGGGCTGTTGGCTTCGTGCACGGACTCTGGGCCACCGGCGAGGATGACGCCTTTCGGTGCGAATTCGCGGATCGCTTCGTCGTCCATGTCGAACGGATGCAGTTCGCAGTACACGCCGATTTCGCGCACGCGGCGGGCGATCAGCTGGGTGTACTGGGAACCGAAATCGAGGATCAGGATGCGGTGGGCGTGAATGTCGAGGGCCATGAAGTCAGTCTCGTCTAATGAATCAGAAACAACTCGGGGCTGAAGAACAGCCCCGGTTACTTAACATTTTGCTGGAAGCCTCAACCTACGCGGTAGTTTGGCGCTTCCTTGGTGATCTGCACGTCGTGGACATGGGATTCAGCCATGCCGGCGCCGGTGATCCGTACGAACTCTGGCTTGGTGCGCATTTCTTCGATGTCGGCGCTGCCGGTGTAGCCCATCGAGGAACGCAGGCCGCCCATCAGTTGATGGATGATCGCGCTCAGGGTGCCCTTGTACGGCACACGGCCTTCGATGCCTTCCGGAACGAGCTTCTCGGCGCCTGCCGAGGAGTCCTGGAAGTAACGGTCGGAAGAACCTTGCGCCTGGGACATGGCGCCCAGCGAACCCATGCCACGGTAAGCCTTGTACGAACGGCCCTGGAACAGTTCGATCTCGCCTGGCGCTTCTTCGGTACCGGCGAACATCGAGCCCATCATCACGCAGGACGCACCGGCTACGATGGCCTTGGACAGGTCACCGGAGAAACGGATGCCGCCGTCGGCGATCAACGGAACGCCGGTGCCTTCAAGGGCTGCGGCGACGTTGGCGATGGCGCTGATTTGCGGCACGCCGACACCGGCGACGATACGGGTGGTGCAGATCGAGCCAGGGCCGATACCGACCTTGACCGCATCGGCGCCCGCTTCGGCCAGGGCCTTGGCGGCTGCGCCGGTGGCGATGTTGCCGCCGATCACCTGTACTTCAGGGAAGTTCTGCTTGACCCAGCGCACGCGGTCGATCACGCCTTTGGAGTGGCCGTGGGCCGTGTCGACCACCACCACGTCAACGCCGGCAGCGACCAGGGCCGAAACACGGTCGCCGGTGTCTTTACCGGTACCGACGGCGGCACCAACGCGCAGACGACCTTGATCGTCCTTGCTGGCCAGCGGGTAAGCCTTGGCTTTTTCGATGTCGTTGACGGTCATCATGCCTTTGAGGGCGAACTTGTCGTCGACGATCAGCACGCGCTCGATGCGGTGCTTGTGCAGCAGTTCGCGCACATCGTTCTTGTCGGCGCCTTCCTTGACAGTGACCAGACGCTCTTTGGGCGTCATCACTTCACGGACGGTGACTTCAAGACGGTTCTCGAAACGTACGTCACGGGAAGTGACGATACCGACCAGGTCGCCATCGTGCAGTACCGGAACGCCGGAGATGTTGTGCAGGCGGGTCAGGTCGAACAGGTCGCGCACGGTGGCGTCGGCTTCGATGGTGATCGGATCTTTCACCACGCCGGCTTCGTAACGCTTGACCTTGCGCACTTCGGCAGCTTGCTGCTCGATGGTCATGTTCTTGTGGATGATGCCGATGCCGCCTTCCTGAGCCATGGCGATGGCCAGACGGGCTTCGGTGACGGTGTCCATGGCAGCGGAAACCAGGGGAATATTCAGCTCGATGCCACGGGTTAGGCGGGTCTTGAGACTGACTTCGTTAGGAAGCACCTCGGAATAACCGGGCACTAGGAGAATGTCGTCGAATGTCAGAGCTTCTTGGCTGATACGCAGCATCGCGGGGGCTCCCGAGCGGGAAAATGGAAGCGCGCCATTATATACATGCACCCTGTCGGGCTCAATGTAAAACTCTGACAAACTTGGGAATACTGATAGAAGGGTTACAACTCGACTTTGACCCAACTCATCTTCTGGTCCAGCCAATCGGCGAATTCGTCGATAAAACTTTGCTTGAACCCTGCCTCCGCCCAGTTGTTGAAGATAAATCCCAGGTTGGAAAACCCGCACTCCTGCAGGAACAGGAACCCGTTGATGTCGTCTTCATGCCCACACAGCGGGCAGGTGAAGTTGTCAGTGTGGCCGGGCATCCAGTCTTCCAGGCTTTCGAACAGCGCTTCGCCGACTTCCTTGCGGCATTGCGGGCAACCGGCTTCTTCGAGAAAGCCCTTGGCCGGCGTGTAGATGCAGCGCTTGTAGATGATCTCCAGGCCATTGATCGGCTCGTTGAACGGCAGTGCCTGCGGGTAAAGCACCACGGCGCGGGCGCCATCGGCCAGGGCGTAGCCCATGCGGTTGCCGGTGCGGCCACAGGTGGTCAGCTCTTCCTTGATGATGTTCTTGCGCACCAACCAGCGCACGATCGCCCGGGCGCGGGGCTCGTGGACGGGCAAGGTGGAGATTTTCGGGACAAGGATGCTTTGGGAATTCATGGGAGTCCTGCGGTGTGGCGTCTGGCGTCATCGGTGGCAAGCCCCCTCTCACATTTTGGGGCGGGTGAGGGCTTGCCCCCGAAGAGGCCGTAAAGGCAGGCAGCTTAATCCCTGAAAAAAACAGGTCAAGTACTCAAATACCGCCCGATCAATGCAATACCGCTGGCCAGCACCAACCACGTCACCAACCGCACAAACGCCTCACGCGACATGCGCATCGTCAACCGGCGCCCACACCACAGCCCCATGGCCATCGCCGGCAACAGGCACAGCGCCAACATCAGCAGCGGCAGGTCCGCGTACACCCCGGCAATCAGGAACAGGCTCAAGCGCACCACCGTGCTGCAACTGATCAACGCACTCTGGGTGGCGCGCGCCGCGTCTTTGGGGAGACGGCTATTCAGATAGATCGCATAGAGAAAGCCGCCACTGCCAAACAACGCACCAAACAATCCGCCCACCGTGCCCATGGGTATTGACCACCCGGCAGCGAGCTGCGTCGGCCGCGCCTTCACCGCCAGGCTATAGATCGCATAGGCACTGATAAACAGGCCCATCAACAACAGCAACAGGTCCGAATGCAGGTTGAGCAAAAACACCACGCCAAGTGTGCAGCCAATCGCCATGCACGGCAGCAAGCGCAGCAGCTCCGGCTTGTTCACATCGCGCCGCGACTGCAGCAGGTTGCCAAACGCCGCGACAAAATCCAGCAGCACCAACAGAGGGATGATCTTCGACAACGGCATGAACAGGATCAGCAGCGGCCCCGCCACCAACGCGGTGCCAAATCCCGCGATACCGAACACGATATAGGCCACGACGATGCCCAGGCCGATCACCAGCCAATCCATCCCGCCAAACGACCACTGACTCATCAGCTCAACCGGGCTCATGGGGTATTCCTTGCAAGAGATGGCCATCACTTTAGCCATCGGTGAGGGATGCGACTAATATCTTCGAAACCCTCTACCTATCTCGAAAAGGCATGACGCGTGATATCCACCCGCCAACTGCGGTACTTCGTCGAAATCGCCGACAGCGGCAGCTTCAGTGCCGCCGCCGAGCGCCTGTGTGTGGCGCAGTCAGCCTTGAGCCGACAGATCAAGGAACTGGAGACCCAGCTGAAAACCCCGTTGTTCGAACGCACCGCACGTCAACCGCGGCTTACGGCCGCGGGTGAAGCCTTCTATCCGCGTGCCCGCAACCTGCTGAGTGAACTACTCAAGGCCAGCGAACTGGCGACCCAAGTGGGCAATGGCGAACTGGGCACGCTGCGACTGAGCCATTCGAGCACTGTGCCGATGAGCGGCCCTGTGCTGCAGGGCATCAGCGCTTGGCTGGAACGCTGCCCTGGGGTGTCGATGGATATCGTCAAACTGTCCTCCGAAGCGCAGCTGGAAGAAATCGCCGACGGTCGCCTTGAGGTGGGCGTGCTGCGCTTGCCGGTACTGCGCCAGCGCGAGGGGGTTCGGGTGCTACCTTTGTATAACGAGCAACTGTTGCTGGCCGTACCGCCCAACCATGCGTTAGCGCGTAGTCAGGCGCCCATCGAGCTAGGGCAATTGAAGGACGAAGCGTTTATTTCAATACCCCATCCCCAGCGCGGCGGCTTGAGCTATCTGTCAGCCGAGTTGTGCATGCGTGCCGGATTTTTCCCCAAGGCCGCGCGAGTGATGTCGCGCAAGACCACCCAGCTGCAACTGATCCAGGCCGGCTTCGGTATTGCCTTGTTACCAAAATCCATGCAGGACATCGCCCCCGCCAACGTGCACTTTTTGCCCCTGGCCGACCCGGACTGCCTCAGCACCGTGGCGTTGGCCTGCGCACAGGCGCCGAGCGCGCTAGTGGAGCAATTCTGCCAAACCTTGCACGAATGCCTATAAACTGCCGCCCATGATTAAAGATCCTTTTGCCCGTCTGGGCCTGGACCGCGAAGTCCTGACTGTCAGCCAGCTCAACGGCCGTGCGCGGGTGTTGCTGGAAGACGTGTTCACCAATATCTGGGTCGAAGGCGAGATCTCCAACCTCGCCCGTCCGGCTTCCGGTCATGTGTATTTCACCCTCAAGGACAGCGGTGCCCAGGTGCGTTGCGCGTTGTTTCGCAACAACGCTGCGCGGGTGCGCCAGGCGCTGAAGGATGGCCTGGCGGTGAAAGTGCGCGGCAAGGTCTCGCTGTTCGAGGGACGGGGCGATTACCAACTGATCCTCGATACCGTGGAGCCGGCCGGTGATGGGGCGTTGCGCCTGGCGTTCGATGCGCTGAAGGAAAAGCTCAGCGCCGAAGGCCTGTTCAGTGCCGAACGCAAGGTGCCGCTGCCGGCGCACCCTCGACGCATCGGCATTATCAGCTCGCCGACCGGCGCGGTGATCCGCGACATCATCAGTGTGTTCCGTCGCCGTGCGCCCAATATTGAACTGACCCTGATCCCCACCGCCGTGCAAGGCCGCGAAGCGATCCCGCAGATTGTGCGCGCGTTGAAACTCGCGGATGCCCGTGGCTTCGATGCGCTGATCCTGGCCCGTGGCGGCGGCTCGCTGGAAGACCTCTGGTGCTTCAACGAGGAAGCCGTGGCCCGTGCAGTGGACGCCTGCGTCACACCGATCGTCAGCGCCGTCGGGCATGAGACCGATGTGTCGATCAGCGACTTCGTGGCAGACGTGCGCGCTCCTACGCCCTCCGCCGCAGCCGAACTGCTCGCGCCAGACGCCAGCCACCTGGTGCGCCAGGTCGAAAACCTGCACCGCCGCCTGGTGCTGCTGATGCGCAATCGCCTGAGCCACGACCGCCTGCGCCTGGAAGGCATGGCCCGGCGCCTGCGTCACCCCGGCGAACGCCTGCGCCAGCAAGCCCAGCGCCTGGACGACCTTGACATGCGCCTGCGCCGCGCCTTCGAGCGCAACCTCAATACCCGCCGTGAACGCCTGATCCGCCTGGAAACGCGCCTTGCCGGCCAACACCCGGGTCGCCAACTGGCACTGCTGCGCCAGCGCCTGGACAGCCTCGCCGAACGCCTGCCCCGCGCCATGCGCGAAGGCCTCAAGGCGCGGCGCCTGCAACTGCAAAGCCAGATGCAGACGCTGCATGTGGTCAGCCCGTTGGCGACACTGGGTCGTGGCTACAGCATCCTTCTGGATGAGCGCGGCCAGGCCATTCGCAATGCCGCGCAGACCCACACCGGCCAGCGCCTGACCGCGCGCCTCGGTGAGGGCCAATTGCTGGTGCGGGTGGAAGACAACCACCTGACACCCGTCACCCTTTCGTTATTGGATTGATCGATGCCACGTCTCTTCAGTGTGTTGATGCTGCTGTGCCTTGCCTTTAACGCGCAGGCCGACAGCTACATTTCCCGCACCCTCAACAAGCCCGTGCCTGGCGGGGTTGCCGTGGTCGAACTCGGTCCTTCCGCTGCCGCGCCCAAAGCCACGTACCAGGGCAAGCCGGTACTGGTGGTGAAAGAAGCGGACACCTGGCTGGCGATTGTCGGTATTCCGTTGACGGTCAAGCCTGGCAATGAGCGCATCAGCAGCGGCGGGCGCAACCTGCCGTTTATCGTCGGCTACAAAAAGTACCCGGAACAGCGCATCACCCTGAAAAACAAAAGCCAGGTAAACCCTGACCCGGCGCAGCTCAAGCGCATCGAAGGCGAATTGGCAGTGCAGCTCAAGGCCTACCGCAGTTTCAGCCCTAACCTGCCGAGCAACCTGGTGCTGGACAAACCGGTGAACGGGCCGCTGTCGAGCAAGTTTGGCGTGCGGCGGTTCTTCAACGGTGAAGAGCGCAACCCCCATTCTGGCCTGGACTTTGCCGTGCCGGCCGGTACGCCGATCAAAACGCCGGCCAATGGCAAAGTGATTCTGGTGGGCAACTACTTCTTCAACGGCAACACCGTGTTCGTCGACCATGGCCAAGGCTTTATCAGCATGTTCTGCCACATGTCGAAGATCGACGTGAAAGTGGGCGATCAGCTCACACGCGGCGCAGTGGTGGGCAAGGTCGGCTCGACTGGTCGGGCGACCGGGCCGCACATGCATTGGAACGTCAGCCTGAATGATGCGCGGGTTGATCCGGCGATCTTTATCGGCGCGTTCCAACCCTGAAAGGCTCGATTGCGCGCTCGATAACGGGCGCGCAATTAAATCCAGCCGCCAGACCATCTTCAGGCAATAAATCTCGTTTCACAGGTCAATAACAGAAGTTCTCTCAATTTTTAGCCACTGCTTGCCATCTTTCACCCCGGCAGTTAGGGTTGAGCCTATGAAAACCTCTCACACCCTCATTCAGCTCCGCCAGCACCGCAGCCTGTGCCTCGTCAGCGCACGACTGCCAGGCTGAATCGATCTGCCTCGTCTTTACGTTTTATCCCTAAAAACAGTTCTACGGCAGGCCGCCTTTTCTCGGCCCCTACAACAAAGGATTTCCCGATGAGCATGCTCAAAGACCCGTCTTCGAAGTACCGCGCGTTCCCGACCATCGATATCCCGGACCGCACCTGGCCATCGAAGACCATCACCGAAGCGCCGATCTGGTGCAGCTCCGACCTGCGTGATGGCAATCAGTCGCTGATCGAGCCGATGGACGCAGTGAAAAAGCTGCGTTTCTGGAAGACCCTGGTCGCCGTCGGCGTGAAAGAAATCGAAGCCTCGTTCCCCGCTGCCTCGCAAACCGACTTCGACTTCGTGCGCACCCTGATCGAAGACGGCCACATCCCCGAGGACACCACCATTCAGGTGCTGACCCAGGGCCGTGAAGACTTGATCGCACGCACCTTCGAATCCCTGCGCGGTGCCAAGAAGGCCATCGTGCACCTGTACAACGCCACGTCGCCGTCCTTCCGCCGCATCGTGTTCAACCAGGACAAGGAAGGCATCAAGGCCATCGCGGTCAACGCGGCCAAGCTGTTCGTCAAATACGCCGCCCAGCAGCCGGAAACCCAGTGGACCTTCGAATACTCCCCGGAGACTTTCAGTGCCACCGAGCTGGAATTCGCCAAGGAAGTCTGTGACGCGGTGATCGAGGTATGGAACCCGACGCCTGAGCACAAGATGATCCTCAACCTGCCGGCCACTGTGGAGTGCGCCACGCCGAACATCTATGCCGACCAGATCGAGTGGTTCGGTCGCCATATCAACCGTCGGGACAGCGTGATCATCAGCCTGCACACCCACAACGACCGCGGCACCGGCGTAGCGGCCACCGAGTTGGGCCTGATGGCCGGCGCCGACCGTGTCGAAGGCTGCCTGTTCGGCAACGGCGAGCGTACCGGCAACGTCGACCTGGTCACCGTGGCACTGAACATGTACACCCAGGGCCTCGACCCGCAGCTGGACTTCTCCGACATCGACGGCGTGCGCAAAGTCGTCGAAGAGTGCAACCAGATTCAGGTTCACCCACGTCACCCGTACGTCGGCGACCTGGTGCACACCGCGTTCTCCGGCTCTCACCAGGACGCGATCCGCAAGGGCTTCGCCCAGCAGAAAGACGATGCGCTGTGGGAAGTGCCGTACCTGCCGATCGACCCGGCCGACATCGGTCGCAGCTACGAGGCTGTGATTCGCGTGAACAGCCAGTCGGGCAAAGGCGGCATCGCCTACCTGCTGGAACAGGAATACGACATCAGCTTGCCACGTCGCATGCAGATCGAATTCAGCCAGGTGGTACAGGCCGAAACCGACCGCGTGGGCCTTGAGATGACTGCACCGCAGATCTACGCCTTGCTGCAGCGCGAATACCTGCAAGCCAACACCCCGTATGCGCTGGTCAGCCATCGCCTGCAGGAAGAAAACGGCAACAGTTTTGTCGAGGTGGAAGTCTCGGGCAAGGGCCAGGGCGAAACCAACCTGCACTGGAAAGGCAAAGGCAACGGCGCCCTGGAAGCGTTGGTGGCCGGCTTGCCGATTGGCGTGGAGATCATGGACTACAACGAACATGCGATCGGTGCGGGCACCAACGCCAAGGCGGCGGCCTACATCGAACTGCGTGTGAACGGTGAGCGTCCGGTACATGGCGTGGGCATTGATGAAAACATCACCACGGCCAGTTTCAAGGCGCTGTTCAGCGCGCTGAACCGTTCGTTGAGCCAGTTGGCAGCGAAGGCGGCATAAGCCGTCTGCTTAAAATGTGAAAGGCCCCTGGATATGAGTCCTGGGGCCTTTTTTTTGGTTTTTTGTGGTCTGCGAGGGCCTCATCGGGGGCAAGCCCCCTCCCACACTTTAATTTGTGAATACATTCAAAATGTGGGAGGGGGCTTGCCCCCGATAGCGGTCTGTCAGACAAACTGGAAAGTATCGGCATCCAGGTTCGCCGGAAACCGCGTGCGGTACGCCGCCAGCTCTGCTGCATCCAGATTGACCTGGAACACCCCATCCGCCTCCCCCGCACTCAGCAGGGTCTCGCCCTGGAAGTCCAACACCTGGCTGTCCCCGGTGTAGGCAAAGCCCTTCCCATCCGTGCCCACCCGATTCACCGCCGCCACATAGCACAGGTTTTCAATCGCCCGCGCCGGCAGCAGTCGGTTCCAGTGCGAGCGCCGCGCCCCCGGCCAGTTGGCGGTGTACAGCAGCAGGTCGGTGTCCTGGGCATCACGGCTCCACACCGGGAAGCGCAGGTCGTAGCAAATCAACGGGCGAATACGCCAACCTTTCACTTCGAACTGCACCTGGCGCTCACCGGGGGTGTAGTGGTTGTGCTCGCCGGCCATGCGGAACAGGTGGCGCTTGTCGTAATGCAACACCTCGCCATCCGGCCGTGCCCACAGCAGGCGGTTGCGGTGGCTGCCGTCGGCAGCCTGGATGATCACACTACCGGTGATGACGGCGTTGTACTTCGCGGCCTGGGCCTGTAGCCAACAGTGGGTCGGGCCGTTCTCGGGTTCGGCGAGGGTCGCGGATTCCATGGAGAAACCGGTGGTGAACATCTCCGGTAATACGATCAGGTCGGCACCTTGCGCCTGTTCCAACAATAACTCGAAGTGCTCAAGGTTCGCTTGGCGGTCGTGCCAGGCCAGGCTGGTCTGGACCAGGGCGATGTTCAGGTTCGGCAGTGCACTCAGATCACGCATAGTTTTTCAGCCGCTTGTTGCAGCGTTTCCTCGCGTTTGGCAAAGCACAGGCGCACCAGGCGCTGGCCTTGGGGTGGGGTCTGGTAGAACACCGAGACCGGAATCGTCGCCACGCCATGCTCGCGGGTCATCCACAGTGACATGGCGACGTCATCCAGGTCCGGGCGGATCTGTGAGTAATCCACCAGTTGGAAGTAGGTGCCGGTCACTGGGGTAAAGCTGAAGCGCGATGGCGCCAGCAGGTCGCAGAACAGATCGCGCTTGGCCTGATAGAACGCCGGCAACTCGTCGACATGCTCCGGGTGTTCTGCCATGAAATCGGCCAATGCGTACTGCAGCGGGGTTACACCACAGAAATTGACGTATTGATGCACCTTGCGCAGTTCAGCGGTGAGGGCCGGCGGCGCGACGACGTAGCCGGTTTTCCAACCGGTGACGTGGTAAGTCTTGCCGAAGGAACTGACCACGAACGCACGCTGATACAGCTCCTCGTGGGCCAGCACACTGACGTGGGACACACCGTCAAATACCAGGTGCTCGTAGACTTCATCGCTGACCAGGTAGATGTCACGGTCGCGGATCAGTTCGGCCAACTGGTCCAGTTCGGCGCGGCTGATCAGCGCGCCGGTCGGGTTGTGTGGGGAATTGAGGACGATCATCCGCGTACGCGGTGACAGCGCCGCCTTGATCTTCTCGAAGTCCAGCGCGAAGCCATCCAGGCTCAGTTGCACGTGCACGCAACGGCCGCCGGCCAGCTCCACCGAAGGCTCGTAGCTGTCGTAGCTGGGGTCGAACACGATGACTTCATCACCCTGGCGAATCACCGCCTGGATCGCACAGAAGATCGCCTCGGTAGCACCAGGGGTAATGGTCACTTCAGTGTCCGCATTGACCGTGGCGCCATAGCTACGGGCGATCTTGGCGGCTACCTGCTGGCGCAGCACCGGCAGGCCGGTCATGGGCGCGTATTGGTTGTGCCCGAGAGCGATATGCTTGCCCACCGCATCGAGCAGACCCTGGGGGCCATTGAAGTCCGGAAAGCCCTGGGACAGGTTCAGCGCACCGGTTTCGGCAGCGAGTTGCGACATGGTGGTGAAAATGGTCGTGCCGACATTCGGCAGCTTGCTGGTGATCATGGGAGCCCCCTTCGGGTGAGCTACAAGTTTTAAGCTGCAAGCCGCAAGCAGGTCAAGGGGCAAACCACCAGGCACAAAAAAGGGCTCCAAAGGAGCCCTCTCTTGCAGCTAACAACTTGAAGCTGTCGTTACTTCTTATCGCGGCGCTTCTTGTCGGCCTTCTTGTGGTGAGTCATCAAACGACGCTTCTTGTTCACCTGACGATCAGTCAGTGTATTCTTGTTGCCTTCGTATGGGTTCTCGCCACCCTTGAACTCGATACGGATCGGCGTACCGACCAGTTTCAAGACACGGCGGTAGGTGTTTTCCAGGTAACGCACATAGGACTTCGGCACCTTCTCGATCTGGTTACCGTGAATCACGATAATCGGCGGGTTGGCACCACCCAAGTGGGCGTAACGCAATTTGATCCGGCGGTTGTTGACCATCGGCGGCGCGTGCTCGCCAACCGCATCTTCCAGGATCTGGGTGAGGCGGTTGGTCGGCCAGCGGGTCACTGCAGACTTGAACGAGTTCTGCACGGAAGCGTACAGGTTGCCCACGCCGGTGCCGTGCAGTGCCGAGATGAAGTGGATGTCGGCGAACTCGACGAAGAACAGACGACGTTGCAGCTCGACCTTGACGAAGTCGCGCTCGCTCGGCGTCATGCCGTCCCACTTGTTGATCGCGATCACCAGGGCACGACCGGCCTCCAGGGCAAAGCCCAGCAGGTTGAGGTCGTGGTCCACCACACCCTCGCGGGCGTCCATCACGAAGATCACCACGTTGGCGTCTTTGATCGCCTGCAGGGTTTTGACCACCGAGAACTTTTCGACTTCCTCGTGGATCTTGCCGCGCTTGCGCACACCGGCGGTATCGATCAGCGTGTACTTTTCCTCGTTACGTTCGAACGGGATGTAGATGCTGTCGCGGGTGGTGCCGGGCTGGTCATAGACGATGACCCGGTCTTCACCGAGCATGCGGTTGACCAGGGTCGACTTGCCGACGTTGGGACGACCGATGATAGCGATCTTGATACCGTCTTTTTCGCTCGGGCCAGGAATGCGCTTGGCTTCCTCACCTTCGGCAACGATTTCCTCTTCGCCCTCTTCCTCCTCGACGTCATCCTTGGGGAAATCGCGCAGGGCAATTTCCAGCATCTGGGTGATACCACGACCGTGGGCACCTGCGACCGGGATCGCATCGCCCAGGCCCATCGGGCTGAATTCGGCACGGGCAGCTTCAGGATCGATGTTGTCGATCTTGTTCGCGACCAGATAGGAACGCTTGTTACGCTTGCGCAGGTGCTCGCCAATCATCTGGTCGGCAGCGGTGTAGCCCGCACGGGCGTCCACCAGGAACAACACGACATCGGCTTCTTCAATGGCCAGCAGCGACTGCTCGGCCATCTTTTCGTCCATGCCATGCTCGTCACCGGAGATACCACCGGTGTCGACGATAATGTAGGAGCGCCCTTGCCACTTTGCCTCACCGTATTGGCGATCACGGGTCAGACCGGACAAGTCGCCGACGATGGCGTCGCGAGTCCTGGTCAGGCGGTTGAACAAGGTGGACTTGCCGACGTTAGGTCGGCCCACCAGGGCGATTACGGGAACCATGCGGCTCTCCACTTCGTTATTTCAGAAAATACAAAAGCCGCTGCAGGGCAGCGGCTGGTGCTCGGGGCAGCATAATCAAATGCCGCATGCCCCGCCTGAGCGGGGCCGCCTGGGTATTACCCCAAGCATAGTTCTTACTTGATGGTCAGGGCTTCCAGCTTGCCGCTGTTGCCATACACATAAAGCATGTTACCCACCACCAGCGGACGCGCACGCAGGCCGTCGCTGTCGATACGCTCGCGACCGACGAAACGACCGTCCACCTGGCTCAACAGGTGCAGGTAGCCTTCGAAGTCGCCGACCGCGACATAACTGGAGAACACTTCCGGTGCCGACAACTGGCGGCGCGCCAGGGAATCGTTGCTCCACAGTGCCGTGGTGGAACGCTCGTCGACACTTTCAACGGTGCCGGACGCCAGGCTGACGTAGACGCTGCCAAACCCTTGGGCGACACCGGCGTAGCTGGAAGCATCACGCTGCCAGTTGACGCGGCCGCTCTGCAGGTCCAGTGCCGCAACACGGCCCTGGTAAGTGGCGACGTAGAGGGTTTCACCCGACAGCAGCAGGCCGCCATCGATGTCCACCACACGGTCCAGTTCGGAACGACCTTGCGGGATGGCCACACGGGTTTCCCAGGCCGGCACGCCGTTCTGGGTATCCAGGGCGACCACTTTACCGGTCGACAGGCCTGCAACGGCCAGATTGTTGGTCACAATCGGACCACTGGTACCACGCAACGTCAGCACCGCCGGGGTGCTGTCGTACAACCAACGCTGTTCGCCGGTGCTGGCGTCGAGGCCGATCACACGGTCGTCCTGGGTTTGCACTACGACGATATCGCCGTTGGTGGCAGGCGGTGCGAGCACCTCACTGGTCACGCGAGCGCGCCATTTCTCTTCACCGGTGCTGGAATCCAACGCCACGACTTCGCCCTTGAGCGTGCCGAGCAAGACCATGCCGTAACCTACGCCTACGGCGCCGGATACCGGAATTTCGAGGTCTTTCTTCCACTTCACGTCGCCGTTCATGCGATCCATGGAAATGACGACGCCGGTCACGTCGGCGGCGACGATATTTTCACCGTCGATAGCCGGTACCAGCATGTTGTAGGTTTCACCCTGGCCGTCACCGATGGAGCGGCTCCACTGCTTTTGCAGGACCACTTCTTCCTTGAAGCTGGTCAGCTCCGCAGGCGGCAGTTCTTTTTTACTGTTGCTGCTGCAACCCGCGGCCAGAATGGCCAGAGCCAGCAATGCTGCATGTTTCCAACGGATCACGTCACGCATCCCCTTTGGCCAAGTCGTCCAGCTTGATTTGTAAGCCACCGACCGCCGCTTCATCAGACAGCGCCGCCTTGGCTTTCTTGTACGCAGCATTGGCTTCGTCGGTACGACCCAATTGGACCAACAGGTCGCCCTTGAGCTCTTCGCGAGTGGCTACAAATGCCTTGTCAGCATCGCCGTCGAGCAGTTTGAGTGCTTCGTCAGCCTTGTTCTGTGCCGCCAGTACCTGGGCCAGGCGCTGACGTGCGATTTCACCCAGGGTCGGGTTGGTCGGCTTGTCGGCGATGGCCTTCAACTCAGCGGCGGCGTCGTCCAGCTTGCCGGTGTCGACCGCGACCTTCGCGACGAACAGGCTGCCGTATTGGGCGTAGGTGCTACCGCCGAATTCGTTCTTCAGCTTACCGGCCAGGTCTGCAACCTGCGCAGGATCGGGCTTGCCGTCCGGCGTCAGGGTGGTTTCCAGCAATTGCTGATAGAGGATCGAGGCGCCTTGGGACTGGTTGGCCTGATACTTGGTCCAGGCCTGCCAGCCGAACACCACCACTAAAGCCAGCAGACCGCCAGTAACCAGGGGCTTGCCGTTGCGCTGCCACCAGTCCTTGAACTCGGCCAGTTGCTCATCATCAGTACTCGACACCCCAATACTCCTTAATCGCTAAATTCGGCTGTTCGACAGCTTCAACCCTGCACGACGCAGGTGGCCAAGTGCGCAGCGAGCGCATCAAAGGCAATGTTCTGTTGCTCACCCTGGCCACGCAGGGGTTTGAAACCTATCACTTGCTGGGCCAGTTCGTCTTCGCCGAGGATCAGTGCATACAGCGCACCGCTCTTGTCGGCCTTCTTGAACTGGCTCTTGAAGCTGCCGGCACCGGCGTTGACCTGCAGGCGCAGGTTCGGCAGTTGATCGCGTACTTGTTCGCTCAGGGCCAGGGCAGCCAGTTCAGCGGCCTCGCCAAAGGCGCACAGGTACACATCCACCTGGCGGGAGATCTCTTCCGGGACCTGCTCCAGGGTTTCCAGCAGCAGGATCAGCCGCTCGATGCCCATGGCAAAACCCACACCGGTGGTCGGCTTGCCGCCCATCTGCTCGACCAGGCCGTCGTAGCGGCCACCGGCACACACGGTGCCCTGGGCGCCAAGCTTGTCGGTGACCCACTCGAAGACCGTCTTGCTGTAGTAATCGAGGCCACGCACCAACTTTGGATTGATGACGTAAGGAATACCGGCTGCCTCCAGGCGAGCCTTGAGGCCCTCGAAGTGAATGCGGGATTCGTCGTCCAGGTAATCGGCCATTTTCGGCGCGTTGACCAGCACGGCCTGGGTGTCGGCGTTCTTGGTATCGAGGACGCGCAACGGGTTGGTTTTCAGGCGGCGCTGGCTGTCTTCGTCCAACTCGTCCAGGTGGGCGGACAGGTACTCGACCAGGGCCACCCGATAGCGGCCCCGGGACTCGCTGGTGCCCAGGCTGTTGAGTTCAAGCTTGACCGCGTCGCGGATGCCCAGCACGCCCCACAGGCGCCAGGTCAGCACGATCAGCTCGGCGTCGATGTCCGGACCGTCGAGGTTGAACACCTCCAGCCCGATCTGGTGGAACTGGCGATAGCGACCTTTCTGCGGGCGCTCGTGGCGGAACATCGGGCCGATGTACCACAGCTTCTGTGGCTGGCCGCCACCGGTGAGGCCATGTTCGAGTACGGCGCGCACGCACGCGGCAGTGCCTTCCGGACGCAGGGTCAGGGAGTCGCCGTTGCGGTCCTCAAAGGTGTACATCTCTTTTTCGACGATGTCGGTCACTTCACCGATGGAGCGCTTGAACAGCTCGGTGAACTCGACGATCGGCATGCGGATCTGCTTGTAACCGTAGTTATCCAGCAGGCGCGCAACAGTGCCCTCGAAGTAGCGCCACAGCGGCGTCTGCTCCGGAAGGATGTCGTTCATGCCACGAATGGCTTGCAGAGACTTGCTCACATCAAATCCTTAAATTCGTTCTTAGCCGCGCGCGATCAGCGCTGCGTCAGCCGCGACCTTTTCGGCCGCTTTCTCGCGGATCAGTCTTTCGAGATCATCCACCAGATTGTCATTCGTCAACTTATGCGACGGTTTGCCGTCGATGTAGATCAGGTTCGGTGAGCCGCCGGTCAGGCCGATGTGCGCCTCTTTGGCTTCACCCGGACCGTTGACCACGCATCCGATCACCGCAACATCCAGCGGCACCAGCAGGTCTTCGAGGCGTCCTTCCAGTTCGTTCATGGTTTTCACCACGTCGAAGTTCTGCCGCGAGCAGCTCGGGCAGGCAATGAAGTTGATGCCTCGGGAACGCAAACGCAGGGATTTGAGAATGTCGTAACCGACCTTCACTTCCTCTACGGGGTCTGCCGCCAGGGAGATGCGGATAGTATCGCCAATCCCTTCGGCGAGCAGCATACCGAGACCCACCGCAGATTTCACTGTGCCTGAGCGTAAACCGCCGGCTTCAGTGATACCCAGGTGCAACGGCTGCACGATCTCCTTGGCCAGCAGGCGGTAGGCTTCTACCGCCATGAACACGTCGGAGGCCTTTACGCTGACCTTGTAGTCCTGGAAATTCAGGCGCTCAAGGTGTTCAACGTGGCGCAGCGCAGATTCAACCAGCGCCGCCGGGGTCGGCTCGCCGTATTTCTTTTGCAGGTCTTTTTCCAGGGAGCCGGCGTTGACGCCGATGCGGATCGGAATGCCGCGATCGCGAGCAGCATCCACCACCGCACGCACACGGGCTTCGCTGCCGATGTTGCCCGGGTTGATACGCAGGCAGTCCACGCCCAGCTCGGCCACGCGCAAGGCGATCTTGTGGTCGAAGTGAATGTCGGCAACCAACGGCACCTTGACCTGTTGCTTGATGCGACCGAAGGCCTCGGCAGCGTCCATGTCCGGCACGGAAACGCGCACGATGTCCACGCCAGCGGCTTCCAGGCGGTTGATCTGGGCAACGGTGGCGGCCACGTCATTGGTGTCGCTGTTGGTCATGCTCTGTACGGCGATGGGGGCGTCGCCACCCACCGGCACCGAGCCGACCCAGATTTTGCGCGATACGCGACGTTTGATTGGAGATTCGCCGTGCATGACTATTGTCCCAACTTCAGGCGAGCGGTCTCGCCGGTGGTGAACGGCGCTACGTCCACAGGCTGGCCGTTGTAGGCCACTTGCGCGCCACGGGCAAAGCCCAGACGCAGCGTCAAAGGAGGCTTGCCGCCCTGGTCAAGCGTATCTCCCTTACGCTTCAGACCGCTAAACAGCACTTTGCCATTGCCGTCGGTGACTTGCGTCCAGCAGTCGGCGACGAAGGTAATCTGTACGCGGCCATCACCGGCGATCAACGCTGGGGTGGTAGGTGGCGAAATCGCTGCCGGGGCGGTCTGGGCCTGAGTCGCTGGCGCCTGTACAGGAGCGGCCGGGGTGTGGGCCGGAGCTGCAGGCGTTGCGGGAGCCGGTGCGACAGCGGTCGCGGCAGGCGGGGTTTCCGGTGCAGGCTGCTCAGTGGCAAGCGGCGCTTCAGGCGCGGCCTGGCCTTCTGCTACAGCCTGGTCTTCCGGCTCGTCCAGCGGATGAATCTGGGTGGTGCCGTCGGCGCTTTCGACTTCGACGTGCTCCATGGCGTTGCTGGTCAGGTCCTTGGTGCGCTGGGAGGTCTGGTCTTGCCACCAGACAAAACCGCCACCAATGACAGCGATCAGCAGCAGCAGGCTGACAATTCGCAAAATAGTGTGGGAAACCCGCACCGGTTCTTCGATGCGACCCAAGCCATGCACATTGCTGCCCTGGGAGTCGGTGCCGGTGAACTGGTCGAATTCCTGGACCAAAACTGCCTGGTCGATCCCCAGCAGCTTGGCGTAGGCACGGATATAGCCGCGGGCGAAGGTATGCCCAGGCAGCTTATCGAACGCGCCAGCTTCCAGGTTGCCCAGGGATGTAGTGGTCAAATTGAGCTTGAGGGCCACTTCCGCCAGCGACCAACCATTGCTTTCGCGGGCCTGACGCAAGGTGTCGCCTGGGTTTACGCGATTAGCTGCTACAACTTCCGGGTGCGCCGCTTTCATCATTGCTCCGACAGGTATTGCTGATATTCCGGCGTACCGGGATAGAGTCGTTCAAGTTGTTGGCCAAAACGTGCGGCCTTGTCGCGTTCTTCATGAACCGTCGCCAGCCGCACACCGAGCAATAGACTACGTGCATTTTGCCCGCTGAGCAGGCTAAAACGCTCGTAATAGTCACGTGCCGGCACATAATGCCTGTCATCAAAGGATATCTCAGCCATTTCGAGCAATGCCCGAGGCTGACGACCGTTCAAATGCAGGGCTTTTTCCAGTTGCCGGCGAGCATCGTCGCGCTGGCCGAGGCGGATCGAGGTGACCCCAAGGTTCTCGAACACCCGCGAACGCTCAGGATAGAGGGTATCGGCGCTGGCTTGCTGGAAATAAAGGGCGGCCTGGTCATAACGTTCCTGCGCAAACAGGAAACTGCCGTAGTTGTTCAGCAGCCGCGGATCGGCAGGGCGTGCGGCCAAGGCCTTGTGGAAATAGCGGTCAGCCAGTTCAGGCTCGGCCTGGGCCTGGAACACCAGGGCCAGTGCGGCATTGGCATCGGCGTCGTCGCTGTCCAGCTCAAGGGCCTTCTTCAACGGCACCTTGGCCTGCTCGCTCATGCCTTGTTGCAGGTAACCCAAGCCCAGTTGCACATAGGCAACTCGCGCCTCATCACGGCCTTTACCGGTTTGCAAAGGGCTGTCATGGCCCGATGAAACACAACCGGCCGCAAGACCGGTAAAAAGCAAAAGCAGCGCAAGGCGCAAGGGCATAGAGATCCTCTCTCAGATTCGATTCACAGCGATCAGCGGCAAATCGTCGGCGGCGTTCACTTCGCGTCCGGCGATATAGCGCTCGCTGCGGCGGGTGCGGTCCATCACCTGCCCGACCAATTGGCCACAGGCGGCGTCGATGTCTTCACCACGGGTGGTGCGGACGGTGACGTTGTAGCCGGCCTGGTGCAGTTGATCCTGGAAACGACGGATGGCGTTGTTGCTCGGCCGCTCGTAGCCGGAATGTGGAAACGGGTTGAACGGAATCAGGTTGATCTTGCACGGGGTGTCCTTGAGCAACTCGATCATCTCGACCGCGTGCTCAACCTTGTCATTGATGTCCTTGAGCAAGGTGTACTCGATGGTCAGCACGCGCTTTTCGCCCAGGGACGACATATAACGCTGGCAAGATTCGAGCAGCATCTTAAGCGGATACTTCTTGTTGATTGGCACCAATTGGTTACGCAATGCGTCATTGGGTGCGTGCAGCGACAACGCCAGGGAGACGTCGATGTGCTTGGACAGCTCATCGATCATCGGCACCACGCCGGAGGTGGACAGGGTTACACGGCGCTTGGAGATGCCGTAGCCCAGGTCGTCCATCATCAGGTGCATGGCCGAAACCACGTTGTCGAAGTTCAGCAGCGGCTCACCCATGCCCATCATCACCACGTTGGTGATGGCACGGTCGACGGTCGCCGGGACGCTGCCAAAGGATTTGTTGGCAATCCACACCTGGCCGATCACTTCGGCGGCGGTGAGGTTGCTATTGAAGCCTTGCTTGCCGGTGGAGCAGAAACTGCAGTCCAGGGCACAGCCTGCCTGGGACGAAACGCACAAGGTGCCGCGTTTGCCCTGGGGAATGTACACGGTCTCGACACAGCTGCCGGACGCAACGCGCACCACCCATTTACGGGTGCCGTCGCTGGAGATGTCCTCGCTGACCACTTCCGGACCACGTACCTCGGCAATGGCCTTGAGCTTGTCGCGCAGGGCCTTGCTGACGTTCGTCATGGCGTCGAAATCATCGACGCCAAAGTGGTGAATCCATTTCATTACCTGACCGGCACGGAAACGCTTCTCCCCGATTGAGTCGAAGAATTTCTCCATTTCCGGCTGGGTCAGCCCCAGCAGGTTGGTTTTTACAGTCGATGTCGTCATGGATTCACCCTCACTCTTTAAGCCGATGCTTAGCGAGCGGTTACTTCAGTAGCGGCGAAGAAGTACGAGATTTCGCGAGCAGCAGCGGCTTCGGAGTCCGAACCGTGTACAGCGTTGGCGTCGATGGACTCGGCGAAGTCAGCACGGATGGTGCCGGCAGCGGCTTCTTTAGGGTTGGTAGCACCCATCAGCTCACGGTTCAGAGCGATAGCGTTTTCGCCTTCCAGAACCTGAACAACAACAGGACCGGAGATCATGAAGGCAACCAGGTCGCCGAAGAAGCCACGAGCGCTGTGCTCAGCGTAGAAGCCTTCAGCTTCAGCCTTGGACAGTTGCTTGAGTTTCGAAGCTACAACCTTCAGGCCGGCTTTTTCGAAACGAGTGGTGATCTCGCCGATGACGTTTTTTGCAACAGCGTCAGGCTTGATGATGGAGAAAGTACGTTGAACAGCCATGGTGTAACTCCAGAAACGGTAATTTACGAAAAATTAAACCCGCGAATTATACGCGGGTTATTGGGTATTGCCTAACTGCGTAAGGGAGGCGTCAGTCCTGTTCTTCTTTCCAGGCAGTCTGGATAGCCTCCAGGACCTTCTCACCACCGCGATCACGCTCATCTTCGAACCCTGGCAGCGCCATGACCATGTCACGCAAAGCTACAAAGTTCAGGGAGTAAGGATCCAGATCCGGGTTGGCGTCGGCCAACAGGATAGCGATCTCTTGCACATCAACCCATTTAAGACTCATGACACTTCCTTGAATCAATGCGGCGCTTCGGCTGCATGGTTGAGGGAATATTTCGGGATTTCGACGGTGATGTCTTCCGTACCGACCTTTGCCTGACAGCTTAGGCGAGAAGTCGCTTCCAGGCCCCAGGCACGGTCAAGAAAGTCTTCTTCCAGCTCGTCTGCTTCTTCCAGGGAATTGAAACCCTCGCGGATGATGCAGTGACAGGTGGTGCAGGCGCAGACACCGCCGCAGGCACTTTCGATCTCGATGTGGTTGTCATGGGCAACTTCGAGGATGGACTTGCCGGTCTCAGCCTCCACGACCATACCGTCCGGGCAATGCTCGGCGTGTGGCAGAAAAATGACCTGCGGCATTGATTATTCCTCGATTTCATTCAGGTTGCGCCCGGCCAGTGCGGCTTTCACCGTCTGATCCATGCGGCGGGCGGCAAAGGCATCTGTCACTTGCGACAGGCGCTTGGTCTGTTGCTCGATGGCGTAGCCATCGTTGCCTTTCATCAGCTCGGCCAGTTCCTGCATCTGCAGGTCAATGACCATGCGCTCTTCGGCATCCAGCAGGCGCTCGCCGTCGGCATCAAGGGCACCCTGCACCGCTTCGAGCAGGCGCTGGGCATCCACTTGTTGCTCGCGCAGCACGCGAGCGACCTTGTCGTCACCGGCATACTGGAACGAGTCCTTGAGCATCTTGGCGATTTCGCCGTCGGTCAGGCCGTAGGACGGCTTGACCTGGATGCTGGCTTCAACACCCGAACCCAACTCACGCGCAGCGACGTTGAGCAGGCCGTCGGCGTCGACCTGGAAGGTCACGCGAATCTTTGCCGCGCCAGCCACCATCGCCGGAATGCCGCGCAATTCGAAGCGCGCCAGGGAGCGGCAGTCACTGATCAGCTCGCGCTCGCCTTGCAGCACATGGATCATCATGGCCGTCTGGCCATCTTTGTAAGTGGTGAAATCCTGGGCACGGGCGACGGGGATGGTGGTGTTGCGTGGTATCACCTTCTCCATCAGCCCCCCCATGGTTTCCAGCCCCAGGGACAGCGGGATCACGTCGAGCAGCAGCAGTTCGCCACCATCGCGCTTGTTACCGGCCAGGGTGTCTGCCTGGATCGCGGCGCCGATGGCGACCACCTGGTCCGGATCGATTTCAGTCAGCGGCTGGCGGCCAAACGCTTCGGCGACGGCTTCACGCACGCGTGGTACGCGGGTGGAACCACCGACCATGACCACTGCACCCACGTCCTCCAGTTCGATACCGGAATCACGTACGGCACGGCGGCAGGCTTTCAGGCTGCGGGCGACCATAGGCTCGATCAGCGCATCGAAGGCTTCGCGGGTCAGTTGAGCTGACCAAGTGCCGTAGGAAACTTCAACGCTTGCCGCATTGGTCAGCGCTTCCTTGGCCGCGCAAGCGGTCTGCAGCAGGTTGCGCTGCGCGCCCGGGTCCAGGTCGGCAGACAAGCCGGCGCTGGCGATGATCCAACCCGCAATGGCGTGGTCGAAGTCGTCGCCGCCCAGGGCGCTGTCGCCACCAGTGGCCAGCACTTCGAAGACGCCGCCGGTCAGGCGCAAAATCGATATATCAAAGGTGCCACCGCCCAGGTCGTAAATGGCAACCAGGCCTTCGGCATGCTGGTCCAGGCCATAGGCCACGGCTGCAGCGGTCGGCTCATTGAGCAGGCGCAGCACGTTCAGGCCGGCAAGTTTGGCCGCATCCTTGGTAGCTTGGCGCTGGGCATCATCGAAATAAGCCGGAACGGTGATCACCGCGCCGACCAGTTCGCCGCCCAGGGTCTTTTCCGCGCGCTGACGCAGTACCTTGAGGATATCGGCCGACACTTCCACAGGGCTTTTCGGGCCTTGGACGGTGTCGATGAACGGCATATGGGATTCGCCACCGACAAAGCGGTACGGCAACTGGTCGCCCAATTGCTTGACATCGGACAGACCACGACCCATCAAGCGCTTGACCGACAGCACGGTATTCAAAGGGTCGGAAGACGCCGCCAGCTTGGCCGACTCACCCACTTCGGTACGATCAACGTGATAGCGCACGGCAGAGGGCAGGATCACCTGGCCATCAGCGTCGGGCAACGGCTCGGACAGGCCACTGCGCAAGGCAGCAACCAGGGAATTGGTGGTGCCCAGGTCAATCCCGACCGCCAGGCGACGCTGGTGCGGTTGAGGGCTTTGGCCGGGTTCGGCGATTTGCAGTAGGGCCATGGTAATCAGGTCTTATCTGTCTATCAGGCGTGCATCACGGGCAGCACACGGGGTTAATCGTCGAGGCGCTCTTCTAGCTGGCGCACTTCGTAGGTGAGCTTGTCGAGGAACTGCATGCGCCGCATCAGGCGTTCGGCCTGCTCACGTTGCGCTGCATCATCCCAACAGGCTGCGAAGCTTTCGTTGAGCTCATCCTGGGCGGTTTTCAGACGACGCTTGAAGACTGCAACACCGGCCAGATCGGCCTCGTCCTGCAAGTCTTCGAGTTCTTCGCGCCACTGCATCTGCTGCATCAGGAAGTCCGGATCATGCACGGTCACTTCCAGCGGCAACTCGCCACCGTTCATCGCGAGCAGGTAGCGCGCGCGTTTCGGGGGGCTTTTGAGCGTCTGATAGGCTTCGTTGAGGCTGGCCGATTGCTCCAGCGCCAGGCGTTGCTCACGCTCGGAAGCGTCAGCGAAGCGGTCCGGGTGCACGCCACGCGCCAGTTCTCGGTAGCGCGTGGCAAGCTGCTCAAGGTCCAGCCGAAAGCTCGGCTGCAGCTCGAATAAAGCGAAATGACAAGGAGTACCCACGAATAGCCTCAGATGTTGAAGCTTTCGCCGCAGCCACATTCACCGCGTACGTTGGGGTTGTTGAACTTGAAGCCTTCGTTCAACCCTTCCTTGACGAAATCGAGTTCGGTGCCGTCCAGGTAGGTCAGGCTCTTGGGGTCGATAATCACTTTCTCGCCGTGACTTTCGAACACCTGGTCTTCCGCAACCACCTCATCGACAAACTCCAGCACGTAGGCAAGGCCGGAACAGCCCGTGGTGCGAACACCCAGACGAATCCCCTCACCTTTACCGCGCCCATTCAGGGAGCGGCGAATGTGCTGCGCAGCCGCTTCTGTCATGCTGATAGCCATCGTTGACTCCTTACTCGTCGCCAAATGCTTAGATCAAGCCTTTCTTCTGCTTGTAGTCGCGAACGGCCGCCTTGATGGCGTCTTCTGCGAGTACCGAGCAGTGGATTTTCACGGGCGGCAGGGCCAGTTCTTCGGCCAGCTGGGTGTTGCTGATAGTGACAGCCTCATCCAGGGTCTTGCCTTTCATCCATTCGGTCGCCAGGGAGCTGGAGGCGATAGCCGAACCGCAACCGTAGGTCTTGAACTTGGCGTCTTCGATAACGCCAGCGTCGTTGACCTTGATCTGCAGGCGCATCACATCGCCGCACGCCGGAGCGCCGACCATGCCGGTGCCGACATCAGGATCTTCCGCGTCCATCTTGCCGACGTTGCGCGGGTTTTCGTAGTGGTCGATGACCTTTTCGCTGTAAGCCATGGTACTGAATCCTCACTCATCAGGGCCGCTCTGGAACCCTGTAGAAACGCCTGCGTTTTCCGCCACGTTCCTACAGAGCTGGGGTGGCGGCTTCTATAGTTAGTGTGCCGCCCACTCGATCTTGGAAATATCGACACCGTCTTTGTACATGTCCCACAGCGGCGACAGGACGCGCAGCTTGTTGACGGCTTCGCAGACTTTCTGCGCGGCGTAGTCGACTTGCTCTTCGGTGGTGAAACGGCCGAACGTAAAGCGGATCGAGCTGTGTGCCAGTTCGTCGTTGCGGCCCAGGGCGCGCAGTACGTACGAAGGCTCAAGGGACGCCGAGGTGCAGGCCGAACCGGACGAAACCGCCAGGTCCTTGAGCGCCATGATCAGCGACTCGCCTTCGACGTAGTTGAAGCTCAAATTCAGGTTGTGCGGTACGCGGGCGGTCATGCTGCCGTTGATGTACAGCTCTTCAAGGCCTTCGACCTGCTTGTAGAAGCGGTCGCTCAGCGCTTTGATGCGCACGTTTTCGGCGGCCATGTCTTCCTTGGCCACGCGGAAGGCTTCGCCCATGCCCACGATCTGGTGGGTCGCCAGGGTGCCCGAACGCATGCCGCGCTCGTGACCGCCGCCGTGCATGGTGGCTTCGATGCGCACACGTGGCTTGCGGCTCACGTACAGGGCGCCGATGCCTTTGGGGCCGTAGGTCTTGTGGGCCGAGAACGACATCAGGTCGACTTTCAGTTTCGACAGGTCGATGTCGACCTTGCCGGTGGACTGGGCAGCGTCGACATGCAGCAGGATGCCCTTGGAACGGGTCAGCTCGCCGATGGCCGCGATGTCGTTGATGGTGCCGATTTCGTTGTTCACGTGAATCACGGAAACCAGGATGGTGTCTTCACGCAGCGCGGCTTCGATCATGGCCGGGGTGACGATACCGTCGGTGGTCGGCTCGAGGTAGGTGACCTCGAAACCTTCACGCTCCAGTTGGCGCATGGTGTCGAGGACAGCCTTGTGCTCAATCTTGGTGGTGATCAGGTGCTTGCCTTTGGTCGCGTAGAAATGCGCCGCGCCCTTGATAGCCAGGTTGTCGGACTCGGTGGCACCGGAGGTCCAGACGATTTCACGCGGGTCTGCACCCACCAGGTCAGCCACCTGGCGACGAGCGTTCTCGACCGCTTCCTCGGCCTTCCAGCCGAACACGTGGGAACGGGAGGCCGGGTTGCCGAAGTTTCCGTCAACCAGCAGGCATTCGCTCATCTTTTGCGCGACACGCGGATCAACCGGGGTGGTCGCTGAGTAATCAAGGTAAATCGGCAATTTCATGGACTTTCTCCTAAATCAGGCTGGCTGGCGCGCCGTTAGCTCTTCGGCTGTCACTCGACGGCGGACGCTTCGATCTTGTCCAGACGCGGCGCCTTGGTGTTGCAACGGCGCTGGTCCTGACGCTGGGCTACTTCTTGCACCTCACGGCGAGTCACAAGATCAGCCAAGCTGATACCACTCAAAAACTCATGGATCTGCAGGCTCAAGTCACACCACAAGTGGTGCGTGAGGCAGGTGTCGCCGGCATGGCAATCACCCAGCCCCTGGCATTTGGTGGCGTCGACGGATTCGTTGACCGCGTCGATCACCTGGGCCACCTGAATGCCCTGCATGTCGCGGGACAACTGATAGCCACCACCCGGCCCACGCACACTGGAAACCAGGTTGCTGCGACGCAATTTGGCGAACAGTTGCTCGAGGTAGGACAGGGAAATGCCTTGGCGCTCAGAGATATCGGCCAGGGACACCGGCCCAGTTTGCGCGTGCAAAGCCAAGTCGAGCATGGCGGTCACCGCGTATCGGCCTTTTGTAGTCAGTCTCATGGACAAGTACCAAGGTGTTTCAGAATGGGAGCAAGTATGCGATTCCCGAGTATTTAAGTCAACTATAAGACCTAGTACTTTAGTCAGGATTACCCGTAAAAAGGGCGCGCGAATCATAGCAGGATGGGGCGACGACGAACAGCGAGAACAGGGGCGGATGGAGATCGCTGGATCAACGGAGACCAAAATGTGGGAGGGAGCTTGCTCCCGATAGCGGTGTACCAGCCACGAAAGTGGTGACTGACACATTGCTATCGGGGGCAAGCCCCCTCCTACAGAAAGGCCTCAGCCAGCCTTGGACGCAGCCTCGTCCTTGATTTCGGCGAAGTCTTCTTCGCGCAACTCAGGCAGATCTTTCGCACAGTAAGGGCTGCCCAGATCCTTCAGCGCACCGCACATACCCTCCAACTTGCCGTCCACCGCCTGCAGATGGTCGAGCAACTGGCCGATCGCACGCGCCACCGGGTCCGGCATGTCCTCGCTGACACCATAAGCATCGAAACCGATCTTCTCGGCCATGGCCTTGCGCTTGGCCTCCTGCTCGTCGCCGACTTCCGGCTTGACGATGATCCGGCCTGGAATACCGACTACGGTCGCCCCCGGAGGTACGGCCTTGGTCACGACAGCATTGGAACCGACCTTGGCACCCGCACCGACGGTGAAAGGGCCGAGGACCTTGGCGCCCGCCCCCACCACCACGCCATCACCCAGCGTGGGGTGCCGCTTGCCTTTGTTCCAACTGGTGCCGCCCAGGGTCACGCCCTGATAAAGGGTGACGTCATCACCAATTTCGGCGGTCTCGCCAATCACGATGCCCATGCCATGGTCGATAAAGAAACGGCGCCCGACTTTGGCGCCCGGGTGAATCTCGATCCCGGTCAACCAACGACCGAAGTTCGACACCAGCCGCGCCAGCCATTTCCAGCCCATCCCCCACAAGGCGCCGGACAGGCGATGGATCCAGATCGCATGCATGCCCGGGTAGCAGGTCAGCACTTCAAAGGCGTTGCGCGCCGCCGGGTCACGGTGGAAAACACTCTGGATATCTTCTCGCAGACGCTCGAACATTTTTAATCCTTCCGCTTAAGAAGCTCGCCACGGGCCGCTTTCTGGGTTTCCGTGAGGATGCCACGCAATATATTCATTTCCGCCCGGCTGACCGAGCTGCGTCCGTAAAGGCGACGCAGGCGCGCCATCAAGTGCCGTGGTTTTTCCGGATCGAGGAATTCGATGGCCACCAGGGTTTGCTCCAGGTGCTCATAAAACCGTTCCAGCTCGTCCATAGTGGCCAGTTCGCCGCTTTTGGTCGAGGCAACCTCGTCCTTCTCTACCTTGCTCGGCCGGCCAGCAGCGGCCAGCCAGGCCATGCGCACTTCGTACGTCAACACCTGCACCGCAGCCCCGAGGTTCAGCGAGCTGAACTCGGGGTCTGATGGGATGTGCACGTGGTAATGACATCGCTGCAGCTCTTCATTGGTCAGACCGGAGTCTTCACGACCAAACACCAAGGCGATTTCAGCACCACCAGCGGCCTCTTCCACTACCTTGGTGCCGCACTCACGCGGATCCAGCAGTGGCCAGGGGATGCGACGGTCACGGGCGCTGGTGCCAAGCACCAGATTGCAGCCGACCAAGGCGTCTTCCAAGGTGGCGACGACCTGGGCTTTTTCAAGCAGGTCATTGGCGCCGGATGCACGGGCATCGGCCTCGTGATGCGGAAACACGCGCGGGTCGACCAGCACCAGGCGCGTCAGCCCCATGTTTTTCATGGCTCGCGCCACCCCACCGATATTGCCGGGATGACTGGTATTGACCAGGACGACACGAATGTTTTGCAGCAAGGGAGGCGCTCTCGGACACGGGAAAGGGGAGCAAATCTTACAGAACAGCCTAAGGTTATGCCATGAAAGCTAACGTCGTCCTTCACCTGAAGAAAGTTTCTGCTAGAATGCTCGGCTTTCTTTAACAACCTTAGGTGACACATCCATGCAGCCCATGCTGAATATCGCGCTGCGCGCCGCCCGCAGCGCCAGTGAATTGATCTTCCGCTCCATCGAGCGCCTGGATACCATCAAGGTCGACGAAAAAGACGCCAAGGATTACGTATCCGAGGTTGATCGCGCCGCCGAACAGAAAATCATCGACGCCCTGCGCAAGGCCTACCCTACCCACGGCATCCTCGGTGAAGAAACCGGCCTGCACAAAGGCAGCGGTGAAGGCGAAGACTACCTGTGGATCATCGACCCACTGGATGGCACCACCAACTTCCTGCGCGGCATCCCACACTTTGCCGTGAGCATCGCGTGCAAATACCGTGGCCGCCTGGAACACGCCGTTGTACTCGACCCAGTCCGCCAGGAAGAATTCACCGCCAGCCGTGGCCGTGGCGCCCAACTGAACGGTCGTCGCCTGCGCGTCAGCGGCCGCACCAGCCTGGACGGCGCCCTGCTGGGTACCGGCTTCCCGTTCCGTGACGACCAGATGGACAACCTGGAAAACTACCTGGGCATGTTCCGCGCCCTGGTTGGCCAGACCGCCGGCATTCGCCGCGCTGGCGCAGCAAGCCTGGACCTGGCTTATGTGGCCGCCGGTCGTTTTGATGCGTTCTGGGAGTCGGGCCTGTCCGAGTGGGACATGGCTGCGGGTGCCCTGCTGATCCAGGAAGCAGGCGGCCTGGTGAGCGACTTCACCGGCGGTCACGACTTCCTTGAGAAAGGCCATGTGGTTGCCGGCAACACCAAATGCTTCAAGGCAGTACTGACGGCGATCCAGCCGCACCTGCCGGCTTCGCTGAAGCGCTAAGCGAGCGAGCACAAAAAAAGCACCCCAAGGGGTGCTTTTTTTATGCCTGGGATTTGAGGTTTGCCGCGACTCCAGCAACAACACAAATCAATTGTGGGAGGAGGCTTGCCCCCGATTGCAGTGGGTCAGCACCTAACAAGCTGACTGATCCACCGCTATCGGGGGCAAGCCCCCTCCCACATTTTGAACTCACATAATTTTTTGCATCTATACCAGGCTTGAGATTACTGCTGGTTCTGGCCCAGCACCAAGCGGCCTTCCTTGTCGACCGGAATCTGGCCGCCTGGATCACGGTCCATACGCACCGAGCCTTCCTTGCCATCCAAGGTGTAACGCACGTCATAACCGACAACCTTGTCGCTGATGTCGTTGACGGTGTTACAACGGGTTTGCGTGGTGGTGTAGGTATCGCGGTTCTGCATACCTTCCTGAACCTTGTTACCGGCGTAACCGCCACCCACCGCACCGGCTACCGTAGCCAGCTTCTTGCCATTACCGCCACCGACCTGGTTGCCGAGCAGGCCACCGGCCAGTGCACCTACCACAGTGCCGACGATCTGATGCTGATCCTGCACCGGCTTCTGCCGGGTCACGGCGACGTCCTTGCAGACCTCGCGCGGGGTTTTGATCTGGGTTTTCACCGGCTGCACTGCCAGCACTTGCGCATACTCAGGGCCGCTTTTTACCAGGCTGTAGGTGGCAACAGCACCCCCGGCAGTCACACCGACAGCACCCAATACCGCACCAACCAGTAACGACTTGTTCACGTGAACCTCCTGACCATCACAAACGGATCGAAAGATCCGCGCTATACCCAGCCTTGGAGCAAAAAAAAAGGCACGAGTTCAATACTCGTGCCTTCTTTGTAACAGCAGATCAACAAGCGCCCATCAAGGACGGTCGTCGACCTCCTTGCCAGTGCTGGTCGGAGGGATCAGGTCTTCGCTGTTGAGGTTCAGCCAGATCAGCACCACGTTGGCGATGTAGATCGAGGAATAGGTACCCGCCAGTACGCCGATGAACAGCGCCAGGGAGAAGCCCCACAGGTTGTCGCCACCGAAGATCATCAGCGCCGCAATCGCCAGCAGCGTGGAGATCGACGTCGCCATGGTGCGCAGCAGGGTCTGGGTGGTGGAGACGTTGATGTTCTCGATCAGCGACGCCTTGCGCAGTACGCGGAAGTTCTCACGAACCCGGTCGAATACCACGATGGTGTCGTTGAGCGAGTAACCGATGATCGCCAGCACAGCCGCCAGTACGGTCAGGTCGAAGGTCACCTGGAAGTACGCCAGGATACCCACGGTCACGATCACGTCGTGGATCAGCGACACAATCGCGCCGACACCGAACTTCCACTGAAAGCGGAACGCCAGGTAGATCATGATGCCGACCAGCGCCATCAGCATGCCGAGGCCGCCCTGGTCGCGCAGTTCTTCACCGACTTGCGGGCCGACGAACTCGACGCGCTTGACCGATGCCGGGTTGTCGCCGCCGACCTTCTGCAAGGCCTCCGCCACCTGGTGACCCAGTTGCGGGTCTTCGCCCGGCATGCGCACCAGCAGGTCGGTGGTCGCACCGAAGCTCTGCACGACGGCTTCGTGATAGCCGGCCTTGACCAGCTCGTTGCGCACCAGGGTAACGTCGGCAGGCTTCTCGTAGGTCAGCTCGATGAGCGTACCGCCGGTAAAGTCCAGACCGTAGTTCAGGCCCTTATGGAACCAGCTGAACAACGCCAGAACGGTAAGGAGCACGGTGACGCCGAACGCAACGTTGCGAACGCCCATGAAGTTGATTGTACGTAACATGGCAGCCCCTTAAATCCACAACTTCTTGAAGTCACGCCCGCCAAAGATCAGGTTGACCATTGCGCGGGTCACCATGATGGCCGTGAACATCGAGGTAAAGATACCGAGGGACATGGTCACCGCAAAACCTTTGACCGGGCCGGTGCCCATGGCAAAGAGAATCCCGCCGACCAGCAACGTGGTCAGGTTGGAGTCGAGAATCGCGGTAAATGCCCGGCCGAAGCCTTCGTTGATTGCACGCTGTACGGTCATGCCTGCCGCGATCTCTTCACGGATCCGCGAGAAGATCAGTACGTTGGCGTCTACCGCCATACCCATGGTGAGCACGATACCGGCGATACCTGGCAGGGTCAGTGTAGCGCCCAGCAGCGACATCAGGGCCAGCAGCATCACCATGTTGCCCGCCAGGGCCACGGTGGCGATGATGCCGAAGAAGCGATAGATGGCGATGATGAACAGCGACACGAACAACATGCCCCACAAGGCTGCATCGATACCCTTGGTGATGTTGTCGGCACCCAGGCTCGGGCCGATGGTACGCTCTTCAGCGAAGTACATCGGCGCCGCCAGGCCACCGGCACGCAACAACAGGGCCAGCTCAGACGATTCACCCTGGCCGTTCAGGCCGGTGATACGGAATTGAGCCCCCAGCGGCGACTGGATGGTCGCCAGGCTGATGATCTTCTTCTCTTCCTTGAAGGTCTGGACCGGTACGTCTTTCTCGACGCCGTCGACCATTTGCTTGGTGTAAGTGGTGACCGGGCGCTGCTCGATGAAGATCACCGCCATGCTGCGACCGACGTTGCTGCGCGTGGCGCGGCTCATCAGGTCGCCGCCATGGCCATCCAGACGGATGTTCACTTCAGGCGTACCGTGCTGCGAATCGAAACCGGCCTTGGCGTCGGTGACCTGGTCACCGGTGATGATCAAGCCACGCTCGATCAATGCAGGGGGACGGTTGCCTTCGCGGAATTCGAACTCTTCGGCCGTGGCGCGGGTAGCACCCGGCTCAGCCGCCAGACGGAATTCCAGGTTGGCGGTCTTGCCCAGGATACGCTTGGCTTCAGCCGTGTCCTGCACGCCCGGCAGTTCAACCACGATGCGGTTGGCGCCCTGGCGCTGGACGATCGGCTCGGCCACACCCAGCTCGTTGACGCGGTTACGCACCGTGGTCAAGTTCTGCTTGATGGAGTATTCACGGATTTCCGCGATCTTGGCTGGCGTCATCGCCAGGCGCAGTACAGGCTGACCATTGAGGTCGGCCGGTACGATGTCGAAATCGTTGAAGTTCTTGCGCACCAGCGCACGGGCCTGTTCGCGGGATGCTTCGTCAGAGAAGCCCAGCTGGATGGCGCCGTTGATCTGCGGCAGGCTGCGATAACGCAACTTCTCTTTGCGCAGCAGGCTCTTCACGTCGCCTTCGTAGACTTTCAGGCGCGCGTCGAGGGCTTTGTCCATATCGACTTCCAGCAGGAAGTGCACGCCACCGGACAAGTCCAGGCCCAGCTTCATCGGGTGCGCGCCAATGCTGCGCAGCCATTGTGGCGTGGTCTGTGCCAGGTTGAGCGCGACCACATAGTCGTCACCCATGGCCTTGCGCACGACATCCTTGGCCGGCAATTGGTCTTCTGCCTTGGTCAGGCGCAGCAAACCGCCTTTCGCACCAGCTGCCAACGTTGCCGCCTTGACCTGGATACCCGCGTCGTTGAGCGCTTTGCTCGCGCGTTCCAGATCAGCCTGATTGACCTGCAGCGAAGTGCTGGCGCCAGTGATCTGGATCGCCGGGTCATCAGGATAGAGATTGGGAGCGGAATAAATAAAACCGATCGCCAGCACCGCCAGGATCAGTACGTATTTCCACAGAGGGTATTTGTTCAGCATCACGCCGCCCGCTTATAACGCGGGGCGCCTTGCGCGCCCCGTCGATTGGTAAAGGTTGTTACTCAGATCGCTTTGAGCGTGCCTTTTGGCAGCGTGGCGGCGATGGCGCCCTTCTGGAACTTCATTTCTACGGTGTCGGAAACTTCCAGGACCACGAAAGCATCGGAAACCTTGGTGATTTTGCCGGCGATGCCGCCAGTGGTCACCACTTCGTCGCCTTTTTGCAGGCTGCCGAGCAGGTTTTTCTGCTCTTTGGCGCGCTTGGCCTGTGGACGCCAGATCATCAGGTAGAAGATGACCAGGAAGCCGACCAGGAAAATCCACTCGAAACCACCGCCCATAGGACCGGCAGCGGCAGGCGCAGCGGCATCAGCCATGGCGTTAGAGATAAAAAAGCTCATTTAGCACTCCAGTTGCAAATAGTGAATCTTAGGGTCGGAAAACTCAGTCCAAGGGCGGCACAGGGAGCCCGCGCTTGGCATAGAAGGCATCGACGAAGGCGGCCAATGTACCCTGTTGAATAGCCTCGCGCAAACCAGCCATCAGGACTTGGTAGTGACGCAAATTGTGGATGGTATTCAACATGCTACCCAGCATTTCCCCGCACTTGTCCAGATGGTGCAGATAAGCACGGGAGAAGTTCTGGCAGGTGTAGCAGTCACAGGTGGGATCCAGCGGCGAATCATCATGGCGATGGAACGCGTTACGGATCTTCAGCACGCCTGTATCGATGAACAGATGCCCATTGCGGGCATTACGGGTTGGCATCACGCAATCGAACATGTCCACACCGCGGCGCACACCCTCTACGAGATCTTCCGGTTTGCCAACGCCCATAAGGTAACGAGGTTTGTCAGCGGGCATCAGGCCCGGCAGGTAATCCAGCACCTTGATCATCTCGTGCTTGGGCTCGCCCACCGACAGACCGCCGATGGCCAGGCCGTCAAAGCCGATCTTGTCGAGGCCTTCCAGCGAGTGCTTGCGCAGGCTTTCATGCATGCCGCCCTGGACGATCCCGAACAGCGCCGCCGTATTGTCGCCATGGGCGTTCTTCGAGCGCTGGGCCCAACGCAGCGACAACTCCATGGAAATCCGCGCGACATCTTCGTCTGCCGGGTACGGCGTGCACTCGTCGAAAATCATCACGATGTCGGAACCCAGGTCGCGCTGCACCTGCATCGACTCTTCCGGGCCCATGAACACTTTGGAACCGTCCACCGGCGAGGCGAAGGTCACGCCCTCTTCCTTGATCTTGCGCATGGCGCCCAGGCTGAACACCTGGAAACCACCCGAGTCGGTCAGGATCGGGCCCTGCCACTTCATGAAGTCATGCAGGTCGCCGTGCTTCTTGATCACTTCCGTGCCCGGGCGCAGCCACAGGTGGAAAGTGTTGCCGAGGATGATTTCGGCGCCGGTGGCGACGATGTCACGCGGCAGCATGCCTTTTACGGTGCCGTAAGTGCCCACGGGCATGAAGGCCGGGGTCTCGACGGTGCCGCGCGGGAAAGTCAGGCGACCACGACGGGCTTTACCGTCGGTGGCGAGCAATTCAAACGACATACGACTCATAGTTGTTCCTCTGGGCCGCGTGGCGCCGGGTTACGGGTGATAAACATCGCATCACCGTAGCTGAAAAAACGGTACCCATTGTCGATGGCGGCTTGATAAGCGGCCATGGTCTCGGGGTAACCGGCAAATGCCGACACCAGCATCAACAGCGTGGATTCCGGCAAATGGAAGTTGGTGACCAGGCAATCGACCACATGGAACGGTCGGCCTGGGTAGATAAAGATATCGGTATCGCCGCTGAACGGCTTGAGCACGCCATCACGCGCCGCACTCTCCAGGGAGCGCACGCTGGTGGTGCCGACCGCGATCACCCGCCCGCCACGCGCCTTGCACGCAGCCACGGCATCCACGACGTCCTGGCTGACTTCCAGCCATTCGCTGTGCATATGGTGGTCTTCGATGTTATCCACACGCACCGGCTGAAACGTCCCGGCCCCCACGTGCAGGGTCACATAGGCGGTTTCGACGCCCTTGGCCGCAATCGCATCCAGCAGCGGCTGGTCGAAATGCAACCCGGCCGTCGGCGCGGCAACGGCGCCCAGGCGTTGGGAGTACACCGTCTGATAGCGCTCGCGGTCCGAGTCTTCGTCGGGGCGGTCTATATAAGGAGGCAACGGCATATGGCCGACACGCTCCAGCAGCGGCAACACCTCTTCGGCGAACTTGAGCTCGAACAGCGCATCATGGCGCGCCACCATCTCGGCTTCGCCACCGCCATCAATGAGGATGGAAGAGCCCGGTTTCGGCGACTTGCTGGAGCGCACATGGGCCAGCACGCGATGGCTGTCCAGCACCCGCTCCACCAGGATTTCCAGCTTGCCGCCAGAGGCTTTCTGGCCAAACAGCCGCGCCGGAATCACCCGGGTATTGTTGAACACCATCAAGTCGCCTGGGCGCAAATGCTCAAGCAAATCAGTGAATTGACGGTGTGCGAGGGCACCGCTCACCCCGTCCAGGGTCAGCAGTCGACTGGCGCGACGCTCGGCCAAAGGGTGGCGAGCGATCAGCGAATCAGGGAGCTCAAAAGTAAAGTCAGCAACGCGCATGATGGGGTTCGTCTAGCAGGGCCGGGAAGTCTAGCGGAAATAGTCAAAATTGACCATGAAACGTGATTGACCAACGGTAATCACCTCTCTATACTTCGCCGCCATTGAGCCCTGATGGCGGAATTGGTAGACGCGGCGGATTCAAAATCCGTTTTCGAAAGGAGTGGGAGTTCGAGTCTCCCTCGGGGCACCATCTTAAAAAAAGACCTTGAAATTCAAGGTCTTTTTTTTCGCCTGTAGAAAAGCGGGTGATCAGCAGAATGACCGATCGCCGCCTGCTCTATCTTAAAACACAGCCGCCTGTGGGCGCTGGCTTGCCTGCGAAGACGCCAGCCCAAACATCCTCAAGCTATCTGCCTTACGCCTCCACTGACTCCCA
>Ga0207656_10000024_pt1 | contig 88657 bp, 75 predicted proteins | sample KBSCornC12_FD_184297 | JGI IMG/M metagenome (GOLD analysis project Ga0207656, IMG submission 184297) | Corn rhizosphere microbial communities from Kellogg Biological Station, Michigan, USA - KBS Corn C1-2 (SPAdes) (version 2) | ecosystem: Host-associated > Plants > Roots > Rhizosphere > Soil ...
TTTCTTTGGGTCTTCGTGCCTTTGTGGCAAAAAAATCAGTTGGCAGTCGGCAGTCCAATTTCTTTGCGTCTTCGTGCTTTGTGGCAAAAAAATATGTCGGCAGTCAGTAGTCCAATTTCTTTGCGTCTTCGTGCCTTTGTGGCAAAAAAATATGTCGGCAGTCAGTAGTCCAATTTCTTTGCGTCTTCGTGCCTTTGTGGCAAAAAAAAATTCATTCGGCAATTAGCAGTCGGGATTCAGGATTTATAAACTTAAACTCTGTTTTCTCCGCGAACTCCGTGCGAGTATTAACTGAAAAACTACCTTTGACCTATGAGGAAAGGTGAACGAAAAGAGCGGAAGGTTTTTCAAAATGTGGAAATTATTGATACGGCGGATGATGGCCTCGCTATCGGGCGGTGCGAAGATGGACGTATCATCATGGTGCGCCATGCAGTTCCCGGTGATCGGGTGGATGCAGTGGCACTTGAAAAGCGAAAGGGGATGTATTTCACCAAGGCCACTTTCTACAGCACTTTATCAAATTATCGAACAGAACCATTTTGCTCCCACTTTGGCACGTGTGGTGGCTGTAAATGGCAGCATATGAGCTATGAGGCCCAGCTCCATTTCAAAGAGAAAACAGTGCATGATGCCTTTCGTCGCATTGGCGGATTGGATACTGAATTAATTCAGCCCATTGTAGGTAGTCGCCTGCAACAATATTATCGCAACAAATTAGAATTCACTGCTTCCGATACACGCTGGCTGACCGATGTAGAAATGCAACATCGAGATGAGATCACGCAGAAAGATGGAATTGGTTTTCATTTGCCCGGCGCATTTGATAAAGTACTGGACATTCATCATTGCTACTTGCAGGCTGATCCATCGAATGCTATCCGGCTTTTTGTAAAAAAAATATGTGAGGAAAATAATTGGCCCTTCTTCAACTTGCGATCGAAGGAAGGATTTCTTCGCAACCTGGTGCTTCGCAACAATCTCCTCGGAGAATGGATGTGTGTCCTGGTGGTCGGAGTTCCAAACGAAGAATGGATTAAAATTTTAGTTGACGCCATTAAACAAGAATTTCCCCAAATTAAATCCTTGCACTCTTGTATCAATACAAAAGTCAATGATTCCATTCATGATCTTTCCGTACAATTAGAATTCGGCCAACCTTCCATCGTCGAAACATTAGGTCATGTTAAATTTCATATAGGACCGAAATCTTTTTTCCAAACTAATTCAACACAGGCAGAAAATTTATACAGCCTCACTAAAAAATGGCCGGTCTTCAAATGTCTGAAAATGTCTACGATCTCTATTGCGGTGTCGGCAGCCTTGGTATTTATATGGCGGATAGTTGCAAGAAAGTGGTAGGCATTGAAATCATCGCGGAAGCCATCGAGGATGCAAAAGAAAATGCAAAACTCAATGGCATCAACAATATTCATTTTGCCGTCGGCAAAGTGGAACTGATGTTAGATCCTTCTTTTGTAGCTCAACATGGCAAACCGGATGTGGTCATCACGGATCCTCCGCGTGCCGGCATGCATCCCGATGTGATCACTCATCTCCTACGGGCTGAACCAAAAAGAATTGTTTATGTTAGTTGTAACCCGGCCACTCAGGCCAGGGATATAAAAATGTTGAGTGAACAGTATGAATTGCAATCAGCCATACCGGTGGACATGTTTCCACACACACATCATATTGAATCCATAGCTTTGCTGCATCGGAAATGAAAAATAGCGGAGAAACCTATATCGAACAGTTTGGTGAAGACATTCATCATTATCACCATTTGATGGAAGAGGCTTTTGATAGTGTAATCAGGGAAGATGTATCTAAATACCCGGTTTTTATTTTCCATCGGCAGGAAGTCAATGTTGGACTCCAGATCGTTGATCATCATTCTCATGCCGGCAATTGGTCAGTGAATATTTCCACGCTGGAAGAATTTTATATCAAAGGCGTGGTGACCATCGAAAAAGTCGAAGAAATCAAAGCTAAAATCACCGGAAATCCTCCCCAGTACTGTTGCCTCGTATTATCCGGTGAACAGGGAAGTATTGTTTTCATTCCCCGTCATCAGCATCATCACCAGTAGCCTCTATTGTTGTTAACTTGCATCCTCTATTATGAGCAGGCAAATCGGAATCGTCGGATTAGGCACCATGGGCACCATGGTGGGTCGAAGGCTTGCGCAAAATGGATATGCATTGTCGCTTTATAACAGGCGTGTTGATCAAGCAGAGGAAAACATTGCTCAACAACGAATGGATAGCTATGCTGAATTATCCCCGGCACTTGGATTTGAAGATTTACATCAATTTGTTCAAAGCCTGGAGCAACCGCGGATTATTTTTATCCTCGTAGATGCTGGATCTCCAACTGAAGATGTAATCCAGGAACTTGTTGCATTAGTGGCTAAAGGGGATGTCATCATTGATGGCGGAAATGCACATTATGACGACACTACTCGAAGATGCCGGGAATTGAATGAAAAAGGAATTCATTTTCTCGGATGTGGAATTTCGGGAAGTGCGGAAGCAGTGAAGATTGGCTTGTCATTGATGCCGGGCGGAAGTCAGGAAGCTTATGCGATCGCTGTCAAACCTCTTCAGGCGCTTGCAGCCAGATCGGTTGATGGAAGTCCTTGTTGTGTTTACATCGGAGATGAAGGTGCCGGCCATTTTGTTAAAACAGTACACAATGGAATTGAATATGCGGAGATGCAATTGATTGCAGAAGTATATTCTTTGATGCGCTGGGCGGTTGAATTAACGCCTAATCACATTGCTGATGTTCTCGCCAATTGGAAAAACACTGATGCCAATGGCTACTTGCTGGAAATCACACTTAATATTCTGAGAGAAAAGAAAGGTGATCACTGGGTGCTTGATTCTATCCTCGATAGTGCTGGACAAAAAGGGACTGGTGTATGGGCGGTACAGGCTGCAGCATCATTTGGAATTCCGGCAATGATGATCACATCAGCATTGCATGCACGATATCTTTCTTCTCAACGGCACATCCGTCAACACCTCAATGATGTAAGCGCATCGCAATCCAAAAAGAATTCATCCGTCAGCACAAATGATGTCTTCAATGCATTTCAATTAGCGCGCCTTATCAATTACCACGAAGGGTTTGCTATTATCAGGGCAGCTTCGAAGCAATTTGGCTGGAACATCGATTTAGCTTCCCTTTCAAAAATATGGACCAATGGATGCATCATCCGTTCGGCACTCATGAATAAATTTGCAATTCTCTGGAGCACATGGAACGATGAACTTATCCTCCATGATGAAGTCAAGGCGGTGATCAAATCGGGATGGCCAGGGCTTCGACGTATTATCCAGGTTGCTTCTTCGGAAGCTATTTTCACGCCATGCCTTGTGAGTGCTTCACAATATATCGCTGGTGCATCACTGCGCTATCCTGCTGCTAATCTAATTGCAGCGCAACGGGATTATTTTGGTAATCATGGTTTCTGGGCCATTGATGATCCGACGAATACGCTGCATCACTATCCGTGGAAACGTGAATAGCTTTACACGTCAGGGCTAAAGCCCTTTGAATTTCTTGCGCATCTTTCTCCGCCCTGAAGGGCGGATTTAATCAGTATCCAACTTTCAAATCTTGAATAATCGTGAATGCAAAAGAAAATATCCAATGGACCAATGCTGATTAACATTCTCATTCATGATCGTGGAAGAGAGAATATCCAACAACCTGCAGGGCTAAAGCCCTCTGAATTTCTTGCGCATCTTTCTCCGCCCTGAAGGGCGGAGTTAATAGGTAATTTCAATCGAAAACTCAATAGATAAATGCTGATTAACACGGCCATTCATGGCCGTGAAAGCTATAGAAAAAATTACCTTAGGACTTTAGTCCTGATAGCGATTCTCCACAGTATGAGCTCAAATGAAAAATGGCTTTTCTTAAAAAACTTTCTTCGTAATCCTCTACGTAATGCTTCTGTCATCCCCAGTTCCAAAAAAGCGAGTAAGGCTGTTTTATCTGAACTAAACTGGGATAAGATCAACACCATTGTTGAATTGGGCCCAGGTAATGGAACTTTTACAAAAGAGATCCTCGCTCAATGCAAGCCTGGCACCATGTTGATTCTGATCGAACTGGAAGAAAGTTATGTTGAACTCTTGCAAAATAAATTCGACGATAAAATCCATGTGGTACATAATAGTGCTCACCTGTTACATCCAATTCTCGAATCCTTCGGACTTTCAAAAACTGATTTGATTGTCTCAAGTCTTCCCTTTCTACCGAACCCGATCAGAGATGAAGTCAACAATGCTATCCTTCGTGAGACGATGCAAGGTGCAGCATTTCGTTTTTTTACTTACATGCCACCCATCATGAAAATGTTTTATAAAGGCATGCCGCTTCGTAAAATCACATTTGTTTTGGAAAATATTCCGCCAATGTGGATTTATGGAATTAATTAATCTACGCTTATTTATTTTTTTTAAAATAAAAATTAACATGATCGGCGTAGGCTATGCCTGCGTCGTGGCGTCAGCAAATTTCTGATTTGCGAAAATCAGCGCGAATTAGTGGCGAAATTATTTTAAGATTGACTCATCAATACAGCAAATCCCTTTCCCACCTCATCCTTATCAAGATAAGTTTTCGCGAGATAATGAAGCGACTCTTTTGCATGCGTTTGCGACAAGGCAAACCTTACTTCCGGATCATTATGCATGGCTGCAATTTCTTCCGGTGTTGGCCACACTACTTGCCCGGCTAATTTTCCTAAATCATTTCCTGTCAATACAGGACTATTTTTAATTTCCTCAGGCAAGCTATCATAACCGATGCTGACCGGATTATATTCCTGCACAATCGTGTGAATCGCAGCTCCACTGCATCGAACATAAAATGCACGTCCCATGCGCCCCATCAAATCCATTTTATCGGGATCAATTCGATTTCGTTCTGTCAGAACTGATTTAGCCACATGCATTCGCACTATCTCACAAATGATGAGATGACCGGCACCACCATTTTCTCCCAATACGATAATGTCCTTCACTTTACATTCCATTTGAGAAGGCGATTCAGCAACACGAAAAGGTTTAACCAGGTCAGATGCTATTGGTGTCAGTCCTGTTTTTACAAATTCACTTACGCCTGTAGGAAAATCAACTGATGCCACTGCCATTTGTCGCACCATGTTATAATTAACAGAATTGATGACACATTCACCACTCAGCCTGACATTGTGCAAAGTGTCCTTGATCGTATTGTTCGTTGAACGGCGATTGCTCGAAAAAACAACAATGGGCGGATTGGAACTAAAGGCATTAAAAAAACTATACGGTGCCAGGTTGCTTCTTCCTTGTTCATCAAGCGTACTCACAAACGCAATCGGCCTAGGCGCCACTGAACCCAGGATGAATTGATGAAAATCCTTGTGTGGTGTCTCTTTCGGGTCAATAGTCAGCATGTCCATAATGTAAGTCAATGTTTATGCAAAGAAAATGATTAACGTAATACCCCACCTTTAAAGGTGGGGAATAGGTAGTTTCTTCTCCGTGCTCTCCGTGTCCTCCGTGCGAGATAAATTATATAAAACACTCGACCCAATTAACCATTTTTGCCCCCCACTGTTAAGCAAGCTGCATGAAGAATCTCCTCGTTACCACCGGAATGTGTGTGCTGATCATCCTCGGGTTTTACCTGGCTAAGCATTTTTATTTAAAACCCAAGAATATCACCGGAGATAAAGCTTCTGAAATCACTGGACAACTCCCGGATGGAAGTTCTTTTTCACTGAATAGCCTACAGGGAAAATACGTGCTTCTGGATTTTTGGGGAAGCTGGTGCGGACCCTGCCGTGAGACGCATCCACAGTTGGCTGAATTGTATAACCGCTTTCATCCTCAGCAGTTTAAAGATTCAGATGGTTTTGAAATCGTCAGTATCGCGGTGGAACAAAACAGGGAAAACTGGATGGCTGCGATTCAATCGGATGGACTCTCCTGGCCTTATCAATTGATCACTATTGGCGATTTTGAAACCCCGATTATCAAATCTTATAACGTAAAGCAGATCCCGACCAAGTTTTTGATCAACCCGCTGGGGATCATCATTGCCGTGGATCCCACCCTCGACGAGGTAGCTAAAATACTGCAGACAAAGACCCGTTGAGAACCGCCAGAAAGGCTGACCATCAGGCCTTTATAAAGACATTTTTGTGCCTCTTTTGCCCGTATTCGGATAAACGCTGCCATATTGACACAAATGAACCGTCTGGCAGTACTTTTGCGTTCCAAACAATTCACAATCGATCGTGAAACACAAAAAGGATACTGGTAACCCAATGACGAATAAGGATAAGGAACAGCCCCTTAAAGAAATGACTGAAAATGAAGCTTCCGAGGGCGTGGACAATGAGAAATTTTTTGATTTTGACAAGGCTAATCCCGATAACCCGGAAGATGTCGTTGAATCAAAATCTAGTGCTAATAGCAAAGTCGAAGAGCTACAATCAGCCGTAAAAGAGCAGAAAGACAAACATCTTCGATTGCTTGCTGAATTTGAAAACTATAAAAAGCGAACTACACGTGAGCGATTAGATCTTTTAAATTCCGCTTCGAAAGAGGTGATCCTTGCTTTGCTTCCGGTGCTTGATGATTTCGACCGCGCAAAAAAGAGCGCTGATAATCCGGACAATCATGAGCAATTCAGCGAAGGGGTAACGCTGGTCTACAACCGATTGCATTCAACTCTTCAATCTTTAGGGCTTAAAGTGATGGAAAGCACTGGTCAGCCATTTGATCCTGAATGGCATGATGCGATCACTGATGTTCCTGTACCTTCTGAGGATATGAAAGGAAAAGTTATTGACACTATTGAAAAAGGATATTTACTGAATGATAAAATCATCCGTCACGCTAAAGTGGTAGTCGGAAAGTAAACACAACTATGAGCAAACGCGATTACTACGAAATACTGGAGGTGCCGAAGGATGCTGATGATCAGGCTATCAAAAAATCGTACCGAAAGATTGCGATGAAGTTTCACCCTGATCGAAATCCAAACGATAAAGCGGCTGAAGAAAAATTTAAAGAAGCAGCAGAAGCATACGAAGTACTAAGCGATGCTGACAAGCGCGCGCGGTATGATCGCTTTGGTCATGCCGGCATGTCCAACCAGGGTGGTTTTCAGAGCGCAGAAAACATGACCATGGATGACATCTTCAGCCAGTTTGGTGATGTCTTCGGTGATAGTCCCTTTGAATCTTTTTTTGGAAACCGCGGTGGTGGCCAACGTGCACAAGGACAGAAAGGAAGCAACCTTCGAATTAAACTCAGTTTGACGCTCGAAGAAATTGAATCGGGTGTAAAGAAGACTATCAAAGTCAAGAAGAGAGTCACCTGCACAACTTGTAAAGGAAGTGGTGCCAAAGATGGTGCTGTTAAAAATTGCCAGACCTGCGGAGGTTCAGGTTATGTGCGCCAGATCCGCAGTACGTTCCTGGGACAAATGCAAACCACAACACAATGTCCAACTTGTCACGGTACCGGATCAATTGTTGTTGAACCTTGTCCGAAATGTCGCGGTGAAGGCCGCACGCTCGAAGAAGAACTCATCGACATGGATATTCCAGCCGGCGTGGAAGATGGTATGCAACTCACCATGCGAGGACGTGGAAATGCAGGCATCAAAGGAGGTCCATCCGGCGATCTGTTGATCAGCATAGAAGTCAAACCACACGCTGAACTCAAACGTGATGGCAACAATCTCATTTTCGAATTGTATTTGAGTTTTCCTGATGCAGCCATTGGTTGCTCTGTTGATATTCCTACTCTCTCTGGTCCGGTCAGAATAAAAATTCCACCTGGCACACAAAGCGGAAAAATATTCAGGTTGAATGGAAAAGGTCTACCTTCTGTTCAATCGTATGGCAAAGGCGATCAATTGATCTACGTCAATATCTGGACACCGAAGAAGCTGTCGGATGAAGAGAAAAAGATGATGGAGAAATTATTGCACGCTCCGAATTTCAAACCACAGCCGAGTAAAACGGAGAAAGGATTTTTTGAACGAATGAAAGATTACTTCAGTTGATCCGGCTCTTCCTTTTCACCTCAATCATCATGACAGGATTAGTTTCCTGCCACAACGATGTATTAGTCTCCCAACAATGGAATTGGGACAACCAACAATGGTTAGTTGGTGATGTAAAAACTATGGCCATTGAAGCTTCCGACACCACGACTCGTTATGCAATGGACCTTGACCTTTCCTGGGATAAGTCATATGGATTTGAAAACGTGTATATCCGTACTAAGACCAAATTTCCATCCGGAAAAGAAGTTACTTCTGTGACCTCGCTCGAATTGGAAGAAGCCAACGGAACATGGGCAGGTGATTGTAGTGGTAGTACTTGTACACTGTCTTTTCCGCTGCAGAAAGTGTTTACCTTTCCTGAAGTAGGAACTTATTCCTGGTCAATCGAGCCTTACATGCGGGTCGACACGGTCAAAGGAATCAAAAGTCTCCGTGCGACATGCAGGAAACTGAAAAAATAATATCGCCTCATACAACTGATCTCAGTCGTTACACCGGAGATTGGATAAGAAACATGAATGATTGGGGTAGACAAGGAATTCCTTTTCTTTTCATTATTGATTTTGAATTAAAGCAACCCATCGTTATTCCGCTTTCCGCATTAGGCAATAGCTTTGGATTGAAATTCAATATTGGGAATATTCAACCTCCATTTCAAAATCAAAACATCAGTCATCAAAATCCAATTCAGAAAACTCCGGTTTCCTTTGAGGTGTATCAATATGGTTTCAACCAGGTGATGAACGCTATTCAGGCTGGTGATACCTATCTGCTGAATCTTTGTTATTCGACTTTGATTTCAGGCGTGACTTCTTTGGAAGATGTGTTTGAAAAAGCCATTGCTCCTTATAAGCTTTTATGGCCGGGAAAATTTGTTTTGTTCTCCCCTGAGCAATTTGTTTCCATCACAAATGGCGTCATCAGGACCTTTCCTATGAAAGGAACTATTGATGCTGCAATTACGGATGCAGAAAATATGTTGATCAATGATTTGAAAGAACAAGAAGAACATGCCACCGTGGTCGATCTGCTGCGAAATGATCTCAGCATAATCGCGACGAAAGTTACTGTGAATCGCTATCGTTTCATTTCAAAAATCAACACCAGGGGAAAAACATTATTACAAACCAGTTCGGAAATCATTGGGCACTTAGCTGATGATTACCTGGATCACCTGGGTGATATCATGAATTCATTATTGCCTGCTGGTTCAGTGAGCGGTGCTCCGAAGAAAAGAACGGTGGAATTAATCCATGCTATCGAACCTGAGTCAAGAGGATATTACACGGGCGTCTTTGGGATCTTTGATGGAAGTAATGTTGACAGTGCGGTGATGATCCGCATGATCGAACAAAGGGGTGATCAATTTTTCTATCGTAGTGGTGGAGGTATCACGTATCGCAGTGAAGTGATGGCAGAGTACCAGGAGATGATAGATAAGGTGTATATCCCCGAATAAGAAAATGTAGCCGCTAATTTTCGCGAATTTGCACGAATTAATAAAAATTGCGTCTTTGCGTCTTTGCGCGATATATTCTCTTCTCAATTTACCTTACATCCATGAATGAATTCCTTGAAACAATATGCATCCTGAATGGCATCCCGCAGCACCTGGAATGGCATCAACGACGTATTGATTCCACTTTTCATTTCTGCATGAGTCACGCTACCCCATTTCAACTTGTATCAGCACTGACACTGTATGATCTTCCCGGGCAAGGCAAGATCAAATGTTCAGTTCATTATGCGACTGAAATTATTGATGTAACGTTTGCGCCCTATTCTCCAAAAATTGTTCAGCATCTCAGGCTTATTGAAATTCCTTCTGATTATGATTACCGATTCAAATTTGCGGATCGCAGAGTGATTGAGGACCTTTTTTCAAAAAGAGATACTTCCGATGATATCCTCATGACGCGCAGTGGCTGGATCACGGATACCTCGATTGCCAATATTGCATTTCGAAAAAATGATCGATGGTACACTCCTTCTAATCCCTTACTGGCCGGCACGACCTGGAAGCGATTGATTGCCGAAGAGATTCTTATTCCCCGACCTATCCATCAATCTGAGCTTGACCAATTGGATGGCTTTAAAATTTTTAATGCGATGAATGATTGGGGGAAAGTGGAGGAAGTGGAGATAAATCACCGGATCACGGGTGACGGATCACGGTTCACGATAAGATAAGTTCATCATACCTGAAGATCACCTCGAGCCCCTTCGATTTGAAATACTCACGTGTCTCTTCTTCGGTACGATCAGTTGTCGCTAAGACGAAGTCACCTCCCCATGCACCAAGAGATTTAATGCTGCCCCAATAATCGGGAAACTCTTTGCTCTTCACTGTTGGCAAACCGATAATATCAGAAACGAGGGATTCGTGCTGATTGACAAGCGATTCAAATTCCTGGAGCGTGGCTGCAGTATTGATACTTTCGGTCAGGCGGGAGACTTTATCAACAGAGCCGTTGAGACCGGCTTTGGATTGATGATATTTTTTCAGGGCTTCGCGGCTGTTTTGTTTGCGGCCGAGATACACCAGGAACAATTGTTTTTTGTAAGCAGGATCGAAATCAGCTCCGTCGATATGCAATTCATCTTCGAGAAACTGGTATAACACCGGTCCTTCGGCATCCGCACAGGCAATATCATAACCAGAGCCACCGAATGTATCGAAGAGTAAAATGTAAGGATTGACTTCTGCCCATTGTGCCACGCACCAAACCAGTGTTGAACTACTGCCAAGGCCCCAATCGCGATCAAATTCAAGGTAAGTGTCCACCATGTATTTGCGCCATTGCGACAGGAACTCTGAATTTTGGCGGCAGGCTGCTTTCAATAATTGCTGAATGCTGATGGCGATATCCTTATCGGTACATTCAATGCAATCAAAAGCCATGAGGTCAAAACTTCCGGAAAACCAAAGATTCCCCTTCCGATCGTAAGATTTCCAGACAATTTCACTGCCTGGCCGCTCCTGTACATTCATCGATTGTCCCAAACGACAAGGAAGGGCCAGAGAGACCGCTCCATTCAGCACGAGGTATTCCCCTGTCAACAGGAGCTTTCCATTTGCTTTATAGTGTCGTTTGCTTTGAACTGCCATGGGTAACGGGGGGCAAAGATAAAGTTTGGTTCTCAAAAGTGACCTGTCAGCCTGACTTTTAGATGGACAGATCGAAACTTGTATACTCCATTAAGAAGTTTCTAATAAAATTACTCAGGGATTGGGACAAGATATATACTTTTTAATTATATATATTATATCTATCTAAAATTTATTTACATCATTTTATCACCCGCCCTCATCAAAAAAGGAAGATTTTGACCATTTCTACACCCTGATCAGAGCGTAGAAAAAAAAATTAAAATAATTATTCACATCCTATTATTTGGGCCGGTAGAACTCCAAACTAGCCTTTGCTGTTACCTTGTGCTTCGACTCCGCTCAGCAACCGGGAGGCACTTCCTTCGCCAATTCAGAGTGCTTTTCGGCTTCGCTCAAAGCAGGACTCAATTTCTAAGTGATCGTAAATGATAAGTTCCACAACTTTCTATTGAAATGACGTACGATAATTTTACCATCAATGCCCAGGAAGCCATCCTCAGCGCTCAACGCCTGGCCGCCAGCCTGGACCAACAGACAGTAGACACCGCTCACATCATCAAAGGCATATTGGAAGCCAGTGAAGACAGTGCAAAATTCCTTTTTCAAAAAGTAGGTGTTAGCATTCCACAATTGGTCAAGGCCCTCGATGAAGCCATCGCCACTTATCCAAAGGTTTCGGGATCGGACAAACAATACCTGACCGATGCCAGCAATAAAGCGCTTACGGAAGCAAAGAAATTCCTCACTGAATTCGGTGATGAATATATTTCCACCGAGATCATGCTGCTGGGTATCATGAAAGGTACCAGCAAGGGTGCCCAGGTACTAAAGGATCAGGGTGCAACATTAGATGGACTTAAATCGGCTATCAAAGAATTGCGCGGCGGACGGACGGTGACTGATCAAAGCACCGAAAATCAATACAACGCACTGAAGAAATACGGCATTAATCTCAACCAACAGGCTCTTGAAGGAAAACTAGATCCGATAGTTGGTCGTGATGAAGAAATCCGTCGTATCCTTCAAATCCTCAGCCGTCGTAAGAAAAATAACCCGATACTCGTCGGTGATGCCGGTGTAGGAAAATCTGCCATAGTGGAAGGCATAGCCTGGCGCATTGTTAAAAAAGATGTGCCTGAAAATCTGCTGACGAAACAAATCTATGTGCTGGATATTGCTTCCCTGATAGCTGGCGCCAAGTTCAAAGGTGAATTTGAAGAACGTATCAAAGCTGTGATTGAAGAAGTGAAGAGTTCCAATGGTGAAATCATTCTGTTCATTGATGAGATCCATACCTTGATAGGTGCCGGAGGAGGAAGCGGCGCCATGGATGCTGCTAATATTTTAAAACCTGCACTGGCCCGTGGTGAAATGCATACTATCGGAGCAACAACCGCCGATGAGTATCAAAAATATTTTGAACAGGATAAAGCACTCGTGCGGAGATTTCAAACCGTGTACATCGATGAACCTTCTGTAGCTGACACGATTTCCATCTTACGGGGTATCCAGGATAAATATGAAGCGTACCATAAGATTGCTATTCTCGATGAAGCACTTGTTGCTGCAGCTGAATTATCCAATCGATATATCGCCGATCGTCATCTGCCTGATAAAGCCATTGACCTGATTGATGAGGCTGCTGCGAAACTTCGACTCGAACTGGACAGCATGCCGGAAGAAATCGATGAAGCCGATCGCAAACTCAGGCAACTCGAGATTGAACGCGAAGCCATCAAGCGTGAAAAAGATGACAAGAAACTAAAGACCATCAACGAGACCATCGCTAATGCTCAGGAAAAACTGGATACGCTGAAGGCCTCCTGGAAAAATGAAAAAGACCTCGTCGATTCCATTCAGAATATTAAAAAACACATTGACGAACTCGAGCACCAGGCCACTGTAGCTGAACGCGAAGCTAACTATGAACAGGTAGCGAAAATCAGGTATGGCGAATTGGTTGATGAAAAAAATAAACTCGCTGAAGCAGAAAAGAAACTGCATGCCTTGCCGAGAGAAGATCGCTTTACGAATGAAGAAGTGACGGCGGATGACATTGCAGAGGTGGTGTCAAAGTGGACCGGTATCCCGTTGCAAAAAATGATGCAAACGGATAAGGATAAAATGTTGTCACTTGAAGCTGAAATCGGCAAGCGGCTCATTGGACAAGCAGAAGCAGTGAAAGCTGTTTCTAATGCTGTGCGCAGAAGTCGTGCTGGTCTTCAGGATCCCGACAAACCTATCGGCTCTTTTATCTTCCTCGGCCCAACCGGTGTGGGTAAAACTGAATTAGCAAAGGCACTCGCTGAAGTATTGTTCGATGATGAAGATGCCATCACGCGCATCGACATGAGTGAGTACCAGGAAAAACAAAGTGTATCGAGATTGATAGGTGCTCCTCCCGGGTATGTGGGCTATGATGAAGGTGGTCAATTGACGGAAGCGGTGCGTCGCCGTCCGTATTCCATTGTATTGCTGGATGAAATTGAAAAGGCACATCCGGATACGTTCAATGTTTTGTTACAAGTATTAGATGATGGACGATTGACCGACAACAAAGGTCGCACCGCCAATTTTAAAAACACTATCATCATCATGACATCGAATATGGGATCCGATGTGATCCTTGAAAATTTTGAGGACCTGGAGAAAATGGGTGATGTGCATCGTGAGGATATCATTGCTACCACCAAAGAAGAAGTATTCAACCTCCTCAAAGAAAACCTCCGTCCTGAATTTCTGAATCGCATCGATGACAAGATCATGTTCCTGCCATTAACGAAAGAAGAGATCAAGAAAATTGCGGTACTGCAATTGGAAAAGATTAAGAAAAATCTCGCCAACCGTGAGCTCAATCTCCAGATCAGCGATAAGGCACTTAGTCTTCTGGCCGACCTGGGATATGATCCACAGTTTGGTGCACGACCACTGAAGAGAGCCATTGAAACCGACCTCGTCAATGAGCTGGCCATCCAGGTTCTCTCCGGTCAATTTGCTGAAGGTGACACTATCTATGTCGATGCGGACCGCAAAGGATTTGTGTTCAGTGAAGAAGGGTTTAAGGGTGATGGTTCAGCCCCTGCTGCTCCACCCAAAGACAAACCCAATCCTGGTGCCCAGGTGGATAAACTGAAAAAAGCCACGAAGGATGTCAATGATTTGGTGAAGGACATTAAGGATGATGATGACGAGGAGCCGGAGGAGGAGAAGAAAAAATAATAATTCTCTTTGCCCCTAAATCCCCTAAAGGGGACTTCCTTTAAATTGCTGTTGAAGCCATCTGATAAGATTTAGGAATTGACTAAAATATTGGATGTTAATCTAAGGTGGCTATTTATTGGAGAAGGCGAGAAGGATCCAACAATTATTCAAAAGAATGATTCCAAATATTAAAAACCCCAGTTTTATCTACCAGTTCCGGAAGTTGCAATTAGAACAACCGCGGATTCAATTTTTATAATATTCGATCAATTCAATATTTTACAGGCGAAATATGATTCGTTAGAAGGAGACGTCAAAGCCACTGAGTTACTTTTTAATTATAATAAATGAAATCAATCTTACTTCTTTTTGCTTTAATTGGGGTTTCGTCTTGCTATACATACCAGAGCTTTGTAACTGTAAAAAGCAGAACTGATGTTCCAGAGGGAAGCACTGAATACATTATCAGTGCACCTCTTGATGAAATTAAAGATTCTCTTAGGGCTAATTATATTGCCTTTGACTTGCATGATCAGGCCGTGATTACTCAGGAAGTATTACTGGATGAAGGTACCAGGGCCAGATATGAAATTTATAGCCTTGATTCTGCATTGATTAAAGTGGTTCCTTATTGGGGTTATACGGATAAAGTTAAATCCGAAACGGCAGTTTGGCTTGGATACGCTGCTGCCAGTACTATGAGCACTGAAATGACCAGGGTAATTTATAAGAAAGATGCAGCAAGGCCTAAAAGGGTTTTTGATTATGGTGTTCAGATTCTTAGTCGAAGAAATTCAGCAAATATTGTTTTTAAAAAAGGATAATTATCCCGGGGAATCCAACTCATATAGTTCTCCCTTCAGGGGATTTTAGGAGCAAGAGAGATTTCTCACTTCACCCTCCCCGGATTTTCCTTCAAAAAATTCTTCCACGAAGAGCTCGCCTTACTTACCGCTCTCCCATTCTGATAATGATGACACACGGCTACGGATAAAGCATCGGTTGCATCGAGTGCTAGCTTTTCAGGATTGAGAGAGAGCATGGTGCAAAGCATACTGGCCACTTGCTCTTTAGCTGCATTTCCATTTCCAGTGACGGACTGTTTTACTTTTTTGGGAGAATACTCAGTGATATTAAGGCCCATTGTCATACCTGCTGCCATTGCAACGCCTTGTGCACGTCCAAGCTTCAACATCGATTGCACATTTTTTCCAAAGAAAGGAGCTTCGATGGCTAAATCACCCGGCAGGTATCGCTCGATGATCTCTTGTATTTCCAAAAAGATCTCTCTGAGTTTTTCGTGATGCTCTTTATGTTCTTTTAAATGCAAAACCCCGATTTCTAAAACGCTAATCGCTTCTCCTTCCACCTCAATGACCGCGAAGCCCAGGATGTTAGTGCCGGGATCAATACCGAGAATACGTTTTTTAATTTTTGGTTTCAAAATATAGTTTTACGCCGCGATAAATCGATGTGATAATTTGAAAATGTGTTGATGTGTTGATGTGGTAATTCTCTAATTTATCAATATCACATTAGCACATCATCACATTAGCACACTATTTTCTCACAATAAGCACCTTGTCAATCGTAGGTCCATCCATGTCTAATACCTCAAACTCAAAATTCCCCCAACGCACTTTCTCTGATTCCTTCGGAATGTGTCCCAACTCATGCATGATCAAACCACCCACCGTGTTCACTTCATAATCCTTGATGTAATCTTCCATGCCGAAGCGGGTGAGAAAATCCGGAAGCGGATATAATCCATCGATTAGCCAGGATTTCTCATCGCGTTGCTGAAACATAAACTCCTCGCCATAGAATTCTGAAATATCACCGACTAATGCTTCGAGAATGTCACTCATCGTAATGATGCCCTGTGTCGAACCATACTCATCAATGATCAGTGCATAATGAATATTCGTTTTTTTAAATTGCTCAAGAGCCTTGTAAGCAGAAGCACTTTCCGTGATGTAGGAAGGTTCGGCCATGATATTTTTCAAACTGAAATTGTCTTTATCGATTTCAGCGAAAAGTTTTTTAAGTCCAATGATACCCACGATATCCTGTTCTTCCGGATCATAGACGGGGTAAAAGTTGTGCATGTCTTCTGACACCATTCGTTTGATCTCCTCTTTGTCATCATTGACATCGAGTGTAGACATCTGTTTGCGCGAGGTCATCAGTGAGCTCACCGAACGATCGCCGACGCTAAATACCCGGTTGACGATATCGCGTTCTATCTTTTGTATCTCGCCATCTTCCATGCCTTCGCTGACGATAGCTTTGATCTCTTCTTCAGTCACTTTACTTTCACCGGATTTTCTCACGCTGAAGATTTTCAAAATAATATCCGTCGTATTCGTCAAAAGCCAGATAAAGGGGGCCATCACCATGGCGATGATCTTCATCGGGAAAGCAACTGTCCTGGCAATTGTTTCAGGATAAGTAAGGCCGACCCTTTTTGGAACCAGCTCTCCTAATACGAGCGCGAAGAAAGTGATGATGATCAACACCACGATTACAGAAAGCGTTTTGGCATAAGGAGCAAAAACCGGAATTCCCAGTAAAAAAGCCTCTACATCGTGTGTGATTTTTTCACCACTATAAATACCGGTCAATAAGCCGATCAGTGTAATACCGATCTGAACGGTTGAAAGCAATTTGCTCGGCAGCGATTGAAGATCGAGAGCAATTTTGGCACCCTTATGACCATTTTGAGCGGAGTAGTTCAGCCGGTTCTTACGCGCGGAAACCAGGGCAATCTCTGACATGGAGAAAAAGCCGTTGATCAAAATGAGGCAAAGGATGATGAAAATTTCCATTTCCGCTTTATGGTGACGATGCTGATACCGGTGTGCAAATATTATAAGAATTTACCACCCTTCAGGTTTCCCTACTTCGAGATTCAATCTTGTAAAGGAAACCGGTTTAGAGATACTTCCTAAATCCAGACTTCGAGGGTGTCTTTTCTATCCCGTTTTAAGGACTAATTTCCTAAAGTAATCATAAGGTTTGCCTGTCCGATATGCCCTGGACGCGATACTTTCTTATTTTTCGTTTAAAACCATATTAAACCTGGTGTAAATGGAACAACATCAGGTCATTTTGGGTTTTAAACCCTGAAAAAATTGAATTACCCCAGGTTTACAAAAGCTTGATTTAAGAGGTCTCAGGCATTAATTTTGACAACGCTTATGATTCAGATCCTGTTTTTATTGGCTGGCCTTTTCTTGTTGCCGAATGCAGACCAAACACCTGCCCAGGTTCCCTATGATTATTGCCATACGAATAATTTCACCTGGCAAGGCGGCGAGGAAGTCACTTACAAACTTTACTACCAACTCAACTTCATTTGGATCCCTGCCGGGGAGGCTACTTTCAAAGTAAAGGATTTAGGGGATCGCTATTACATCTCTATTGACGGCAAGACCATCAGTGCATTTGAATGGTTTTATACAGTCGATGATCATTATGAAAGTGTAATCGATAAGGAAACTTTACTTCCGTTATATTTTTCAAGAGATATCCATGAAGGCAAGTACCAGTGGTGGGATAAATTCATGTTTGATCAAAAGCACAACAAGGTCAATGCTTCCAAAGGATGGCCGGACAAACCGACGAAATATTATGATGCTGATCTTTCCGGCTGCATGCATGACATGATTTCTATTATTTATAATGTCCGGAATTTGAATTTTGACCAATATAATGTCGGTGACAAATTTGACATCAAAGTCTTCGTTGAAGAAGAATATCCATTGCAGGTTGAGGTGCGCGAAAAAAATGTAGAGACCAGGATCCACAACCTTGGCAAGCAACAAACCAACCTAATCAGGCCACAAGTAGTCTCCGGGCATTTCTTTGATAAGGATACTAAGATGGATGTTTACATCTCAGCGGACAGTAATCGCATCCCACTCATGATTGAAAGTCCGGTGTCGGTTGGCAAGGTTAAAGCTGTGTTGACCGACTATAAAGGCTTGCGGTATCCGCTGGTTTGCAAACCTTAATTTTCTTTTCCTCTTCACTTTCTTCATATTTAGCATTGGGCTACACCCAATGCTAATTGATGGCTGCCCTTCAGGCCTTGATTTGTCATTCACCACTCACTATTCACTACTCACTTATTTGTGTCTGTTATCCGACTTTTGATCCATGTATTGATTTCAAATTCTCTTTTGCCGTTTAATCGTCATTTTAATGACAAATCTGTGAATTAGCTTTAAGTAAAATTCCAGAAGATGAAAAGCCTGCTAGTAGTATTAATCGTTTGTTTTCCTATACTATTTAATGCCCAGGGAAATTGCGTTGGGAGTTTTAAAGAGTACTATTTGAATTCAAATAACATTCGAGCCTCATTTTTTCCGAGAGGAAATAAATTTAACAATGGTCATGGCAGTCCTGGATTTCTGGTTCCATTTCCATCACAAGAGAGATTGTCAACGATATATAGTTCATCCATTTGGATAGGCGGCTTTGATGTTTTCGATAACTATAATGTAGCTGCGGAAACTTATCAACCCGGAGGGAAAATTGATTTTAGTGTTGGACCATTGAACTCAATTGGATTACCCTATGACTCCATTTGCAGTCACTATGACCAAGCCTGGAGTGTCTATTACGAAGACATTCAGGCCCATAGAATGGACTTCATTGTAGATTTTAAAATAGATGATACTATTCCATCCATATTTGGATGGCCAGGCCGGGGAAATAAATTTTTTAAAAAATATTATGGGTTTGAACTACCAGACGATAATTTCGGACTTGCACCTTTTTTTGACTGGAATGGAAATAATATCTATGAACCTGAAAATGGCGACTATCCTTGTATTAAAAATTATACTGGCGGCGACCCAGTGATCCCGGATCAGATCCTTTGGATGGTTTTCAATGATGTGGACTCCTTTGATACCACTTTCACGGCACAACCATTACGGTTTGAAATACAATTAACCGCATTTGCATTTCACTGCCAGGACAATGAAGTTTTGAATAATACCATATTTAATTCTTATAAAATTCTGGATAGGGCTCTCCATCCTCTTGACAGTGTCTTTTTTGGCATTTTTAACGATTACGATCTCGGATGTGGTGGTGATGATTTTATCGGATGCGACAGTTCCCGCAATACAGAATTTGTTTACAACTCGGACAGTGTGGATGGAGACTTAATGAATCCGATAGACTGCACTTCTGAAGGTGCCCTCTATCCGGGCATTCCACCGGTACAAAGCATGACCTATCTCAATCACTCCATGCATAGTTTTATTCAATATGATATGGGAAGTGGAATCCCACTGGAAAAATATAGGTTGTTGAATGGGGTGTGGGGAGATGGTTCAATTATGCGACCTGAAGGTGATGGACACAACATCAATTCAACTTTGGCCCCAACTACTTATCTTTTTTCAGGCGATCCCAGGGATACTACATCATGGGCAGCCATCAATGCTTTGGATTACGGATTTGATCAAAGAAATGTGTCATCAGTATCCCTAGGCCGGATGGATCCGGGAGCGGTGAAAGAAATACAAACTGCATATATCTATAGTTATGATCCGGCCGGAGGACATCTTGACCAAATCACTAAGATGTATAATAATGTCGATTCATTAAAAGCATTGTACGGATCTTTTAATTTCGACCAGCATTGCAGCCCAATTCCCGTTTGCCAGGGTCCTGATTGTGTCTGGCCTGGCGACTTTGATCACAATAATATTGCAGACCACCGAGATCTTTTGATGTGGGGAGTTTTTAAAGATTTATCGGGTCCTGAAAGAAATGGACTGGTGTCCTGGAGAGGCCATTATAGTGATGAGTGGAATGAAGATTTATCAGGAATCAATGCAAAACATGGCGATGGTGATGGCAATGGAAATATCGATTTGAATGACCTCACCACCAATGAGGATCATTTTCGATTTAAGAATCGTTTTTATCAACAGCACGATCTTTATCCCGAAGGGCCAGAGATTGTTCTGTCTTCCACTCCTATGGATGCAAATGGAAGAATCAGATCGATTAATGTACAGGCTGGAACCGATCTTCAAAATATTCTCGGATTGGCTTATGAAATTGATTTTGATACATCACTTTATATGATTAAACAGATTCGACAACGCAGATGTCCGGCCGATTCTAATATAGTATGCTTTGGAACGTTTGATTATGCTCCCGATGATCCAAATCTTGTGGTTTCCCCAGAGTACGCTTTTGTAAAAACCGACCATCAACCTGTTGCAATTCAAGAAGGCTATTTTTTCGATCGTCTTGCAGGTGGACTTTGGCCCAAACCCAATATTACTTTAAATGATCTTCCGGATACCGTAATTATTCGACTTAAAAATCTAATTGCTCTTGATCCAAACGGAAATAATCTGCATATCGGTTCTAATACATTGAAAATTCCGAATTACTTAATCACTGGAATCACAGATCCCACTACAACTGAGCAATCTGTTTACATTTATCCCAATCCTGCCAATCAAACTATCTCCGTTGAAACCGAATTAGAAACCGATATCCTCATTTTCAATTCGCAGGGACAAGTGATAAAGAAGATCAATCGGGATGACATGCATCAACCCATCGATATCTCTTCTCTGAGTCCTGGATTCTATTTTATTCAGCTTCTGGAAACAGGTACAGCTTATAAGTTTATTAAAGAATAAAGAAACGCAGGATGACAGGTAACACATTCGAGTCACTACTTTTTAAAAACCTACTTTCAATTTTTGAAATGTATAATCCCCGACAGAACAAGTTGAATAATTTCTGATCTGCATATTCTACGACAATCACTTCACAGGAGGTAGGTTATTTTTGAAATCAAAGACCAACAACATGAAAACTTCCCTCTCGATTGCATTTATTTTTTTCACTGTTTTGGTGAATGCCCAGGTTCCTTGCCCAGCTACTAAAAATGGATATGTTTTCCAGGCCAACAGGATAGGTGCATTTTACAGCCCAAGAGGTTCAAAATTTTTTGATTTTCACGATGGCTATTTTAAAGTTCCTTATACATCCGAAAAATCACCCAGCACCATTTTTGCCTGTTCGCCCTGGATGGGAGGATATGTGAATAATGAATTACGATTAACAGGACAAACCTATGCAAGCCCAAGAGTAGATTTATTCGTGGGTCCTCTTGGTCCGTTAGCGATCCCCTATGATAATTGTGATCAATTTGATAAAGTATGGAGTGTGTCCCGTGATGAAATCGAACAGCACATTCAGGATTATGCATTGGATGGTATTATTGATGATACGTTGTCAAGCATTTTCGGTTGGCCTGCACAAGGGAATTCCTTTTTTTCAAAAATAAATGGATTTGATTTGACTGCTGACCATCATGGAGGATGGGCAGACTTCGACGATATTAATCAAAATGGAATTTATGAACCACAATTTGGAGAGTATCCAATAGTTCATTTGAATGGCCAGCCTCAAGTCCCGCAGTTGATCAGCTGGATGGTGCTTAATGACCAGGGAGAACATCTTGAATCCCATGGAATACCTCTTGGGGTTGAATTTCAACTCACCGTATTTGGATTTAATTGTGTTGATAATTATGTTTTGAACAATACTCTTTTTAACAGTTATAAAATAATCAATCAGGGCGCTAATGAAATTGACAGCACCTATTTTGGTTCGTGGACAGATTACGACTTGGGATGTGCGTCCGATGATTATATGGGTTGTGACAGCTCAAGGCACACCGAGTTTGTATATAATGATGCCGAGGATGGAGATGCAGGCTTTGATTGCTCAACAGGTTCTCCAACTTATGCGAGTTATCCTCCGGTACAAAGCATGACTTACTTGTCGCATCCTATGCACAGTTTTATTAATTATTCCCGGTGGCATGAAGGTCAATTCTTCCCACCAAAATCTCCAGGTGAATTTTATCACTTGCTTTCCGGTCTGTGGCCTGATGGCTCTCCAATCGCTGCTCATGGCGACGGATTTGATACCATGAACCAGGGAGCCATAACTAGATTTTTATTTCATGGAGATCCGAGGGATACAATGCAATGGTCCGAGATTCAGGAAGGCAAAATGCATGTCGATGAAAGACCAGTATCGTCAATATATCTCGATACGCTCAAGCCCGGCGGAATAACCACTATTGAAATTGCTTACACTTTTCACCAAGATTCCTCATTAAATGCATTGGATCAATTAGGTTTCATGTATAACAATATAGATTCTTTATTGGAGATTGTTAATCAAATTGGAGTTCACTGTCAACTGTCACCCACATGCACAGGAAAAGATTGTGTCTGGCCCGGCGATTTCAATCATAACGGAATAGCTGATCACTATGATTTATTGTATTGGGGCGTGATGCTGGATAGCATTGGAGACAGACGTGATGGAGTGATCACTTGGGCAGGACATGCCGCGAATCCCTGGACGCTGACACTTCCGGATAATCTTAATGCTAAACATGGGGATGGGAATGGTGATGGGAAAATAGACATTAATGACCTGGAACGCAATGAAGCCCATTTCACTTTTACTAATCCTTATTACATTAAAGCAGATCATTATCCTCCAGGTCCGGAGGTAGGGATAAGTGGAACTTTAGATGCCACCGGTAGAATTAAATTCATAACTATCAAAGCAAAACAAAAGATTGAAGATGTTCTTGGTTTAGCTTTCGAATTTGATTATGATACCAATTTTTATGTTACCAATCCAATAGGTCTGCCGCATTATCCAATTGATTCATCCCTTGTTGTTTTTAGTGAACCTCATTATATAATTGGGACAGCCGATGCAGGATCTTCCACTTTGTATGCCTTTGTTAAATCGGATCATGAGGCCATTTCAATTGAAGATGGTTTTATTATCCAACAATATCCTTTTGGATTGCGATTGAAAAGCGGGGTGACTTTTGATGATTTGCCTGACACCATCACATTGCGATTGAAAAATTTAATTGCTTTAGATGCTCAGGGGAATGATCTGCACATAGGATCTGAACCCTTATTACTTTTAAAAGAGCAGGTTACTGATATTTTTGAGCCTGTTGAATCAGATGTAATCATTTATCCAAATCCCTCGTCTAATTCCATATTTATCGAAACTGAATTAGAAAGCGACATCCTCATTTTCAATTCACAAGGACAGGTGATGAAAAAGATCAATCATGCAGACATCCACCAACCGGTCGATATTGCTACACTGAGCCCGGGCTTGTACATCCTTCAATTGCTCCAAACCGGCAAGGCTTACAAGTTTGTCAAGGAATAACCCGTCGAAAAAGAACATAAGAAGACCGTCACTGCTCTACATCCTGTCGGAGACAGGCGTTATCTCTTTAGGCGAACTCAAACTTTTGTTTATTTTGGCACACTCTGCTGAAATAATGCATTGATTTTCACTCCTTAAACAATATAAAATGAAGAGTTTCTTTGGTCATCCGGTAGGTCTGTCTACCCTGTTCTTTACGGAAATGTGGGAACGTTTCTCCTATTATGGGGGACGATCGATGCTGATGTTATTCATGGGAGCAGCCATCATGGGAAATAACCCGGGATTCGGATTGTCCAAACCTGAAGCAGCTGCCATCTATGCAGTCTATACCTCAGTCGTCTATATGACCAATCTTCCCGGCGGATGGATCGCCGATAAATTTCTGGGTGCACGAAATGCAGTGTTTTATGGAGGTTGCCTGATTGCATTGGGCAATCTAACTATCGCCTTACCATTAGGATTTGGAGGATTCGTGACGGGACTCGCTTTTAATGCGATCGGCACTGGCTTACTGAAACCTAACGTAAGCACGATGGTAGGATCGTTGTATCCTGCAGGTGATATTCGTCGCGATTCAGCTTTCTCTATTTTCTATATGGGGATCAATCTCGGTGCATTTCTTTCACCACTGATCGCTGGTTATTTCGGACAACGTGTCAACTGGCACATCGGATTCGGTGTCGTTGCTTTCGGTATGGTGCTTGGATTGATTCAATATAAACTAGGAGCCAAGCATCTCGGTGATGCGGGACTCTATGTGAAACCAACTGATCCTGTGGTGATCAGCAAACAAAAGAAATCATTGATGAATGGTTTCCTGGCTTTAGTTGGCGTTATCGTGGTCGCTCTGATCTTACAGTATACGGGCGTCTTTACTTTTTCGATCATCAGCATTTCTAATATTGTTGGGATCATGTTTATCATCATCCCGATCGTGTATTTCGGTGCGCTGTTTTCAAAAGGCGGTTTTAATCCTGCAGAAAAGAAGCGAATCGTCGCCATCATTATTTTCTATTTGGCCGCTGCATTATTCTGGTCGTCGTTTGAACAAGCCGGTTCAACGTTGACACTCTTCGCCGATGAAAACACAAATAACAGTGTATTTGGCTGGTCCTTTCCATCAACCTGGTGGCAAAGTGTGAATGCCATTTTCATCATTGCACTTTCACCGGTTTTCGCCTGGCTGTGGATCAAATTGAAAAAAGCAAACAAAGAACCATCCACACCATTTAAGTTCGCCATCGGTCTTGCACTCGCAGGTGTTGGATTTCTGATCTTAGTTCCTGCAGCAAGTCTGATTGCATCGACCGGTGCACGTGTTGGAATCGAGTGGTTATTGATGTGTTACTTTATCCAAACTGTTGGCGAATTATTTTTATCTCCAGTTGGATTGAGTGCCATGACCAAATTAGCTCCCGAACGAATCGTTGGTCAGATGATGGGTATCTGGTTCCTCGGTGCTGCTACCGGAAATTTTATCGGTGGTCGTGTCGGAGGATTGTTTGAAGCCTTCCCGCTGAAATCGATATTCCTTGCAGTGTTTGGTACCAGCTTGCTCGCAGCGTTGATCATGTTCTTCCTGGTGCCTTGGATGAAGCGGTTGATGGGGGAAGTGAAGTAATCGTGACCCGTCACCCGTGATCCGTGATCCGATCGTCAGTCATGAATCGTGAATCGTGAGTAGGCAGTTTCAATCAAGACATTAATGAATAAGATTCATAAAAAGGGGCTCAACATTTTGAGCCCCTTTTATTTAAATCGTTATTTAAGATAAATGCCGAGTCACGGATCACGGGTCACCGGTCACGATGGAAGGGCTGCGTTTAGTACTTTTGCCAAATGATTGATTTTGATTTATTAAAAAGAATCTCCGAAACCCCCGGTGCGCCTGGCTTTGAAACCCATATCCGGAACCTGGTGAAGAAGGAGATTGAAGGATTGGTGGATGAAATGCATATCGATTCCATGGGATCGTTGATTGGGCTGCGGAAAGGACGTGACTCGAAGCGCGTGATGGTGGCGGCACACATGGATGAGATCAGCTTCATGGTCACGCATATCGATGATGAGGGTTTTATTCGCTTTCATCCGCTCGGTGGATTTGATCCAAAGACACTGACGGCACAACGTGTAATCGTACATGGACGTGAAGATGTGCTGGGTGTGATGGGCAGCAAACCGATCCACCTGATGACGTCCGAAGAAAAAAACAAGATCCCTCAGATTCGAGATTATTTCATTGACACCGGTATGCCGGTGGAACGTGTGAAACAACTGATCGAGATCGGTGATTCGATCACACGCGAACGTGAGTTGATTAAAATGGGGGATTGCATCAACGGAAAATCACTTGACAATCGTCTTTCCGTTTACATCCTCATCGAAGTACTAAAAGCGTTGAAAGGAAAATCACTTCCTTATGATTTCTTTGCAGCCTTCACGGTGCAGGAAGAAGTTGGATTGAGAGGTGCCTTTAATGCAGCAGGACATATAGATCCTGATTTTGGAATTGGATTGGATGTCACTATTGCTTATGATACACCGGGTGCCATGCCTTATGAAATGATCACACGATTAGGAAAAGGAACTGCTATTAAAATTTATGATGGTTCCGTCATTTGCGATTCGCGCATGATCGGTTTTATGAAATCAACGGCCACTAAACATTCCATTCCGTATCAATTGGAAATTTTGACAGCCGGTGGAACAGATACTGGAGCTATTCAACGACAAGGAGCAAAAGGGTCCATAGCTGGTGCGATATCGATTCCCCTGCGACATGTACATCAAAGCATTGAAATGGCACATGAAGGTGATATCAGTGCTTCTGTTGATTTACTGGTGGCCACCATTACTGAATTAGATCAATGGACCTGGGAACTCTAAAATTTATCACTTTCTCACTTTCTCACATATGGATTGGACAGAAAAAGACAATAAACTCACCGCCGAATTCACTTTCGAAGATTTCTCGCAAGCGTGGGCCTTCATGACAGAGGTGGCGATTTTAGCAGAAAGAAAAAATCATCACCCGGAGTGGACCAATGTCTGGAACCGTGTAGCGATTTCACTCAGCACACATGATGCAGGTGATATCGTCACCGAGAAGGATCGCAAACTGGCCGACGGCATCAATAAAATCTACGAGCGGTATCAATATCGCACGTGATGGAGTTGAAGAGTAAACTTCCGGATGTAGGGACTACGATTTTCACAGTGATGTCGCGATTAGCAGCCTCACATGGTGCCATTAATTTATCACAAGGCTTTCCTGATTTCGATACTGATCCAAGACTCATTGGATTAGTGGAAGAAGCGATGCATGGCGGACACAATCAATATGCACCGATGCCTGGGCTTCCTGAACTGAACAATGCTATTGCTGATAAATTGCAAAAGGATTATGGCTGGCGGCCGGATCCCGATACTGAGATCACAGTGACCAGTGGTGGTACGCAAGCACTCTATTCCATCATTGGTGCGATGATCAGCCCGGGAGATGAAGCCATCGTTTTGGAACCGAGTTATGATAGTTACATCCCGTCCATTATTTCTTTTGGCGGAAGTGTGAAGACCTTTCAATTACAACCACCGTTATATAAAGTTGATTGGGATGCTGTTGAAGCATTAGTAACTCCGCGCACCAAATTCATTATGATCAATACCCCACATAATCCATGTGGTGTGGTTTTAGGAAGTGATGACATGATGCGATTAGAACAAATTGTTCTGAAGCATGGACTATATGTCATCAGCGATGAAGTTTACGAACATATCATTTTCGATGGCCATCAACATCAATCTGTATTACGATATCCTGATTTATACAGCCGGTCATTCGTTGTTTTTTCTTTTGGAAAAAGTTTGCATGTCACCGGATGGAAAACCGGTTATGTGATTGCACCTCCTGCATTAACGACTGAACTGCGAAAGATCCATCAATTCAATGTATTTTCCGGAAACCGTCCGATGCAAACTGCCATAGCCCATTACATGCGTCAGTATAGTGACTTTGGCGCCCTCTCTTCTTTTTACCAGGCCAAGCGGGATATGTTTTTGGATCTCATGCGTGGATTGCCATTGGTATTTCTTCCTTGTTATGGAAGTTATTTCATGCTGGCCGATTACAGTGAATCCAGTGATTTATCTGACAGAGCATTTGCAGAGCGATTGACGATTGAAGGCGGAGTGGCTACGATTCCGTTGAGCCCTTTTTACAAAAATGGAAGCGAGGAGAAGATCATCCGGTTTTGTTTTGCGAAGAAGGAAGAAACGTTACTGGAAGCGGCCAACAGACTGAAGCGATATTTCAATTCCTGACGATAATGGAAATCGTCGTATTTTTGCTGCCATAACTCTTAAAATACCATTCATTCATATGAGCTCATTACTTGCAATTCACTTTGATGCCATTAAAGTGATCGTCCTTTCTCTTGTCATCATTTGGGCCTTCGCTGTTATCAGTATACTATTTGGACTAAACATAATCAAGAAAATCTTTTCTCGAAATTCCTGAGAATTAATTTTTTTTGTTGTTGTTGGAGCGATGGCTTTGTCAAAGATTTTCGATAAAAGCTTTCGCAATCCCGAGCGGCCGCATGATATACCGCTTCTTATCCAGGTGTCCAGTCTGACGCGTCAGTACATCATCCAATGTTTGAATTGTCTTGACGATATATTTTCCTTTATTGAGCATGACACATTCTGATTTCACACTCATGGCGGCATCAGTGATTTCAGAGCGGGTGGCGAAACCAGTTTTATTTAATGTCTCTAAAACCTGTGTGGCCCAAATCACCGGAACGTGGGCAGCTTCACAAATCCAAAGTATTTCTTCTTGGATTTCACTCAATCGCTCGAAACCAATTTCAACAGCAAGATCACCTCTTGCAATCATCACACCAAGTGCTTCATCCTTCATACCATTGAGCAAGAGTGCAGGCAAATGCTGAATTGCCGCCAGTCTTTCAATTTTTAGAATGATAGCCGGCTTCTTGTTCACCGCATATTTTTTTATTTCTGCACGCAACAGATCAATGTCTTCTGTACTGGAGACAAAAGAATAACCTACCATGTCAGCATGTTGGCAGATAAACAAGATATTGCCCTTGTCTTCTTCAGTGAGTGTCGGAATCGTCAGCTCTGAATCCGGCAGATTGATTCCGCGCTCTGGTTTTAAAAAATGATTCTTAGCCGAAATACGGACGATGCGGACGATGACGTGATCCTTTTCTTCTTTCGTGATTTTAGCTTCAAATTTTCCATCATCGAAAAAAATACGTTCCCCCTTATGCATCATGGAGATGAGTTCTTTGGGTTCGATGATGACTACATCCAGTTTTTTCTTTCCCTTTTTACTGACTTTGCCAGGATTTATTCCAGAACTGGTCAGGATAAATTCTTTTCCTTCCCAGACAGGCAGTTCCATATTTTCTTTTTCCTTGACAGCCTCGATACTTTTAATCCTGATTTTCGGGCCGGCGATATCCATATAGATTTTACAGGGTTTGCCGGTTTTGGCAATCGCTTTTCGAAGCACATTGATCATCTTCATCCATTCTTCAGAAGTATCGTGTGCACAATTGATGCGGGCCACTGACATCCCTTCATTCAACATTTCTTCGACGAGCTTGCGATCCTTGATCATGTCCACTGAAAACGTGACCATGATATGTGGCCGATCCTGGTTTGGAAATTTTCCCAGTAATTCTTCCGCATGTTTTTCCTGCAATTTCGTAGCTGTTGCAAAATCAACCATCGCTTTATTCCTGGCTCCCGTTTTCCCTTGCAACCATCCTAATACATTTTGCACCTGGTAGAGGGTATGACTTTCCAGGTTGGTCAGGGAAGAGAGTCCTTGTCGATGAAGAAATTCCTGGAGATTACGGATTTCATTACTGCGGAGGACGAGGTAGTGGATCAAGTTGACGCCACTGAGTTTAAAGTGAGGATGAAGTGTATGCAGGGCCGGGCTGAATTTTTCTTCAGCTTGTTTCATATCCTTCAACAAAGTCGAAAGTTTTTTTATTGCTTTCGCTTTGTAAGGATCCAAATCGATTGTATTACTTCCTTTTGCCTTTACCATTATCACATCAAATGTATCTGCATAAAAGAACATTTTACGATGATCCAAATCATCCAGGTGATTTTTACTTAGGGTTTACCTGGCCCGTGTCGTGGACTGATGTCCCAAAGCTTGTCTATATTTAATAAGTGAAGCAACGTGTTCTCCTGGTCAGTCCTCCGTTTACTCAACTCAATACTCCCTATCCGGCGACTGCTTATCTGAAAGGTTATCTTAACACGCAGTCAGTATCCAGCTCGCAGATGGACCTGGGGATCGAAACCATCCTGCGGTTGTTTTCAAAAGAAGGACTGATCGATTTGTTTTCCACGGTCAATGAAAAAACATCCTTTGGTTCTGCCAATTCGCAAAGGATTTATGCCCTGCGGGAAAACTATATCGATACGATAGAGGCTGTCATTCATTTCCTTCAGGATGATGATCCTACCCTATCCCATTTTATAGGTGGTCGTAATTTTCTTCCGGAAGCTTCCAAATTTGAACAACTCGAGGATTTCGAATGGGCGTTTGGCACTATGGGTATACGAGACCAGGCTCGGCACATTGCAACCTTGTACCTTGAAGATCTTGTCGATTTTATTCAGGATGTAGTAGATCCTCATTTCGGGCTCAGCCGATATGCAGAGCGATTGAGTATATCAGCGCATTCATTTGATGAGCTCTATGCGACACTTCATTGTCCGCCAAGTTTTATTGCCGGGCTCATGTTAACTATTTTAAAAAATAAAATAAAAGAGAGCGAGCCCACGGTCGTTTGCTTATCAGTTCCTTTCCCGGGAAATTTATTGTCAGCACTTACTTGTGGACAATGGTTAAAACAAAATCATCCTGATATTAAAATCGTAATGGGTGGTGGTTATCCTAATACAGAATTACGATCCTTGTCCGATCCTCGCGTGTTTGAATTTGTAGATTTTATTTGTTTGGATGATGGAGAAACTCCATTGATGCAAATACTCGCTTATCTCGATGGAAAGATAGATAGGGCGATGCTTAAAAGGACTTTCATATTGGTAAATGGATCAGTAACCTATTGCAATGGAAGCCTGATCCCTGATGTCAAACAAGAACATGTAGGGACACCAGATTATACCGGTTTGCCGCTAAAAAAATATTTATCGGTCATCCAACTTCCCAATCCCATGCATCGCTTGTGGAGTGATGGTAGATGGAACAAGTTAACTATGGCGCATGGTTGCTATTGGGGTAAATGCACCTTCTGTGATATCTCGCTGGATTACATCAAAAACTATGAAGCATCATCGGCGGTGACCATCGTGGATCGAATGGAAACACTAATTGCACAAACTGGTGAACGCGGGTTTCATTTTGTTGATGAAGCAGCCCCACCTGCGCTGATGAAAGCAGTAGCACTCGAGATTTTAAAAAGAAAATTAGTGGTCAACTGGTGGACCAATATTCGTTTTGAAAAAAGTTTTCATTTTGATTTATGTCGATTGCTTGCGGCTTCGGGTTGCATTGCGGTATCGGGAGGATTAGAGGTTGCATCTGATCGATTACTTCAATTAATTGCCAAAGGTGTCACAGTTGAACAAGTAAGTGCAGTCACTGATAACTTCAATCGTGCTGGCATCATGGTTCATGCTTACCTGATGTATGGATTTCCGACGCAAACTGAACAAGAGACTATTGATTCTCTTGAAGTGGTGAGACAGATGTTCGAAGCCGGCATAATGCAATCTGGGTTTTGGCACCGATTTGCCATGACTGCGCATAGTCCTGTGGGTATGTATCCGGATCAATTCAAAGTTAAGGCACTAACAACAGAGACCGGAAGTTTTGCCAATAATGATTTAGATCACGAGGATCCTTCAGGTGCAGATCATGATGTATACAAAGCAGGACTAAATAAATCGCTTTACAACTTCATGCATGGCATATGCCTCGATCATCCGCTTCAGAATTGGTTTGATCAGAGGGTTCCTAAAACTTCGTTACCTGCAGATCTTATTGCCAGCTTTCTTGCTCAACCGCGTGGAAGGGAAATAAAAGGTAGCGATGTAATTGTTTGGATTGGCGGGCCAGTAACCTATGATACTTCTCTTTCTGTTTTGATCATAAACGCAAAACATGAAACCCGACAAATATCTTGTTCGCCTGCTGAAGGAGTTTGGTTAGAAAAGATTTTAGCTTCCTTGACTCCGCACTCCACAACTTCATATTCTTATCAAAAACTTCAGGAAGATTTTAATCAACATCAGCTTAATGATTTTACACTCTTTTGGTTTGGGAAGATTATGGAGGAGTTGAAAGAAATAGGATTATTAATTCTGTAAAAAAGAATTACAAGGGGCGGAAAAGGCAGAAGAGGCGGAAAGGGCGGAAGAGTTTGAATATTATTTTGCCGGAGGTGGGCCTTGCCGTTTTGGCATTTTTAAACTATCAGCAGGATATTGATTCTTCAAGGTATCTACTTGTGCCTGCGCCCAGTTGATGATCATGCTTCGTTGTTCGTCGGTCAGATGAGCTTCTCTGTGTAATCCTAAATAAGTGTAAGAGGGCAGCGGCATTTCCTTTTCTTTTACTTGTTCGGCGATCTCTTCCAGTTTTTTGTTTTGAAATGCAATGCGCCGTGAAGTAAAATCATCAAAATTGAGACGTTGCTTTCCTTCTTTCACATGATCCGCTAACCACCAGGCTACCGGTTGCACATTAGCATACCAAGGGTAATCTGTTTTATTGCTGTGACAATTGAAACATGCGTTTTCGAAAATGTTGGCTACATCAGGCGACATCGGATATTTTGCTGACATCGGGTGAGGGGCAACGCCAGACAGGTTTTTCTCCGGACGAAAGAATTGAATAAGGATGAAGATTATAACGAGGGCAATGAGCAATTTGCGGAGGAAGGAGCGAAGTTTCATGGTATTCATTATAACTGTAAGGATAGGGATTTTGTTAATTAAAAGGTCTTGTACGGATGTAAAACAGCTTCTGTAATTCTCTTTTTAATAGTTTCCAATGACACCGGCTGTTTCATTTGAGGAGGATCAATTTTAGGATCGATATCATCGAAATAAGATATAGCCTTCAAGGCAATGAGTTGATTTGAATTTGGATATTTTGTGGCGAAGCATTTCAGCATGTCATTAATAGATAATGATTCAAGCAAAAAATAAACATCAATAAAGTCTTTTATCCGCTGACCGCTTCGGGCGATGGCATTGAGTTTCATAGCAGCAATGTCTTCCTTTGAAAGGTAGGTTATGCCATCTTCAGTGATGGGATCTTTGACGAGGGAATATGGATGAGTAATAAAGTCAACCTTGATAGAATTGACATGGGCCAAGAGCGTATTGGAAGTTTCAAGATCAACATTGAGATCAAATGATTTGCCTAATATTTCTTTTATTTTGAATGTATCAAAACTGTTTTGGGTGAACAAATCTATATCAATTGAATTCCGATGACCTAACTGTAAAGCCAATGAGGTACCACCCACAAGATAAAAACCAGCCAGGTCAGGAATGACTTGAAGCTTCTGAATCAATTCATAAGTTTCTTGTGAAATAATGAATGGATCCCTATGCAGCATGGAAATAATCTGATTTCATAAACAACCTTGCAAAGTCTTTATCCCTCGAGTCCAGTTGTCTTGACCATGCTATAGTTTCCTTGATTTCATCTACCGTATAAAAAGCCATTATTTCCCGCCAATCTTCCAAATTTCCACGTTGAATCACCCGTTCAATGACAATCTTATAGGACTTCTTCCAGTTGAAAGTCTCCAGGTTATACTCCCAAAGAAGATGGGGGCGGATATTGGGTTTTGGCTGCAAAAGCATGTTCTCAAATATACGGTTTTTGAGGGGTTTTTTTGGGTCGAAATGAGGTGTGATTTGGTCAAAATTCCCCTTCATTTGATTACCTCTAGGCCTCAATTCTATCAGTAAAATTTGAAGAGTTTTTTAAGAATGAATAGAAATAAAAAAGGTCATCCGTTTCCATCGAATGACCTTCTTTTGTGGGAGCACACGGGTTCGAACCGCGGACCCTCCCGCCGCACTTGCGTGGCGGGATGCTCTGAACCAGCTTAGCTATGAGTCCTTGATGAGATTTTCAATTGCTCTTCTTGATTTCCATTTTTTGATCTGTCTTTCAAATTCATAAGCATCTGCTTTAGAAGCGAAAAACCTTGAAAATACGACACTCCAATCTTTAGCTTTTGAAGTATAGCCAGCATGATCTGCAAGATGTTTTTGAAGTCGCTCTTCAAGGCTTTGATCTGTATGACCGATATAATATCGATCAAGCTCAGATGAGTATAAAATATAAGTGAAGGCCATAAACTAAAAAGCCACCCCTTTTGGAGTGGCTTTGTGGGAGCACACGGGTTCGAACCGCGGACCCTCTGCTTGTAAGGCAGATGCTCTGAACCAGCTGAGCTATGCTCCCTTAAAAATTGGGATTGCAAACATACCATCTCTCCCTTAAACCACAAAACAGCAGGCCGAATAAGACGCTAAAAAGGAGATTTGAACTTGATTTTCAGGCCTTTACCTGTTTTATAAACATTTTAATCTTAAATTTTCTCAACCTGTCGTGCTGAAAGAGCGATAAATAATCCTAATTGACTCCTTAAAAATCACTCAGCGGCACCAACCCCACCTGCTTGCGATATTCAGCCACCATAGCTTCATCTTCAAATGGAAACATATGAGGAGGCTCATTCTTATTCAGGATCCATTGAGTCCCATAACGTTGATGACCATCCCGTGCAATATTAATTTTGTCTACAAGACATGCATAGTCCTCCCAACTGATGAGCTGCTCTTCACAAGCTTTTTGCATTACTGGCAGGTAGCGCTTTTGGAATGATGTATCAGTCGAATGAAGTATCATGTATGGCAATACCTTGTTGCCTCGCACGCCAACCTCCTTTACAGTAGGAAATCCATGTGCTGCAATTAAACTTTCAATTACATATTGATGACTCAGTTCATTTAATGTGTCTATATCATAATAACAATGTCCGACATAATCAGGCAAGCGATTGATGGGCAGGAACATCCCAAGGGTGCGTCCCTTCTGGTCTTCACACGACAGTGAGTCGAGGGTAAATTTCAAATCCTTTCCTTTATAAAAAAGCCTGGACTTAATATTCTTTAACAGGTCATTCCTGAAAGAAATAGCTTCCTCTCCTTCACCCCAACAATCAAATAAAGCATAGATGGCATTTTGAGGTGGCACCATTTTTATCCAATATTTCACTTTGGCCTGGGCCTTGCTATAATCTCCTTGTTTTGCGGCCTGTAATGCTTCCGTATAATATTTTTGATAAAGCTTACCAAGATTTACGTCAATTTCTACCCTTCTATCTTCTTGCGAAACTCGATTTGAAGCTTTCGATTCACCATAATTAACTGTCAATATTCTGCTGGTATCAACACCTCGCAATATCAGTTCTTGGCGCACAGTTGCATTTCGTGCAGCACCAAGTGAATCATTGTCGCTTCCATTCTTATCGGTGTAGGCGTAAAGCGTAATAAGGTCTTGTTTGGTCCTGAGTTTGTTTGGTATTGAATCAATTACGGACAAATATTTTTCCTGGATTTCTGCAGAACCGCTATCGAAATACACGGTATCGGTATCATATCCTGTTGAAAATTTCTTTTTCAATCTTTCTTCTTCGAATGCATCGCACATGTAAACAAAATCAGCATTAGGATCATCATCTTGTTCAACCAGAAGGTCATATAACTCAAAGCCATATTGACAGCCAAAGCATTCCTGCTTATCCCTAGTTTCACCCTGGAATACTCCTAGTACCAAATAATTTGAACTGCAAAGTGGCCGGAAAACAAAGGAATTTGTTACTTGCGTTTCCGTAGAATCTATATCAATATGAACAAATGGTTTGCTCCAAAGACCGAAATCGTAAGAATTATTTATAATCAAATCTGTTGATAAAGTAACTCCGAAGTGCGATTGAAAATAGGGCATTTGGGAAAATACTTTTCCGACTTTTACTGTAAAACTCATTCGGTATTGATGGCCTGGAAGCAGCTTGCTCTCAGTGGGTATGTAAATGTAATTGCATACACCAGTACCAGGTGATATTGAGTCATATCTGCCATACATAGTTGGAGAATAGACACCTTTAGCGGGATATACGGGTTGTTTTTTATAATAATTCTTATAGATACCAAACAAAAACTTATTATAATTAACTGCGGCGGTAAGTTCATCTGGACCATAGCCCAATACCTTTTGAGCATTTACACCTGAGAAAAAGGTGAGGTACATAGCGATAAATGCCACTATGCTTACAGTATGTTTTTCTAAACCCCTCTTCATATAAAATTAGAAGTAGTCCCAGGAAATGAATTATTAACTGCTTTTTTTAATAAAAAAGTGTTCCACAAAAGAAAGATTTGGCTTGTCAACTCTATTGATTGCTCATGAAGTTCGTAAGTTTTGAGCTGTCAATGATTGGAATACTAACTATTTGACTTTTACCTGCAATTCTTTAATGAGTTTCAATATCTCCTCCCGATTCCCCGCTTTCGTAATAAACGTCGGCAATCGACTAAACATTAAACTATTCTTACTGCCCTTGTTACCAACTCCTCTCTCCCGCAATTTGGCTCTAACATATTGCTCGAGTAAACTCAGATGATCATAATGATATGCCCAAAAAAGATCATCACCAACCGGTTTTTGCAACCAAAGTTTTAATCCGAAAATCGGATCACACATCAAACCATCATCAACAAGTTGTTTGGACAGATGCGCTTCATATTCACATTCATCACCACATTGGTCACACTTCATCTTCAATTTATTCCACTGACCATCCACTTCCGTTTTGCGGGTAAGTTGATTGCGACATACTCTGCATTTTACTGAAACGTAAGCGGTCATTTTTCCATACCAATGTCCCGAACGCTCCACATGAAAACACAATGTACAGGTCAGTCTCCATGAATCTTCAAAAGGATTGATCAATGCTTTTCCATCACACTTCGGGCAATGAACTACAAAATGCGTAGCCAATTCATCTAACCTTGTTCCTGGATCAGCAAATCGATTTTGATCGCTCACAGTTCTTTCACTGTTTTAATCTTCGTAAAAGTCTTCTGATCCACCTGGTAAACCCCTGTCACAAATCCCTTTTGCTTGCTGGCATAATCCGTTCCGTCTTCAAGCGGCTTTGAAGTGAAATACGGAAAATGAAAATGAATCGCCATCGGATCGTGTTCATCCATGTCATATTGCACAAAATGACTCGGCTCTAAATAATACGGCTGCTTGATATTTTTTTCCGCCCACTGTGATGCTACCTGGTAGGCATCGGCCATATAGGTAAACGTCTTATCGGATTCACTATTGAATTCCCAGCCGGGCATTAAAGTTTCCACTGTAAGTCCCGGCTTCCATTCGAAATCAATTGCCACCGTTTTATGATGCTCATAATGCTTGTCTGTTCTGTTCCAATATCCTTTTGGAATGTTGTCCTTAAATTCTTTATGATATACACTGTCATCCATGAATTCAACAAAGATGCTCGTCTGTGGGTGCGCAGGTTGCTCTTCGATGGTTGTGAGCACTTGTTGCAAATATTTTTTCCTGTTCTCTATTGTGGGTTCTTCAAATACCAGGTAATAAGCAGAAGCTTCTATGATCGCCACCGACATTTTTGCCGTTCCATTTTTTTGAACGTCCTGAAATAATTGTCTTGTCGCTGCCACTTCATTTTTACTCTGGTCAGTTGCTCTTACAATTTCATCTTTTGTTACCCGGAGTTCAGGTGCATTTTTATACCACAGGATCTCAAACTGCACTTCCGGATCTGATTTCAATGCGACAACCGATTCCCTTTTCTTTTCTTTATAAAGAGAAGGAAGAATATTCATCCTGGTGTCCACCACCTCATATTGGTTCTTAAAATTTTTATCCAGCCAGCCCTGCAGGGTGTTTGTATTATTACCACAGCCAAAGAGTGAGAACATAAGTGCGACGATTGAAAGGTGGCGAAAAAGGAGGGTTGATTTCATTTTGATAATATTGATTACAAAGCTATAAATCTTCGCCCCCTGCCCCCTAAAGGGGAAAGAAATTTGTTCTTTGCCTTCTTCTACAGACATTTCACCCCTCCGGGGCTCAAATGTTATTTACTAATCGCCGTTCTGCCTTTCCGCCCTTCCGCCTTTTCTGCCCTTTTATATTTACTTTTGCCCCATATCTCTAACATATCATGAAAGTAACCGAAGAATTAATTGACCAGATACTGGACCAGGGCGAGAACGGAGCACTAGATCCTTCTCCCTACATGGAAAGTCTGAAATACCTCATCCTGGAAGACGAGGATGTAGAACTCACTGAAGAAGACCACGCCTACCTGATATTCCTGGGCACCATTTGCCTGGAAAGTCTCAAGCGCAACGGACTCTACAAAGACATCGATGATGAGGAATTGATCTTCGACATGGAAGACACCAACTGGGAAGCACTGGAAAATACCGATGGCAATCTCGATGAATTTATGTCTGCCATTCGCGAAGATTTCGAAGAGAAAGACCTCCTCGATTTCCTCGCCTATTCAATCCTACCCGTCGATGATGATGAAGATGATGATCAGGATGAACCTGTGATGAGTTCAGAAGATGCGCAGATTCTCGGCTTTGTGCGGTTGAAGGGATTGCTGGATGCAATATTATTGCCACCGGTTTAGCATAAAAATTCAGCAGGAATCAACCGCAAGCATTATTTAAAAGCTTCAGACTTTTTAGAAAGTCTGAAGCTTTTTTATTTGCCTTGTTCCCTTCGACTACGCTCAGGGACCAAGAGATTTTTACTAAGCATAATAACTAATTGTTTCGGCTACGCTCAACAATGGAAATAGTACCTGAAAATTTTCGTCATTGAGCGTAGTCGAAATGACTAAAATATATTTATAGTAGAATATTTAATGGTCCCTGAGTGTAGTCGAAGGGAACAAGTATGCCCCAAACCCCCTCTCTTACTGAAATGATTGTGGTATAATTTGAAGTGTTAATGCAAAAGAGAGGGGGCTTACAGGTTAATTTTCGTAAATTAGAAGATTACTGCTCACAGCAATATTTTTTTAAGAGATAAGTAACACGAGATTTAGAATCCTATTATTTGTTAGGCAAAAGGTTTGATACAGGTTCATGAAAGTTACTTTGAGGTAGATGATATTTTTTCAAAAGTCTTATTCCAGGTTACAAAATGAAAATCTCCTCTAGTTACCGCACCGGGAAAATCCTTGCTTTCCTCTTTGTGTTAAGTCTTCCCTTAGCCTCTGCTTATTGCCAGAATTTCCAACGATCGTATGGCACCCCACTTGATAATTCATTTTCAAAAGTCATTAAAGATGGCTCGAATTATTATGTGCTCGGCCAGGATGAATTCACCGATGGCACATCACCCAGTGCAACAGTCACTCGCCTTGATGCAAATGGTGTACATCAATGGACACTCAGTCTGAATATTTCATCAGTTTGGAATGATGCTGTGCTCACACCTTCAGGAGATTTGTTAGTCGTTGGTTCAACTTTACCATTTGATGCTACCAGCAAAAGTATGATGGGATTAGTCACACCAGCCGGTGGTGGTGGATTCACATGGGTACGCACGTATGACGTGCCGGGGAGAGAAGGAAATACAAGAATCGTCCGAAGTCCTTCACCACAGAATCCTGCTTTCCCATATTATGTGGTGGGCTCCCAATTTGATCCAAACGGAAATGTCATGTGGGATGATGTCTTCTTGTTGAATATCAATGAGTCCGGCGCATTCAACTGGAAAAAACTTTTTCCGAGTATTGACGATGATGAGTTTGCCCGCAATCTCGATGTGATGTCCAACGGCGATCTCATCCTGAGTGGCAACAAGGACAACCTTGGTGTGATAATACGATTAGATAACTCAGGTGCTATTGTCGCAGGCGCTGCTCCGGATGCCATTCAGTTTTCCTTTGCAGATGTTACACCCATCAGTGGTGGTGGATTTTATGCTGTTGGTGGCATCTTTCCATCCTTCACGGCTCATCTTTTTAAATTTGATCAAAACCTTATTCCTATTTGGAGTTCAACCATATCAGGCCTTACTTCCGTCAGCCAGGTTTGGGAAGAATCATCATCTGGTGTTATTTATGTAGTAGGTACAGGTGTTTTTAATGGTGTCAGCAGAGGTGTTGTATTGCTGTTCGCTGTTTTTGGACAAACACCGATTCTAGAATGGGTAAAATTTCTCGACAACAACGAATCTTCATACGTTGGTGGTTCGATCAACTTATTATCCAATAATGAGTTTGCCTTTGTCGATGGACGGGTTTCTACTTCAGCAGGCTTCGGGCAACAAGATGCTTTTATGTCTGTCAATGATTTACAATTCACCACCTGCATCACCGATGATGATTTAGTCAATGTGAATTCGGTCACACTCACCTACATCGCACCTTTCCTGCCGGATATCGAGTTCTTTGATTTTTCCACTGGCACTGATCTTGTAAGTTCAGAATTAAACTGGCAGCAGGAAGATGTCTGCAATAATAATCCATGCAATGCAGACTTCATTATTACACCGATAGGGAATTGTGGACACTATCAAGTAACTAACACCAGCACGGGCGCGCAACCTCTCACTTATTCGTGGTGCGATGGTTCTACTTCGCAAAACCTGGATGTGCAATTACCCTGCGGACCATACACTTTTTGTTTAACCATAACGGATGCAAATGGATGCTCTTCAAGTTACAATGAATCAGTAAATGTTGTTGATCAAATGCGCCCGACTGCGATTTGTGCTCCGGGATTTGGTGTTACACTGGATACGGCTTGCCAGGCTATTATTATTCCATCAATGATTGATGGTGGGTCAACTGACAATTGCCAGATTCAATCTTTAAGTGTCAGTCCTGCAATACTGACAGGTTGTGGTTTGTTTCCAGTGACCTTAACAGTGACCGATTGGTGTGGGAATACAAATGTCTGTGTCACCAATATTCAGACTATTGAAAATGTTCCACCTGTAATAATATGTCCGCCGAACAAAATCTTAACGACCGGAGCATCCAATTGCACTTTGGTAGTGAATGGACTTCATTGGCTCTCCATTACAGATAATTGCGGTGCTTCTAATCCTTCAGTTATATATGCTGTGACCGGGGCAACCCAGCACACGGGATCAGGCGATGCCAGTGGCTTGACTTTTAACCAGGGAACTTCTACTATTACTTATACGGCATTTGATGATTGTGGAAATTCAAGTTCATGTTCTTTCACAGTGAAAGTAGAATGTGTATGTAATTGTGTTAATAATAAACTTCTTAATCCTGGTTTTTATGAGGGAGCTGTTCCCGGAGATCTTGGACTCACCGGACAATCCGATCATTGGTTTCGCTCCGGAACGCCCCAGGTAGTGCCAGGTGATTCGTGTTGCGATGATTATTGTATCCAGATGTTTGGTTGGTTATATAATGGAGAAGCCATGTACCAACCTGGGATGAATTTTTTAGCGGGTCACCATTATAAGGTTTCTTTTTGTGCACGATTTGTACCTCATAATTCATATGGGAATAATGTAAGCTTTGGATTTTTTGCATCGAATGGATATGTCAATCCATTTTATTGTCCGTCTTGTCCGATCATCGGTAATAGTCAGCAAATATTTGATTCAACCTGGGCGGCCTATACTTTACCCATTTGGACTCCCACTCAAAACTGGGACCGATTTTATGTAAAGACTTTTAATACGCTAGCGCAAAAATCATGGGGACGCATTGATAATATCTGTGTGCAGGAAGTTGGACAGACATGTTGTGCGGACAGGGAGGCGTTTGCATTCAATATCGATAATGCGGTAAATTTTTATTTCGATGATATTGCACAGGAAGGAGTATGTACAATCGGCAACTTACCGCCGTGTGACAGCATCGCTTATATTGATTGGGGTGATGGAAATATTGATGTGGGACCATTCGGCGGAAATACAGAACGCAGAAACAAGATCCTGAATCACTTGTTGGCCCGTGTACAATACCAGGCTCATGAATATGATCAGGATGCGCAACCGGATGCGGTATGTTTTGAAAATATTTTTCAGGATTCCATCAATGTTATTGGTTTAGATACTTGTATTTGCAATTCCTTTTCAGAATTATTCATGCGGGGTTCAGATGGATCATACGATAGATTGACGGAGTGTGGGGAAGCGCCTTTTGCATTACCATGTTTGTCAGATGGATCAAGTTATAATCTAACCGGAGTGTTTCAATGCATCGGTGACCAATGCGATCAGGAGTCTATTATCAACTGGACACTCAGTGGTCCAGGTGGAACGATTCCCGGAGCTACAGTAGCTAACCCATATTTTAATATTCAATTGTTGCCCACCTATTTTGGACAGGCTGGATTATATACGCTGACGTTAGGCAGTCAGTGTGGTAATCAAAACTGTCCTTGTGAAATTCAGTTCACGATTGATTGTCTTCCTCAATGCGATTGTACGGCACTGGATGTTTCCGATTTTTTTAATAGGGTCGAACGTGGTTTTGCAACTATCTATCGTGAAAACTCCTGTTCAGCTTGTTTTATTCCGATAGCGCTCAATGGGTGTGATTCTGTGGAATGGCACTTAAACTCTTTTGACGAACCGCCGATTGGGGCAAGTGCAGGTCGTGAATCCTTTTGTTATACTTTCCCAGATGCAGGACAATATGATGTGCTCATGAGTGTCACCAAGAAAAAAGATGATGGAAGCAAATGTCATAAGCTGATGAGGTATCAACAGGTCAGGGCTTGTGAATCACCAGTAGTCTGTGACATCCCAGGCTTTAGCTACCCTATCTTTGACAACCCCGAATTCAACCTGGGTGCACAAGCAGGAGGTTTACATTCCGGTGGAATGTCAAGAGGATGGAATTCCGTATCAGGTGAGGCTGAAGTCCTGGAAGGAACAGAAGGAAGTCTAGATGGATGGACCATCCTTTTATCAGGAAATCTTGACACAGCCGATGTATTAAGTCGCGCAGAGGGAGATTGCCACTATAAAAGTTATGGCATCTTTAGTGCCCACGTAAAATCCGGTAAATCCAATTCCAGTGACAGAGTTATTCCAAGTGTGCTTACCGTTGCAATGGTGAGAGGGTGGGCTTTTCCACCAACATATTCCATCAAAGATAAATGTGAAGGCATCGATTGCTACGAAATAGCTTCTATACCACTGCCCGTCGCTGATTCCACTGAATGGATAGACCTCGAGATTCCTTATGATCTTACTGGATGGGCTGCGCCTGCTGATTCCTGCACTGGTATATTATTTGGAGTATTGGTGCGTCCGATCATCTATGTCACGAATTCATTCGGCAGTAACCAGGGAGCAGAGCATACCTATTCATATGCCGAACTTGATCATGTTTGTTTCCTTCAAGGTATCGTTGCTGTGAATGATCCTAAACAAAAGCAAGGTCTCCTTATATATCCAAATCCGACGACTGGTGAATTGACGGTTGAATTGCCGTCAGCTGCTGTGGATGATATGGTGATGAGGGTGGTGGATATCACAGGGAAGGTGGTGATGGAGAAGAGGAGTGAGGTGGGGAATGCGATGCAAAAAATTGGAGTTAATGACTTATCATCTGGCTTGTATTTCATGCAAATCGTTTCGGGCAATCGAATCTTGTCCGTCAATAAATTCGTGAAACAATAAATGGATAAATCCCTACTCCCCTTTTACTCCTGATTGCTTACTGATACTCTCCTGGTGCACCGCACTCAAATAATGCTGTATAAACCGCTCACTCAAACCCTGCTGCCGACCGAATTCTTTTGCTTTCTCTAATATTTCATTCCAACGCTGGAGTTGGAGGATGGAGATGTTGTGATGTCTTTTGTGAAGGCCGATTTGTTCGCTCAATTGCATACGCTGGGCGATGAGCTTGAGGACTTCTAAGTCAAGGGTATCGATCTGTTGACGAATGGAAGCAACATGTGTGAGGAAGTCCTGGTCGTCACTGTTCTCTCTTTTAAAAACTAACTCACTGATTAGTTTAGAATATTCAGCCGGGGTGATTTGCTGTTGTGCATCACTCCACGCATGATCGGGATCGCAATGCGTCTCAGTCATCAATCCATCGTAATTCAGATCAAGTGCATATTGCGCTACACTTTTTAATTCGACACGATTGCCACAAATATGACTATTGTCGCAGAAGAGCGGAATCTCCGGCATGCGTCGTCGTAACTCAATCGGAATTTCCCAATAGGGTTCATTTCTGAAAATACTTTTCCCGTAAGTAGAAAATCCACGATGAACGGCAGCAATATTTTTTATTCCCGCAGCCTGCACTCTTTCAATCGCACCGATCCATAATTCAAGATCAGGATTGGTCGGATTTTTTACCATCACTGGTACATCCACTCCTTTCAATGCATCTGCAATTTCTTGTACAGAAAATGGGTTCGCCGTTGATCGCGCACCGATCCACAATACATCGATTCCAAATTTTAATGCTTTCTCAACCTGCAGCGCAGTTGCCACTTCAATCGTGGTGCGAATACCCAATTCATCCTTCACTCTCTTCAACCACGGCAACGCAACAGATCCTTTTCCCTCAAATGCTCCCGGCCTTGTCCGCGGTTTCCATATCCCTGACCTGAAAAGATCAATGCCCATATCCTTCAATCCCCTCGCCGTCTCCATGACCTGCTCTTCCGTCTCGGCGCTGCAAGGGCCGGCGATGAGGAAGGGCTTGTTGCCTTTCTTAGAAAAGATGGAAGCGGGAGAGGTTTCGATCTGGTTGAGAAGCATGTGAGATTGCCTTGTCTATTGCGAATGTAGAAACAGTTATTCTAATGTTCGGTTCAAATGTTGGGGAATAGTGACTTGGATACCTAAATGAAGTTCTAACAAATGCCGTCGGAGACGGCACCAATCGATATTTTTTTGCAAAAAATTCGATTGCCATTTTTACTAAGAATTCGAATGGGCATATTTCAAGTGTCGTCAGAGACGACACCAAGCTCTTTACTTTTTTTGTTTAAAAAAATAGTGCTTGGCGACCTGGCTTTATTCCTTAGAGATAAAAGGAAGTCCCCTTCAGGGGATTTAGGGGCAAAACGAAAGCTTAGCTTTTTCCAGGACTCGTCGTCGTCGCCCCCGGCGTCCGATGCAAAAACTCATCATACAACAACGTCTGCCGCGACTCCATCGGAATATTCCATCCTTCAATAAATAGATATTTAATCTGCGTGGCAGGTTCAAACGGATCTCCGGTAGAAATAAAAATATTTGCTTTTTTGCCAGGCTCTATAGATCCAACTTTATCAGCTACACCAAATATTTCAGCAGGTATAATCGTCACTGCTTTTAAAGCCTCTTCCTTTCCCATTCCATACGTTGCTGCAAAGCCAGCATTGAAAGGAAGATTGCGCACATTCTCAGCATCACTTGTACGAAGTGCAACTTTCACACCTGCCTTTTGCATGATACCCGCATTTTTATAAGCCTGATCATAATGATCTGTCTCACGAGTGGGCTGTGCAATGACTGGTCCTGTGATCACAGGAACGCCAGCAAGCTTTATCGAATCAGCAACTCGCCATCCTTCTGCAACTCCAGTGAGGATCGCTTTGACATGATGTGCTTTTATCCATTTTAATGCAGCCAGGATATCCGACTCTTTATTGACTTCAATCATCGCAGTTCCCGTTCCTCTATAAACAGGAACAAGCGCCGCCATCTCTGGATTGTAATCTGCTTTACCCATCGTCGAAGAATCAATCGATGCATACAGTGCGACTCTATCCCAGGTCTCATTCAATTTCTTCATCGCCTTCTCACCATCTTTCTTTACATCCTCATCCGAACGACGATCCCAACGTCCACGTTTTCCAGTAGAAGGAAAATTCATCACAACTCCTTTGAATCCACCGTACATCTGCTCAGGTGTATATCCTTGCAGGTTGATCAGTGCAGCAGTGCCGGGAAATAATCCACCGGATGGCGCTGCAATCACAGATGTCACTCCACTTACTCGTGTCACTGGAATTAAAACACTATTGGGATTCACCGCCGTCAAAGCTTCCATCTCAGGAGTCAATTCACCTATTTCATCATAATCCTGCGTCACATCAATAGATTCAATTTCCTGCAGTCCTAAACGAGTCCCGCCATCAATCATCCCGGGATAAATAGTCAATCCTTTGCAATCAATGATTTGTGCACCCGGAGGGATAGGCGTCTTACTATCCACACTTTCAATGATACCATCACGAATAATAACAGTTGTGTTCTCCATCCGCCCTTTCGTCACGGTTTCAATGGTTGCATTGGTTAATGCAAATGTGCCGTAAGTTGATTTCGCCACCTGTTGCGCCTGAATATTTACAAAGCAAGCACAAAACGCCATCAGCAAGTGAACCACGAAATATTTTTTGACTATCATACTATTAATGTCGTTGAGCATAAAACAATTCAGTTCCCTTCATGCACTCATCCACTTCTTCCTCCTGGCCATAATAGGTTGGTGTAGCTTCTTCAGGATCTACATACATCCGCATATCGGCCGGATCATTCTTTAGATCAAATCGAATGATCCCATCGACGATCGTCATTTGTGGAACTGCGTATATTGATAATGGATTTGCATTAAATATCGCGACATCACCATCCTTTCCAATTTCGAGCGAACCAACTTTGTCATCTATTCCTAATTGACGTGCAGGATTAATTGTAATCAAGGATAATGCTTCAACATCCGACAATCCGCCATATCGTTGTGTCTTAGCAGCTTCATAAAAGAGATGGCGGATCATCTCACCACTATCACTGTTGATGGAAGTCACGACGCCATTCCGAGTCAGAATGGTAGCATTGTAAGCAGTGGAATAATACACTTCAAATTTGTACGCCCACCAATCTGAAAACACAGAGGCGCCTGCACCAAAAGCGGCAAGTTCCGGAGCCACTTTAAATCCTTCATTGACATGTTGAAAAGTAATCCGTTTAACACCAAAATCTTTCAAAACCCGCATCAACATCAATATTTCATCAGCACGATAAGAATGGCATTGAATGATAATTTTTCCATCCAGGATATCGGCCATAGTCTGATAGCGTTCATTGTATAATGGAGGAGGCGTATTTGGATTTTTTGATTTATCGGTTTCATACTGTTTCCATTTATCCCGATAGATCACTCCTTTTTGAAAAGCCTGGCGGATGACATGCTCTACACCCATGCGTGTGCGGGGTTCTACGCCACGACCCTGGCCATGAACGCGAATTGGATTTTCCCCCAAAGCAAATTTGATGGTTCTGGGTGCGCCCTGGAAAATAAAAGCTTGCGGATCCATTTCGCCATAGCGATGTTTGATTGTTTGACATTGACCCCCGATGACATTAGCGGATCCATGCATCGCATGTGAAATAGTAACACCTCCTGACAAAGCACGATAAATAGCAAGATCAAATGGATCTATGGCATCACCAACTTTAACTTCGGGCGTGATAGGATTGGTAGCTTCATTGACTGCATCGATGGCTATGTGAGAATGTGCATCGATGATGCCCGGCATGACATATTCTCCTGCAGCATCAATTTCTTTGATGTCCTTCGGCGCCATCAGATCTTTTCCAATACCGGTTATTTTTCCCTGTTGAATGAGCACATCCGTATGTTCCAAAGTTCCTTTTGTAATGGTCATCACAGTTCCGTTGCGGATCAGCAGATCTCCGGTGTGGGCCTGGCTAAACGCGGATTTAGAAAAAAGGATTATTGCAAAAAAGAAAAGCGTTCGCATATGCGATAGGAATTACAAATTCAATTAATTCGGTTTCGAAGTTTTATTTCCGTTGACTGGAAAAGTGCCAAATTCTCCAACAGTAACATTTCCATCCAGTGCTTCACTATCAATCGTGAGATCAAACTCAAGCTCTACATTCTGTCCACCCATGTCCAAATCAAAAGTGAAAGCAACTTTATTTCCATCGACGACAATACCTTTCAGCGTTTTATTGCCGGACGTGATATCGGCACTCGTGATTGTCCCTGTCCATTCATTGCCTTGATGGGTGAATTCAAATACACCCTGTCGTTTTTGATCAGGAGCTTCGATCGTATAGGACCAGGTTCCTTCCAATGCTTTTACAGCAACATCACCTCCTTTACCTGAAGGTTTCTTTTTTTCCTTCACATCATATTGAAATAGATTGCCTTCCACGATCATGTATTTGATCGCTGCATCTTTTTCAAAAATGGGTTTATTCGAAACGATGAGGTTAGCCATCTTTCCTGTTTCAACCGTTCCGCAATATTTATCAATGCCCAACAATTTTGCTGGCTGCATTGTCAATGAATTCAATGCAACATTTTTATCCAAACCATTTTCAATCATGGTCTGCATTGTCTTGGAAAAATCAGCAGGTTTTCCACTCATGGTACCAAAAGAAAATGAAATTCCATCTTTCGCCAATACACCTGCTTGTGCCTGGTGCTCTTTCAAACTTTCTGCTCTTCGCTTTTCAAAGGCTTGTTTTTCCGGATCGATTTTAACTGTATCCTTCTTCTCTGCCCCTGAATCCCCTGATGGTTCGACTCCGCTCACCAACCGAGGGGACTTCATATCCAATGAGTCCTTTTCCGCCTTTTCTCCTTTTTTCTTTTCCGCCCCTTCTGCCTTTTCTGCCTTTTCTGCCTTATCCTCGGGCAAATCCAGCGAAAGAATAAGCGGAATTCCATTCGTCTTAAACTGACTTTTCAAATACCATGCTTCCTTTGCATCGCCGATAACCATTTTCATCCCGAGATCTTTCTGCATCGCCAATGCACGGCTGATATCTTTTACGCCTTGTGCTTTGAAATAAAGTGTCTCTTCCTTTTTAACTAATGGCATTAGTGCTTCATGTGCCTGGTTGTATTGTGGGCGAGGCACCATAGCAGTTGTATTGTAGGAAGCCAGGTGATTCACATCTTGCGCAGAGTTGTGATAGAGTTCGCGCCACTTCGCCATGATAGCGATTACAGTGCTCGGATAAGTGTTTCCTGCTCCGCTCCATTGACCGAACATGGAAACATCCTCTTTCCAAAACATATAATCTGCATCTTTTCCTTCCAATATGGCGATAGCACCTTGTCCCGGAATCATTTTACCCCTGGGAACAATATGGGCAATCGCAAATCCCTGCGCACGCCAATCTGATATTGATTTTTCTTTCGGATCAAAAGATGCCCGCACGTGATTGAACGGTGTGATTCCTGTTGCTTCGAGAGAAGCATTTCCTTCTTCATCGATTTCAGGCTTATCATCATTTTGCTGACCACGTTGATTTCCTCTTCCACCTTGTTGCTCAGGTTCTTTAATACCGATGTAAGAAAATGCATCGATGAAAGCGGGATAGACATATAGGCTATCGGCTGCAATCTTATACGCATCGGCAGGAATCTTGGCTTGCGCACCAATGGCGGTGATCAGCCCATCACGTAAGATGACATTTTGAACCATTGGTTCTTTTCCTGCCATAGTGATGACTTTCGCATTGGTCAGGGCGATACAACCGGTGATTTGAGGCAAATCTTCCTCAATAGGCTGGGCCACAAGCGTCACAAAAGCAATGAAAAAACAGGGTAAAAACAGGATCAATTTCCTCATGGAGAATAAAGCTTGACTGGAGTGCCCCGCAATTTAGAAAAAGAAATCATGCCACTCAGCCATTCTCCTGATCCTTAGACTAATCGGGATAAAAGCTACATGGAAAGGGAAGGAATAACGATTGAAGAACAGGGAGGAATCTCTTCGGCAATTGGCTAACGAATAAAATCTGCTATTTTTGGCCGGACAGAAACGTAAACTAATTAATCATCGATATCATGACCTTTCCAGACGAACTTAAGTATACATCCGAACACGAATGGATTCGCTTCACTAATGACACTACTGCCGATGGTCGCCCCATTGCCGTTGTCGGCATCACGGATTTCGCGCAGGGTGAGTTAGGCGAACTGGTCTATATCGAGGTAGAGACGGTTGGCGATACCCTGAAAAAAGATTCTGTCTTCGGTACAGTAGAAGCTGTAAAAACCACATCGGATCTCTTCATGCCGATAAGCGGCGAAGTGCTTGAATTCAACAGCGCCATTTCCGAAGGTGGCGGCGATGATCCCGGGTTGATCAACAACGATCCTTACGGTGCGGGTTGGATCATCAAGGTTGCGCTCACTGATGTTACTGAAAAAGATATGCTGCTAGGTGTTGCTGCTTATCGCGAGTTGGTAGGAGCATAAAGAATAGGGCAAGAATAGCTACCGCACGTGACATCCGTGGGTACGACCCGCGGTTACAGATATGCAACCCCTTCGGGGTTAGCGAGGAATAAAATTCCTCGCTTTTTTCCCTTGACTCTTACTTGATAACTACATTCAAGCATTGAAATTTTCAAAACAAGCTTATTGGTTATTACCTATCCTTTGGGGCACCTGGATCATCTACTTGTCTTTGCTACCTGGAAATGCGGGAATCCTGAAACTATTTGGTATTCCTCATTTTGACAAAGTCGCGCATTTGGGAGCATATGGCGTGTGGTCTTTTTTATTCTTATTCGCTGCGCAAAAAACACTGGGGGACGCTAAGAAGATAAAGTTGTGGATTATCGGTGTACTTGTCCTGGTTGGATGTGGATTGGAGTTTGGACAATATTATATGCATGAAGGGAGAAGTTTTGAGGTGTTGGATATGGTGGCTAATTCTTTAGGTGCTATTTGCGGCACCTTCGGAATGACTATATTCAAGAAGTATTTTCAATAAAGCATCATTCATTTATTATTTGAATTCCAAAAAAAAACTACGATTTATAAACAGATAATTTGCTCAACACCTTTTCCTCTTTTTTCATAGCGTGATACAAGTCCCACCGAAGTTGAAGATTCATCCAAAAATCTGTTGAAGTTTCAAAATATTTGGATAGCCGGAGTGCAGTGGAAGGTGTTATACCTCTTTTTTCATTAATTATTTCATTGATCCGCTGATAGGGAATATGAAGAGCTTTAGCCAGCGCCGTCTGAGAGATTTTCAATGGGATCAAAAATTCTTCTAGAAGGATCTCACCAGGGTGATTCGGAGTGCGATGTGTAGGTATATTAATCATTTTTTTATTTATGATAGTTTGAAATCTCTACCTGTTCAGGTCCTTCCATCCAGATGAAACAAATTCTATATTGATCGTTTATCCTGATACTATATTGACCAATGCGATCACCTTTAAGTTTTTCAAACCTGTTACCAGGAGGAACCAGTAAATCTTTAAGAACAGCAGCAGAATCCAGCAGAATCAACTTTCTGGCAGCAATATTCCATAAAGTTACTGGACATAACTGGCGAGCTTCCCTGGTTGGTTTGCCATTAAATATATCTCGGGTTCCCTGAGTTTTATATGATTTTATCATGGTAACACGGATAGCATGCTATTCAGTTCAAAAATAGAAAGATTTTCCACAATAGCTACCTTATTAACTTTATGATCTCAAATTCAATTTTCAATGCTCTACCTGATCGGCATCATCCTCACCATCTTCCTCTTCTTCCTCCTGCTGATGAAGCGGAATAAAGTGTATTCCGATAAAATATTGATAGTGTGGATGGCGATGATGGCATTTCATCAACTTCTTTTTTATTCCGTCTACTCCGGCTTTGCTTTACAACATCCACATCTCCTTGGATTTGCTTTACCCATGCCAGTCATACATGGACCTATGCTTTTTCTCTATGTACTGTCGATGACCAAAGAAACACCGGTAAAATTTAAAGTGCTGTTTCCAATGTTTATTCCTTTTGTTCTGCTGACTGTATTAGCCATTCCGTTTTTCAGATTAACTGCTCCGGAAAAATTACATGTTTTTGAAACCCAGGGAAAAGATTTTAAATGGTACATCATCATTCAACAGATCCTGATCATGGCAACAGGAATTGGCTTCGTCATTTGGTCATTGATATTGATTCGTCGGCATCACAACAACATCAAACAATGGTTTTCAAACACCGAGAAAAAAGAACTGCAATGGCTCGAATATCTATCGATTGGACTGGGTGGGATCTGGCTCCTGGTCATTTTCTTTCATGATGATGTGATTTTCGCAGGCGTTGTCGTCCTGGTCTTGTTTATCGGTTTTTTTGGCATCAATCAATTACCCATTTTCTACAACTGGCAGGAGATTGATCCACCTCATATCACTCCGGGAAATGGAAGCAATGACACCATTAGTGAACCTCCACCATCAGAAATAGAAGTCACCTCCGCACGTTACGCCAAATCCGGCCTGAAGGAAGAGGAAGCCAAAGAACTTCACGACAGGCTGACCCAATTGATGGAAAAAGAAGCTCTTTATAAGAAAAATGATCTCACGCTCCAGGAACTGGCCACACGCCTGGATACCCATCCAAACTACTTGTCCCAGGTGATCAACGAGAAGGAGCAGAAAAATTTCTACACCTATATCAATAACCTCCGGGTAAAAGCCTTCATAGAAAATGCTTCCCGGGAAGCCACTAAAAATTATACCCTCCTGGCGCTGGCCTTTGACTCCGGGTTTAACTCCAAATCCACCTTCAACAAGTATTTCAAGGAGTCCACCGGAAAATCTCCTTCTGAATATTTTTCTGTCTAATTACCTGATTTTCAATTCATAATTTTTTCTCGTTGCAAGTGCTAGCCCTAAATGGGTTCGGCCTTGTAAGCACGGTCGATACAGGAAGGGAATGTCTGGATGTTTGCAGAAAAAAATCAATTATGAAACAAACATTCTTTTTTCTCTTACTGCTTTTCTTAAGCGCCTGTCATAATGATCTGACAGATCCGCTGACCCCGGGTGCACTGGTACCGCGCACAGTGGATCAAGATCCTTCACTCCCATCCCTTATGATAAACGGAACACTCCTTCATGTCGAGACATATGGAAATCCAACCGATCCGATAGTGGTCGTGATCCATGGAGGGCCGGGTAGTGATTACCGTTCTTTGTTGAATGCGAAAACCTTCGCACAAGATGGGTTCTTTGTAGTATTCTATGATCAGCGCGGAACCGGGTTGTCTGAGCGCGTTGACCAAAGCCAGTTTACTGCGGTTCAAATCATGATCGATGACCTGCATGCCCTGATCGCTCATTTTCAAACCAGCAATGATCAAAAAGTTTTCTTGGTTGGACATTCCTGGGGTGCAATGTTGGCTTCTGCTTATATCGATCAATATCATAATGAAATTGATGGTGTTGTTTTAGCCGAACCCGGTGGCCTTACCTGGGACCAGGCAAAAGATTATATCAGCCGTGCTAATGAAGTCGATTTCTTTTCAGAGCAATTGAATGACGCATTATTTCCCGAACAGATTTTTGGTGGCCGTGATGAGGATGAGATCCTGGATTACAAAGCTGCTTACTTTATGACTTTTGAAAACGCACCCGGCAACACGATTGGTAATGCAGGACCATATCCATTTTGGAGAAATGGTGCATTGTCTGCTCACCGGATGTTTGAAATTGCAGACTCTGATGGATTTGATTTTACCACGCATCTGCATCAATACGACACGAAAGTTTTATTCGCTTACAGTGAATTGAACAAAGCCTATGGTGCCGATTGGGCGCATGAGGTTGGTGCTCCTTATCCAAACGTGGAATACTTCGAAGTCAAAGGCTCCGGGCACGAGCTGCTTTATTTTGGATGGGACAATTTTTATCCTGAGGCTTTAACGTATTTAAATGAACTGAAATGAAAACATCAATCTTCTTCTTATTTATTCTATTGAGCTGTCCTTATCTTTTGAAAGCCCAGGAAATAAACTGGCGTAACCTGGACACCACAAGTATGCATATCATCTCTGCCCAAATCGGTGCAGATTATGGTACAGTGTATGGTTTAAGTTATGGATATCAATTACCATTTAAACATCCCATCGTAATCGGTGCAGGCATATCTGTTCCTTTTGGAAAACACTTTATGGATGACTATAAAGTGGATGTGAATGCACAAAGTGAAATATGGCATTCGAATAGTTTTTCATTTGCTATCAAACCGGGAATGATGATGAGGCGATATCATTCTGAAGCAGCAAGCCTTTACAATATTGGAGCAGAAATTACCACCACGCTTGGCTATTACAAAAATAATTGGGGTGTTGCTATCGAAGCCAATTATGACAGGAGTTGTGCAACCTACATCGAACACGTTACGCTGAAAGAATATTATCCTGGCATCCAGGATGGTTGGTATGATTCTACCGGTGGAAATTTCAAATTTGGCGTAAAAGGAAATTACTGGATGAAGTCAATCGGAATTTCACTAAAAGCCGGGAAGATTTTCGGACAAAACTTTTCGGACAACCCCACGCTGCCCTACTATTTTGAACTTTCAGTATTGAAGCGATTTCAATAATACTCTTTAACACAAAAAAATAGCCAGACCGTTTTCACGGTCTGGCTTCGATAATTAGGCTATTCTATAGCGTCCTTATTGGGTGTGTTAGAGGTGCGCTACAACCTTCATCAATCCTGACTTCAGGTTGGCTGCTTTATTCTTGTGCCATAGATTTCGCTTGGCTAATTTATCAATCATGCTGGTGACTTTCGGCAAAAATTTTACGGCCTCAATCTTGTCCGTCATCTCCCTCAGTTTCTGAATAGAGGTACGGGTCGATTTCTTGTAATATCGATTGCGCAGACGCTTGATCATGTCCTGCTTGATTCTCTTCTTGGCGGATTTGTGATGAGCCATATTTCTTTCTTGTTTTAAAAACGGTTGGCAAAGGTAAGATTTACTCTGGTATGAGCTTACTCTTTATTGATTTTTCTTTAAGCCTCCCTGTAAGACTCAAGACGTGAGACATAAGACGTAAGACTCGAGACACTAATTCTCCTTCTTACTCTCTTACCCTCTTACTTTTCTCACCCTCTCACGTTCTCACTCTCTCACAAGACTGTTTTTTAGTCTAAATATGTCGTATATTTGGTCATATGTACGACCGCGCCGTGCTCCATCTCGACCTGGACTCCTTCTTCGTCTCGGTCGAATGCCTTCGTGACAGCAGTCTCAAGGGCAAGCCCCTCATCATCGGGGGTATGGGCGGCCGTGGTGTCGTCGCCTCCTGCAGCTATGAAGCCCGTCGTTACGGCGTCCATTCCGCCATGCCCATGAAGATGGCCCTCCGTCTCTGCCCCCAGGCCCTCGTTCTCCGCGGCGACATGGATGCCTATACCCACCATTCCATGCTGGTCTCCGAGATCATCGACGGCCAGGCCCCCGTTTTCGAAAAGTCCTCCATCGATGAGTTTTATCTCGACCTGTCCGGCATGGACCGATACTTTGGTTGCTATAAATGGTCGGTCGAGCTCCGCGAACGCATCATGCGCGAGTCCGGTCTCCCCATCTCCTGCGCCCTATCGGTCAACAAGCTCGTCTCTAAAGTTGGGACCAACGAAGCGAAACCCAACGGCATGATGGAGATTCCCGGTGGTGAAGAGCGTGAATTCCTCGCCCCCCTCTCGACCTCGAAGATCCCTGGCATCGGTACCGAGACCTACAAGAAACTCAGCTTCATGGGCGTGCGCACGGTCCGCATATTGCGCGACATCCCGCCACCGCTACTCGATCGCGAATTCGGGAAGATGGGCCAATATCTCTGGCAAAGTGCTAATGCTATCGATCACCGCCAGGTCGTCCCTTACAGCGAACAAAAATCGATGTCGAAGGAACGCACCTTTAGTGAAGACACGCTTGACATGCGATTTATCCGCAGCCTGCTCGGTGCCATGGTGGATGAACTCGCTTTTGATCTTCGACAAGACAGCCGCCTTACGAGTTGCATCACCGTCAAGATCCGTTATGCCGACTTCAATACCTTCACGAAACAACGTCGCATATCGTACACTGCACAGACGCGCACCCTGATCGCGCATGCGTTAGAACTTTTCGAAGATGTCTACGAACGCCGGCAACTGATCCGTCTCATCGGTGTCAAGTTCAGCGGCCTCGTCAGCGGCAATATCCAGCTCAATCTCTTTGATGATACCGAATCAGAGATTTCTTTATTACAGCAGCTTGATCACATTCGAAGACGGTGGGGAAAGGGCGCCATACAGTGGGCGAATTTTACGATGAAGCGGAAAGAGGAAAGAATAACGAATAACGAAGTAAGAAATAAAAAGTAAGAAGTAAAATAATAACCAATACCCAATAACCAATTTGGAAGTGAAAACAAACTCCGTGTACTCCGTGAACTCTGTGCGAGGTAATGAAATAATTTTTAACTCATAAAATCAATTCAACATGACAACTGTCAACGCTTATTTGACCTTCGAAGACCAATGCGAAGCAGCCTTCAATTTTTACAGATCCGTATTTGGCGGAGAGTTTCCTTATGTAGGCCGATATAAGGAAATGCCGTCTGAAACTCCGCTTCCGGAAAAGGATGGCGAAAAGATCATGCACATGTCACTGCCCATCGGAGAGGGCACCATCCTGATGGGAAGTGATTCAGCAGGAGAATGGGGAGGGAAAACCATCACAGGAAATAATATTTCCCTTTCCGTCAATGCCGACAGCCAGGCAGAAGCGGACCGGATATTTAATGGATTGTCTGCAGGAGGCACGGTGACTTTGCCGTTAAACAAAACCTTTTGGGGCGCTTACTTCGGCATGTTTACCGACAAATTCGGCATCTACTGGATGGTGAATTATGATTTCAATCAGCAGCCGAAATAAAAAAACACGGATGAAAATTTAACCATGTAGGGGCTCAAAATATTGAGCCCCTACATGGTTAAATTTTCATCCTAAGCCTGAATTCTTATTTCACGAAATAAACAATCTTCGTATGCCACTTCGTTGAATCCTTCTCCATCATCGGATCAACAAGATACTCTTCAATAACAGGAGCAGATTGCGTCAGGTTATTCTCTTTGATAAAAGCAGCCAACGCTTCATGTGCTTTCCCTAATCCACTGTATCCACCCATGTAATCAATGACTGCTGCTTTGGATGCAGGGAGAGTAAATAAAGACAAACCTGCTGGTGCTTTGATTTCCTTCGCAATTGGTATCGCTGCTGCTACATCTGTATTATCCTTATCAGGTTCCCAAACAAAATAAAGACCACTTGGCATGCCGGCCATCTCCGCGCCTGATTTTTTCACAGCGTCAATAACCTTGGTCATATTCGCAGAGAAAAAATCGGAAAGCTTGGAGATTTTCGTAGTGCTCCTGATGCCCAGGTATTGTCCACCTGGATATTGTTCCGTATTGACTTTCATATCAGATGTTGTTGTTTTAGGTACTGTGGCCATCAATGAATCAAGACTGTTCAGTCCCTTTTCATATTCTTTTCCGATCATCTTATCCATGTTCATCACGGAACTCATAATCCTTCCCATGAAATTATTTTCTCCCTTCATACCCCAGGTGACTTCTGTACCCCCAGCGGTATCATGAAGCATAATAGAGCTCTTGGCTTCCATTTCTCCATGCATGTTAATTTTTAGATCTGCGTACAGTGAATGATTAGGTTCTAATGCAGTGATCGTTTGTTCACCACTTCCCATCTTCTTGCTGGTCCAGGAATACTTTGATCCAACGCTTCCCTGGTCGCCGGTATAGTCAAGCTTGAGCGTGGTATCCATGCGAACCCAGGGAGACCACATGTTTATTTTTTCCCAATTTGATACATACGGCCAGACTTGTGCAGACGAAGCGGCAATGACTTTAGAACGATGAACGTCATACGTTTTTGGACCCACGAGTCCGAGAATAACTCCAATGACTACTAATGCCAGTAGCGCATAGAGCAGGTATTTAAGGATTTTCATAAAGTTGATTTTTAGTGTTCCAAAGATAATAAACGAATGCAGGAAGTTCGAAGGCCGGCATCCTCATATTTTCAGTATTATTAGTGCCAAATCGAATTCTCACTATGTCAAGTTTTCCCATTTCCATGAGGTCACTCCTCCTGATCCTTGCGCTCTTCGAACTCTCAGCCTGCGGTAAAAAACAAGCCGATGAAAAAGGTCCCGACCGACCTGCACAACCATGGGTCTTTCGATCCGTATTGGATCAACAGCCCCGTATTCTAACTATAGCACTTCATGATGATCTCTGGGTCGCCTACCACACGGATAGTTGTTCGCTATACAAAGCCTGGAAAGGCAATGTGCATTTGCAGGGAGCTGTCTATGATAATAATCACGGACCTCAACCCATTTCCATCGGCGATGCCTGGATAGTGAATCCATACTTGCGTCCATGGAGTGTCAAGCATGATGGACAAGAGGTGTTGCAGGAAGTTCGGTATGCAGGTCATGCCATTCACAAGGGAAGAGCCCAGGTCATGTATTATCTCATACTCAAGGATGGAAAAATCATCAAGGTCAATGAGCAACCCGAGTATGTAGAAAAAGCTGGTCAGAAGGGATTGGAGCGCGCATTTAGTCTCCAGGATCTTCCTGACGGCTATGAAGTGAGCATGGCGCAACAAGTCACTTCAATTGCATTGGCACAAAATATTTCTACCAATGGAAAATGGACAGTCGATAAAGAAGAAAAGACAGATCTCAATGGACGTCAAACGATGACGATTGATGGTCATCTTATTTTACTTCCCAAAGGAGATACTTATTTCACAACCTACTTCATCAATCAACCCACCATCCCGAATGGTAATAAAGTGGAGGGCGAAGGAGTGGACCTGCCATTAGGCCAAAGACTGATTGCAAAAAATGATTGCAAAACCTGCCACAACGAAAAAGTACAGACGATCGGTCCCGGATATAAAATGATTGCACAGCGATATCCATGGAATGAGGCCAGTGTGGCTACGCTTACTGCCAAAGTAATTGCCGGAGGTAGTGGTATGTGGGGCACTCAAGCTATGATTGCGCATCATGAAATTCCGGAAAGTGATGTAAAGGAAATGGTCCGTTATATTCTTCAATTGGATACCACTGATGTCGGCCAGGACAACGATGCAGCAGTCAAAGCAATTGAATTGACGACAACTCTCCAGGACGATAAAGATTTATTGCCAGGACTTTTGGTGGAGGCCTGGACCAATCAAAAAGGTTTTGATAAAATTCCAGCTATCCCAGCTTCCAAAAGAGGCGAACAAGCTGGCATCGTTATGAATTTTCACGGCATTGATGCCAATGCTTTTGGAGGCCTCACTGAAAATTTTACACTGACCGCAAAAGGATATTTCTATACCGAAAAAGATACTACGACTGCATTGCGCATCTGGAGCGATGATGGATCAAAAGTGACAATTGACGGACAATTAATTCTTGACAATGATGGCATGCACGGCACCGAAGAAAAACACACGACCGTGCATCTCAATAAAGGCTATCATCCGATCACCATCGAATTTATCCAGGGGTCTGGTGGCCGTTATCTTTCTTTAGAATGGAAACCTGCTGGTACCACCGAATGGACCGGTGTCCCCACCACTGTGTTATTTCATAACATCAGCGAACATTCAAAACTCCAGGGAAAAACATTATCCATGCTACTTGGAAAAAGAGTGCCTGGTGATAAGGCTCCTCTCGAAAGTGTTCATCCTTCTTATGATTTATCGCAAGCACGACCTGTCGATTTTCTTCCGAAAGTCGGTGGCATGGATTTTATGTCTGATGGTCGCATGGTGGTGAGTACATGGGATCCAACTGGTTCTGTGTACACATTGACTAATGTTTCCTCCGGCGATCCATCTAAAATCAAAGTCACTCGTATTGCCAGCGGACTTGCTGAACCACTCGGCTTGAAAGTTATTCATGACACAATTTATGTTCTACAAAAACAAGAACTCACGAGATTGATTGATACGGATAAAGATGGTCTCATCGATGAATATCAATGTGTCAATAACCGATGGATCTCTTCTGCCAACTTCCATGAATTTGCATTTGGTCTTGCAGAAAAAGATGGTGATCTCTATGGTACGTTAGCCATTGCTATTCTGCCAGGCGGCGCGTCAGCTGAACCACAGGTATCAAGCAGAGGCAGAGTAGTAAAATTTGATTTGCCTTCCGGTGATCTCTCTTTTATCGCAAGCGGATTGCGCGTTCCAAACGGAATCGGAATAGGATTGGATGGCGATATTTTCATTGCCGATAATCAGGGTGACTGGCTGCCAAGTAGTAAAATCATTCATGTTAAGCAAGGTGCGTTTTATGGGCAGCGTGCTGTTGATTTCGAAGGCACTGCTAATACTCCTGTTACACCGCCGACATTATGGTTGCCCCAAGATGAAATTGGGAATTCACCTTCCACTCCATTGCAATTGAATGATGGTCCATACAAAGGGCAAATGATTCATTGCGAAATCACTTATGGCGGCGTAGAAAGAGATTTTCTTGAAAAAGTAAATGGCGAATACCAGGGATGCGTATTTCCTTTCATCCAGGGCCTTGAAGCCGGCATTAATCGCATGGCATGGGGACCTGATAGTGCATTGTATGTGGGTGGAATAGGCAATCCGGGCAATTGGCAACAAAATGATAAGCTCTGGTATGGATTACAGCGATTGAAATACAATGGCAAACCTACTTTCGAGATGCTTGCCGTTCATGCTAAGAGTGATGGTCTTGATATTGAATTCACAGAGCCTCTGCGTGAAGGCGATGGCTGGGATCCTAATGATTGGGAAATCAAACAATGGCGATATGTTCCTACCAAAGATTACGGTGGTCCAAAAGTGGATAATGAGCAACTCAAAGTTTTATCTGCATCCGTTTCTTCTGATAGAAAACATGTCGGGCTCAAACTAGCAGGCATGAAACCGGGTCACGTTGTTTATGTACACATGAAAGATGCTTATGTAAGTGATGCAGGTCGTCCACTTTGGGCAACAGAGACCTGGTATACGATGAATAATATTCCGGCGAATAATCCTATTGATGTGATTCCTGCTCCAGCATTTAATGACAACACATTGACGGCATCGGAACAATCCTCTGGTTGGAAATTATTGTTTGATGGAAAGACAACTACTGGTTGGCACAATTATAATAAAACCACTATCGGCACCGGATGGAAAGTGTCCGATAATGCAATCATGTTGGATGCGGTGAAGAATCCTGATGGTAGCTGGCAGGCAAAAGACGGTGGTGATATCGTGACGCAGGATGAATATGAAAATTTTGAATTAAACCTGGAATGGAAAATTTCACCTTGCGGAAATAGTGGTATCATCTACAATGTTGTTGAATCAAAAGATCATGATTATGTATGGCAGACCGGGCCTGAAATGCAGGTGTTGGATAATACATGTCACCCGGATGCACGATTTGTCACGCATAAAGCAGGAGATCTGTATGACTTTATCGAATGTAAATATGTTACTGTAAAACCTGCGGGTGAATGGAACAAAGTGCGGATCATCAAAAACAATGGACATGTGGAGCATTGGCTCAATGGTGTTAAGGTGGTGGAATACGAAATGGATAAGGATAAATGGCCGGAGATGATCAGCAAATCCAAGTTCAAGGACATGAAAGGATTTGGTTTAGCCCCCAAGGGTAAAATTGCATTACAGGATCATGGAAATACGGTTTGGTATAAAAACATTAAAATCAAAACACTGTAATTCGTCAATTGAAAATAAATTTTGTCGGGCTTAAAATGCTTGTGGTGAGCGAAGTCGAACCATTGAGCTCCTACAAAATTTATTTTCCAAATGAATTCCCAAGGTTTAGAACGAAACGAAAAGGTAGGGGCTCAACATTTTGAGCCCAACCTTTTCGTTTCGTTCAGGTTAATATCCCGTTAAAATCAAAGTGGTGTCCCACATGCCCTTATTTTTGTTTCCCTTACGATGAGTAGAAAAGCAATTTGGCTGATTATTATTTTGATGACGATTGGACTGCTGGGTTCAAGCTTGATCCAGGTCTATTGGTTCAATTGGTCTATGGACCAACAGGAAGCGCGATTTGATGTCAATGTCATCGAAGCGCTCAACCAGGTGGAAGAACGGCTCTCTTCACTGGAAACGAAGGTCCCGCTTGAACTTCTCAACAATGTCAATGATGCGCCTCCGAAAATGATTCAAAAGGAGATCGCTCAATTTGTGGAAGAATCCGGCATCATTCATCACGGGCTGGCCAATTTTGAATCGATGAACGACAGCCTGCTCCATTCTGAAAAATTTATTTCGCTATTGGATTCCATGGAAAACTGGCGCAAGCAAAGTGTCATTTGGGAACTCATGGATGAGCAGCGCCGGTATAATCCACCGGATATTGCAGAACGCATTGATCCAAAAAAACTCAGTCAAATCATTCGCGAAGAACTTCAAAACAGGGGAATTGATCTTCCTTATCAATTCGGAGTCATCCAGGCTATTGATTCTAATTTTATCATCATCAACGGTAATTATGTAGTCGGTGTCATGGATGAATCGGAAGCGAGTCATGTCGATAATCCACATTCACGAAGTCTTTTTACTTCGAAATACCAGGTGGCTCTTTATCGAAATGATTATCACGGATCACCGGGCTGGCTCAAGCTGAATTTTCCGAGCAAGAAAAGTTGGTTATGGTCTTCTTTATTACCAACCATGTTGATGGCGATTTTCTTCACGGTGATGATCTTGTTCTGTTTCAGCTATACGATCTATGTCATCCTGCGTCAGAAAAAAGTATCCGAGATGAAAAATGATTTCATCAATAACATGACGCATGAATTTAAAACGCCGATCGCTACAATTTCACTGGCTGCTGATTCCATCGCCAGTCCCAAAGTAATCCAGGACGAGAGCAAGATCAACCGGTTTATTGGCATCATACGACAGGAAAACAAACGGATGTTGCAACAGGTGGAAAAAGTATTGCAGATGGCGCAAATCGACAAGAAAGATTTTCAACTCAGACTGTCGGCAGTCGATATGCATGAAGTCATCCGCGAGGCTGTGGACCATTTTACTTTGCAGGTGCAGAAACGCGAAGGCCAGATCCGGATGGATCTCGATGCGAACCAACCAGTTTTGCAAGGCGATCAGACACACTTGTCCAATGCGATATACAATCTCCTGGATAATGCGAACAAATATTCTGTCGAATCACCGGAGATCCATATCAGCACCATGAACCTGAATGGCGGGATTGAGATTGTGGTCGAGGATAAGGGCATAGGCATTTCAAAAGAAAATCAAAAGCATATCTTTGATAAGTTCTATAGGGTTCATACCGGTAACCTCCATGATGTGAAAGGCTTTGGATTGGGGTTAAGTTATGTAAAAGCAATAGCTTCGGCCCATGAGGGGACTATCGAGGTGAAGAGTGATACAGGGAAAGGAAGTCAATTTTCACTGTATCTTCCCCTCCGGCAAAGAAACTCAAAATGACATTGCATAAACTCAGGGTGGGAGAGTAATCGAAAAAGGATTTACGTATGTCAACAAACAAAATTTTATTAGTCGAAGACGATCAGAATTTCGGGGACGTATTGAAGTCTTACCTCGAAATGCATGATTACGATGTGACACTGGCCTCTGATGGGGTGATCGGTTTTGAGAGTTATAGACGGGGAAGTTTCGATCTCTGCATTTTCGATGTGATGATGCCCCGCAAAGATGGTTTCACACTCGCCAAAGAAGTCCGCGAGAAAGACAAAGAAATGCCGATCATTTTCCTGACGGCAAAAAACCTGAAGGAGGACATCCTTGAAGGTTTTAAAATTGGTGCGGATGATTATCTCCCTAAACCATTTAATTCTGAAGAACTTCTACTTCGCATTCAGGCCATATTGCGCCGCGTCAACAAAGGAGCGGACAAGGAAGATGATATCAAAGAATACATCATCGGTGAATATCATTTCAACTATCCCTTACGTATCCTGACCTGGCAAGGTGGAAAAGGAAATGAAAAAGAAAAACTTTCTCCCAAAGAGGCGCATCTCCTGAAAATGTTTTGCCAACATAAAAATGATGTGCTGACCCGCGCAGAAGCCTTAGCCAAAATTTGGGGAGAAGACAATTATTTTACGGCACGTTCCATGGATGTGTTTGTGACCAAACTTCGCAAATACCTGAGCAAGGATCCTAACCTGCAAATTATGAACATCCATGGCAATGGATTTCGCTTAATTGAAAAAGACCAGGTAGAAGATTAACGTTTACTGGATGTGTTCTGGTGATTGCTCAAAATCACCACGTAGTTCACGATATCGCTTTCGGGCATCAATAGCAAAGGTGCTATCAGTATACTCCATGAAGATTTTTTCGTAACAAGCTTTTGCTTTCTCTACATTATTCAATTGATGCTCGTAGAGTTCAGCCAGGTTGTATAACGCATTGTCCGCCCGGATTTCCTTGGGATATTTATCAACAATTTCCTGGTACATCGATTCTGCTGAAGTGTAATCTCTTTTTCGCTCGTATAACTTCCCTTTGAGATAGAGGATGTCATCATTCAGGTTGTGTTCAGGAAATTGTTTGCCTAACAACGTAAGCTTTTCAAGTGCAGAGTCTAATTTGTTTTGAAATATTAAGAGCTCTGCTTTCGAGAATTCAGCAAGAGCCGTTGTACTGCTGTCCAGGCCCATATTGTCCATGATGAAGATGCTGAGATCAAGAGCATCATTCGCAATCAGCTTGGACGTCGATGTTTTGAGAATATCAAATTGTGCCTGCGCCCATTCGAAATCACCATTGTAGTAGGCCAACTTGGCATTCCGGAAACGGGCATCCTGACCGATCAGGTCCTCAACAAAAGTTTTATCGACCTGGCTGTATAATAAAGTCGCTTCCCAAATTTCCCCAGACATCAGATAATAATCACCCAAATCCAGTTTAGCATTCGCCTGAACATAAGCATTGATGCCGGGCAAATTGACCACTTGTTTTAAAATAGAAATGGCACGTGGTAGATCATTGATGTAAAGTGCTTCCAGCATCGCGAGTTCTGATGCAATCCAGGCTGTTCCCGAATTCATACCCTGTGCATTCAGAAAATCATTGTACTCCGTTTCAAGGCCACGCAGTTGCTCAATGGTATAGGAATAATTATCAGTGATTTGCTTCCGTTTCGTAGCAAGGCATGCCCGCTTGGCTTCCATGAAATATGGAGAAGTTACCCCTTGAGAATTGAGGATATAGTTATACCCATCTATGGCAGTACTGTAGTCTTTGTCATTGCCAGCGATTTGAGCAAGCCGGTAAACACGCAGACCATTTTCACCCATTCGTTTATCCAAAGCTTTAGCCTGGCGCATTGCTTTGCTGTAATCTTTTTGCTGAATGAAAGCCCAGCTCAACAACTCAGGAAAATAATCAGCATCCGGAAAGTCCTGAATAAAAACATAGAGTTTCGCTATCAGCTCCGTATAGTCAGCCGGTTCGAGTGAACGTTGCAATAATCCTTCTACGCCTTCAAGACGATCAGGCCCTAATTGAAGTGAATAGAGATATTGCTCGATCATCTTCCCGATATCACCATTCCGTTTATACAGATCAGCAAGTTGATAAGAGAATGTTCCTGAAGTGCCGAGTAAGCGTTCTCCTTTTTCATAAGTGAGAATAGCTTCATCATATTTGGCCTGTGTGATAAATGCATTGCCAAGCCGGCTAATGGCTTCAATCTTTGCTGGAAGTTTGTCTATTGCGGTTTTATACGATTGCTGAGCGGCATCGTAATTGCCCATTCGCTCTTGCACATTACCCAGCGTGACCAGCATACTGTAGTCATCCGGAGTCGACGTCATTTGGCTTTTAATCTCCACTTCAGCCTTCTCATATTGTCGGAGAGCCAGCAGGCAATCGATATACTTATTGAAGTAGATGACGTTACCAGTCTTCTTCGCCTGGTCATTGAGTTTAAGATAGAGATCAGCAGCTTTCTGGTATTCTCCTTCCAGGTAATATTGATCAGCTAGCTTGCTGTTTTGTGCTACCAGAGAACCTGACAGAAATAAAGTGAAGAATGTGATAACAAGTGTAAAGCGCATAGACTCAAAATCCCAACCTAAAACGATGGGTAAGGTAGTAAAGTTGCAAAGGGAATTTCGCCTTACTATTTCGTTAACTCAAGGTCGAGAGCACGCTGTGCAATGGAATTACCTAAAGCAAGCCCACCCACACAATCTTGCCGGATATGCACGCCTAATGGAATACGGGAAAACGCATCCTCATCAGCCATTTGCTTCCAGTTAGTATAAGTACGTGGATAGCCTCTGAATTCCGTACGACCATAATGGCATCGATCCGTGAAGACATATTGCTCGCCAAAGAAATGTTCGAGAATTCTCCAACTTACGCCGGCAAAAGTGCTGTGTCCAGATGGATAACCAGGAAATGAAGGGGTCAGGCCCGGTGTACCAATGGCTTCACCAAGGATGGATTTAAAATCAGGATCAATATATTTCCTGATGTAGGTTTCAGGACGCTCGGTATTGTAGATATATTTTGAATTCCAACAGGCAACGGCTGCATCATTGATCGCCATACCCATGACGCAATATAGGTGTAATGTTTCTTCGAGATTCATTCGCTCGATGGAGATGACCTGGTTGGCAATGGCAAAAATTCGAGCAGGAGGACTGAAAGTCATACCGGTGAGATCATCACTCCAGAATTCAGCGATCCAATGATTATCTTCTGTCAGGTTATTGACAGCAGTATCAACTTCAAGATTTTCCTGGTAATACTTGGAATTTGGATCGGTGCTGTAAGTAGCCGTTGGCGGCAAACTCACGAGGTCTCCCTGAAGTGCAGCAAATGTTCTCACCTTGCCCCAATAAGGAAACATAGCGGCTCCATAGTCAGGTGTAGTTGGAACCCATAATCCGTCACCGACAGGAGGAAAGTAATCAGCAGGCCGTGCAATACGAACCTGTTCTGCACCCTCCCGATCTGTCTCCGAATAAGCAATGATGGCATTGGCTACTTCTTGTCCCCATTCAATGGAGGTGTTGATGATGCCTTGAGGAACAGCAGGACTTAGCTCAGTGAGATTATCAGCTTCAAGAGTCTCAATAGATTGAATATCATGTTGTGTTGATCCGTAAAGAAAGAATTTAAAGGTTCTTGCATAATAAGCATTCAGAGCAATATTCCAGTCAATTTGGTCTGTACGATATCTTAATGAAATTGCGGGAAACCCATCAACGACATTGCTTAAAGAACGATATTTCTCCATGCCGGGAACCACTGTCTCATATCCTCCCATATGGATGTATGCAAGTGCCCTGCAAGTTGGATTAGGACGAAATCCGGGTAAGTTTTTGTCGACTTTGAGGTATTCCTCCATCCATGACCAGGTCACGTTATTGTCTCTTAGCGAGGGAGCTTGAGTAGTAGGTAAGAACTCAACCGGGTCTTCTTGCTTAAGGCAGGAACTGAACACAATGAGCAGCACTGCGAGGGGCCAAAATCTGAGGTGAGACTTCATGGGATAAGTAATTTTTAAAAGCGGCTCAAATTTAACCCATTGAAACCCAGCGGACAACACATGAAACATAATTATTTTTTTATCATATGATAAAATATTTTCATCTTTAATAGTCTGTTATTTAGCAAAATATACATTTTATTCCAAAATAAGGCCTTTTCCAAGTTTCGGCCTACTTTCCACCGCAACCGGAATCAACTCATTTCACCCCGATAGGGTATTTTTGCTTTACAAATTCAAATCCTTCCATGGAGCCTATCATCAAATACCTGCTACACCTCGCCGATTGTCCATTAATCCTGGGTCAGCGCCTCGGCGAATGGTGTGGACATGGCCCGGTTTTAGAGCAGGATATTGCCCTGACGAATATCTCTCTTGACCTGATCGGTCAGTCCAGGCTGATCTATCAGCACGTCGCTTCACTTCCGGGACAAAACACAGATGAGGATACTTTGGCCATGCTCCGGTACGAACATGAGTACTTTAATTTTCTACTGGTCGAACAGCCCAATAAAAATTTTGGACACACCATTGTTCGACAGTTTCTCTATGATGCGTTCAATCTCCTTCAATATGAACTTCTTGCATCTCATCCGGATGAAGTATTGAAAAGCATTGCCATCAAAACATTGAAAGAAATTAAATACCATTATCGATACAGTAGTGAATGGATGTTGCGATTAGGTGATGGTACAGTGACTAGTCATGAATATGTGCAAAATGCTGTGGATGAACTTTGGAAATACACCGGTGAAATGTTTCAACCGTTATCCTATGAAACAGCATTGCTTGCTGATCATGATGCTATTGATGTCAAAAGCATTCAACCCGGATGGGATGAAAAAATCTCCACCATTTTCCAACAAGCCGGATTAAACATTCCGAAGGAAGAAGTATTTCTATCCGGAGGGAAAGAAGGAAAACACACTGAGAATATGGGTTACATCCTGACCGAACTACAATACATGCAACGCACTTATCCTTCGATGAAGTGGTAAATTCAAAAGATGTAGTTACTGTGGGTGAACAACCTGCACATATCACTCGTAAAAAGATAGCTTCTATCCTGGAGAAAGTTCATGATCCTGAGATACCTGGTGTTTCTGTCGTCGATCTTGGTATGGTACTGGACATCCGTCCGGAGAATAATCATTGGCACATTGATTTAGCGGTCACCTATTCGGGTTGTCCCGCAATTGATGTAATTCCTTTTCTGGCGAAAGCTATTTTAGCTGAAGAAGGATTTGCAGATGCAACAATCGAAATGGTCATTTCTCCTCCATGGTCAACCGACTGGATCAGTGAAGCAGGAAATCAAAAACTTTTAGCCTGGGGCATTGCACCACCAAATAGGAAATCCGTCAAGCACGATTTCGGACAACCCAAACAATGTCCGCAATGCGGATCAACTGAAACTTCATTGATCAGTTCGTATGGATCTACTCCTTGCAAGGCGATGTATCGATGTGATAACTGCCATGAGACGTTTGATTATTTCAAATGTTATTAATTAATCCCCACATGCAAATTCTCAAACTCAATAAAGACCGCGATCAATCCATAGCCCGTCGTCATCCGTGGATATTTTCCAGGGCATTGCAGAAAGTACCGAAGAGTATCTCCGATGGTGATATAGTACAGATCCAGGATGATGAAGGAAATATCATCGGCGTTGGTCATTACCAGGATAGCAGTCTTGCCGTCCGGTTGCTTGCATTTGAAAATGTCAATATTGACAACACTTTTTGGAAGAAAAGATTACAACATGCATTTCAATATCGAACTGCTTTATATTTCATTAAACCCGATATAACTGATTGCTTCCGCTTAGTCCATGGTGAAGGCGATCAACTTCCCGGTCTCATCATTGACATTTACAACACTGTTGCAGTAGTGCAGGCACACAGCATCGGTATGCACAAAGCAAGACATGAAATTGCTGAAGCTTTGATGAGTATTTCCGGTTTAAAAATTGAAGCCGTCTATGCCAAAAGCAAAGAGGCTCTTCCCGGTGAATATGCACATACTGTAGTCGATGAATGGCTGAAAGGAAATCCTATCGAAGAAATTATCGTCCATGAAGGTGGATTACAATTTATCATCAATGTGATGACCGGCCAGAAAACCGGTTTCTTTCTTGACCAACGAATCAATCGTGAATGGGTCGGAAAATATGCGAGTGGAAAATCGGTTTTGAATTGTTTTAGTTACACCGGCGGATTTTCGTTATATGCTTTACAAGGAGGAGCTAAACATGCAATATCCATTGATTCATCAGTTAACGCATTGACGATCGCTGATAAAAATGCGGAGCTGAATTTATTTTCTGATAAACATGAAAGCATCAAAGAAAATGTATTGACCTATCTGACTAAAACAGAAGAACAATTTGACATTATCATCGTTGATCCTCCCGCCTTTGCAAAAAGTTTAAGCAAGCGACACAATGCCGTTCAAGCCTATAAACGATTAAACATCCTCGCCATGGCGAGAGTAAAACCAGGAGGTATGCTGTTCACTTTTTCCTGTTCACAAGTGGTGGACCGGGAGCTTTTCCACAATACTATTGTAGCTGCCGCTATTGAGTCCAATCGAATGGCCCGTGTGATGCACGATTTGAGCCAGGGGCCAGATCATCCAACTTCGATTTTTCATCCGGAGGGGCATTATTTGAAGGGGCTTGCGTTGTATCTGGATTAGTCATTCCGTTCCCTTGCGCCAACGCTGAAGCTATGGCGGCACGCGGTCGACTACGCTCAGGGACCAGTAGCTTCTTACTTTGATTTTAGCATGAATGTTTCGGCTTCGCTCCCTTCGACTTCGCTCAGGGACCAAGAGTATTTGTACAATAGATTTACTGAGATCGTTTCGACTACGCTCAACAATAAATCAACCAAGAACTTCAACAATTCAACCCTTCAACTACCTTTAAGCATTAAAATCTTAAATCGTGAGCCAGACCCAAAGTGATACACTGATCGTCACCAAAACAGATCATGTCACCGTGATCAAATTGAATCGTCCTGATCGGTACAATAGCTTTAACCAGGCAATGGCATTTGAATTGCAAAAAGCTTTGGACCAATGTGCAGTGGATGGTAGCCGGTGTGTAGTGATCACTGGTGAAGGCAAAGCATTCAGTGCAGGCCAGGATCTGAATGAAGTAACTGATCCGAATGGTCCACTGATGCAAAACATAGTATCCGATCATTTCAACCCGATCATACGCCGGCTACGCGAATTGAATATCCCGGTCATAGCTGCGGTCAATGGAGCTGCAGCCGGAGCAGGAGCCAATATTGCATTAGCATGTGATATAGTGATTGCAAAAGAATCCTCCTATTTCTTGCAGGCGTTTAGTGCCATTGGATTAATACCAGATAGCGGCGGTACTTATCATTTGCCGAGATTAATCGGTTGGCAACGGGCAAGTGCCCTCATGATGTTGGGTGATAAAGTTGGTGCAAAAGATGCTGAAGGAATGGGTATGATTTATAAAGCTATTCCGGATACAGAATGGGATTCTTATGTCACGTCACTTTCACAACGAGTAGGAAACATGGCTACGAAAGGACTTGCGCTTACAAAGCGTGCATTGAATTTATCACTCTCGCATACTTTGTACGATCAATTAAATTTTGAAGAACAACTGCAGGCCCATGCAGGCCAGACTGCAGATTATAAAGAGGGCGTTCAGGCTTTCCTGGAAAAACGAAAACCCAACTTCACCGGTAATTGAAAAGAATCGCTATCATCGGAGCAGGTTCTATGGGCAGTGGTATAGCCCAGGTCGCGGCTATGGGTGGATGCGAAGTGATTTTATATGACAGTTTTGAAAATTCTATCATCAAGGCAAGAGATTCCATTTCATCTTCATTGAATAAACTAGTGGAGAAAGGAAAACTAACTGATGTTGAATCCAAAACTATTTTCGGAAGATTATATTTCGCCGATCAGCTTGAAAGTGTGAAAGGATGCGAATTGATTTTGGAAGCCATCATTGAAGATGAAACTGAAAAAAATAATCTCTTTTCCAGCATCGCACCTTTTCTAACCGAGAGTACTATTGTTGCAACAAATACTTCTTCTCTTTCTATTACTTCTTTAGCAAAAAGTCTTCCCTTTCCTGAAAATTTTATCGGCATTCATTTTTTCAATCCGCCGGTATTGATGCCCCTGGTTGAAATCATTCCTGCTTTGCAAACCAGCTCAGCTACTACGGATCGCGTTTTAGCTGAAATCAAACAATGGAACAAAACACCGGTAAGAGCAAAGGATACACCTGGATTTATTGTAAACCGAATAGCAAGACCTTTTTACGGAGAAGCATTGAGAATTGCAGAAGAACAACTGGCCACTCCCGCTGAAATAGATGCAGCAATGCGTCAATTCGGTGGATTCAAAATGGGACCATTTGAACTGATGGATTTTATCGGGCATGACATCAATTATGCCGTAACCCATTCGGTTTGGACAGCGATGTATTATGATCCGCGGTATAAGCCATCTTCTTTACAAGCCGCTTTGATAAGATCAGGATGGTTGGGAAAAAAATCAGGAAAAGGCTTTTATGACTATTCCACGACGAATGAAAAAACTGAATCGCTGATTGGAGAGCAACATCGTTTTATTTTTGACAGGATTATCACCATGCTGATTAATGAAGCAGCAGATGCTTTGTACCTGGGAATAGCAACGAAGGAAGATATTGACCTGGCGATGACATTGGGGGTAAGTTATCCGTTAGGTTTATTAAAATGGGCAGATCAGATTGGCATCCGTCAATGTGTAACGCATTTGGATGAATTGCACGATTTATACAAAGAAGATCGGTATCGTTGCAGTGTATTACTCAGGAAAATGAATTCCCTCGAACAAACTTTTTATTGATGAACCCGATTGTGGACCGGATGTATAACGAAGATTATTTCAGCCAATGGCTAGGTATCATTAGGTTGGATGAAGGTCCGGGATATTGTACGCTTCAATTGACCGTCCGTCCTGAAATGGTCAATGGTTTTGGCATTGCTCATGGTGCTATTACGTATGCACTAGCGGATAGTGCACTCGCTTTTGCATCTAATAGCCATGGCCGCAAAGCTGTTTCCATAGAGACCTCCATCAATCATATCAAAGCAGTCATGGTCGGCGATGTATTGACTGCTGTTGCCGAACAAACTTCCCTGAGTCACAAACTCGGCATCTATCATATTCGTGTTTTACGGCAGGAGGAATTGGTCGCTCATTTTAAAGGTGTAGTTTACAGAAAGGAGGAACACTGGGAGGTTTGATTTTTTATAATAAAATGTAATTTTGAATAAAATAATTGTCATCCTTATTTTTTGTGTCTTCGCCCTGGTAGCAGCGAAGAGTCAGAATGCTATTTATAAAACCGGCGATGGCATCATCAATTTTAAATCTGATGCACCTTTGGAAGTCATTACTGCCACTTCCAAAAAAATGGAAGGCATCATCGACGCTGATGCATTGACCTTTGCCTTTTCTTTACAGGTCCGGACATTCGAAGGATTCAATAATGGTTTGCAGCGTCAACATTTTTATGAAAATTATCTCGAGACTGATAAATATCCGACCGCCACTTTTTCCGGTAAAATTATCGAACATGTGAACCTCAAGGTGCCCGGCACCTATACGATCCGTGCCAAAGGTCAGCTTACCATCCATGGCAGAACCAAAGAACGAATTATCAAAACCGAAATCATTTCCACCGGTAGCGAACTCAAAGCAAAATCCTCTTTTATTGTTCCGCTGGTGGATCACCAGATCGAAGTACCGCGCATCGTCAATCAAAAAATCGCGCAGGAAATTGAAGTTCATGTTCAGGGCACCTTTCAGCTCGAAGGAAAATCATGAAACGGTATTGTTGGTTCGTATTCCTCTTATTCTTCTTCCCTCTTTACGGACACGAATATCATTTCAGACTATTACCTGCCGATTATAATGCGGACGTCCAACACATCAATCTATTATTCCAATCCTCCGACAAATTGATGTGGCTGGGAACGGACGTTGGCCTGTTTTCTTTTGATGGACGGAAATACAAATTTTTTTCGCGGGAAGATCATCTTCAACAGAAAGTGACTGCCATTGCAGAATCACCCGATGGTCAGATTTGGGCAGGTTATGAAGACGGCCGAATTTTAATCACTCATTTCCAAGGCGTCTTTAAAAATCTTACACCGGATTCATTACAAGGATTCTCCATCTCAAAAATTGTTTTTCTGCCGAATCAGAATGTCCTCATCGCGACCTATGGAAGAGGCCTCTGGCTATTGCATGACGGACAAATGCAGCACCTTGTTTATAGCACATTGGCCAATATTGATGATATCTATGACGCTGTACTGGATACCAAAGGTCAACTTTGGCTCGGCACTGATGATGGTATCTGGATATACAACTCAAAGCCCTCTCCTTCCCTTCAGCAAATGGGGCGAACACAGGGTTTGAAGGATGATATTATCACGCGGTTATCATTAAGTCAGCAAGGCAACGTGCTCATTGGCATGTATGACTTCGGCGCTGAACAATTTAATATTGTCCGAAATGAGTTGCAGGAACTCAAACCATTGTCTCCGGAAGATGGGAACATTATTGGACTGGTGAACGGCTTTGGCAGCGATATATTTATTGCCACTGAAAAAGCAATCTGGTTTACTTCGTCGGTCACGAAGGAACATAAAATCACGATCCCCTTTCCGCTCAAGGACAGAATTGAAAGCATCCTCTTTGATATGAGTGGCAACCTGTGGCTCGCCTGCGGCAATCGTTTGTATATCGCCAATACTCAAATAGTATACATTAATCCCAATTTATCCGGTATACAAACGATTCTCAGTACAAAAGATCAACTGTGGTATGGTTGTCAGAATGGTCTTTTCTCTACCGACAAAGAAGGACAACATCTAATCTCTTATCTCAACCAGGAGCATATCAATGTTCTATGCCTATATAAAGACACTAACGACATTCTCTGGATCGGAACCTTCGGACAGGGTTTGTACATTTTTGATCCGGCTGTTAAGCGAATACGACATCTTACTGAACGTGATCATCTTTCGAATACCAGTATTCTGAATATTGATGGTCATGATAAAAAGGCCTGGCTGGCTACTTTAGGCGGTATTACTCAAATAGAATGGAATGCTTCTCCATTTGAATCTGAATTGAACGTCACAGAAATACAGGATCAGTTTGAATCTCCTCCCGGGTATGTCTATGATGTATATGTTTCCCCTCAAGGGAGAGTATGGTTTGGCACGGATGGAAAAGGACTTTTCTACCTGGACCACGGTGATCTGCGTTCCTTTCCAGTTTCGTACCAGGGAAATGATAGTACGATGGTAGATGTTCGTACAGTGTATAGTATCACAGGAGATTGGGAACACCGGCTTTGGATTTCCACTGCGAAAGGAATTGTGTTGTGCGTTGATGAACATGGCAAAGTGATCCAGAAAATAATTTCCCCGAATGGATCATTGAACAGTGTCGTTTTGACAGGATCGCAGGAAGTGATGATGATCCGTGAAGGTGCAATACAAACCTTCAATGCAAGTGGCCAGATTTTCTGGTTCGATGAAGCTTCCGGCTTGACCTCCTTTACACCCAATATCAATGCTACCGGAATTGAGGATGACGGTTCGGTATGGATTGCTGATACTGATATCATCTTACATTATACGTCGTACAATTCGTTTACTAATCGATTTGTACGAATGCATTTTGAGGATATTTCTCCGGGATCATTGGAGCAGGCTCAACCCATTAAACTTCGGCCTGACAGCAATTACCTGGATGTACGATTTACCGGGATTTGGTACCAGGATCCAACGCGCGTTCGGTATCGATATATGTTGCAAGGTCATGATGCAGACTGGATTTACACACAGGAAGGAAGGGCTGTCTATTCGAGGTTGAGTCCGGGCGCTTATACCTTTGTTTTACAAGGTTCGAATGATTATGATTTTTCTCAATCCCCTACTTTACAGCGCAGCATTATTGTCATGCCCCCATTTTATTTACGATGGTGGTTCATCATGAGTATACTGGCAGGATTGGGATGGATTGTTTATAGTTTAATCAGGGGGAGGATCATTCGCATCAATAGATTCCACACACTTGAAAAAGAAAAAACTACCCTGCAACTTCATGCCATCCAGGCCCAGGTCAATCCTCACTTCTTATTTAACAGTTTCAACACACTCTCGAGCATTATTGAAGAAGATCAGCAGGCTGCTGTTGCTTATGTAGATCAATTGTCTTCTTTTTTCAGAGGCGCACTCATGCATCGGGATGATGAACTCATCACCCTTGCAGAGGAAATGGATATTGTCCGGAATTACATGTATATCCTGATCAAACGATACGGTGATAATATCCACATCGAAGAACATATCACCAACCTCAATGGGTGGATTGCTCCATTGAGCATTCAGCTATTGGTTGAAAATGCAATAAAACACAATACAGTCTCGGCGGGGAAAAACCTGACGATTCAAATCCATATCGATCATAAATGGGTTGAAGTATCCAATCCCATCCAACCGAAATTTCAATCGAGTGAAGAGTCGACGGGATTTGGACTGAGCAGCCTCGTGGCCCGCTATACGTATCTTACTCCTTTGAAAATTGAAATCACGAAAGAAACCAATAGGTTTACAGTCAAAATCCCAATACTCTACCCCGATAAAGGCACATGAATATCCTGATCGTCGAAGATGAAAAACCTGCTGCCACCCGCCTGGTCAATATGCTGAAAAAGGTGGAGCCTGATGCCAACATCATGGGCATCACCGATGGTGTAGAATCAACGCTTAATTTTTTAGACCACAATGCAAATCCGGATTTGATCTTCCTCGATATTCACCTGGCGGATGGATCTGCATTTGAGCTTTTCAATCATCACCCGATGACGGATATGGGGATTATTTTTTCAACTGCATTTGATCAATATGCCATTGAAGCTTTTAAAGTTAATGCCTTGTATTACCTGCTTAAACCGATTAAGCAGGATGAACTTGAAAAAGCATTGTCACGGTTTAAAGAAATAAAAGAACGGGACAATAATTATAAAGAGATTGTCAACCGTTTGTTGACGAAGCCTATTGCAGAAAAACGTTTCCTGATCCGCATGGGGCAAAGTTTACGTTTGATCCACCAACAAGACATCGCTTATTTCTATACGTCGGATAAAATTACCTTCATGATGACCAAGGAAGGGCGAAAATATCCACTCGATTATACGTTGGAGAACCTTGAGATCATGATTGATGCGACCCGGTTTTTCAGGATCAACAGGCAGTATATTATTCACATAGAGGCGATACAACAAATGCATGCGCATTCCAAAGCCCGGGTTCGGATTGATTTACTTCCGGCTGCACATGAAGAGGTCATCGTCAGCACCGAGAAATCTCCTTTATTTAAAAAATGGTTGGAAGGCGAAGAATAGGCCATGCATCGGTACCCAATTTGGCCGTTTCGGGAGGTCTGGATACCCATTGGGTGATATAATAGGTAGTTATTAGTAAGGCGCGGCATAGATTTAGCCATACGGTTTGAAAGAAATAATAGCTTTGAGCACCTTATGAAAAACTGTCTCCTCCTGCTTGCAGGTTTATCATTAGGGTTGGGGTTCTCTTCGTGTGAATATGACAATGCAGAGACTTTATATCCACCCGCACCTTGTGATACAACTATGGTCACCTATAACCTCACCGTTGCACCCATCATTTCCTATAATTGCCTGAATCAGGATTGTCACGGTGGAACAGCCCAGGTCAGTGGAATTCCGTTAGACGGATACGATAACTTAAAACAGCAAGTGGATAATATGAGACTCATCGGTGCCCTTCGACATGAAAATGGATTCTCTTTTATGCCGAAAAACACCACCCCATTGATTGAATGTGATATTGAAAAAATAGAACGATGGGTGTTGAACGGTGCCCCAAACAATTGATGATGTAATGAAAAAGCTGAGCTGGATAGTCATATTTATTTTCACTTTTACGGCATGGTCCAAGGGCCAGCAGTATTATTCTAAAATGGGCAAAGTCACTTTTATATCGGATGCTCCTTTAGAAAAAATTGAAGCGCATAATAATAGTGGTTATGTTGTATTTGATTCGGCCACCGGAAATATCGAATGGTCCGTATTGATCAAAGGCTTTCAATTTGTGAAGGCATTGATGCAGGATCATTTTAATGAGAATTATATGGAAAGTCAAAAGTATCCTAAAGGAACCTTTAAGGGTACTATAGTCAATTTGCATGATATCAATCTTCAAAAAGATGGTGATTATACAGTGAATGTTAAGGGGTTGCTCACTTTACATGGCGTGACTAAACCATTCAACCCAACAGGTCATGTTAACGTCAAAGGAGGAGTGATTACCGCAACTTCTGATTTTGACATCCTCGTGGAAGATTTTAATATCGAAATTCCAAAAGTCGTCAAGGATAATATTGCGAAAACAGTGAAGGTGAATGTAGTGGCCGATCTACAAAAATTGAATTAATACTATGCAAATTATTAACAAGAAATATACGTTTTTACTGATCACGATAATGGCTGCCGTCTGTGGTACCCTTCGGGCGCAACAGGAGCAAGATTTGCTTTCATTACTTGGGAGAGAGGAGACTACCGAGTATGCGGCAGCCAGTTTTAAAACCAATCGCGTCATCAATCTGCATTCCCTGGAAAGCACAGCGGCAGGCGTTTTGGACGTCAAGATTTCTCACCGGTTTGGTTACATCAGCGGAGGCGCCTATGAACTATGGGGACTTGACCAATCCACGATTCGACTCGGTGCTGATTATGGGATTACAGATCGATTTACAATTGGTGCGGGCAGAAGCAGCTATCAAAAAACATACGACGGTTTTCTCAAGTACAAACTTCTTCGTCAAAGTACCGGTCTGAAAAATATGCCGGTTACTGTTGCTTTTTTATTTACTGAAGCTATCCAGACCGAACATTGGAAAGACACGACCAGGGAAAATTATTTTTCATCCCGTCTGTATCATACTTTCCAACTGATCATCGGTCGTAAATTCAGTAATGCATTTTCATTCCAGGTTTCTCCCACACTGGTTCATCGCAACCTTGTGGAAACAGCCGCTGAAAAGAATGATGTTTTTGCGGTAGGATTTGCAGGCCGTTTAAAATTAAACAAGCGGTTGGCCATCAACGGCGAATATATTTATGTTCCGCCGGGACAACTTGATCCAAAGTATCACAACTCTCTTTCCATCGGAGTCGATATTGAAACCGGTGGTCACGTCTTCCAATTGCATTTCACCAACAGTACTTCCATGATTGAAAAGGGTTTCATTTGTGAAACCGAAGGCAAATGGGGTGATGCCGACGTTCACTTTGGATTCAATATTTCGCGGGTGTTTACGGTGGTGAAACCGAAGGAGTAAATACTTTTTGCCCCGTCCCTGCCCCTAAATCCCCTGATGGTTCGACTCCGCTCACCAACCGAGGGGACTTCCTGTCCCTCTTAAACTTCCAAATTGGTTATTGTTTATTGACTATTGGTTATTATTTCACTTATAACTTCCTTATTCGCTATTCGTTATTCCTTAATCTTCCTTCCCTATTCTTCCTTCCTTATTTTCACTTCCTTATTCGTTATTCCTTATTCTTGTGGCTATTCCTTTCGGAACGATTATTTTTAATACCGCGTTAATGCCCTTTATCATGAAAAGCAAAATTTTACTGCCCCTATCCTTGTTCTTCGTTATAACCTTGAATGCCCAGGTGGTGCAGGAGACCCAGGTCATGTCAAAAGGATCTCAGCCTGCTATGACCCTGATCATTCCGGAATCGACGGTCGATTTTGTAGCCGCCGAATGGAAAGATTACACCAAGAACTATGGCAAACCAGTCAAAGTGAAGGGTTCGAAAGAGTCATTACTGGAAGGCGTTCATGTCCTGAATATCGGTGGCGCTGACAAAATAAATATTTATGCTTTTGCTGAGGCGGCAAACAATGGAACCAAAGCTGTCCTCTGGATGGAAATGGCCGGTGGCTTTCTGAATCCGAGCGATTTCCCCAAAGAGTATCGTGAAGCTGTCAAATTCATGGAGGACTTCGGGCACAAAGTGCAGGTCGATCAAATAGGCGTTGATCTTGAAGCCCAACAGAAAGTCATGACTAAATTCCAGGCTAACCTGACTAAACTGCAACACGAAAATGACAACCTCAATAAGACCATCGAGGATGCCAAACTTAAAATAACGGAAGCTGAAACCAATATCACCGCCAACAAGGAAGCCCAGGTGAATGCTCAAAAAGAAATTGATGCTCAAAAAGCCCTGATGGATGAGATCCAGAAAAAGCTGGATTCTACTAAAGGCAAGAAGCCTAATTAATACAAAATTTAATTCGGGTTTACCCTAACCGGTCTTTTTGTTCAGAAGGAAAACCCTGATTTTTCTCTTAAAATTGGTTAATAATTTGGCTAGATAAGCTAATAGTGCAATTTTTAACGGCCGATTAGTAAGGATCCTTACCCTTACGACTTTTCCTCCCAACTACAGTATTGCTCTCCCCCGAGAGAATTGATGATACCTCATAGCCTAGTTCATCATTTGAGCGCAGCTATGCAAGGTTATTTTTTTTTAACCAATAACTTATACTAACATCTAATGAGGAGTAAATTAATCATCGTACTGATTCTGATGGCGGCATTGGCCTGGAACTTATCCTATGGTCAAAACGTCGTTTACCACCAGGTGCAAGACCTGATCCAGCAAGGCAGATCCTTCAGGGAAGTCAAAGTCTTCAATTTCGCGACTGCTGATGTTCACAACCGTGATCTTAAAATCGGGAGCCTGGCCAAAGGGGTGATATTAAATATCGATCAGGACGCTATCCACCAATTGAAAAACGCCGACAATGATTACATCCAGTTTCAGTTGCCGGTGAGTGATCGTCAAAACATGAAGATCAACCTGGTGCGCCATCAAATCTTTACCCAGGATTTTACGGTGCAACTGAGCGACGGCTCTTCACTCAACTATACTGGCGGACTTTATTATAAAGGTGTTGTTGAAGGCATGCCGAATTCGGTAGTGGCTATATCCATCTTTGATGATGAAGTCATGGGTATGGTGTCTACTGATGAAGGAAACTTTGTCCTGGGCCCGATTGACAATAACAGGGAAAAACAACATGTATTTTATAATGATCGGGACCTGGAAAGAAAATCTGATTTTATCTGCGGTACGGCTGATAATGGAGTAGGATATACTGCAGATGAATTAGCCCCGCATGCACAAACGAGAGACAACGGCGATTGCGTGCGTCTTTATATTGAGATCGATGATGATATCGTCACTCAAAAAGGTGGTGCTACTCCTGCGACTAATTATATCACAGGATTATTTAATCAATCCATCGTGTTGTATGCTAATGAAAGTATCCAGGTGATGCTCAACCAGATCTACGCCTGGGTCACTGTCAGTCCATATACCGGTAGTTCTTCCAGCGCTATGCTAACTTCATTTCAAAACCTGACAGGAGAATTCAATGGCAATGTCGCCATGCTGGTTTCTTATCAGACTAGTGGCGGTATCGCTATGCTGGATGGTTTGTGTCAAACTAATCCGGACTGGAGAAAAAGTTTCTCCGCTATAACTTCCTCCTACTCTAATGTACCAACGTATAGTTGGTCAGTGATGGTGGTCACTCATGAAGCAGGTCACGTGATAGGTTCCAAACATACTCATGCTTGTGCATGGAACGGAAACAATACAGCTATTGATGGCTGTGCCGGTGCATCTGAAGGAAGTTGTCCGTTGGGACCTATTCCTGCAGGTGGTGGAACTATGATGAGCTATTGTCATCTGCAAAATGTTGGTATCAATTTCAGTCTTGGCTTCGGTCCTCAACCGGGTAATGTTATTCGGAACAGAGTCAATGCAGCTAACAACTGTCTGACTACATGTGGTCCACCACCTCCTCCTCCACCTCCATCGTATTGCTCCTCTGCTGGAACTAACTCCAGTTATGAGTGGATCAATAAAGTCGTCCTGGGTTCAATCAACAATACCAGTGGCAACAATGGTGGCTATCATGATTACACCAGCCTCAGCACTAACCTTACTGCAGGTTCAACCTATAGCATCAATCTGACACCCGGCTATGCCGGTGGTGCCTACCTCGAATATTGGAGAGTGTGGATTGATTATAACAATGATTTGGATTGGGCCGATGCCGGTGAACAAGTAGGACAAGGTTCAGGCTCAACTGCCATCAATGTTTCATTTACTGTTCCTTCTGCTACTCCTGCCGGAACAAAGCGCATGCGTGTAGCGATGAAGTACAGCGGCTTTCCTGCATTGTGTGAAACATTCACGTACGGTGAAGTCGAAGATTATAATGTTGCGATCATTGCTGGTGGTGGCGGTGGTGGTGCAACTTGTTCTGATGGAATACAAAATCAAGGTGAAACAGGAGTCGATTGCGGTGGGCCATGTCAACCATGTCCAACTTGTAATGATGGAATACAAAATCAAGGCGAAACCGGAATTGACTGCGGCGGACCTTGTCAGCCATGTCCTCCTCCATCAGGTGGTGGTGTGGTATTGTTGGCTAGTTATTTTGAAACGGGTTGGGATAGCTGGCAAGATGGTGGTGTAGATGTTGATCGGGTCGCCAGTACCTATTCGTATGAAGGAAATTATTCTATACGCGTCAGAGACAATTCAGGTATAGGATCAGCGATGACTTCTCCAACATTTAGTATGGTAGGAGGAACAGGTGCTACAATCCAGTTTTATTTCAAGGCCACAAGCATGGAGGCTGGTGAAGACTTCTGGGTGAGATATAACAATGGTGGTGGATGGGTGACCGTAGGCTATTTTGTAGCAGGTAGTAATTTCCAGAATAATATATTCTATGTTACGACAGTGACCGTTACAGGATTTTTGCCAACGACCGGTACTTTCAGGATTCAGTGCGATGCAAGTGATGATACGGACCAGGTTTATATTGACAAGGTAACAATCACTAAATTGACCGGAAGTGCATTGCCCGCTTCATTGGTTGATATACATGAAATTGGAAAAGTGGATGGCGGATTTTCTGTTTCACCTGATGCAGGTGTCGATCTCGGTTCCAGTTTATCCGTTTTTCCAAATCCGGCTAATGATGTTTTGAATATCGATTTCAAAGCTGACATCAATGATCTTCATATCATTTCGTTGCAAGGCCAGGATATGCGAGTGCGTTCAATTACTCCTGATCATAGGCAAGTTGATATCAACACACTTGTACCAGGAATTTACTTCCTGAATATTCAATCAGGAGGTCAGTGGTATCCCATCCGTTTCAGTAAGATGTAAAAACAGTAAAACGCTGTGCGTTTTTATCAGAAAGGCGATCTTGAAAAAGGTCGCCTTTTTTTATTCTATTTCACTCGTTGCAATCTCCACATCATTCGTCAACAATCGATGTATCGGACATTTCTCTGCTATCTGGATTAATCTGTCTTTTTGCTCCTGCGTTAGCTGTCCTTCAAGCTGGATGACTCTTTTGATATGCGATGTCTGCGTTCCATCTGTATGTTTAACGGTATGAATACTGATGTCCACATTGACTCCCTCCAGTGGCCAATCTTTTCTATTAGCATACATCTTCAGCGTGGAAGCTGTGCAAGCCGCCAGGCCGCTTAAGACTAATTCGGTTGGGGTAGGGCCAAGGTCTTTTCCACCATTTTCATGGGTTTCATCTCCGGTGATCACATGGCCACGCATAGCGATATGGGTGACATAGGGCTCGAGGCCGATGCTCGCATGTATCTTTGGTATAGTATCCATTTAATGTAAATGTAGATTGAAATTTTACCTGAATTCCAACTGATGCAACCTCCTTACCAAATCGGTGTCATTAGCCCGTTATCACAACGCGACAAACCGGATGTATTCAGAAGCTGAGTCATCGCTGATCGCCTCCTGCCTCAACGGCAACCGGCTGGCCCAGCACAGGCTCTATAACCGCTATTGCGATGCCATGTACAATGTGGCCCACCGCATGCTAGGCAATGTCGCCGAAGCGGAAGATGCCCTGCAGGAAGCCTTTATCGATGTATTCAGCAAGCTCGATACGTTCCGCGAAGAGTCCAGTCTTGGTGCCTGGATCAAACGTATCGTCATCAATCATTGCCTCAATGTTTTCAAAAAACGAAAACTACAGATCGAGGAATTGAATGAAAAATTCACTGATGTACCAGAGGAGGACATTGATGATGATGAGTATGTCACGTTCGAAGTAAAACGAGTGAAAGAAGCGATAATGAAACTGCCGGATGGCTATCGACAAGTGCTAACACTATATCTCATTGAAGGCTATGATCACGGTGAGATCGCGAGCATCATGGGAATACAAGAGACAGGATCGAAGTCGCAGTACAGCAGAGCGAGAGCGAGGCTGAGAGAACTTTTGAATAAGGAATAACGAATATCGAGGTGAGAAGTAGAAGTGAGAAGTAGAAGTGACGAGGGAGAAGTAAAAAATGATGAGATAATTTAAAGCCCCGGAGGGGCGACATGTCTGTAGAAAATGAACAACGATAAATTAAAACCCCCTTTAGGGGGCGAGGGGGGAGAGAGTCCTGGGGGCATGGGGCAAAATCTCGAACAATTCATCCGCTCCAACCGCGATGCCTTTGATGACCTCAAAGCACCGAAGGGATTGTTTGATAAAATCATGCCGGAGGAACGCAAGGTGCATCCGATGTGGAAATGGATGGCAGTGGCCGCTACCGTATTGCTACTGATTTCTGTCGGTTATATCGCCGGCACAAAATCGCAACCTAAAAATCGTGTGGCTGGATGGGATGAATTCCAGGAAGCTGAAAAATACTATCAATCCAAGATCAATGTGAAAATGGAAGAGATCAAGTCCCTTCCAGTGAGTTCAGAAGTATTGTCAGATATACAAACGCTGGATGAAGTGTATGCCCAACTGCGAAAACAATTGCTCGAAGATCCGCATGCCGATTCGAAAATATTATTGAGCGCCATGATTAAACATCAAAAACAAAAGCTCGAAGTGATGGATGAAATCCTCAATCGTGTCGAGAAATACAAAAAAAATGAAAATGACAAGCGAAATGAAATGTAGTGTACTGGTATTCCTGTTACTTCCCTTCCTGGCTTTTGCAGGAAAAGACGGAGAACATACTTCGACTCCGCTCAGCACAAGTGCGGAAAAGAAAATCACCCGCGAATTCAACATCCAGGTCAATGGACACTTGAATATCGAAAACAAATACGGCGATATCGATGTCGCAATAGGTGAAGAAAACAAAATCAAATTTGACATCACCATTAAAGCTTCTGCCGGCAGTCAAAAGAAAGCACAGGAATTGGTGGACAACATCTCTGTTGATTTCAATGAAGGAATCAATCGCGTTGATGCCAAGACAGTAGTAGAATCTTCTTCTTCCTGGATGTCGTGGTTCAATACCGGTAGCAATGAAATCGAAATAAATTATCAGGTACTCGTACCAAAGGACATTTATCTTGAGCTCAACAATAAATACGGAAGCATCTATTTAGAAAGCACTGACCGCGATGCGACGATCGATCTTGCGTATGGCGACCTACGATTAGGGGATATCAATGCCAATCTTGATCTCGATATGTCTTACAGTGAAGGTTCACTTTCCCAGATCAAACAAGGTGATCTTCATCTTAGCTATTCTGATCTTGAAATGGAGAATAGCCAATCCATGACCGTCGACATGAAATATTCTGAACTGGCCATGGGCGCCTCTGGAAGACTCAATCTTGTCTCGTCGTATGGCAATGTAAAAGGTGGAGATGTGGAAGATGTAAGTTATTCCGGTAAATATGATGACCTCTATTTCTCCAGCGTCAAATCGATAACGGCTGATTGCGGTTACACTGGAATTGAATTGGATGGATTGGCCTCAACAGGATCTTTTGATATGCGTTATGGCGATCTCACCATTAAAAATATCTGGCAAGGATTCAAACAAATTAATATTTCAACTTCCTATACTGGTGTTGAACTCGGTTTCCAGGATGGTGCAAATTTTTCTATCGACGCTGCAACCAATTACTGCGATGTCAATACCAATGGCAACCTCAAAGTGAGTGAACGTATTGAACGCGAAGCCAGCCTCACATTGAAGGCCAGCAAAGGTACTGGTGGTGGCGTGGTGAAAGCTGTAATGAATTACGGGGAGCTTTCCATTGAATAGAAAAATTAGGTAGGGGCTCAAGATTTTGAGCCCCTACCTAATTTTTCTATTCAATGATCACTGATATCCCTGTGCTTGTAAATTAAACAGCTCAGCATACAACCCATTCTTCTCCAGCAATTCTTCATGGGTACCGATCTCAATCTTCTCGCCATTTTTTAACACCAGAATTCGATCTGCCATACGCACTGTTGAAAAACGATGTGAAATAATAACTGCTGTCTTTCCTTTTGTCAACTCAGAAAATCGTTTGAACACTTCATATTCTGCACGCGCATCAAGAGCAGCTGTAGGTTCATCCAGGATCACGATCTGAGCATCCCGCATGTAAGCGCGAGCGAGTGCCACTTTTTGCCACTCACCACCGGAGAGATCGATGCCTTCCGAGAATCGTTTACCTAACATTTGATTATAGCCTTCCGGCAATTTCTTAATCACGGCATCAGCAAGACTTTTTTCTGATGCATTTTGAATTTTAGGTTGATTAGTTGCTTCTTCAATTTGACCAACGGCAACATTTTCGGAAGCTATGAAACTGAAACGAACATAATCCTGGAAGATGACACCAATCATCATCCTGTATTTTTCAATTTTAAATCGCTTGATGTCGGTGCCATCCAATGATATAGAACCTTCACTCGGATCATACATGCGCGCAAGCAATTTGACCAGGGTTGTTTTGCCGGCACCATTTTCTCCCACTAAAGCAAGCTTTTCTCCGGGAAGTAATACAAAAGTAAGATGACGCACTGCCCATACATCTGTGCCCGGATATTTGAAACCAACATTTTCAAAATGTATTCCCTCCTTTATTTCAGATGGAGGTTCAATGGCATCCGTTTCATCTTTGATCAGGGGATTTATAGCGAGGAAATCAAAATAATCCTGGAGATAAAGCGCAGACTCCGTGATACGAGTAAATGTAGACAACAAGTTTTGCAATTGATTTTGCAAACGATTGAATGATCCTGACAAAAAGGTCATAGATCCCACTGTCAAAGCACCGCCAACGGTTTTAATAATAATCAGCAAATACGCTCCATAATAAGCTAGCACACTCAACACTTGAAGTATGGTTCCCCAGATGGTTCGCTTTATCGCTAGCTTCTCATTGACGAGATAATATTCATTCGCGATTTTTCCAAAACGATTGGTGAGGAAATCATCAAGCCCAAAAACTTTGATCTCCTTCGCCGTCTCCACGCTGGCGCCGATATACCGCAGATAATCCAATTCCCTTCTTTGCGGCGTCCAGCTGCGTACCAACGAATAACTTGATCGTGAAAAATAAGCTTCACTTATAAAGGAAGGCAATACTGCAACCACCAGGATTAAAATCAACCAGGGTTCGAAGGCTACTAAACCAACCGCTAAAAAAACAATCGTGATCAAATCCTGCAATTGACTCAATACCATCGACATCAACACTACGCGCCCTGTCGTTTGTCTCCGGGCACGCTCGAGTTTGTCATAGAATTCACTATCCTCAAACATCCCAAGGTCAAGGGTCGACGCTTTGTGCATGAGCTCCACGGAAGAATGATTCGCATACAAATCACCAAGCAAGGCATCAGTAAGACTGATCAATCGATTTAAGATTTCAGAAGAAGCCGCCAACGTCAATTCAAGACCCAGCCACCACCAGAGTTGCGTGAAATCTTTATGAGGGGCACTGATCTGTTTGATGACTTCATCGATGATGAGTTTGCCGACATAGAGCTGGCCAACCGGGATAGCCGATTTTAAAAGGCGAAGGAGAACGTTCCAAAAGGTGAGTTTAGGAGAGGTCTTCCAGATCATCCGGAAGAAGGGTGGAAGTAATTTGAGGGCCTGCAAACTTTCCAGGAATCCCTTTTTCTCTTTCGATTCCATTTCCCATGGAAAGTCGCGTATGGCCATAGACGGAATCTAACATTTTTCTTTGAAGAATGTTGGAAATCCTCGCGCAAAGACGCAATTAAATATGGCGGAATATTTCACACAGAGACGCAGAGGCGCAGAGATGATTATTTAGCGTCTATATTTAGCACTTCAAATAATATGGATATGAAAGTTGACATCATTCAGGAAGAGACGCCCTTCAAAGAATTCTTTCACGTGCGAAAGGCGAGATTGCAATTTGAAAAGTTTGATGGAACCATGTCGCCGGAAGTGGTGCGGTATAGTTTTTCAAAATGGGATGCTGTGGCTGCTTTAGTTTACCATCGGACGATGGATTGTTACATATTAGTGAAGCAAATGCGATATCCACCCACACACCAGGGCATTGATCCATGGATGATTGAGATTGTGGCAGGTGGAATTTCTCCGGGAGAAGATGAACGCGATGCTGCACGCAGGGAAATCATCGAAGAAATCGGGTACGAACCTTTGACGCTTGAACCAGTGATGAAATTTTATGTCTCACCGGGAATCATGAGTGAACGCATCGCACTGTTCTACGCAGAAGTGGATGAAAGTTCAAAACTTCATCACGGGGGTGGTTTACAAGATGAAGACGAGGATATAGAATTAGTCTGGGTTCCAAAAAAGGAAGCGCGACAATGGCTGCAACAACAAGCCATTGGCGATGCAAAGACTATTATTGCGATTCAATGGAATAGTTAAAATGGAAACGGTGAAAAAGAAACAGGACTTATTTGAGTTTCAATTTCAGAATACCATCCGTCAGCATGATTTTATCCAACGTCTTTTGCTTTTTATAACCGTTGCCTTCAGGATCGATGTTTTGATCGTATCCTGATGCTCCTGTTACTGCTTTGTCTTCCATTTTACCCATGATGCGACCTACCCCACCGAATGCAGTTGTGGATGTACTTTCTTTCCACCAACTTCCATCGAGAGTAGCATTGAAAGTGAGATTAATATATCCGTCACCTGGAATTTGAACATCAATCGATTCGCCATTGTAGGCGGATTCGCCGACATGAAATTCCATGCGAGGAGATTTTGTTTCTTCGACATATTTGATGGCGGCGATGCCTTTGTATTTGCCGGTGGCCCATTCAGCCTGGAATACTTTGTCTTTATTGTAATTATCATCTTCACCAATGACGAGGTATTTGCCAGACTCGGTGATCTGCTTGCCGTCAATGGTCGCGATCCAAAAACGAAGGGACTTATCGGGATTGATGACATTGCCGGTGATGTATTCGTAATGGCCTATGGTAACCCGGCGAGGTTCAGATTTATATTCTTTCCCATCAACCTTGACCGTCATCGTATTGGGACTGCCCTGGCTA
>Ga0207656_10000028_pt1 | contig 76155 bp, 69 predicted proteins | sample KBSCornC12_FD_184297 | JGI IMG/M metagenome (GOLD analysis project Ga0207656, IMG submission 184297) | Corn rhizosphere microbial communities from Kellogg Biological Station, Michigan, USA - KBS Corn C1-2 (SPAdes) (version 2) | ecosystem: Host-associated > Plants > Roots > Rhizosphere > Soil ...
GCGAGCAGTTCGGGGGCGAGGATGGGAGGCATGGGCACGGGTCGCAAAAGGTCGCGAAGGTAGCCGAGCGGCGAGGGCGGTTCATTGATCCAGATCGTGCTTTGCGCATTTTTGTATCGCTGTGTATCGACGGGGGCTGTGGATACGTATCGATTTATCCGCACGGTTTTCCGACACAGGCGCGATACCTCATCCGGTCTTAATGGGCTTCCCGTATCCATAAGGTGATCACCATGCTCTTCGTCGCATTCCTGGGCGGCATCCTGACCGTCCTCAGCCCTTGCATCCTGCCGGTGGTGCCGTTTCTGTTCGCCGGTGTCGACCGCAGTCGTCGTTCGATCCTGTTGACCCTCGGCGGCATGGTGCTGACCTTCGCGCTGGTTTCCAGCCTGGCGGTGGTCAGCTCGGAGTGGGTGATACAGGCCAATAACACCGGCCGCCATGTGGCGCTGATCGTGATGGGGCTGTTTGCGCTGTCGCTGATCTCGGCGCGGGTCGGTGGCTGGCTGGCGCGGCCGTTCGTGTTGTTGGGCAACCGTATCGATCCTGACAGCCGTGCGCTGTCCGGTCCGCTCAAGTCGCTCATGATCGGTGTCGCCACAGGCCTGCTGTGGGCACCGTGCGCCGGGCCGATCCTGGGTGTGATCCTGACCGGTGCGATGCTGCAAGGCGCCAATGCGCAGACCAGTCTGTTGCTGCTGGCCTACGGGCTGGGTAGTGCGCTGTCCCTGGGCATCCTGATCGTTGCCGGGCGCGGCCTGGTCAATCGACTCAAGGCCTCCATTCCGCTGACCGGTTGGCTGCGCCGTGGGGCAGGGGGGGCGGTACTGGCCGCGGCCGTGGTGATTTCTACCGGTGCTGACAAGACCCTGCTCGCCGGCACTTCGTCCGAAGGCGTCAGCAGCCTGGAAAAAGGGCTGCTGGAAAACGTGCCCAAGGTGGTGGATTACGTGGTGAGCAAGGTCAAGGCCGACCCGCAGGACAATGCACGGGGTGCCATGCCGTCGCTGGGCGGCGCGGTCGAGTGGCTCAATTCACCTGAACTGACCCGCGAATCCTTGAAAGGCAAGGTGGTGCTGGTGGATTTCTGGACCTACGACTGCATCAACTGCCAGCACACCCTGCCGTACGTGAAGGCCTGGGCGAAAAAGTACGCGCAGGACGGCCTGGTGGTGATCGGCGTGCACACTCCGGAATACGGCTACGAGCGCATCATCGGCAACGTCAAGCAGCAGGTGCGCAAGTTGGGTATTACGTACCCGGTGGCGATCGACAACAACTACGCGATCTGGCGCAGCTTCGATAACCAGTACTGGCCCGCCCATTACCTGATCGATGCCAACGGGCAGGTGCGCGACACGCATTTTGGTGAAGGCCGGTACGAGGCCCAGGAGCAGATGATCCAGACGTTGTTGAATGAGGCCAAGGCCACGCAGTGATAGGGTCTACGCTTGTTCGATAACCAACGGCACTCCCAGGAATCGCTGCGGACTAAGCAACAGGGCCTATACCGGCCCTGTGCTTTTCTGACATGGACCGGACATGAATCAAACCAACCTGCAATTCAAGACCCTGCTGTTGTTGCTGGGCCTGGTGACCGTCGCGTTTATCTGGATATTGCTGCCGTTCTACGGCGCCGTGTTCTGGGCGGTGATCCTCGGCATCATTTTTGCCCCGATGCAGCGCCGCCTGCAGCAGCGCTTTGGCTGGAACCGCAATTTCACTTCCCTGGCGACCTTGAGCGCCTGCCTGGTCATCGCGATCCTGCCGGTGATCATCACCAGTGCCTTGCTGGTGCAAGAGGGCGCGACGCTCTACAAGAATGTCGAGAGCGGCAAGCTGGATGTGGCGGGGTACATCGAGCAATTCAAGAACGTGCTGCCGCCGTATTTCCAGCACCTGTTGGACCGTTTCGGCATGGGCAACCTGGAGGGTTTGCGCGAGAAGATCGTCAAGAGCGCGATGCAGGGCAGCCAGTTCTTTGCGACCCAGGCGTTCAGCTTCGGCCAGGGCACGTTTGATTTCCTGGTGAGCTTTTTCATCATGCTGTACTTGCTGTTCTTCCTGCTGCGCGATGGCCCGGAGCTGGTGCGCAAGGTGCGTACGGCGGTGCCGCTGGCCGAGCCGCAGAAGCGGCGGTTGCAGCTCAAGTTCAACCGGGTGGTGCGCGCCACGGTCAAGGGCAATGTGCTGGTGGCGGTAACCCAGGGTGCGCTGGGCGGGCTGATTTTCTGGTTCCTGGACATTCCCAGTGCGTTGCTCTGGGCGGTGCTGATGGCGTTTCTGTCGTTGCTGCCGGCCGTGGGCGCCGGGATTGTGTGGGGGCCGGTGGCCGTTTACTTCCTGCTGAGCGGTGCGATCTGGCAGGGCGTGGTGCTGGGGCTGTTCGGCGTGTTTGTGATTGGCTTGGTGGACAATGTGCTGCGCCCGATCCTGGTGGGCAAGGACACCAAGATGCCGGACTACCTGATCCTGATCTCGACCCTGGGCGGTCTGTCGGTGTTTGGCCTCAATGGTTTTGTGATCGGGCCGCTGGTGGCGGCGCTGTTCATGTCCAGCTGGGCGTTGTTTGTGGAGAGCAAGCCGCGAGTCAAACTGCCATTGCCCTGACCTCAGGCGTGGAGCCTGAAGTTCGATACGTGTTGCAGTTGTTTTTCGGCATCCGACAGGGATGTCAGTGGGCCGCTGATGGCTTCACCATCGCGTACCAGGTACCAGCAGGCGAGAAGACCCGACTTGCGAAGCGGGGCGGGGACGGCGCTGCCGATGACGGACATGATTTGTACAGTGGGCATAAAGACCTCCAATCGCTATGGGGGTCACTTTACGGGGCGGGCTGGCGCAGGAAAAATCACCCGTCTCGATAGTCGACATCGACGCGAGGCGTCAGTCCACGACCTGATCGAGCATGTTCACCACTTCCTGCTCACTGAGCAGCCCCTTGCGCACCAGGTTTTCCGCGAGCAACGCGAGGAACTTGGCGCTGCGGTGGCCTTCCAGGTGCTTGAGTTCCGTGAGGGCGCTGTAGACCTTGCTGGATGTACATAGGCCGGCGGCGCGGTGTGGGTTTTGCGTGGGCATGGTCAGTCGTCCTTGTTGTTATTGGGTGGACAGTCTCGATAGTGGAAGTGTTTCGTGACACAAACATGACAGCGCAAGGCCTGTTCGGGCAAGTAGACATTGGTGTTGATGATGTGCGATTGCGCGTCGGGCATTGTCCTCAGAGCGACCTTGACGCCCTGAATCCGGACTTTCCAGGCAAAAAAAGGCCCCGCGATCACGCGAGGCCTGTTTTAGACGGTGCGGTTACCAGCCGCGACCGTAGTAACCGTGGGGAGGGCCGTAGTAGCCGCGGGGTGGCCCGTAATAGCCACGCGGTGGGCCGTAATAGACCGGCGCCGGGCGGTAGTAAACCTGTTGCTGCACATACACCGGCGGTGGCGGTGCGTAATAAACCGGCGGCGGAGCGGCATATACCGGCTGCGGTTGCACATACACCGGCTGCTGCACATAGACCTCACGCGGCTGGCTGGCAACCACGGAGCCCACGACTGCAGCGCCGACTAAAGCACCCAATACAGCCGGGCCACCCCAACCACCACCGTGGGCGGAGGCTTGGCCTGCCATCGCGAGTGCGCCAACCAGCAAGGCGATCTTGGGGATTGTACGAATCATGGTCATTCCTCGGTTAGCCCCAGCGCTTGTGGTCTGCAATCAATAGACTCAAGTAATGTCGCGGGGATACTTTTAAGACAACGTATTTCTGAAAAACAGCACAGCCGCTAGGTAAAGGTTGTGTAAGGTCTGTACCGATTTGCTTACTCAAAGGAGTTACCCATGCAGATGCACCCCAACAAGGACACCCAACTGTGCATGTCACTGTCGGCGCGCCCCGGGAATTTCGGCCTGCGTTTTCATAACCATCTGTACGAACAGCTGGGCCTGAACTTCTACTATAAAGCCTTCAGCAGCCGGGATTTGCCCGGCGCGATCGGTGGTATCCGGGCGCTGGGGGTACGCGGTTGCGGGGTTTCCATGCCGTTCAAGGAAGCCGCCATTGCCTTGGTGGACGAGCTCGACGATTCGGTTCAAGCCATCGACTCCCTGAACACCATCGTCAACACCGATGGGCACCTCAAGGCCTACAACACCGACTACATCGCAATCGAGCAGTTACTCAAGAAGCACGCGGTGCCAAAGGAATCGACCTTTGCCCTGCGTGGCAGCGGCGGCATGGCCAAGGCTGTGGCCAGTGCCTTGCGCGATGGCGGCTACGCCAAGGGCGTGATCGTGGCGCGCAACGAGCCAGCGGGCCGGGCGCTGGCGCAGAACCTGGGGTATGAATGGCTGGCCGAACTGGGCGACCTGCGCCCACAGATGCTGATCAACGTGACGCCCATCGGCATGGCGGGAGGGCCTGAGGCAGATGCGTTGGCATTCGATGCCGAAGCGGTGGATGTTGCCGAGACGATCTTCGACGTGGTGGCGATCCCCGCTGAAACGCCGTTGATCGTGCGTGGACGTGCCAAGGGTAAACGCGTGATTACCGGGCTCGAAGTGATTGCGATCCAGGCGCTTGAGCAGTTTGTGCTCTATACCGGGGTGCGACCGACGCCGGAGCAGTTCGCCAAAGCCGTGGCGTTCGCCCGAACCTGAAGAACCCTGAATATCATATGTGGGAGGGGGCTTGCCCCCGATAGCGGTAGCTCAACAATGAAATTACTGACTGGCACACCGTCATCGGGGGCAAGCCCCCTCCCACATTTTTTCCGCGTTACAGCGGTTCCAATTTGGCCAGCCGTTCTTCCAGCAGTGCAATGCGCGCTTCGAGTTCTTCGATGCGTTCGACAGACACGCCACTGACACCCCCGCGCTCCATCGGATTGCCTCGCGCCGCGATAATCGCCTCGATATCCTGCGGATCGCCCAATGCATGGGTATAACGATCTTCGCGCTGGCCGGCCTGGCGCGGCACCAGCAACGCCAGCCCCCGCGCAATCAGGCGTTCCAGCTGGTGCACGACCTGCTCGGCATCTTCGAAATCGTGCATGCGCCCGCTGCGGGTCAGCAACTCATTGACAGTCTGCGGCCCGCGTAGAAACAGCAGCCCGGTCAGGATCACCTGGGCCGGCACCAGTTCCAGCGCCTTGTCCACGCGGTGTTCCCAGCGGTCGGCGCGGCTGCCCATCACCAGGCGGGTGAAACCCTGGCCTTCGAGTGCGCGCAGGCTCTGGCCGACCTGGCCCGGGCTCAGGTTCATGACCGGCTCGCGGCTGGTCTTCTGGTTGCAGGCCAGCACCAGGGCGTTGAGGGTCAAGGGGTAGGTTTCCGGGTTGGTCGCCTGTTTTTCGATGAGGCAGCCCAGGATGCGGATTTCCGTGCTGTTCAGGCGCGGCTCAGGGGTGTCGGTGTCGTGCTCGGCGGTCATCGCGCGTTCCCTATGCAGTGGAGGTCCTTAGCGTAATCCTGAAAAATTAAAAGACAAGCGCCCGGCATGTCTATAATCGCCGCTGGTTCAAACCGTGCCATAACCATGAGACTGCCATGACTATTTCCCTGTACGCCGCCTCCATCCCGGTCTTCAAGCAAATGCTCACCGCCCTGAGCGGTGTGTTGACCAAGGCCGAAGCCCACGCCAGCGCCAAGAACATCGAACCGAACGCCTTGCTGCAAGCGCGCCTGTTTCCGGACATGTTCCAACTGGTGCGCCAGGTGCAGATCGCCGTCGACTTCGCCAAGGGGGTTTCCGCGCGCCTGGCCGAGATCGAAGTGCCTAAGTACGAAGACAGCGAAGTGACCTTCGCCGACCTGCAAGCGCTGATCGCCAAGGTTTTGGCCTTTGTCGACACCATCACCCCGGAGCAGATCGACGGCAATGAAGGCATCGAGATCGTCACTCGCCCTGGCACGCCGAAAGAGAAGCGCTTCAGCGGCCAGTCCTACCTGCTGACCTACGGCCTGCCGCAGTTCTTCTTCCACGTCACCACCGCTTACGCGCTGCTGCGCCATAACGGCGTGGAAGTGGGCAAGCGCGATTACATGGGCGCTTTCTAAGCACGCATAAAAAAACCGGGACGATTCCTAAAGGAACCGTCCCGGTTTTTTTGTGCGCGACTGTTAAGCCGGCTGTTCTTCCTTGCCCAGGCACGCGGCGGCGGTGAACAACACATCGGTGGACGAGTTAAGCGCGGTTTCCGCCGAATCCTGCAACACACCGATGATGAAACCGACTGCTACCACCTGCATCGCAATCTCACTGGGAATGCCGAACAGGCTGCACGCCAGCGGAATCAGCAACAACGAACCGCCTGCCACGCCGGAAGCACCGCACGCACAGATGGCCGCGACCACGCTGAGCAGCACGGCAGTGGGAGGTCGACGGCAATGCCCAGGGTATGCACGGCGGCCAGGGTCAGCACGGTGATGGTGATCGCCGCGCCGGCCATGTTGATGGTGGCACCGAGCGGGATCGACACCGAGTAGGTGTCTTCATGCAGGCCCAGGCGTTTGCTCAATGCGAGGTTCACCGGGATATTCGCTGCCGAACTGCGGGTGAAGAATGCGGTGATGCCGCTTTCGCGCAGGCACATCAGCACCAGCGGGTAGGGGTTGCGGCGCAGTTTCCAGAACACGATGGCCGGGTTGATCACCAGCGCCACGAACAGCATGCAGCCGATCAGCACCACCAGCAGGTGGGCGTAGCCGAGCAGGGCGCCGAAGCCGGAAGTGGCCAGGGTCGAGGCAACCAGGCCGAAAATGCCCAGCGGTGCAAAGCGGATCACCACACGCACGATCAGGGTCACGCCGTTGGACAGGTCTTCCAGCACCGCCCGCGTGGTCGGCGCCGCGTGGCGAATGGCAATGCCCATGCCGATGGCCCACGCCAGGATGCCGATGAAGTTGGCATTCATCAGCGCGCTGATCGGGTTGTCCACCACGCTCAGCAACAGGCTCTGCAACACTTCGCCGATACCGCCGGGCGCGGTCACCGCTGCGTCATGGGTCGCCAGCACCAGCGAAGAGGGGAACCACATGCTCGCAACTACCGCCACCACCGCGGCGGCAAAGGTGCCCAGCAGGTACAGGAACAGAATCGGCTTGATATGGGTTTCCTGGCCATGTTTATGGTTGGCGATGGATGCCATCACCAGCACAAACACCAGGATCGGTGCGACGGCCTTGAGTGCCGCGACGAATACCTTGCCGATGAACCCGGTTGCCTTGGCCGCCTCGGGCAACAGCAAGGCCAACAGGATGCCGGCGATCAGGCCGATGACGATTTGCGTGACCAGGCTGACGCGGGCCAGTCGTTGCAGGAGAGAGGGGGCAGCAGTCATAAACACTTGTCTCTGGTTTTTTTTAGGGCGCAGCTACTGACTCGGAAAGGGCTGTAGGACGCGGATCGCGAAGTCTAGCATGCTGTGGAAAAGTCCATGGCGGTGCGGCATTGCGTCAACCGCTTGCCCAGGCCTTGGCCAAATCCGGACATACTCTGTTAAGATTCTGTCCTCTCATCTTTCCTCTCTGTCAGCGGGCCCTTCGGGCTGTCGTTGATGTCGTCGTTTCTGGAGTTTTCATGTTGTTTCCCATCCTCCTGCTGTCGGCCGCCGGCTTTACCGTGCTGACCACAGAGTTCGTGATCGTCGGCCTGTTGCCGTCCATCGCCCGCGACTTGAACGTCACTGTGTCCCAAGCCGGGCTGCTGGTGACCTTGTTCGCATTTACCGTGGCGGCGTTTGGTCCGTTTCTGACGGCGTATTGCGCACGTTTCCCACGCAAGCGCCTGTTTATCAGCATCCTGATCCTGTTCGGTGTGGCCAATACCGTGGCGGCCCTGGCACCGAATATCTGGGTGATGGCGCTGGCACGGTTGATCCCGGCCCTGGGTTTGCCAGTGTTCTGGGCCCTGGCCAGTGAAACCGCCGTGGACATGGTCGGCCCTGAGTTCGCTGGCCGAGCGATTGAAAAAATCGGCTTCGGTATTGTCTGTGCCACGGTGTTCGGCATTCCGGTGGGCACGCTGATTTCGGATATGTTCGGCTGGCGCAGCGCGTTTGCCATCCTCGCGGTGATCGCGCTGGCCAAGGCTTTGCTGCTGTTTATCTACCTGCCGGTGACCCAACCGAAGAACGATGAAGTGACGTTGCGCTCGCAGTTCAAGATCCTGCGCAACCCGCTGATGCAGGGGCATATCCTGCTGTCGATCCTGGTGTTCAGCGGCATGTTCACCGCCTACACCTACCTGGCGGACATCCTCGAGCGCCTGGCCGGGTTCGACGGTACGCTGGTGGGCTGGTGCCTGATGGGCTTCGGTGCGGTCGGTCTGATTGGCAATTCGCTGGGCGGGCGTGCGGTGGATCGTCACCCGTTGATCGCCTCCATGGTGTTCTGCGGCTTCATGATCGCAGGCATGGTGGCGCTGGTCCCGGCGATTCATTCGACCATCGGCCTGGCGGCGGCGATGGCCGTGTGGGGCGTGACCCAGGCGGCGATGTTCCTGGTCAGCCATGTGCGCCTGATGAAGGCTGCACCCCATGCGCCGGCGTTTGCCGCGTCGCTGAACATCGCCGGGGCCAACCTGGGCATCGGCCTGGGCGCCATGGTTGGCGGGCACGTGATCGACACCCTCGGCCTGGGCAGCCTGGGCTTTGCGGCGTCCGGGTTTATCCTGGTGTCGATCCTGCTGGCGTTGTGGCTGATGACCGCCAGGCAACCGCTCGCCTCCGGCGCCTGAGCCGTCAGGGCAGGGTGGTGAACAGCTCGCGCCGGGCGCCTTCGGTAATCGCCACGATGCCGGGGTGCTTGACCTTGCGCTCCACCGAGATCGCGTAGAACGATTCGGTCACGGCCACGGTCTGGCCAATCAGCGCCACGCCGTACTGGCGCACCACCTCGTCGGCAATCACGCTGGGGGCGATAAAGATCCCGCTGCCGGATTGGCCGAATGCCTGCATCAAGGCGCTGTCGTCGAACTCGCCGATGATCTTCGGTTGAATCTGTTGTTCGGCAAACCAGCGCTGCAAACGGCTGCGTACCACGGTTTCCGCGCCCGGAATCAACAGCGGCGCGCCGTGCAGGCACTGTGGGAAATCCCCTCGGTGTTCGTCAGCCAACACCTGGGTGGCGAAAAAACTGATGCCGCATTCGCCCAACTTCTGGCTGTAGCCTTTGATGTCCAGGTGCGTGGGCATGGGGCTGTCGGAAATCACCAGGTCAAGGCGCTGGATCGCCAGGTCGGCGAGCAGGCGTTCGAGTTTGTCCTCACGGCAGGTGATGCGGATCGGCTCGCTCAACTCCATGGTCGGTGCGATCAGCCGGTAGACGATAGACTTGGGCACCACGTCCGCCACGCCGACGCGGAACAGGATCTGCTGTTCGTCGGGCTGCGCGCGCAGCATGGCCTCCAGTTCATTACCGGTCTGGAACATCTGCTCGGCATAGGGCAGGGCCTGGCGCCCGGCTTCGGTCAGTTCCAGTTGGCGGCCGACGCGCTGAAACAGCGCGATACCGAAGGTTTGCTCGAGCAGGCTGATCTGCCCGCTGATGGTCTGGGGCGTGAGGTTCAACTGCTCGCACGCACGCACGATGCTGCCGGTCTTGGCCACCACCCAGAAGTAGTGCAGTTGTCGGTAATTGAGCATGGCAGCCTTCACTTCGTAAAAAACGAAGTATACGCGAGAAAAATACGAATTTTCCTGAACTGTTTGCCTGCATAGAATGCGTCGCTATCGCGGGGCCACTATTTGGACCCAAGGGTTCTAACGAGGAAGACATCATGAAACTCAATTCCCTGGGCGCGGCATCCTTGCTTGCGCTTTCATTGGTAGTGATCAGCGGTTGCGATCAGGTCGAGAAAAGCGCGCAGCAGGTACTGGGCAAGGCCACCGAATCGGCCAAGCAAGCCATCGATGACACCCACAAGGCTGCCGAACAGGCATTGAGTGAAGCGACCAACGGCCTGATCAACCCGCAGAAAAAGGATGATCAGGAAGAGAACGAAACCGAATCGAACAGTAAAGAAGCCTAATTTCCGCTCAACGTCAGGACTGACCTATGGATTACCTTTTACAACTGGCCGCCAGCCCCACCGCCTGGATTGCCCTGGCAACCCTGATCGTGATGGAGATCGTGCTGGGCATCGATAACCTGATCTTCATCTCGATCCTCACCAACAAGTTGCCGGAGAAGCATCGGGCCAAGGCGCGACGCATCGGTATCAGCATGGCGTTGGTGTTGCGGTTGGGCCTGCTCAGCACCATCGCGTTCATCGTGCAGCTGACGGCGCCGGTGTTCGAAGTGTTCGGCCAGGCCTTTTCGTGGAAGGACATGATCCTGATCGCCGGTGGCCTGTTCCTGGTGTGGAAGGCCACCACCGAAATCCATCACAGCATGGACCCGGAACCCGAAGAGAAGGAAACCAATGCTGGCAACGTGGTTGCCATCGGTTTTGCCGCGGCCATCGGGCAGATCCTGTTGCTCGACCTGGTGTTCTCCATCGACAGCATCATCACCGCCGTGGGCATGACCGAGCACTTGCCGATCATGATCATTGCCGTGGTGACCTCGGTGATCGTGATGCTGGTGGCGGCCGAACCGCTGGCCAAGTTCATCAACGACAACCCGACCGTGGTGATGCTGGCCCTGGGCTTCCTGATCATGATCGGCATGACCCTGATCGCCGAAGGCTTCGGCGCCCATGTACCGAAAGGCTACGTGTATGCGGCCATGGCGTTCTCGGCGGCTATCGAATGCTTGAACATTGCCCGGCGTAACCGCCACCAGCGTTTGCTCGCTGCCCGGCAGTAACCGCTGAAACCAAACGGCCGGCTGCGCTCAGATGAGCCCAGCCGGCTTTTTGCTGTCTGTTAGAATTCGCGCACTTGATAGCGTGAGGTCCTACATGAACGAGCCGATTCGTCTTACCCAGTACAGCCACGGCGCGGGGTGTGGCTGCAAGATATCGCCCCAGGTGCTGGAAGTGATCCTTGCCGGCAGCGGCGCACAGAACCTCGACCCCAAGCTGTGGGTGGGCAACGCTTCGCGTGACGATGCGGCGGTGTACGCCATCGACGACGAGCGCGGCGTGGTCTCCACCACCGACTTTTTCATGCCGATTGTCGATGATCCCTTCGATTTCGGCCGGATTGCTGCCACCAATGCCATCAGTGATATCTACGCCATGGGTGGCGATCCGCTGATGGCCATCGCCATTCTGGGCTGGCCGGTGAACGTACTGGCGCCGGAGATTGCCCGCGAAGTGATCCGCGGCGGCCGCTCGGTGTGCGACGCAGCCGGGATTCCTCTGGCGGGCGGGCATTCCATCGACGCCCCGGAGCCGATCTTCGGCCTGGCCGTGACCGGCATCGTGCAAAAGCGCCATATGAAGCGCAACGACACAGCCACCGCCGGTTGCCGGTTGTATCTCACCAAGCCCATCGGCATCGGCATCCTCACCACCGCCGAGAAGAAGGGCAAATTGCGCGAGGCGGATATCGGCCTGGCCCGGGACTGGATGTGCACCCTGAACAAGCCCGGCAGCCGTTTCGGCAAGTTGGCGGGGGTGACCGCAATGACCGATGTCACCGGTTTCGGCTTGTTGGGCCACCTGGTGGAAATGGCTGACGGCAGCGGCCTGACGGCGCGCATCGAGTACAATAAGGTCCCACGCCTGGCCGGGATCGAGGACTACCTGGACCAGGGGTGCATGCCCGGCGGCACCTTGCGCAACTTCGACAGCTATTCGAGCAAGCTCGGACGCCTGCAGGAGCTGCACAAGCGCGTGCTGTGCGACCCGCAGACCAGCGGCGGCCTGTTGATCGCCGTCACGCCCGAGGGCGACGCCGAATTCCACCGCATGGCGGCTGAACTGGGCCTGGTCCTGGAACCTATCGGCGAGCTGCTCGAACGACAGACCCACGCGGTTGAGGTGATTTGATGGCAACCGATATCACCGACTACCGCGACATTTTCCTCAATGATCGGCCAATGATGGATACCCGCGCGCCGATCGAGTTCACCAAGGGCGCGTTCCCGGGGGTGATCAACCTGCCGCTGATGACCGACGACGAACGCCAGCGCGTCGGCACCTGCTACAAGCAGCAGGGCCAGCAGGCCGCCATCGTGCTCGGGCATGAGCTGGTGTCCGGCGCTATCAAGGCCGAGCGTATCGAGCAGTGGGCGCGGTTCGCCCAGGCCAACCCCGAGGGTTACCTCTACTGTTTCCGTGGCGGGCTGCGTTCACAGATCGTGCAGCAATGGCTCAAGACCGAAGCCGGCATCGAGTATCCCCGTGTCGGTGGCGGCTACAAGGCCATGCGCACCTTTTTGCTGGAGACCGTCGAGCACGCCGCCACGCAGTGTGACTTCGTGCTGCTGGGCGGTATGACTGGCACCGGCAAGACCGAGGTGCTCGGCCAATTGCACAATGCCCTGGACCTGGAAGGTCATGCCAACCATCGCGGCTCCAGCTTCGGCAAACGCGCCACGGCGCAGCCGTCCAACATCGACTTCGAAAACCGCCTGGCCGTGGACCTGCTGAAAAAGCGTGCTGCGGGTATCGAGCAGTTCGTGGTCGAGGATGAGAGCCGCATGATCGGCAGTTGCGCGCTGCCGCTGGCGTTGCACAAGGGCATGCAGACGTTCCCGATGGTGTGGCTGCAGGACAGCGTAGAAGGGCGGGTCGAGCGCATCCTGCGCGACTATGTGGTGGACCTGTGCGCCGAATTTATCGCGGTGTTTGGCGACACCGGCCAGGCGCTGTTTGCCGAGCGCCTGACCCAGAGCCTGGGCAATATCCATAAACGCCTGGGCGGCGAACGCTTCCAGCGGTTGCAGGCGATCTTGCAGGCGGCCCTGGCGGAGCAGGCGCGCAGCGGTGATGTGGACCTGCATCGCGCCTGGATCGAAGGGCTTCTGCGCGAGTATTACGACCCGATGTACGCCTTCCAGCGCGAAAACAAAGGCGCACGGATCGAGTTCGCAGGGGAGCAGGGCGCCGTGGTGGAATATTTGCGCGCACGCGCGCCGATCAGAGGATAGCCGCGCCGATCAACCCACACACCACCCCAACCAGCATCGTCAACCCCGCCACCGTCACCAGCACCCGCGCATCGAAGTCCTTGCGCAGCATCAGCAGCGACGGCAGGCTCACACTCGGCAGGGTCATCAGCAAGGCCACGGCCGGGCCGGTGCCCATGCCCAGGGTCATCATGGTTTGTACGATGGGGATTTCGGCAGCGGTGGGAATCACGAACAACGTACCGACAATCGCCAGCGGCACCAGCCATGCCAGGCTGTTGGCCATGGCGCCGTCGACATGGGGGAACAGCCACACCCGCGCGGCGCCCAGGATCAGCACGGCCAGGATGTACACCGGGATCGTGCTCCAGAACAACTGCCACAGGGTCCGCAGCCAACGGCCCAGGAACGGCTGGGACTCAACCACACTGACCTCGGCCACCGCGCCCAGAGCCGCTTCCGGCACCTGGTCCGGGCGGGCGATACGTTGCGCGATCAGGGACACGCCCACCACCAGCACAATGCCCGCCACCAGCCGCAATGCGGTGAAGCCCCACCCCAGCACGAAGCCCATGAACACCAGCGTCGCCGGGTTCAGCACGGGGTTGGCGATCCAGAACGCGAGTGCCGCGCCCACCGAGACCTGCTGCCGACGCATGCCGGCCGCGACCGGTGCCGCGCAGCAACTGCACATCATCCCCGGCAGGGCGAACAGCCCGCCCCGCAGGGTCGACCCCAGCCCGGCGCGGCCGAACAGGCGCAGCAGCCAGTCGCGGGGGATCAGCACTTGCAGGAGGGAGCCCAGGATCACCGCCAGCACAGCGGCTTTCCAGATCGCCAGGAAGTACACCTGGGCGTACGCCAGCGCGGCCGCCAGGGGCGAGCTTTGCTGATCGTTGAGAATCGAGGCGCCAATGCTATGGTTATCGGCGGCGACGAAGGCCTTGAGGTAGTAAGGCGACCACTTCACGTAGTAGAGGCCGACGCAGGCGACCAGCAGGAACAGCGCTGGTTTCCACCAGAACGACCAGCCCCGGTTGGGCTGGGTGGAGGCGAGGTTGGGCATGGTGATGATCCGCAGGTGAGTCAATAGCGGCGCATCATACGCCCTCAGCTCTCGGCGCTCACCTGGGTAGGTTCAGGGCAGGTTTCTTCGCCGTTGTTCAGGCCCTGTTTATAGTTGCGGCTCAGCAACGAGGCCTTGCCGTTGTGCCAGGTCAGCGTCAGCACATACAGCGTGTCGTAGTCGCTGCCGGACCAGTCGTCGGTGATGGTGTGTTTTTCGCCGGACGCTTCGCTCGCCACCTTGTTGATCAGTTCCGGCAGATAGCCGTGGGACCAGGCGGTGTAGATGATGGAGTTGTGGTACTTGTCTTCCACCAGCTCGTCGGCGAGGGCACTGGTGTCATTCGCGGAAAACTTGATGTTCACCGGCAGGCCGAGCTTGATCGCGCTGGGGCTGATGGTCATCAGCGGGCGAATGTAGCTGTAGGAATTGTCCAGTTCGCCTTCCTCCACATTGCGTGTCGGGTTGGCGGCGAACACGAAATTGGCCTTGCCGAACTTCTCTGGCAAAACCGTGGCCAGGTTCATCGCCCGGTTGAGGCCCTGGCAATTGAGCTGGCCCAGGCCACCGGCGGGTTTTTCACCGTGGCGCAGGAACACCAGGGTTTGCACGCCGTCAACCTGGTCGGCGTTGCTGATCCGTGACTCCAGGCTAAGATCGATAGCGCCGCCAACCAACAAGAGCGGCAACAGGATGTATGAATAGCGTTTCAGTCGTTGCACAAGGCGCAGAGGCTTGATCGTCATTGTAAGTTCGAGTCTTCATGCGTCACGTTAAGGCAGACACGCCTGGCCACTATGACGCCTGGGGCGCCTGCGGTGTTCCCTGTCGAGATAGCGAGGTGCCTCCATTCACCGCTTGAGCTCAGTTAAGAGTGCACGAGGGCGTATTGGTTCGCCCTGACGACATAATAGCTGGCGGTTGTTGCGTATTGATGACCCATGCAGGACGCTCGCCGGATGACTATCATGGGGGCTTTCAGCACACACACAGGGCTTCCCTATGAACCCACTCGCTGCTTTCCCGATCAACAGCAAATGGCCTGCCCAGCATCCGGAGCGCCTGCAACTGTACTCGCTGCCGACCCCCAACGGGGTAAAAGTGTCGATCATGCTCGAAGAGCTCGGCCTGCCCTATGAAGCGCACAAGGTCAGCTTCGAGACCCAGGACCAACTCTCTCCCGAGTTCCTGTCGCTGAACCCCAACAACAAGATCCCCGCGATCATCGACCCCAATGGCCCCAGCGGCCAGCCGCTGGCGTTGTTCGAGTCCGGCGCGATCCTGATCTACCTGGCGGAAAAATCCAGCCAGTTGCTCTCCGAGGACCCGGCGACACGTTATGAAACCATTCAATGGCTGATGTTCCAGATGGGCGGTATCGGCCCGATGTTCGGCCAGTTGGGCTTCTTCAACAAATTTGCCGGCAAGGCCTACGAAGACAAACGCCCGCGCGACCGTTACGCCGCCGAATCCCGGCGCCTGCTGGGCGTGCTGGAAAAACGCCTGCTGGGCCGTACCTGGATCATGGGCGACGAGTACAGCATCGCCGACATCGCCACCTTTCCGTGGGTCCGCAACCTGATCGGCTTCTACGAATCCGGTGACCTTGTAGGCATTGCCGACTTTCCCAATGTACTGCGCGCTCTGGACGGTTTCGTCGCACGGCCGGCGGTGATCCGTGGCCTTAATATTCCGAGTTGAAGCATGCCGACTTTCGATTTCAAACAGCTGGACGTGTTCAGCCGCGTGGCGCTCAAAGGCAACCCGCTGGCGGTGGTGTTTGGCGCCGACAGCCTGAGCGACCAACAGATGGCGGACTTCGCCAATTGGACCAACCTCAGTGAAACCACGTTTTTACTGACGCCGCGTGATCCTCGGGCTGACTACCGGGTGCGAATTTTCACCACCTTGACGGAGCTGCCTTTTGCCGGACACCCGACGCTGGGCAGTTGTTATGCCTGGCTGCAGGCAGGTGGTATTCCCAAGGGCGAGGAGATAATCCAGGAGTGCGAAATCGGCCTGGTGCGTATCCGTCGCCAAGGCGATGAACTGGCATTTATCGCGCCGCCGTTATTGCGCGCCGGTACTGTGGACGCGCCGTTGCTGGAGCGCGTGCGCCTGGGCTTGGGCCTGGAGCCCGGGGCCATCGTGCGCAGCCAGTGGGTGGACAATGGCGCTGGCTGGCTCGCGGTAATGCTGGCAGACCGTGACCAGGTCCTGGCGTTGCAGCCGGACTATTCGCAACTGCTGGGGCTGGCCGTGGGCGTGATCGCCCCCTGTGACGGCGGGCGCGACGATGTGGACACGCAATTTGAGGTGCGTGCCTTTATCGCAGGCGATGGCGCGCAGGAAGACCCGGCCACCGGCAGCTTGAATGCGGGGCTTGCGCAATGGTTGCTCGGCGAGGGCCTGGCCCCCGAGCGCTATGTGGTCAGTCAGGGCACGGCAATTGGCCGGGCAGGGCGGATCCGCGTTGAGCGCCAGGGCACTGAAATATGGATGGGTGGCGCCGTGTCGGTGTGCATCGACGGGCGTGTACAGCTCTAGATCAATAAATTATTACCGCCCCCGCAATACACTATTGGCCCCTCGGCGTTTGTGCTGCCGGGGCCTGGGGGCATAAGCTTTCGCCCCAAAGATTTTCTGCCTTGCGATAGGACCACCATGACCAGCCAGTTCCCCCAAGCCCGCCCACGCCGCCTGCGCCGCTCCCCGGAGCTGCGTGGCCTGTTCCAGGAAACAGAATTCACCCTCAACGACCTGGTGCTGCCGATCTTCGTCGAAGAAGAAATCGACGACTTCGTGCCAATCACCAGCATGCCGGGCGTGCAGCGCATCCCTGAGAAGAAACTGGCCGGCGAGATCGAGCGCTATGCCCGTGCCGGCATCAAGTCAGTGATGACCTTCGGCGTGTCCCACCACCTGGACGCCAGCGGCAGCGACACCTGGAAAGAGCGCGGCCTGGTCTCGCGCATGTCGTCGATCATCAAGGACGCTGTGCCGGAAATGATCGTGATGTCCGACACCTGCTTCTGCGAATACACCGACCATGGCCACTGCGGTGTGATGCACGGCGCCCATGTCGACAACGACGCGACGCTGGTCAACCTCGGCAAGCAGGCCGTGGCCGCCGCGCGTGCCGGTGCCGATGTCATTGCCCCTTCGGCGGCGATGGACGGCCAGGTCCAGGCGATCCGCCGCGCCCTGGATGATGCGGGCTTCACCCATATCCCGATCATGGCTTACTCGACCAAATTCGCCTCGGCCCTCTACGGACCGTTCCGCGAAGCCGGCGGCAGTGCGCTCAAGGGCGACCGCAAGAGCTACCAGATGAACCCGATGAACCGCCGCGAAGCCATACGCGAATCGCTGCTGGATGAACAGGAAGGCGCGGATGCGCTGATGGTCAAGCCGGCCGGTGCCTACCTCGACATCATCCGCGACATCCGCGAAGCCTCGCGCCTGCCGGTGGCGGCGTACCAGGTGAGCGGCGAGTACGCGATGATCAAGTTCGGCGCCCAGGCCGGGGCGATTGATGAGGACCGTGTGGTGCGTGAAACCTTGGGCTCGATCAAGCGCGCGGGTGCGGACTTGATCTTCACCTACTTCGCGATGGACCTGGCGTTGGCGGGGATCTAGAACCACAACAGGTAAAATGTGGGAGGGAGCTTGCCCCCTCCCACATCAACAATGCCCGGCCCATCGTCGCCCAAGGAAGCCCCATGTATTCAAGCCGCCTGATCCTGTGCCTTGCCACTTTGCTGGTACTGGCCGGTTGCTCCACCACGCGCAACCCGCAACAGCCGCAGCGCAGCGAGGCCGAGGTGAAAGCGCAGATCGTGCGCCTGCTGCCGACCAAGGTGGCTGACCGCGAGGGCTGGGCCCAGGACATCTACACGGCCTTTGACACCCAGAACATCTACCCCAGCACGGAAAACATCTGCGCCGTGCTGGCGGTGACCGAGCAGGAGTCGACCTATCAGGTCGACCCACCGGTGCCAGACATGGGCAAGATCGCCCAGGATGAAATCCTGCGGCGTGCCGGCAAAGTCCATGTGCCGGCGTTTGTCGTGCGCAGCGCCCTGCAACTGCGCTCGCCCAGCGGCAAGACCTACGCCGACCGCCTCAATGCTGCGCGCACGGAGAAGGACCTGAGTGGCATCTTCGATGACTTCATCAGCATGGTGCCCCTGGGCAACACGTTGTTTGGTGGTTTCAACCCGGTGCATACCGCAGGCCCGATGCAGGTAAGTATCGACTTTGCGCAGAAACAGGCGCGGGGTTATCCCTACACGGTGGATGGCACAATTCGTCGCGAAGTCTTCACCCGTCGTGGCGGCATGTACTTCGGCATCGCGCACTTGCTGGGTTACCCGGTGAGCTACGACCGGCCGCTGTATCGCTTTGCCGATTTCAATGCCGGGTGGTACGCCAGCCGTAATGCCGCGTTCCAGGCTGCCGTCAGCCGTGCTTCGGGCACCGAGTTGGCCTTGGACGGAGATCTGATTCGCTACGGCTCGCTGCTGCCCGGCACCACCGAGTTGGCGGTGCGTTCATTGGGGGCCAGGCTGGACATGCGCAACCCCAGCATCCGCAGTCAGCTGGAGCAGGGCGAGCAATTGGATTTCGAGGACACCACCCTCTACAAGCGCGTATTTGCCCTGGCCGACAAGGCCGCCGGTAAGCCGATGCCACGGGCCATCCTGCCGGGCATCGTGCTCAAGAGTCCCAAGATCACCCGTAACCTGACCACGGCGTGGTTTGCCCAGCGGGTCGACGAGCGTTATCAGCGCTGCCTGAAGCGCTGATCAGCGTCGAGGTGAGCAGGCTTGCTGTGGTGACCGGGCTTGCTGTGGCAAGCAGGCTTGTTGTGATGACCGGGCTTGTTGTGGCAGCGGGCTTGCCCCGCGTCGGGCTGCGCAGCAGCCCCAATCAAGCACAATGCGGTGTATCACATACCACTCGGCGGCTCGTTGCGGGTCTGCTTCGCACCCCAACGCGGGGCAAGCCCGCTCGCCACAGGTTCGCACCATCAGAGGAACGAGCTTTGTTCGCCGTTGATCGCCCGTGCGCGGGACTGATCCTTGTGTGAACAGCCTGCCACGGCCAGGGCTGCCAGCAGGAACAGGAGATAGGATTTTGGCTTGCCGTCCAGATGGCGCATTGCGGTTCCTTGGGAGGTATGGGGGAATTTGACGGGGATTAAAGCGGTGCCGCAGACGCGAGGTTGAAGGGTAAAGAAAAGGCCTGGTTTTCGTGGAACCAGGCCCTTTCCATGTTGCTCTTTGAATCAGATGCGTTCGAGCGCCAGGGCTACCCCCTGGCCGCCACCGATGCACAGCGTCGCCAGGCCTTTCTTGGCATCACGCTTGATCATTTCATGCAGCAGCGTCACCAGCACGCGGCAGCCCGAGGCGCCGATCGGGTGGCCGATGGCGATGGCGCCGCCGTTGACGTTGACCTTGTCGGCGTCCCATTCCAGCTCTTTGCCCACCGCCAGGGATTGCGCGGCGAAGGCTTCGTTGGCTTCGATCAGGTCCAGGTCGCCCAGGCTCCAACCGGCTTTGTCCAGGCAACGGCGGGTGGCCGACACCGGGCCGATGCCCATGATCGCCGGGTCGACGCCGGCGTTGGCGTAGCTGGCAATGCGCGCCAGTATCGGCAGGCCGAGGGCCTTGGCCTTGTCGGCGCTCATCAGCAGCACCGCGGCGGCACCGTCGTTGAGGCTGGAGGCGTTGCCCGCGGTGACACTGCCGTCTTTCTTGAACGCCGGTTTCAGCTTGCCCAGGGATTCGGCGGTGGTGCCGGCGCGGGGTTGCTCATCCACGGTGAAGGCCACCGGGTCGCCTTTGCGCTGGGGGATCAGGATCGGTGTGATCTCATCGACAAAGCGGCCCGCTTCAATAGCCGCGACGGCTTTTTGCTGGGAGGCGGCGGCGAACGCATCCTGGGCTTCACGGCTGATGCCGTACTTGTCCACCAGGTTCTCGGCGGTGATGCCCATGTGGTAGTCGTTGAACGCGTCCCACAGGCCATCGGTGATCATGCTGTCGATCATTTTGGCATGGCCCATGCGCAAACCGGTGCGCGCGGCGGGCAGTACGTACGGAGCCAGGCTCATGTTCTCCATGCCGCCGGCGATGATCACGTCGGCGTCACCGCAACGGATGGCCTGGGCGCCCAGGTGCAGGGCCTTGAGGCCCGAGCCGCAAACCTTGTTCAAGGTCAGGCTGGGCACCGCGTGGGGTAGGCCGGCCAGGATCGACGCCTGGCGCGCCGGGTTCTGGCCTGAGCCTGCGGTGAGGACCTGGCCGAGGATCACTTCATCCACTTCGGCCGGGTCCAGGCCGGTCTGCTCCAGCAGGCGACGGATCACGGCGGCGCCCAGTTCCGGTGCCGGAATGTTCGCCAGCGAACCCTGGAAGCTGCCCACGGCGGTGCGGGTGGCAGCAACAATCACGACGTCTTGCATGGAATCTGTCCTCACTGGAAGTGCATTTCTGGAACGTGGTCCGGGACGATCAGTTTACCGGCGGTCTTGCGTACAATCTCTTCAACGCTGACGCCAGGTGCGCGTTCCTTGAGGACAAAAGCGCCATTTTCGATTTCCAGGTACGCCAGGTCAGTCAGTACACGCTTGATGCAGTGGGCGCCGGTCAGCGGCAGGCTGCATTGGCTGAGCAACTTGGACTCACCGTCCTTGGAGGCATGGGTCATGATCACGATGATGTTTTCTGCACCGGCCACCAGGTCCATGGCGCCGCCCATGCCCTTGACCAGCTTGCCGGGGATCATCCACGAGGCGATGTTGCCTTGTACGTCGACTTCAAACGCGCCGAGTACAGTGAGGTCGACGTGGCCGCCGCGGATCATCGCGAAGGACTCGGCGGACGAGAAGATCGACGCGCCGATACGCGCGGTCACGGTCTGCTTGCCGGCGTTGATCATGTCGGCGTCGATGGTGTCTTCGGTCGGAAACGGGCCCATGCCGAGCAGGCCGTTTTCCGATTGCAGCATCACTTCCATGCCTTCCGGAATGTAGTTGGCCACCAGGGTCGGAATGCCGATGCCCAGGTTGACGTAGAAACCGTCCTGCATTTCGCGGGCGACGCGTTGAGCCATTTGTTCGCGGGTAAGAGCCATTTTATGTGTCCTTATTGTTCGGGCTGGGGGCGGATTATTTGCGTACGGTGCGCTGTTCGATGCGCTTCTCGAACGTGCCGCAGATGATCCGGTCGACGTAGATGCCAGGGGTGTGGATCTGCGCCGGGTCCAGCTCGCCCGGTTCGACGATTTCTTCGACTTCGACCACGGTGATCTTGCCGGCGGTGGCAGCCAGCGGGTTGAAGTTCTGGGCGGTGTGGCGGTAGATGACGTTGCCGAAGTGGTCGGCTTTCCAGCCTTTGACGATGGCGAAGTCGCCGGTGATGGATTCTTCCATCAGGTACGGACGACCATTGAATTCACGGGTTTCCTTGCCTTCGGCCACCGGAGTGCCGACGCCGGTGGCGGTGAAGAAGGCCGGGATGCCGGCACCGCCTGCGCGCATTTTTTCGGCCAGTGTACCCTGGGGGGTCAGCACCACTTCGATTTCGCCGCTGAGCAACTGCTTCTCGAACAGGGCGTTTTCACCCACGTAGGAGGCGATTACCTTGCTGATCTGCTTCTGCTCCAGCAGTACGCCCAGGCCGAAGCCGTCGACGCCGCAGTTGTTGGATACCACGGTGAGGTCGCGGGTGCCTTTGCGCTTGATCTCGGCAATGAGGTTTTCCGGAATGCCGCACAGGCCAAAACCGCCGGAGAGTACGGTCATGCCGTCCTCCAGGCCCGCCAGTGCTTCCTCGTAGGACGCCACGCGTTTATCGAAACCTGCCATATGCACCTCTTTTATTGTTTGTGGGCCAGCCAATGAACCGAGTGTTGCTCCGACGGATTGATTTGTTAAGTTGTTTTTTAAGGTTGATTGATTTAAAAAACAGCATAGTCGCCTGGCCATTTGGAGTAGCGTCATGACAGTTAAACAGATGCGCGCGTTTCTCGCCGTGGCCCAGAGCCTGAGTTTCGCCGCCGCCTGCGAACTCCTGCACCTTTCCCAGTCGGCACTGAGCTTGACCATCAAGGGTCTGGAAGAAGGCCTGGGCGGGCGCCTGTTCAGCCGTAATACGCGCAACGTCGCGTTGACACCCGAGGGGGAATCCCTGCTGCCTTTGGCGCGCCGCTTGATTGCCGACTGGGACAACACCGAGGACGAACTGCGCCAGCGCTTTACCCTGCAACGCGGGCGGGTCACGGTGGCGGCGATGCCATCGTTCGCGGGCAACTTGCTACCGCCGATCCTGAAGATATTCCGCGCGCGTTACCCGCAGGTGAATGTCACCGTGCACGACTTGATCAACGAGCAGGTGCTGGAAATGGTGCGCGACCGCCAGGTGGAGCTGGGCGTGGCGTTCGAGCCTTCAGACGGTTCGTCGCTGGCGTTCACGCCGTTGTACCTGGATCGCTTCATTGCCGTGGTGCCGGGGGATTCGCCGTTGGTCGAGCTTGATGAAATCGACTGGAAAACCTTGCTGGAGCAGCCGTTCATCACGTTGCAGCGACCTTCGACGGTGCGGGTGATGCTGGAGGAGCATCTGGGGGCGCGGCAGATGAAGTTGCCGGTGGCGCTGGAAAGCCATCAACTGGCGACTGTAGGCAAGATGGTAGCGACGGGGTTGGGTGTCAGCGCCGTCCCCGCATTGTGTGCGCGGCAGATGGAGGAGGCGGGGGCTCATTGCATCACCTTGACCGATCCGGTCATTGAACGACCGATTGGGGTGTTGACCAAACCCGGCCATGAACTCTCGGCGGCAGCGCAGGTGTTGTTTGATATCTTTTGCGACGAAGCGAAGAAGGGACGATTTCCCGCAGTGTTGTAGAGCCGCAATTAAAAAGCCCGCTCGAATCAACAAGCGGGCTTAAATGTTTAATGCGGTGTTATCAGCAGTATCTATCAATCACTTTAACTTGCGATTGGCCCTTGAGATTCTGCCATTCGGTATTAAGTGTGTGGAAGACCTGCTCGATAAAGTTGCGATCGGCGGCTGCTTTCTTGCCGACATAACCCTGGCCACGGCGGTACATCTTCAGGCGCGCCGCCAGTTCACGGTTATTGCGGTCGAACTCGGCTTCTTCGGTGTGGGGCGCCAGGCAGTCAATTTGCACTTCGCCCGATTTGCCAATCCACAGGATATGGTCGTCGAGTGTGTCTTTCTGCGCTGCGAACATCTCAGCCAATTCATCGATAGTTGGTTGGTTGTTCAGATTCATGTGTAAGCCCCTTGACCAGTTGGCGATCTATCAGTTGGTTCGTTAATACTTCGTAAGTTGTCTCCGGTTGCGAAAACCGGGCGTCAGCGACGGTCTGCCGAATACGGGCAGGGTCTTGAACCTGATGCATGTAGTCTTGCTGATGAACTGCTACGCAATGCATTCATAACGAAGACAAGCCGCATTTGAGCGCCTTGTACCGAGCCCTTAGGGCCGGTCAGCTTCATCAATCTGCCTTGTGGGCAGTGCACATCCGGAAAAAACAGCTCGGCGGTCAGACGAGCTTGTTCAAAACGCTTGTTGCCAACGCTCCCGATCCGGGAGACGTCTCGATAATGCAAGGACAAAATGGTTACGTCAACGCTTATGTAGTGATTATTTTTGCTCACTACATAAATTGCCGTGGGGACGGGGGAATGCGGGAAAACGTGACTTGGGCGTCATTTTCTGGAAGTGCAGGTCAGGCTGTATAACGCCTGTTGTGGCGAGCGGGCTTGTCCCGCGTTGGGCTGCGAAGCGGCCCCAATAAGAACACTGCGCAGCATCAGGAACTTTTCAGCGCCTGGATTGGGGCTGCTCTGCAGCCCAACGCGGGACAAGCCCGCTCGCCACAAAGGATCTGCGCTTGATTGAGTTACCGTAACCGTTCGACCAAACGCGGCAAAAGTCGCTCGCACTCGGCTTCGATCTTCACCTGCAACAGCTCATCTGCGCGGGTCTTGCCCAGGTTGATGGCGATGACGGGTTTGCCCTGTTCGACCATGGCTTTGCACAGGCGGAATGCCGAATAGGCCATCAGCGACGAACCGACTACCAGCAAGCCCTCGGCATGGCCGACGGCGGCCATTGCCCTGGCTGCTGTCACCGGTGCTACGTTCTCACCGAAAAACACCACATCCGGCTTCAGGTGCTCGCCATTGCAATGGGGGCAGTGGGGGACCTGAAAGTGTTCTTCAAAAGCAGGGTCGAGCAAGGTGTCTCCATCGGGCGCCTGCACCGCATGGACCTGCGCCAGGTAGGGGTTGTCGATTTCCATCTGCCGCTGAATTGCATCGCGTGCACTGCGCAACTGGCAATCCAGGCACAGCACCCGGTGCAGGCTGCCGTGCAGTTCGATTACATCATGGGTGCCGGCCTGATCATGCAGGGTGTCGACGTTTTGCGTGATCAGCCCGCTGATACGCCCGCGTTGCTGCAATGTCGCCAATGCCAGATGCGCCTTGTTCGGCTGCGCAATGCGGACCCTCGGCCACCCGAGCATCGCCCGCGCCCAATAACGGCGGCGTGCCTGCGCGGTGGCGAGGAACTCCTGGTACATCATCGGCGCCTTGCCCCGGCGCACGCCGTCACTGTCGCGGTAGTCGGGAATGCCCGACGACGTGCTGATCCCCGCACCGGTCAACACCAGAAAGTGCCGTTCGGCCATGGCCCGATGCAAGGTGTCGAGTTGGTTCTCTTGGTGTTTCAGCGTGTCGAGCATGGGCTCCCCTATTCGCCGCGGATGTACTGCTCCAGCTGTTTGATCAGGTCAGCCTGGTCGGCAATGGCTTCCTTGACCAGGTCGCCGATGGACAGCAGCCCCAACAGCTTGCCGTCTTCGACCACGGGCAGGTGGCGCAGGTGACTGTCGGTCATGATATTCATACACTCATCGACCTTTTTATGGGTGTCGACGGTGATCACCGGGGAGCTCATCACCTCATGGACCTTGGTGGTGACCGACGACAGCCCCTTGAGCATGATTTTGCGGGCGTAATCACGCTCGCTGATGATCCCGACCACCACGTCATCCTGGACCACCGGCAAGGCCCCGACGTTTTTCTCCGACATCCGCACCAAGGCTTCAAACACGGTGTGGTCGTGTTTGATGACATGCACTTCCTGGTTTTTCTGGTCCTTGGCTTTGAGCACTTCTGCAACGGTCTTCATGGCGGCCACTCCGGTGTTGTTGTTGGTTAGTCAGGGTCCCACTACAGAATCCTAGACCGGCCACCGCGCTGCAAGGTCCAAAGCGGCGCTAAACCCGTCGAAAAACGTCATTCGCCGGTTTTTTTGGGTGTTTAGCCGGCATTTGTCGGTTTTTTGGCCCGCTTGGGACTGGCCGTCGTCTTGCGTGGCGTGCTCTTGCGTTTCTTTTTCCATGGCGTGGCACCTAGGCCTGCCGGGCTGGCGGGACCGGTGATGGTCATGCGCATGCCATTGCAACGGGCGACCTGCTTGCTCATCCAGGCCGCCTGCTTGGCGACGAAGTCTTCCAGGCTCATTTCGCCGCTTTGCACCATGTCCAGGGCCTGCTCCCAGATGGCGGTGGTGCCTGGGTCGGCGATGGCCCGGGGCACGGCGTCGATCAGGCTGAATGCCGCCGGTGTAGCTGATAGCGCCTTGCCGTTCTTCACCAGGTAACCACGGTCCAACAGCCCCTGGATGATGCCGGCGCGGGTGGCCTCGGTGCCGATGCCGGTGGTCTCCTTGAGCTTTTGCTTGAGCAGCGGGTCTTCCACCAACTTGGCGACGTTTTTCATCGCCTTGATCAGGTCACCTTCGGTAAAGGGTTTGGGCGGTTGGGTCCACAGGTCCTTGAGGTTGACCCTGGCCACCCCATAATCCTGGCCCTGTACCAATGGCGGCAGGGCTTGCGGAGCCGGCGCTTCACGTCCCTTGGCTGGCGCCAGGGCTTCGGGCAGGGCGCGTTTCCAGCCCGGTTCGATCACTACTTTGCCCACTGCACGCAACGCCTGATTCGCACAGTCGAAATCCGCCTGGGTGCGATCGTACTCATGGTTGGGCAGGAACTGCGCCAGGTAGCGTGCGCGGATCAGGGTATACACCGCACGATGCTTGCCGGTGAGTTGTCCCACATCCTTGCCGGCACCGGTAGGGATGATGCCGTGGTGAGCGCTGACCTTGGCATCGTTCCACGCCCGCGAGCGTCGCTGGGCATCGATATGCGGCATCAGCTCGTTCACTGCGGTATCCGCACGTGCCAACGCAGCCAGGATCTTCGGCGCGTCGGGGTGCTGGCTCATCGGTAGATAGCCGCAATCACTGCGCGGGTAGGTGATGACTTTATGGGTTTCATACAACGACTGGGCGATATCCAGGGTTTCCTGGGCGCCAAGGCCGAGCTTCCTGGAGCAGATTTCCTGCAGGGTGCCCAGGTCGAAGGGCAGGGGCGCCACTTCACGCATGCGCTCGGTGCGCAGTTTCACCAGCAGGGCGGTGGCGGCGTTGGTCATGGCGTCGGCCGCGTCCCGCGCCAACTGCGGGTTGAGGCAGCGGCCCTGGTCGTCACAGGCGTCCTCGGGCGCGCGCCATTGGGCGGTAAAGGTCATGCCCCCGTGGCGCAGGTCGACATCGATGGCCCAGTAAGCCACTGGCACAAAGTCGGCGATGCTGCGGTCGCGGTCCACCACCAGGCGCAGGGTTGGCGTTTGCACCCGACCTACGGGCAGCACGCCTTGATACCCGGATTGGCGCCCGAGCAAAGTAAACAGGCGGCTCATGTTCATGCCGATCAGCCAGTCGGCGCGGGAGCGGCCCAGGGCCGAGTGATACAGGCTGAACGTCTCGGCGCCCGGCTTGAGCGCCGCCAGGGCCTTGCGGATCGAGGCATCATCCAGCGCGGATAGCCACAGCCGCTGGATCGGCCCGCGATAACGGCAATGCTCCACCAGCTCGCGGGCGATCATCTCGCCTTCACGGTCGGCGTCGGTGGCGATCACCAGCTCCTGGGCTTCCCCCAGCAGGCGCTTGACCGCCTTGAACTGGCTGGCGGTCTTGGGCTTGACGCGCATCTTCCATTTTTCCGGGACGATGGGCAGGTCGGCCAGTACCCAGCGCTTGTACTTTTCGTCGTAGGCATCCGGCGGGGCGGTTTCCAGCAGGTGGCCGATGCACCAGGTGACCGTGACCCCATTGCCCAGCCAGCACCCCTCGCCACGGCGGCTGGCGCCGAGCACGGCCGCAATGTCCTTGGCCTGGGAGGGTTTTTCACAGAGGTACAGGCGCATGGTCGTCACACAGATCGGGTTGATGCTGTGCAGGATGCTCAGTCGGCGCGCATTGATCAACCATTATCTGTATGGATGTACAGCAATTTATGTAGGCGCCTGAAGGCAAATGTGGGAGGGGCTTGCCCCCTCCCACAGCGGATCTTCTGTGCTCAGGAGATCGGGTTAGTTGTTATCGATATCCACGTGACGGGTCTCTTTAAGGCAGACCATCCCCACGATCAAACTCACCCCGGTCACCACCACCGGGTACCACAGGCCGTAGAAGATATCGCCGGTGTAGACCACCAGGGCAAACGATACGGTCGGCAGGAACCCGCCAAACCAGCCGTTACCGATGTGGTAGGGCAGGGACATCGAGGTGTAGCGGATACGCGTCGGAAATAGCTCCACCATCAGCGCTGCCAGCGGGCCGTAGCACATCGCGGCAATCAGGATCAGCGCCACGATCAGCACCACCACCATGGTCTTGTTGACCTGGGCCACGTCCGCCGAAGACGGATAGCCGGCCAGGGTCACCGCGCCACGCAGGGCTTTTTCGTCAAAACCATCGATACGCACGTCGCCCACGCTCACTTGCACGGGGCTGCCGGCGGGGGCGGCGACGCTGCTGTAGGGCAGGCCTTGCTTGACCAGGAAGGTCTTGACCTTGTCGCACGGGCTGTCAAATTTCGCCTTGCCCACCGGGTCGAACTGGAAGGTGCAGGTGGCCGGGTCGGCCATCACGGTGATCGGCGCCTGGGTGCTGGCCTGGTCCATCGCCGGGTTGGTGTAGTGCGCCAGGCTCTTGAAGATCGGGAAATACAGCACGGTGGCCAGCAGCAGGCCGAGCATCAGCACCGGCTTGCGCCCGATCTTGTCCGACAGCCAGCCGAAGAAGATAAAGAACGGTGCACCGATCACCACGCTGATGATCAACAGCATGTTGGCCAGGGCCGGGTCCATCTTCAGGAACTGCGTGAGGAAGAACAGCACGTAGAACTGCGCCGCGTAGAAGGTTACCGCTTGCCCGCCGTTGATGCTGAACAGCGCGATCAGCACCACCTTGAGGTTTTCCCATTTGCCGAAGGACTCACGGATCGGCGCCTTGCTGGCCTTGCCTTCCTCTTTCATTTTCAGGAACGCGGGCGACTCGTGCAGGCTCATGCGGATCCAGGTGGAAATGCCCAGCAGTACGATGGAGAACAGGAACGGAATGCGCCAGCCCCAGACTTCGAACTGGTCACCGGTGAAGTAACGGCAGGCCAGCACCACCAGCAGCGACAGCAGCAGACCGATGGTCGCCGTGGATTGAATCCAGCTGGTGTGGAAGCCGCGCTTGCCGGCCGGTGCGTGCTCGGCCACGTAGGTTGCGGCGCCGCCGTATTCGCCGCCCAGCGCCAGGCCCTGCAGCATGCGCAGTACGATCAGGATGATCGGCGCTGCGATGCCGATGCTGGCGTAGGTTGGCAGCAACCCGACACAGAAGGTCGCCACGCCCATCAGAATGATGGTGACCAAAAAGGTGTACTTGCGCCCGATCATGTCGCCCAACCGACCAAACACCAGCGCACCGAAGGGCCGCACTACAAAGCCGGCCGCAAAGGCCATCAGGGCAAAGATGAATGCCGTGGTGTCGTTGACCCCGGCGAAGAACTGCTTGCTGATCACCGCCGCCAGGGCGCCGTAGAGGAAAAAGTCATACCACTCGAACACCGTCCCCAGGGACGAGGCGAAGATGACTTTCTTTGAGTCGTTGCTGGTGCTCGCGTCGACCGGCGAGCCCAGGGTTTGAGCATGTTCTGACATCGGGTAGCCCTCACAGTGATTATTTATTGTTGTTCCACTGTCGGCGCCAGGTTCGGCGCCGCTATTCAGATTGCATGAACCAGTTCTTTCTCCGGGGCGAGACTCCTTGTATTCGGCGAAAGGATCAGCTGCGCGGCCTTCTCCGCGATCATCAGCGTGGGTGAACAGGTATTGCCAGAGGTGATGCGCGGCATGATCGAAGCGTCGGCGATGCGCAAGCCGGGCACGCCGTGCACCCGCAGTTGGGCGTCGACCACTGCGTCTTTATCGTTGCCCATGCGGCAGGTGCCGACCGGGTGGAAGATCGTCGTTCCGATGCGTGCGGCGGCTTCGTGCAATTGCGCTTCGGTCTGCAGCGAATCGCCCGGCAGATACTCCACCGGCTTGAACTGGCTCAGGGCCGGTGCGGCGACGATGCGGCGCGTCAGGCGGATCGCATCGGCGGCCACGCGCAGGTCTTCCGGATGGCTGAGGTAGTTGGGGCGGATCAGCGGTGCGTCCGCCGGGTTGGCCGAGCGGATGTCGATACGGCCCCGGCTCTGCGGACGCAAGTCGCAGACCGACGCGGTAAACGCCGGGAACCCGTGCAACGGTTCGCCGAAACGCTCCAGGGACAGTGGCTGTACGTGGTATTCCAGGTTGGCCGAGGTCTGTTCCGGACCCGAGCGCGCAAACGCACCCAGTTGACTGGGCGCCATCGACAGCGGGCCGCTGCGGTCGTAGAGGTAGCGCAGGCCCATGCCCATCTTGCCCCACAGGGTGCCGGCGATCTGGTTGAGGGTGCGGGCGTTTTCCAGTTTGTAGATCAGCCGCAGTTGCAGGTGGTCCTGGAGGTTGCCGCCGACGCCGGGCAGTTCATGCAGCACTTCGATGCCCAGTGGCTTCAGCACGTTGGCGGGACCGATCCCTGACCGTTGCAGGATGCCCGGCGAACCCACTGCACCGGCGCACAGCACAATCTCCTTGCGCGCTTTCCAGCTCACTTGCTGGCCGTGTTGACGCCCGACCACTTGGCAGGCACGGCCGTTTTCCAGGAGCACGCGGTCCACTTCCACTTCGGTCAGCACGGTGAGGTTGGGGCGCTGGCGCACCGGCTTGAGAAACGCCTTGGCCGCGTTCCAGCGTACCCCGGCCTTCTGGTTGACCTGGAAGTAGCCGCAGCCTTCGTTATCGCCCTGGTTGAAATCGCTGATGTTGGCGATGCCGCTCTGCGCCGCCGCATCGCGGAACGCATCGAGGATCGGCCAGTGCAGACGCTGTTGCTCGACTCGCCATTCACCGCCGTCGCTGTGAAATTCCGAGCCGCCGGCAAAGTGGTTTTCGCTCTGCTTGAACAGCGGCAGCACGTCCTTCCACGCCCAACCTTCATTACCTGCGGCCGCCCAGCCGTCGTAGTCCTGGGCCTGGCCACGCATGTAGATCATGCCGTTGATGGAGGAGCAGCCGCCCAGCACCTTGCCCCGTGGATAACTCAGCGCACGGCCTTGCAGGCCTTCCTGGGCTTCGGTCTTGAAGCACCAGTCGGTGCGTGGGTTGCCGATGCAGAACAGGTAGCCGACGGGGATATGGATCCAGGGGTAATTGTCGCGGCCACCGGCTTCGAGCAGCAGCACGCGGTGGGCGGGGTTGGCGGACAGTCGATTGGCCAGCAGGCAGCCCGCTGGGCCGGCGCCTACGACGATGTAATCGTATTCAGCAGTTGCAATGGGCATCTGAAGGTCTCGCTTGTTTTTCTTATTGGCCCCATCCTAGTTGTTAGTTTTCGTCTTAAAAATGTTAGTTTTTACCCAGCTGCTGTGCGTTTTTAAACAGCGTAGCCCAGGGATAGGCAATGGAGGCGTCATGTTCGACTGGAATGACCTGCGGTACTTTCTCGAGCTGCAGCGCAGCGGTCGCTTGCTCACCGCCGCGCAACGCCTGAAAACCACCCACGCCACTGTGGCCCGGCATATCGAGGCGATCGAGAAAAGTCTCGGCACCGCGCTATTCGTGCAGCATGCCCAGGGCTACGAACTGACCCCCGCCGGCGAGGCCCTGCTAAAACATGCCGAGGCCATGGAAAACGTCGCACTGCTGGCCGAAGACGAGCTGACTCATGCTGCCGCGCCCCTGGGCAAGATCCGCCTGGGTGTGGCCGAAGGCCTGGGCGTGATGTTCCTGGCCAGCCGCATGGGCGGGCTGTTCGAGCGCTACCCCGGGTTGGAAGTGGAGCTGGTGGCGGTGCCGCGCTTTGTCAGCATCCTCAACCGCGAAGCGGAAATCAGCATCCACCTCGAGCGGCCGAGCGTCGATCAACTGGTCACGCGCAAACTTACCGACTACCGCCTGGCCCTCTATGCCAGTCGCGCCTACCTGGCGCGCAACCCGCCGATTGAAAAGCGCGAAGACCTTGCAGCACACGCCTGGATCGATTATGTCGACGACCTGCTGTTCAGCCAGGAACTCAAATTCCTCAGCAGCTTCTGCCGCAACCCCAAGGTGGTGTTCCACAGCACCAGCGTGATCGCCCAGCATCAGGCGGCGCGCTCCGGTTTGGGGATTGCGGTATTACCGTGCTTCATGGCCGCCGGCGACCCGGACCTGGTGCCGTTGCTGCCGGGGGAGGGGATCCAGCGCAGCTACTGGATCAGCTCGCGCCGGGAATTGCACAAGTCAGTGCGGCTGCGGGTGTTGTGGGATTACGTGGTGGAGTTGTGCGCGCGGGAGCAGGGGTTGTTGTTGGGCGAGGCCTGATGCCAGGCCTGCCCAACAGAGGGTTAGAGTTTCACCACCTGATGCACCTGCTCCGCGCAAGCCCGTGCATCCTCGATCATTTTCCCGAACGCCTTGCTGACAATCTCATCACGGCTCAACCAACGCACCTTCTGGCTCAGGCGATAGTGATAACGCAGCCCGCCATTCGCCTGCGAACCCTGCAGATCCAAGTCATACCACGGCGAACGCACCTGACAACCCGGGATGGCTTTTTCCATCCGCCCACCGCTCAGGGTGATGCGGTAGTCATGGGTTTGCGGGTTGCCCAGATCAAGCTCGGCCTGCTGCCCTTGGCGGCGGTAGTTGATAAAACCATCCCAACGACCCTTGAGCGATTCATCGCTATATACGTAGTCATTCGCCAGCTTTTCCAGCGCACGCTGATCATTCATTTTGGCCGTGACGGTATAGCCGTCATGTACCACAAAGCCGGTGGCCGGGCGGGTGATCTGGCAGTCGCTGATCTCGTTGCCGAAGTTGGCGCAGATGTCCTGGTCGGTGGCGGTGCTGCCTTGCTGGCGGTCGGCGACGCTCAGTTGCATCAGCGGCAGGCGACTGAAGGTGATCGTGGCCTGGGTCGTGCCGTAGCCTTGTTTGTCGTAGTGCACCTGTTTATCCAGGCGCAGGGTGGTTTCGGGGCGTTCCAGCGGGATATGTTCCTCGCGCACCTGACCCTGGGCGTCGTTGACCAGCACCCAGCGGTCCTGGATATCGGGCATGACCTGACCGGGGGCGAACACCGGGTTGGTCGGGTCGAGCCACCACACCTGGCCATCCACTTCGGCGCGGACGATGGCGTGGTTCGGCGCCTGGGGGCCGGGGATCAGTAGCGACTCGACCACATCGCCCCGGCTGACCCAGGCGGTCTCGGCCTTGATGCCACTGGCCTTGAGCAAGGCGGTCAGCAGGATTGCCAGGTCCTTACAGTCGCCATAACCGTGTTGTTCGATTTCAGCGAGGTTGAAGGGCACGTAGCCGCGCTCTGTCGCACGCCAGTCACCCAGGTAGCGATAGTGATCGTTGATGTGCTGCATCAATGCCGCAACCTGTTCGGCCGGTGCCAAACCGCGTACGGCAACCACGGCAGCAGCACCTTGTGGTGGCAGGTTGGCACCGAGGATCTGGTTGTAGCGCTGCGCGAACGCCCCGAAGTACGCCTGGCGCTCCAGAGCACTGCCTATCTCGATACGCGGGATGCGCAGCAACGCGGCGTTGGAGGCTTCGTTGATGTAGTTGAGGTAGGTCGGGGCCTTTTGCACCACGTCCAGGGTCTTGCCATTCTGCGACGGCGTTACGCTGAAACCCTCGAACAGTTCGCTGCGCCACTGGATGGGGCGCTCGGCAGTAAAACGCGCCTTGAACCGGTCGCGCCGCGCCGGGCTGGCGCCGAATTTGAGCACGTAGTGAAACTGGGTCATCAAGGGCTTGGCGGCGTGGTGCTCGCGTACGGTGTAGCGAATCTGCGTGCCGACGCGCAGGTTGGGGAAGGCTAGAGAGGTCTGTTTGTCGCGGCTGAAGCCCTGGTCCGGATTGGGCGCGATGCGGGTGTCGATCTGCGTCGCATCCAGCGCCACTGGTTTGGCGCCGGGCTGAGTGGACTGCGCGCTGATCACTTCAAAGATGTCGCCTTCGGAATAATCGAAGTCGATGCGTGAGAGCATTTCGCGGCCGCTCGGCTTGAGGATCGTATAGCGGTAGGTGGTGGTGCAGTCGGTACTGGCGTCGCGGCTGAAGTGGCAGTGCAGCTCGGTGTCGCTGGCCAGTGGTGCTTCGGCCAGGGGCTGCAGCGCGGCAAATACGCCAGGAGCAACAAGCCCCAGGCTGATGGCAATCAGGGGGCGGTGAAACGAAAAACGGTACATGGGCGCCTCGGGTGACACATTGAAACAGCTACCCGGTGGGTAGCGAGAAGGCGCTGGATGATAATTGCTCGCAACTAAGAAAGCCAGGATTGTTCGACAATTTATGTGGCTGAAAGGCCCGTGCTAGAGCCTTTTCTTTGATTTGTGTCAGTCGTTTCTCAGTTCGAAGTCGGCGCTGGCAAGCTTCTCGCCGTTGATCAGCACATGGACGACATGCTTGCCGGGGTAATGCTTGCGCGTGGTCAACTCGCGGATATGTTGCTCACGGCGGATGCTGTGAAGTTCGCCAGCGCCGAGGGTAAACGCCTTGAGCTTGAACACCTTCGCCGCACTGTGGCCGGCACTTTTCACATAGTCGATGGCGTAGTCCACCACCAGCTTCTGTGGGGCTGCGGCGGTGGATTCCAGGGTGAAGGACAGGTTGATCCGCTCTCCCAGGTTGATCACCGCTGGCGTCACTTGCAGATGGTGGATCTTCACGTCGGCCCTGGCCCCGGCCCCCATGATCGTCAGCGCACGCGTGTTACCTTGCTTGATCAGGCTGCGCAGCGCGTGGCGGGCGATCCAGGCGGTGTGAGGGTTATCCAGATTCCAACCTTCGATCAGGCTGAGCACCCATTCCGGGTGGTCCTTGGTGATGTCGTTGAGGTGGTTGGCCACCGACTTGCGCACGTACAGGCTGGTATCTGCCTTGAGGTTGTCGAGGATCGACGCACACAGTTCGGGGTTGGCCTGTATTTCGGCCAGGCGGAACGACCAGGGCAAGCGCGGCCGCGAACCTTCGCTGGCCAGGCGGCGCACGTGTTCGTTGGTATCCAGCGACCATTCGTGCATCACCGCCAACGTGCGCGGGAAGTCGTGCAGTAGAAAATGGCGGATCGCGAATTCGGCGGAGCCAAACGTCGTGAAGTACTTGAGCGCGGCCATTGAACGTTTGAAATCATCCCGCCCGTAGCTCGCCACGAAGTGCGGCAGGAACAGGCTGACAAACGAACTGTTCAGGCGCGGGGCCAGGGCGTAGAGCCGCTTCAGCGTTTGCGGGTAATCCAGCGGGATCACCGCATGCAGGCTCTCGCTGACCCGCGCCATGCGCTGCATCACCGACAATTCGGCCAGCCCGGCCTTGGCGTGCTTGAGGAACCCCTTGGCGTCGAACGCCGGGTACACCGCCGTCATCTCGGTGGCGATGTGTTGCAGGCGTTCGACGTTGAAGATTTCCTTGAGGGCCGGGGCGCTTTGGTCGGTCATCGATGATTCCGTGAGTGCTATTAGAGAAACCAGCGATATTCCCGCGCATGGATCTCTTGCTGGAAGGCCAAGTGGTCCTGACGCTTGTTTTCGCAGTACACCTCGACAAATTCGGCGCCCAGCTTATCGCGCAATACCGCGTGATGCTGCATGGCACGCACGGCGTCGAGCATTTCCAGGGGGAAGTCGCTGCCGCTGCTGCGGTCTTCATTCAGCGGGGCGATGGGTTCGCGCCTGGCCTCAAGACCGTGTTCCAGGCCAACCAGGATCGCCGCCAGCACCAGGTATGGGTTGGCATCGGCACTGGCCAGTCGATGTTCGATACGCAGGTTGCGCGGGTCGGACTCGGGGATGCGCACGCACGCGTCGCGGTCTTCAAAGCCCCAGCTGGCGCGGGTGGCGGCGTTGACCGTACCGCCCAGGCGGCGGAAGGCATTGTGGTTGGGCGAGAAGATCGGCATGCAGTGCGGCAGCAACTCCAGGCATCCGGCGACGGCATGGCGCAAGGGTTGCTGCTGGTGCGCCGCCAGCAAATTGTTACCCGCACCGTCATACAGGCTCACATGCACATGCATGCCGCTGCCGGGATATTGCAGGTAGGGCTTGGCCATGAAGCTGGCGCGGTAGCCGTGTTTCAACGCCACGCCACGGGTGCTGCGGCAGAACAGGGCGGCCCAGTCGGCAGCGCGCATCCCATCGTCGAGGTGGCCGAAGTTGATTTCGAACTGGCCGGGGCCGATCTCGGCGGTGATCACGGTGATATCGATGCCCTGGTCCTTGGCGGTTTGCGCCATGTCATCCAGTACTTCGCTGAAGCGCGACAGCCGTTCGATGTGCAGGTTGGGCTGGTCGTCGGCGTCATCGCTCAACGGGTCGCGGGCAAATTGCGGCAGGCCATTGTCGAGTTTTTTGTCGAACAGGTAGAACTCCAGTTCGAACGCCACCACCGGGTGAATGCCCTTGTGTTGCAGGCGTTCCAGCACCTTGGCCAGCACTTCGCGGGGTTCGAACTCGATGGGCGCCTCGGTGCCGTCCGAGGTGATCAGCATCTGTCCCAGCGGCTGCGATTCCCAACTCACCGGCTTGAGGGTGCCCGGCACCAGGCGACGGTTGGCATCCGGGTCGCCGTCGTTGAAGCAGTAGTCGCCAATCTTGAACAACCCGCCCTGAACCCCCAGCAACACGGCGTTCTGTGGCAGCTTCAACGGGCTGCCGGCGGCGACTTTTTCCAGCATCTCGATGGGGTAGCGCTTGCCGTAGAAGTGCCCGGGAATGTCCAGGGCGATCAGGTCGACATAACGCACGTCCGGATGGTTCTGGCGAAAAGTCCGTACTTCGGCCAGTAACGTGGAGGCATGGCTTTTCACGGGTGTTGCTCCTAGTTGTAAACCCACAACACGCGGGCGGGCAGGTCGGTCAGGTTGGCGTAGCGGCAATGGGCAAAACTGGCCAGGTGGAAGCTGTCGCCGGGGCCGAGGGTGACTGAGCCGGCTTCACCGTCCACCCACAACGTCAACTCGCCCTCCAGCACAAACCCGGCCTGTTCGGCGCGGTCGCTCATGGTCTGTTCACCGCTGTTGGCACCGGGGGCCAGCAGGCTGTCGAGCATCGAGAAGGCGCCGTTCATGCTCGGCGAGACGAGGATGTCGGTGATGCCGTTGGCGTAATACACCGTGCGCCGCTCGTTGGGGCGGGTGATCCAGTCCACGGCCTTGGGTTTGGGCTGGCTGTAGAAGTAAGTAGTAGGTACGCCGAGGGCATGGCTGATGGCGGTCAAGTCCGCCACGGTCGGGCGCGACAGGCCACGCTCGACCTGGGACAGGAAGCCCACCGAACGCTCGATTTTCTGTGCGAGCTGGGCGAGGGTAAGCTTCTTGTGCTTGCGCAGGTCGTGGATCAGTGCCGCGAGGGTGGCAAGTTCTTCTTGTTTGTTCATGAAATTTATTTCGATAAATTTCATGAAAAATTACAGGATTTATTTCATAAGGGCAATGGCATGGGCTTTTGCGCGCACCCGTTCGGGCTGGAACGGCTGCTGCAGCGACGCGCGAAGGTTGGCACAATTGAATGATCGCGCGTGGCAGCGGTCCGAACTTCGGTACACACCTTTTCATTGAAGGAACTCCCATGAAATCCAGATCCCTCGCTGCCTGCCTGCTGGTCGCCACCAGCCTGTCCACCGCCAGCTTTATCGTGCAGGCCGGTGATACCCCGCAGGAAACCGTACAACCTTCGAGTATCAATACCCGTGACTTGAAAGAAGGTGACCGTGCCCCGGATATCCTGATGCGCAAGGAGTCGGCCGTCAGCGACTGGAAAAAGCGCGGTCTCAAACAGCCTGAAGAGGACAGCCAGTGGGCGCGGGTAGGCGATAAGTTTGTGCTGCTCAAAACCACCAACGGCACCATTCTCGAGATCACCCCTGTCAAGAAATGACCTTGCATTTGTGCCCTGTTCCTGAGTTAAGGTAACCGGCGGAAACGGCCGTGTTACCTTCAAGGAAAGAGAGCAGGATGCTTGCGACAATAAGAAACTACCCTCGCACTGTTAACCTGTTGCTGTCCGCCACATTGCTGCTCACGCTGGCCAAGGCAATCACTTTTCCCTACCTGGTGATCTACCTCACCCACCATTTTTCCCTCGACATCACCCAGGTTGGCCTGGTGATCGGCAGTTCGCTGATCGTCGGCTCGCTGCTCAGTGTGTATGGCGGTTTCCTGGTCGACCGTATCAACAGTTATCGGTTGTTGCTGACCTTCAGCGTGCTGTTTGTGCTGGGCTTTGTCGGTACTGTTCTGGCCCAGAACATCTGGGCGTTCTACAGCTGCCTGATCCTGATCAACCTGGCTTATGCGGTGATCGATATTGCGGTCAAGGCCGGTTTTGCCAGCCTGTTGCCCGAAGACGCCCGCAGCGAAGTGTTTTCCATCAAGTACACCCTGACCAACATCGGTTATGCGGTTGGGCCCGCTTTCGGGGCGGTGCTGGCCAAGCTGGATATCAGCGTGCCGTTTATCCTTTCGGCGTTGTTGGGGGTAGGGTTTTTCCTTCTGTATTGGCGCTGGGGCGACCGTACCCTGGCCACCGTTGATGCCACGCAAAAACCGGTGCCATTCCTTGCCGTCGGGCGAGTACTTTTAAGGGATCATCGTCTCGTGTGCTTCACCCTCGGCGGTGTACTCAGTGCCGTGGTGTTCGGCCAGTTCACCGCGTGGCTGTCGCAATACCTGGTGACCACCACCACGGCCGAATACACCTACACCGTGGTCAGCGCCGTGCTGACCACCAACGCGGTGTTGGTGATTGCCCTGCAATACCTGATTGGGCGGCGGATATCGCACCGTTACCTCGGCCAGTGGCTGGTCGCGGGCCTGGGCATGTTCATGCTGGGGATCGTCGGGTTTGCGCTGTCCACCAGCGTACTGTGGTGGGTGCTGGCGATGGCGGTGTTCACCGTGGGGGAGATCATTGTGTTCCCGGCCGAATACATGTTCATCGACCGGATAGCCCCGCACCACTTGCGCGGCATGTACTACGGGGCACAGAACCTGTCCAACCTGGGCGCCGCGCTGGGGCCGGTGTTGTGCGGGCTGGTGCTGGCCAGCCTGCCGGCCCATTACATGTTCTGGATGCTGGGAGCGTTTATCGTCGGGGGCGGGGTGTTCTACTTTATTGGGGCGTCGTTGAAGGCAAGTCATCCAGCGTGAGCTTGCCCATGGTGTTGCTCTGCAGTTCGTAACGCAGCTCTTCCACCATCTTTTCCACTTCTTGCGGGGTCTGCAGGCGGTTGGTGCTGATCCCGGTGACGACCAGGTCGACCCGGCCGGTTTCGGCGTCATAGACCTTGAGGGTCAGGGACGCATCCCGGCACAGGGTGAACTCGCACGTCAGCGGCGACAGGCCTTCTTCGATGCAGTTTCGCAGTTGAGAGAGGGTAAACATGCGGGTTCCTTCAGGCATTCAGTTTGATACCTTGAAGGTTATTGACTAGCCGTCGCCGCAATAAGGCGAATTCGCACTAGGTGCACTAGTGCATTTGCACTGTCACGGCTTGTTTTTGACCCGCAATTCCCCGGCGAACAGCCCGCGTTCACGGGCCCAGACGATGGCAGCGCTGCGGCTGTGCACCCCCAGTTTGGAGTACACCGTGGCCACATGATTACGCACGGTGTTGGGCGCCAGTTTCAGGCGCGAGGCGATCTCCTTGTCGGCCAGCCCCTCACAGATCAGGCCCAGTACATCGCGCTCGCGGGCGGTAAGGTCGGTAAAGGCCACGTTCGTTTGGCTGGCGCTGTTGACGCTCTTGGCGTTGGCCAGTTTTTCGATCAGCGTCTGGCTGAACCACGAGGCATCCTGCATCACTTCCTCGATGGCCGCTACCAGCTCCAGCTCCGAGCGTTTGCGTTCGGTGATGTTCATCATCACCATCAGGTAGCAGGGCACGTCCTGGATGATCACGGTGTCGGCGGAGACCACGCAGTCGATCACCTCGTTGCCTTTCTTGCGCACCTTGAGGTCCTGGCCGTCGAGGTTGCCGGCTTTTTCCAGGCTGGCGAACAACTGTGCGGCAGCCTGGGGGCTGTCGATAAAGTCGATGTCCTCGATCGATTTGCCGATCAGCTCTTCACTGATGTAGCCGGTGATGCTCATGAAAGCTTCGTTGATATCCACCACCTGGCGGTTACCGGCGCTGCACACCAGGGTCGGCACCGGGGTCAGGCGGAAGGATTTGGCGAAGCGCTCCTCACTCTGACGCAGGGCAATTTCCGCTTTGCGCCGTGGCTCCAGGTCCATGAAGGAAAACAGCATGCAGTCCTCTTCGTTCATGTCCAATGGCTGGCCAGCAACGATTACCAGCTTGCTGCCGCCTCCGGGCAGCCGTAGCTCCGCCTGCATCTGCGGGATGGTCGCGCCTTCGCCCAGGCGCTGGATGGCCAGGTCCTTGCGTTCGGCCTGTTCCAGTACATCCAGTTCATACACCGATTTGCCGATGACCTGGTCGCGGTTGTAGCCGGTCATCTCCAGGAAGCCCTGGTTGACCTTGATATAGCGCAGGTCGCTGAGGCGACAGATCACCGCCGGCGCCGGGTTGGCATTGAAGGTTTTTTCGAAGCGCTGCTCGGCGCTGGCCCACTCGGTGGCGTCGCTGAGGATCAGCACCAGCAGTTCCGGTTCACCGTGGGAGTCGGTGATCACCAGGCTGCGCAGGCGGTGCACCCAGGTTTTTTCTTCGTCGGCGGTGGGCGTGACTTCCACCACCACGTCGCTGAACTCATCGCCCGCCGCGGCCCGGGCCAGCGGGTAGTTGTCTGCCTGCACCGGGTGGTTGTTGCGGTAGCGCAGCGCAAAGCGCTCGGCGTATTGCTGCCCGTTGGCGCCCAGCCCCATCACGTCACCCACGCCATGCATGGTCAGCGCGGCCTCGTTGGCCCACAGGATGGTCTGGTCGACCTCGGCCAGAATCACCCCGTCGGACAGGCCGGAGATGATCTGCTGCAACTGGCGGCGGTTGGTTTCCTTGGCAAGCACATCCTGGGTCATAGGTCTTCCTGAGAGTGGGCGCATGGAATTACGACACCTGGGCCTCAGGATAGTGCAGATGCACCAGGCGCAGACCTGCGTAAAATGCCCGTTTCATACGTATCAGGCACAGGTGCATTTTGAGCGCAGGCAAAGCCGTCGGACTGTTGTTACTCACCTCACTGCTGACGGCGTGCGGCACCTCGCCGCCACGTACGCCAAATGATCTGTGCGGCATCTTCCGCGAAAAAGACGACTGGTACGACGCTGCCAAAGTCACGCAAAAACGCTGGGGCGTACCGATCCAGGTGCCGTTCGCGATCATGTATCAGGAGTCCGGCTTCCATCAGGACGCCTTGGCCCCGCGTAAATACCTGCTGTGGATCATTCCCTGGGGCCGCGTCTCCACCGCCGCCGGCTACGCCCAGGCCAAGGACGAGGTGTGGAACGATTACCGCAAGAGCACCGGCCGCAGCGGCGCCAGCCGCCAGGACTTCGACGACGCCATCGACTTCGTCGGCTGGTACATGGACAAGACCTACACCATCAACGGCGTCTACAAATACGACGCCTACGGCCAGTACCTGAACTACCACGAAGGCTGGGGCGGCTATCGCCAGCGCACCTACGCCGCCAAGGCCTGGCTGCCACCGGTAGCCAGCAAGGTACAGGCGCGGTCGCAGATGTATGCGGCGCAATATGCGCGGTGCAAGGATGACTTGGGGCGGGGGTTCTGGAGTCGGTTCTGGCATTGGTTGTAAGGGGCAGCCCTTTCAAGGTCTTAAGGTCACAGGCGGTAAGTACCCTGTGGCGAGCGGGCTTGCCCCGCGTTGGGTCGCGAAGCGACCCTGGAGGAAGGAATGCGGTGAATCAGGCACTCCTCGGCCGCTGGTTTTGGGGCCGCTTCGCAGCCCAACGCGGGGCAAGACCGCTCGCCACAGTTGCAGTGACCGCCCTATTGGGAGGGTATTGTGAAGAGCACAGCGTGGGGATGGGCTACATCTGAATCAACCAACCCACCAAAGGCACTATCATCAGCGTACTCAACGCCATTGAGGTGACATTGCCAATGTACGGGTGAAAGTGTGTGGGCAAGCGACCTGCAATTGCACAGGCCAGTGGCGGCGCGATCAAAGCCCCGAGCAGTGCACTTGAACCGATGACGGTCCAACTGCCACCGTGGGTCAATACAGCCGCCGGGACCACTGAGACCAGTGGAACGTAGGTCGGATACCATCCGCGTTTCTTCCACTGTTTTCGCCAGATCGCGACACCCAGTGCCGATGTCAGCGCCTGGGCCGCTATCAGGGGCAACACCAGGCCTGATCCATACGCCGGGCTGATCGGGTTCAGCGCATAGGCTACCAGTACACCTGCCAGCAACCCGAGACTGGCAAGTTCGTTCCCGAAAAAAGGCGCTTCGGAAAAATCTGCGAGCACCCGACGCAGACTCCAGGCAATACCATAAGTGGGGGGCGGGGCGGGGGCCGGTTTGGCGAGGGCTATGTAATCAGAACTCACCAACGACGGCACTCGGCGACAAAGTACAAACGCAATGACGCTGCCGAGTGCCATGCCCACCACGTTGCCGATCACCACTGGAAGACCCAGTGGAACGCATACGAAGTTCACGATCAGCAGACAAAGGGGGGTCACCAGCAATGCGCCCAATACCGCACCGTTTACGGCAACTTTCCAGCCGCCGCCGAACATCAGCACCATGGCTGCCGGTAACGAGACGAATGCCGCAAACGTGGGTTGCCACGTTTGTGCGGTGACGCTCCAACCCCACAGAAGATTGCTCAACATCAGCCCCAGCAGTGAACTTGTCACCAACCAAGGCCATAGCCCTGTTCCGTAGGAAATAGAAAACCCTTGCCAGGCTTTACCGTGCTTGCTCGCCCACCATGCAAGGTAGGCGCCGCCCAACAAACCGAGCGATGCCAGTTCGTGCTTGTAGAAGGCTACTTCACTGATATCCCCGACTATCCACCGCAGCCAGGCAACGGGATGGGGCAGGCTTGTGATCATCTCGGTATAGCCCGGCCAGGACCACTGGTTGCTAAGTGCAACCCACAGCATCAATAGCACGCTGGCTAATCCCAACATCAGGACGGTTATATCGGCCATGGACCGGCGGGGCCTCGTTTCTGTACTGAGTGTTTTCATACAGAGCCCTCCGATCAGCGTGGAAGGGCAGGGTGGCGGGAGTAGCCAAGCATTTGATCGTAGAGATCATTGCGTCGATCACGCTGCAGGTCATTAAGGCTGTTCCAGATCGGAGCACTGCGGGCGCTGGTGATATCAATGTCGGCGAACAGGATTTCCTGGCGATTGGCTGAAGCTACCGGGCCTATAGGCCAGCCGTTGGTTCCGGCAATCAACGAGCATCCGAGGTAGCGCGCTTCCCGCTCTTCGCCAATGCGGCTGGCGGCAGCGATAAACACGTTATTGACGTGGGCGGCGGTCATCGTCAGGTACGACGCCATGCATTTGCCTGCCTCATCGAACAGGGGCGGAGGCGTCCACACCCAGTTGTTCAGGCTGCAAATGATATCGGCAGCCCTGCTGGCTGAGAATACGTGGCACCTCCGGGAACCAGATATCCCAGCAAATCAGCAAGCCAATGCGGCCTATCGGCGTTTCAAATACTGGAAATCCGCTATCACCAGGCGTGAACCAGAGCTTTTCCAGGTTCCATAGATGTGCCTTGCGGTATTTGCCGATGAACCCATCGGGACCCAGCAGCACAGCCGTATTGAATAACTGCATACCGTCTATTTCGCACAGGCCCGCCACCAGGTACACCTGGTGCTTGCAGGCAAAATCTGCCCACGCCCGCACACTTTCGCCGCCTGGTATCAGCTCTGCATGATCAAAGGCGTCCTGGCGGCTGCTGAAGAAATACCCGCAATTGGTAAGTTCGGGCAGTACGATCAGATTCGCTCCACCGTTTGCCGCCTCGGTCGCCAGTGCAAGACTTTGACGCAGGTTGTTGGTTCGGTTGTTCATGCCAACCTGAGGGTCCAGTTGGATGACGGCTACGCGGGCGGGGCTTGCTGGTTCGCTCATGGCGGTGACCTCTTATTGTTATGCAACCGGGAGTCGGTTGGGCGTTTATAAGAGGCGAACAAATGTTTAATTAAAAGTCAGGTGATTCCCGTTGCGTTGTAGTCTCTTTCTTTTACGGTTCAGCTTTGTAGAGTGGGTAGTCATGCATCGTAAAGTCACCATTGAAATCGGCTTGGGTTTTACTGCAAATGTTTATCACGGTATCAATTGCTCCCCTGAAGCAAGGTTCCGTCCAGCCCGCATCTACGGAGAAAGATTCACCGCAGAGATACAAACCTGAGGTGTGAGAAAAATCTCGATTGTATTTCAGTAGCTTCATGGCGTCGTAATAAGTACCTGCACGATAAAGTTTTGCACAGCCAAGGGAGTTTTTATCATTCATCCACCGTTGAACCACCGCGTTATCGCGTCCGATATACGGTGATATTTTTTCCTTTATATTGGCAGATTTCAAAAGAATTCTGTCGAGGTCTTCGATGCACCGGTCAACCAGTTCTTTGTCAGTAAATATCGATAGCTTGGTAGCGTCGTCTTCCCATGTGTAGCTGAGAAGGATGCAATCGTAGGTATTGGTAGCGTTGTAGCGGTAAGTGTATACGTCATGAATCAAGCTATCTGTGACGATGGCTTGAGGGATTTTTTTATTTTGAGAGAGAAACGACTTTTTGATAGGTGCGTACACCTTGCAGCTGGTTTCCCAGTGGGCTGACTTATAGGCTTCTATGACTTCAAATGGAAGCATTTCCTGGCTGAAGTTTTCAATTGATATGTGTGTTTCGATCAGCCACGAAGGCAGTGTCATTACCACAGAGTCGTAATCGATGAACTCTTTCTTTGCCTGTTCTTTTTGTGTGATGTTCCAGTCGAAATAGACCCGTATTTTTCCGTTCTTTAGTTTCTTGAGCTTTGTCACTGCACTGCTGGTCATGAAACCTGAATGACTTTTTATGAGGTGCTCGTATAGAGACTCATGTGTTTCTTGGGATTTGATGAAAAGGAGTGATTCGGCCAGTGAACCAAGGCCGATGTAGGTGGGTTTGTTGAATGCAAGGCCTCTTGAATCCAAGGTCTCTGGATGATTCAAGTAAGGCGATGCTATCGGTTTACCGTCCACGTTTACGCGCCCGTGAATTAATTGCAGATGACTGCTGAATCCAAATATCGCCGTGCGAAGTGGGTAAAGCGAGCATACGTCATAGAATGCCCCCCAACTGCCGTCACCAATGCCGATGGCGTAGAAAACAGCGGATTCCTGTGCGGTCATACCCAAGCCACCAAAGTTTCCAGGGTCGCTGTGGTGCCAGCCATCAAGGCTTGGCATTTTTACCAATTCGCGGAAGGAAACACTTTCATATTTTTTGACGATTGAATTCCACATGTGCTCCCAGCCTTCACAACCGTAATGCTCGGAGACAATCAGCGTCATTCGCTCGGCGAAGGTTTTCCATTTTGCGAAAACACTACCCAGTGTTTGACCGGGAGGCGGTGTTTTGCCATCAGTGTTTTTCCAGATAAGCATTGTGGGTTCGGTGCTGTCATCTATGCTCCCTTCACGTAGAAATATACCCGTGGACCGGACTGCAGGGCTGCCTGGGTTGGGAAAGTCTGTATGGCGCAATTCGAACTCGTTGGCGTAATAGGCCATGAGTGAACGCCCATCTTTAGGCAGTTCGTTTGATTTATTGAAGAACGGCATTCTCATTGCGCCCATTTCGAAAGGTGGTCTTCCAACGGTATCGGTATTGTTATTTCCAAGGGCCGTAAGGTGCCTGCCGCCTATACGTTGTGACTTTTCAATTAACGTTATGTTTGTGAAGCCACATCGGTAAAGTTCACGTGCAGTTGTCAGTCCAGTAATGCCAGCGCCAATGATGCAAATTTTATGATGTGGCTCAGTGGCTTGGGCAATGCCATTGAATTGTTCCACCAAGGTGCGGTAGTCAAAACATAAGTCTGGTGGGTTTGGAAAGCTGGCCGCCCATTTGCTCTTGCTGGAGCGCTTTTTTCGATGAGCGTGTTGGGCTGTATCTGCGGGGTAATTAAAGGTGGAACCGATGGTCATTCTGATATTTCCTGTTCAGAGTTAACGGACTCTGAAAGGATGGATGTGAGCGCTGCTGGCCAGAAATAGGCTGCAGTTGGGTTTTGATGAGGGAAGTTCGTATTTTTTTGTAGGGGCGGTGCAAAAGATTTAGAGTGGGAGAGCATGCTTCACCCTTAACGACAGTGTATTACGAGCGAGGCTGCATGCACTCCAGTGAACGAGAATGGGCAGTGACCGACGAAGACTAGCCACGTGATTTGAGCGGCGCACGCGGTTGGGATTCTTTCGGAAACGTTCTGCGAGATAAAGGGAAATGTCACTGACTTGAGGTGTGTCATCTCTCCAATATTCCGTATGGCGCCATAAGATCAAGGCACAAAAACTGACATTAGTTCTCTGGCGCAAAGGTTTCGCACATCGTCATCATCACGGCACGCAAGCTTGCTTGAGGGGTAGCGGGCTTTTTTCATTGGTGTGTCATGTGTGTACAAAAAACGCATTGCCATTTAGCGGTGTGTAATATGCACACCTAAAGGTGGGCAATGAGAAGTCGAGAGGTGATTGACCTGTTGGTTGCAGATGGTTGGGTGGCGGTGAAGGGGAGTCATCACCAGTTCAAACACCCTATGAAGCGGGGGAGAGTAACCGTCCCTCATCCCAAGTCGGAGATTGCAGTATTTTCAAGTCAGTGCGGTTTAATGCCTCTTTGCCGGAACACCTGTTGCAACGCATTGATGAGCGTGTGCAGAAGCACCATCGCTATGCATCGCGGTCAGGGTTCTTGGCGACTGCCGCATTGCGCGAGCTTTCAGCGTAAACCAACTCAAGCAAACACTATCTATCCAACGGATTCCCCATGAGCCCCGAAGAACTCCAAATCACCGACCTGCGACCCGGCACCGGCAAAGCCGTGGTCAAGGGCGCGCTGATCACCACCCAATACACCGGCACCCTGGAAGATGGCACGGTGTTCGATTCGTCCTGGGAACGCGGCAAGCCGTTCCAGTGTGTGATCGGCACCGGGCGTGTGATCAAGGGCTGGGACCAGGGCTTGATGGGCATGCAGGTCGGCGGTGTACGGACCTTGTTCGTTCCGGCGCATCTGGCCTATGGCGAGCGATCGATGGGCAAGCATATCAAGCCCAACAGCAACCTGCGTTTTGAGATTGAGTTGCTGGAAGTACTGACGCGGGATGATTGAGACCTCCTGGATAAACACTTCCTGAACCCTCCCTGAAGAATCTTCTTATTCACCATACGGAAACTTTCCTACGGTTTACTCTCCCATCATCGGGGCGTAAGCTTCGCGCGTTTTCATCAATAGCGGAGACCCTCAGTGGGTACTTGTTCGAGTGACAGTAGTCGGCCGGTTTCAGTAACCGGCACAGGCTTGGCAAGGTAACGCGCATTTTTCCGATGCCGTTGTCTCGCCACTAAAAGCGAGAAGCGGCATCCCGGCAGCGGCCAGTCCTGGCACCTGCCCGAATCCCTCTCATCGACGCTGACCAGCACCCGGTTCACCTCGGGATGCTACGGACGCGCCTGTCCTTTGCGGCAGGCGGGCCAAAGTGGCTGTGCCTGTAAACAGGGCGCGGCGCACAGGGCAGTACCTGCACGACGGTTTTTTCCTCGCGCAGGAGTAACACCATGAACCTCACTCTGCTCAAAGAGTTCTTTGCCGGCTTCCTGCGGACCCGGCACATCGCCCGGCATTTCCGCCGCCTGGCGATGCTCGAAACCGTGACCGACGCCAGCGTCAGCCGCGAAGTGCCGCCGACCCTGGCGCAAACCCTGGTGGTCTCGGCCAACAGCAGTGCCGTGCAATTGCTCGGTACCCTGGGCAGTCACGCCGAGGGGTTGAATACCCAGGAAGCCGACGCCCTGCGCGTGCAATACGGCCTCAACGAAGTCGAGCATGAGCAGCCGCTGCCTTGGTGGGTGCACCTGTGGCACTGCTACAAGAACCCGTTCAACCTGCTGCTGACGTTGCTGGCGGTGATCTCGTGGCTGACCGAAGACATGAAGGCCGCCACGGTGATTTTCTCCATGGTGGTGCTGTCGACGCTGCTGCGTTTCTGGCAGGAGGCCAAGTCCAACAAGGCTGCCGATGCCCTCAAGGCGATGGTGAGCAACACCGCCACCGTGCTGCGCCGCGATGAAGCCAAGCGCATCGAACTGCCGATCAAGCAATTGGTGCCGGGCGACCTGATCGTGCTCTCCGCCGGTGACATGATCCCTGCCGATTGCCGCGTGCTCAGTGCCAAGGACTTGTTCGTCAGCCAGGCGGCGATGACCGGCGAATCGATGCCGGTGGAAAAGTTCGCCCAGCAGCAGGACGCCAAGACCCGCAACCCGCTGGACCTGGAGAACATCCTGTTCATGGGCACCAACGTGGTGTCCGGCGCGGCGACGGCAGTGATCCTGACCACCGGCAACAGCACCTATTTCGGGGCGCTGGCCCAACGTGTAACCGCCACCGACCGTGCAACCACCTCGTTCCAGCACGGCGTCAACAAGGTCAGCTGGTTGCTGATCCGCTTCATGTTCGTGATGGCGCCGCTGGTGCTGTTCATCAACGGCTTCACCAAGGGTGACTGGACCGAAGCGCTGTTGTTTGCGCTGTCGATTGCCGTGGGCCTGACCCCGGAAATGCTGCCGATGATCGTGACCTCCACCCTTGCCAAAGGCGCGGTGTTCCTGTCGCGCAAGAAAGTCATCGTCAAGCGCCTGGACGCGATCCAGAACTTCGGCGCCATGGACGTGCTGTGCACCGACAAGACCGGCACCCTGACCCAGGACAAGATCTTCCTGGCGCGCCATGTGGACGTGTGGGGCGAAGAGTCCGATGACGTGCTGGAAATGGCCTACCTCAACAGCTACTACCAGACCGGCCTGAAAAACCTGTTGGATGTAGCGGTGCTGGAGCACGTGGAGGTGCATCGCGAGTTGAAGGTCGGCACCGCGTTCCAGAAAATTGATGAGATCCCGTTCGACTTCAACCGCCGCCGCATGTCGGTGGTGGTCGCCGAACAGGGTCAACCGCACCTGCTGATCTGCAAGGGCGCCGTGGAGGAAATCCTCTCGGTGTGCAACAACGTGCGCCATGGTGAGACCAATGAGGCGCTGACTGAAGAGTTGCTGGCGCGCATTCGTCAGGTAACGGCAGCGTTCAACGAAGAAGGCCTGCGCGTGGTCGCCGTGGCCGCACAGCCGATGGCACCAGGGCGCGATACCTACAGCCTGGCGGATGAGAAAAACCTCACGCTGATCGGCTACGTTGCCTTCCTCGACCCACCGAAGGAAAGCACCGCGCCCGCGCTCAAGGCGCTGAAAGCCCACGGCGTCGCCGTGAAAGTGCTGACCGGTGACAACGAACTGGTCACCGCCAAGATCTGCCGCGAAGTGGGCCTGGAGCAACAGGGCCTGCTGATGGGCAACGACATCGAGGACATGACCGACGCCGAATTGGCCAAGGCCGTGGAAACCACCAACGTGTTCGCCAAGCTGACGCCCTCCCATAAGGAGCGCATCGTGCGCCTGCTCAAGGCCAATGGGCATGTGGTGGGCTTCATGGGGGATGGCATCAATGATGCGCCGGCGCTGCGTACTGCCGACATCGGTATTTCGGTGGACAGTGCGGTGGACATCGCCAAGGAAGCGGCCGACATCATCCTGTTGGAAAAGAGCCTGATGATCCTGGAGGAGGGCGTGCTGGAAGGCCGGCGCACCTTCGCCAACATGCTCAAGTACATCAAGATGACCGCCAGCTCCAACTTCGGCAATGTGTTTTCGGTGCTGGTGGCCAGTGCGTTCATTCCGTTCCTGCCGATGCTGCCAATGCATCTGCTGGTGCAAAACCTGCTGTATGACATTTCGCAGATTGCGATCCCGTTCGATAACGTCGACGACGAGATGCTGAGTAAACCCCAGCGCTGGCAGCCAGGAGATGTCGGCCGTTTCATGCTGTTTTTCGGGCCGATCAGTTCAATTTTTGACATCACCACGTTCGCACTCATGTGGTACGTCTTTGACGCCAATACCCCCGACCACCAGACCCTGTTCCAGTCCGGCTGGTTCGTGGTGGGGTTGCTGACCCAGACGCTGATCGTGCACATGATTCGCACCCCGAAGATTCCGTTCCTGCAAAGCCGTGCGGCGATGCCGTTGATGGCGATGACTGGCGTGATCATGGCGGTGGGGATTTTCCTGCCGATGGGGCCACTGGCGCACTACTTCAAATTGCAGGCGCTGCCGTCGCTGTACTTCGTGTTCCTGCCGGTGATCCTGCTGGCATACATGGCCCTGACCCAGGCGGTGAAGGGGTACTACATCCGTAAGTTTGGCTGGCAATGAACAGGGAAGATTTCCTATGCAAGCAATCAACAACATCAACCTCGAATCCCTGGTCGACACCCTGGTCAGCCTCACCGCAGCCTTCATCCTGGGCGGCCTGATCGGTTTTGAGCGTCAGTACCGCCAGCGCACGGCGGGCCTGCGCACCAACGTGCTGGTGGCGGTGGGCGCGGCGATTTTTGTCGACATGGCCAGCCGGCTCGGCGGCGCGGAAGGCGCGGTGCGGGTGGTGGCCTATGTGGTGTCGGGTATCGGCTTTCTAGGTGCCGGCGTGATCATGCGCGAAGAAGGCAATGTGCGCGGGCTCAACACGGCGGCCACCCTCTGGGCGTCGGCGGCGGTGGGCGCTTGCGCGGGCGCCGACCTGGTCCTCGAAGCGCTGCTGGGCACGCTGTTTGTGCTGGCGGCCAACACCTTGCTGCGTCCCATCGTCAATAACATCAACCGTCAGCCACTGGACGTGGTGTCGGCGGAAGTCACCAACATCTTGTACGTGATTGCCCGGCGTACCCAGCAAAAGGCCGTTCTGGCTTTGCTGGAGGCCGAGCTGGCGCGCTGTAACTACCCGGCCAGCGATGTGGATGTGCGGCCTTTTGGCACGGAAGAAGTGGAAATCGAAGCCACCCTGGCCGTGACCTCGGTAGACGGTGATGAGCTGGACGCCCTGGTGGCGCGAATCTCGATGTCGACCCTGGTGGTGCAAGCGTTCTGGAGCCCCAGTACCACCGAGTAGTCCCCGCCTGTCAGGCCTTGCCCCGCGCTCAGCTGGTCATGCTATGACTAGGAAAAGTCCTACAAGCATTGGAGACTATCCCTTCATTTGAGCGGACACGCCGTTGTTAAGGTTGCGCGCTTGCGTCTTCCCAGGAGGCAGGGCGCAGCTCTACGTGTTTAGCGTGTTCTATCAAAAGGAGGGGTCTGTACTGCCTGAAGTGTCATGCAGAGTAATCAGTACCGTTTGTCGGAACTGTTACTTTTCACAGGTAGATAGGTCCCGTGTGATATGTAAGCGTACTGATCCCTCGGGGAGTCTTATGAGCAAAGCTTTAATTGTGGACGATCACCCTTTTATCCGCGCCACCGTGAAGTACCTGTTGAAGCAGGAGGGCTTCGATACCATCTTTGAAGCGGGCAACGGCGCCGACGCCATGCAGATTGCTCGGGAGGAGCGCCCGGATCTGGTTATCCTCGATCTGGCAATGCCAAAGCTTGGCGGGCTGGAGGTGATCAGCCGGATAAAGGCGCTGGGACTGCCCTGCAAGATCCTGGTGCTCACGTCCTACCTGGCGGTATTTTTCTCAACTCGCTGCATGCGCGCCGGGGCCATGGGCTTTGTTGCCAAGACCGGTGAACTGGACGAGTTGCAAAAGGCGATCAGGGCCATCAGGGCCGGTTACAGTTGCTTCCCGAGCACGGCCACCAGTTCCGTGCGCCGCGACGATTTGCAGACCACCGAACAGGAGTTGGTGGAGGCGCTGTCCGACCGCGAATTGACGGTACTGCAAAAACTGGCGCTGGGCCTGGGCAACAAGGAAATCGCCGAGGATATGCTCTTGAGCCACAAGACCATCAGCACCTACAAGACCCGCCTCAAAGAGAAGCTGCGCATGTCCTCGGTGGTGCACCTGTCCAAGTTTGCCCAGCGCAATCATCTGATCTGAAATGACCATCTCCCGGCTGGTGACATTCACGGCCATCCTGCTGATGGGGCTGTTGCCCTGTGCAGCGATGGCCCTGGACGAACCGCATGCCCTTCGACTGCTCGGCCATTCCACCCTGGAGCACCCAACAGTAGCGCTGGATGACAGCGACTGGCAGTGGTTGCGCGAGCGCCGCACGTTGGTGATGGGCGTGTCGGCACCCGACTACGCACCGTTCGACCTGAGCAACGACAACGATTTTGAAGGCATCACGGCTGACTACACGTGGCTGATCAGCCTGATCTTGAATGTACCTATCGAGGTTCGGCGCTACGACACCCGTGATGAAGTGATCGAGGCGCTCAAGCTGGGCGAGGTGGATCTGGTGGGGTCGGCCAATGGTTATGAGGCGGCCGACAAGGCGTTGGTACTGTCGCGTTCCTACGCCAATGATCAACCGGTGCTGGTGACCCGCACGGGTGAAAGCCATTCCTTGAGCGCCGACCTGGCCGGCAAGCGCGTGGCGATGCTCTACCACTATATGCAACCCGAAGCTGTCCAGGCCTTTTACCCCCAGGCGCAACTGTTGTTGTACGGTTCGACTCATCAGGCCATCGGTGCCGTGGCTTTCGGGCAGGCGGATGTCTACCTGGGCGATGCCATCAGCGCCCGCTATCTGATCAACAAGAACCACCTTAATAACGTGCGCATGGCAGACTTCTCCGCGCTGGAGGTCAACCCGTTCGGGTTCGCGTTTACTGCCGACAACCAGCGTCTGTTGACGATCATCAATGCCGCGCTGGCAGTTATCCCGGCCAGCCAGCAGATGGAAATCCTGCGTCGCTGGAGTGCCGGCGGCAGTGGGTTCCTGGAGGCTGACCGATTGCGCTTGAGTGACAGCGAGCAGCGTTGGCTGGAGAAGCATCCCCGGGTGAGAGTGGCAGTACTGGATAAGTTCGTGCCGCTGTCATTTTTCAATGAGCAAGGGCAGTTCGCGGGGTTGAGTGATGAGGTCTTGTCGCGTATCAGCTTGCGCACGGGCTTGAAGTTCGAGGTGGTGCAGGGCAGTTCGCTGCCTCGGCAAGTCGACGAGGTCAGCGCCGGCCAAATGGACATGCTGGCGGTGATCACGCCCAGTATCGAGCGTTCCGAAAAGGTTCGCTTTACCCGGCCTTACCTGTCCAATCCCTATGTGCTTGTGGCGCGCGCCGACGACCAACGTCTGCTGACCCTGGAGGACATGCCGGGGAAACGCCTGGCGGTCATCGGTGGCAACAGCCTCGCTGCGCAAATCGCGCAGGACTATCCGGGGATCGTGTTTGTCGACGTCGAAAACCCTGAGCAGGCTATGGAATGGGTGGCCAAGGGCAATGCCGACGCGACAGTCATTTCGTTGATCAGCGCACGCTACATGATCACGCGCAGCTATCGCGATCGTCTGCGTATCACCAGCACGGTCGGTACGGAACCGGCGCGGATTGCCTTCGGCGTCAACCGCAGCCAGTTGGAATTGTATTCGATCCTCGAGAAAGCGCTGTTGAGCATTTCGCCTGAAGAAATGGACGGACTGACTAATCATTGGCGCAGTGAAATCATCATTGAAGACAGCTACTGGGTCAGTCATCGCAATGTAATCATCCAAGGGTTTGGCCTGGCCGCATTGTTGTTGCTGATCACCCTGGGTTGGGTGTTCTACCTGCGTAATCTGATTCACAAGCGTGCCCAGGCCGAACGCGCCTTGAGCGACCAGATGCGGTTTATGAGCGTGCTGATCGACGGCACGCCTCACCCGATTTACGTGCGCGACCGCCAGGGGCGCTTGATGGCGTGCAACAACGCGTACCTTGACGTGTTCGGCTTCAAGCTGGAGGACGTGATCGGCAAGACCGTTGTGGAGACCGATACGGGCAACCCGCCCCAGGCCCAGTCGTTCCATGCCGACTACCTGGACTTGATGGCGCGTGGTGAGCCGCAGATTCACGACCGGGTGCTGAAGGTGCCCGGTGGCGGTGTGTTGACGATTTACCAGTGGATGCTGCCGTACCGTGATAGCAACGGTAACGTGGTGGGCATGATTGCCGGTTGGGTGGATGTGAGCGAACGTCAACGCCTGTTGGGCGAACTTCGGGAAGCCAAGGAAGACGCGGACGCCGCCAACCGTGCCAAGACCACGTTCCTGGCGACGATGAGTCATGAGATCCGAACGCCGATGAACGCGGTGATCGGCATGATTGAACTCGCCCAGCAAAACGCTGAGCAGGGGTATGTGGACCGAGATGCGCTGGAAGTGGCGTCGGTGGCTTCGCACAGCTTGCTGGAGCTGATCGGCGATATCCTGGACATTGCGCGAATAGAAACCGGCCACCTGTCCCTGACCCTGGAGCCGGCCAACCTGCACGAGCTGTTGGCCTCTGTGGCGCGGGTGTTCGAAGGGCTGGCGCGGGACAAGGGCCTGTTGTTGCATGTCGAGCTGGACCCGATGATCGACCGGCCGGTACTGGTCGATCCGTTGCGTTTCAAGCAAGTGGTGTCGAATCTGTTAGGCAATGCCATCAAATTCACCTCTTCTGGTCACATACGCTTGGGTGCCCAAGCCGCATCGGTGTTGGCCGGGGAGCATTTGAATCTGCGGCTTTGCGTGGAAGATACGGGGATCGGCATCAGTGCCGAAGATCAGCTGCGTTTGTTCAACCCCTTCATCCAGGGCAGCAATAACGAGCAATCGGCACGTAGCGGTTCGGGCCTGGGGTTGGTGATCAGCCGTAACCTGTGCGAGATGATGGGCGGCCAGCTGCACCTGAGCAGCGTGCTGGGGAAGGGGACGCGGGTGGATGTGACACTGGCACTGGCGTTGACCACGGCAGCACCGGTTTGCTCATCTGTCCCCTGTGCTCCTGTCACGCAGGCATTGAAACTTCTGGTGGTCGATGACTATCCGGCCAACCGCTTGCTGCTGGCTCGACAGTTGACCTTCCTGGGGCATCACATCGTTACGGCCGAGGATGGCGCCGAAGGCTTTGCACTTTGGCAAGGCGGGCATTTTGACGGGGTGATCACTGACAGCAATATGCCCGTCATGGACGGCTACACGTTGGCGCGTAATATTCGTGCCCAGGAACGGCAACGTGGCCTGGTACCTTGCCTGGTACTGGGATTTACCGCCAACGCCCAGCCTGAGGAAGTCGAGCGCTGCCGACAGGCCGGCATGGACGGTTGCCTGTTCAAGCCGACGGGGCTTGACGATCTACGTGCGGCCTTGGCATCGCGCACGGCCAGCGCTGCAACGGATGAAGCCCAAGCGCAATTTGATTTGGGCTCGCTGGCGATGCTGACAGGTGGCGACACGGCCGTGCTCAACGACTTGCTGGCACCCTTGCTCATTAGCCTTGCAGAGGACCTCCGAATGCTGTCGACCCTGCAGGACCGGGCCGATTTCGCCAAGTTGTATGACCTGGCCCATCGTGTCAAAGGCGGTGCGCGCATGGTCAAGGCCCAGGCGCTGATCACCTGTTGCGAGGCTTTGGAGGATGCGTGCGAAAGGCGCGACGGCGATGCGGTGGCGGTGGCGGTGGCGGCATTGAGCGTGGCTATCGATGGTTTGCATCATGACCTGAGTCAGTACTGCAAGCAGGCTTGACCGAAGCGAACAGCCGCTCGGCAGGTTTAGGAGAACTCCTACATGGAACGGGAACAAGCCTGATTTTGTCGTCGGCATATGTCTGGAAAATGGGCCTCGCTCACTGACGAGCACTGCCTGCCCAGGGGTTCGCCATGCCAAACAAAGCACTGACCATCCTGATTGCCGATGAGCAACACCTGCAACGCCTGTATATCGAAAAAATGCTCAACCAGTTGGGTTATCACCGGATCGTTCCGGTGCAGACCTTCGAAGAGGTCCAACTGCTCACCGCCATCCCGGCGCAGCCGTTCGATGTCCTGATCATCAACGCGGGGCTGGCGATCCACACCTGCGGTCCTCAACCCCAGGTGCATCATGTGCTGGTCTATGATCACCTGGATCTGGGCCTGTCTGCCGACGCAACGCCGGCGGTGCTGGTACGCCTGCCCGGCGTGCCGGACAACGTCAACCTCGAACACTTCATGGACATCATCGACCCGCCCGTGGCCGCCACAGGCCTGCGCGTGCTGCCATGGCTGCGGGAATTATCCCGCACGCCTGTGGCCGGAGTTTAGTCCCACTGCGGGGCGATACCCTTGGGGCTGGTCAGGCGATGACCGCGTTCCAGCTCGGCAATCTGTACCATGTCGGCAGGGCTCAAGGTCAGTTGCAGGGCCTTGAGGTTGCTTTCCAGGTTGACGCGTTTGGTCGACGACGGGATGACGGCGTAACCCAGTTGCATGGCCCAGGCCAGCGTCACTTGCGCCGGGGTCGCCTGATGGCGTTCGGCGATTTGCCGGATCACCGGGTCCTTGAGCACTTCGCCGTAGGCCAGGGTCATGTAGGACGTGATCTGGATACCGTTGGCGGTGGCGAAGTCCACGACCTTGCGGTTTTGCAGGTAGGGGTGCAGCTCGATCTGGTTGGTGGCGATATTCTGCGCACCCACCGCCGCAATCGCTTGCTTCATCAGGTCGATGGTGAAGTTGGAGATGCCGATCTGTCGGGTCAGGCCCAGGCGCTTGGCTTCCAGCAACTGGCCCATGAACTCGGCGACAGGCACCTGGTCTTCCGGCGAGGGCCAGTGGATCAGGGTAAGGTCCAGGAAGTCGGTTTTCAGTTTGCGCAGGCTTTCTTTCAGGCTTGGAATCAACTGGCCGTCGGCGAAGTTGGCGATCCAGATCTTGCTGGTGATGAACAGCTCATCGCGCGGGATGCCGCTGTCGGCAATGGCCTGGCCGACGTCGGTTTCGTTCTCGTAGATTTGCGCCGTATCGATGACGCGGTAGCCCAGCTCGAGGCCGGTGCTGACGGAATCGATCACCACCTGACCTTGCAGACGGAAGGTGCCTAGGCCAAAGGCCGGAACGTTTTGCGTGGTGAACATCAGTAACTCCTGAAGGGGGGGAACAATGGAGTCGAGTATCCGCCTGTTGCTCCTTCGGAAAAACCGTCGAACCCGAAAAGGACTCTTTACCGCAGATCACGAATTTACGGGGGGCTGGATGGGTGTCGCCGGGCTTTCGCGACGATGTAGAGTCATGCTGGCGACTCAATCCAAGGAAACCTCCGCATGACCCAAGGCCATCTGGGGCAACCGTGAGGCCCTCGATGCCACGCTCGACGCCGCCCTGCGCACCGAAGCCGATGCCGCCCTGTTAGTGCTGGACTACCCGGCCGAGTTGACGGAGGAGTTGGACTGCCCGCTGGTGGTGCTGCCGTGTAACCCGGACTTTGCGCTGTTCGCCCGGGCGTTCGGCTGCACCGTGAACCAGCTCCGCAACCTGGATTAATTGCAGACGGACCTGCGCAACGTGTTTCCAAGGCAATGGCGTGACCCTGATAGAGCATGAAACATGCCTGCGCTGTTTGAGGAACTCACGTGAAGGTTTTTGATTGTTCACGCCCATCCCGAGCCGCAGTCGTTCACAGCGGCACTGACGCCTGGTGTTTGCGAAACTCGAGCAATTTGATGAGGCGCCGTACACGATGTGGCAGCGCCTTGGTCGTTCAGCCTTGTGCGCGAAGACGCTCGGCAGCGCTACGCAACAACTGCTCGGTGGCATCCCAGCCCAGGCAGCCATCGGTCACCGACACGCCGTACTTCATCGATGCGCTCAACGGCTGGCAGCCTTCGAACAGGTGGCTTTCGAGCATCATGCCGATCAGCGACGTGTCGCCCTGCAAGCGCTGCTCCAGCACGTCGTTGAACACCGCCGGTTGACGCAGCGGGTCTTTGCCGCTGTTGGCATGGCTGCAATCGACCATGATCCGCGCCGCCACCTTGGACTTGGCCAGGTCGTGTTTCACCTGCGCCACGCTTTGCGCATCGTAGTTCGGCCCACGGTGGCCGCCGCGCAGCACCAGGTGGGTGTCGGGGTTGCCCGGGGTCTGGATGATCGCCGGGTGCCCCTGGCTGTCGACGCCGAAGTGACGGTGCGGGTGGGACGCCGAGCGCATCGCGTCGCAGGCAATCGCCACGCCGCCGTCGGTGCCGTTCTTGAAGCCCACGGGCATGCCCAGGCCGCTGGCCATTTCGCGGTGGATCTGCGATTCGGTGGTGCGTGCGCCAATCGCGACCCAACTGAGCAGGTCATCGAAGTAGCCGGCGGCCATCGGTTGCAGCAGCTCAGTGGCGACCGGCAGGCCCAGGCGCAGCATTTCGCGCATCAGTTCGCGGGACAGGCTGAGACCCGCGGCCATATCGTCGCTGCCGTCCAGGTGCGGGTCGTAGGCCAGGCCTTTCCAGCCGATGGTGGTGCGCGGTTTTTCGACGTAGGCGCGGATCACCAGCAGCATCTGGTCGCTCACTTCGAGTGCGAGTTTCCTCAGGTTGCGTGCGTATTCCATGGCCGACTCCGGGTCGTGGATCGAGCACGGGCCGACGATCACCAGCAAACGTGAATCCTGACCATTGAGGATAGCGCGCACGGCGTGGCGATGGGCGTGGACTTGTTCATTGAGGAACGGGCTGAGCGGCAGCTTGAGCTTTAAATCAAGCGCGATGGGCAAGCGCTGGGTCAGGGCTTCATTGGCGCTGGTCAGGGCAGAAACGGGCAGAGCGGCGGTGGCAGAGTTCATATTCAAGGCTTCCTGGGCAAGCGGCGGGCTGTTCCCGCGCGCCTGGCCCTACTGGGGTGTTCGACAGTGGGCCGTATTGGCTGTGTGTGTTGGCTTGCCACCCATAGGTGACCGATCGGAGGCGGCAGGCTGTCCCGAGCGGAGCTGGCTAAATCGCCATGCAGTGGAAGTGTCGTAGCGGTAATAGGTGGCGTAGTTCATGTCGTGTGTCCTTTAAGTGTTCGTCAAAAAATATTGGGGCCTGAAAAAACAAAACCCCCGGTCGGGGAGCCGACCGGGGGTTTGGATTTCTCTGGTAGGCGACCCCTTGAGTAGTGGGCGCCGATTTCAGGTATCAGGCGCGCCAGTGGCTAAACCAATACCCAAAATAAAAGCTGACCAGTGCGCTCGAACCGTTCACACGGGTAGCCGATACCGAGCGCGGGGCGCTGGCAACAGGGCAAACCTGAGTGGGGGTGAGTTGCAACATGGTGTGTCTCCAAATGATGGGGGGAGCTTACTAGAGGCACGCAGGTGGATTCAATCAGTAATTTCTATTGCGCGGGGGTACTGACCGCTATCGACCGCGATATGCTTGCAACACCTTGGATGATTGCCTGGACGCGACCATGACTGCCCTGACCCTTGCTGCTGCTCAATCTGTTTCCATCGCGGGCGACGTGCCGGCCAATATCGAACGGCACTTGGCCCTCATGCACGCGGCGGCCGAACATGGCGTGCACGTGCTGGTGTTTCCGGAACTGTCGTTGACCGGCTATGAGCCGTCACTGGCGGCCGCATTGGCGATTGCTCCCGAAGACGCGCTGCTGGCACCGCTGCGCGAAATGGCACGGGAGTGGGGCTTGACGGCGGTGGTCGGCATGCCGATTCGCCTGGCACCTGGGGCAGGTGTGCTGATCGGCGCGCTGGTGTTGGGGGCAGACGGTTCTCTTGCGGTGTACACCAAGCAGCATCTGCATCCAGGCGAAGAAGCGGTGTTTGCCCCAGGGCAGGGGGGAGCGGCGCTTGACATCGGCGATGAGCGGATTGCGCTGGCGGTGTGCGCGGATTTCTCCCGCGCCAGTCACCCGCGCCAGGCGGCCCAGATGGGCGCCACTGTCTATGCCGCCGGTGTGTTGACCAGCGAAGGCGGCTACGCAGCGGACAGCGCGTTGCTCCAGGGGTATGCGGCCGAGCATGGCCTGGTGGTGCTGGTAGCCAACCATGGCGGGCCATCGGGTGGCTATGTGTGTGCCGGTCGCAGCGCCATTTGGGCCGCAGATGGCCGTTTACTGGCTGCTGCGTCGGGCCTGGGTGATGCGCTGGTAATCGCCCGTCGTGATGGCGCCGTGTGGGCTGGCCAAGTGGTAGCGCTGTAAATGGCGTTTCACCTGCGCGCTGCGACGGACCAGGACTTGCCGTTCGCCCGAACCCTGACCTTTGAGGCCATGAGTCGCTATTACCTGCAATACGATCTGGTGTGGTCCAACGACGGCTTCGATGTGGCTTGGGCGGGCCGCGAAAACTGGCTGATCTGCAACGACGAGACCGTGTTGGGCTTTATCAGTTTGAGCCGCGACAGCCGCGCACTCTATATCCGTGAGCTGCATATGCTTGCGGCGTGTCGTGGGCAGGGCGCGGGCAGTTGGGTCTTGGAGCAGATGGCGCTCAAGGCTCAGGCCCTGGGGTTGCTGCGTTTGACCGTGTTCAAGACCAATCCGGCCCGAAGGCTCTATCAGCGCATGGGTCTGAGTATCGTCGGTGAAGAAAACTGTTTCTGGCGCATGGAACGTCTCTGTCCATCAAGCTAAACCACGCACCCAATTCTAATAAGCGCATACTGGCTTCAGGAAATGACCTCCTGATCGTTTTTTTGAGCATCAGCCTCAGAATGGATGATCCCTTCTTTCATGCCCAAGAGGACCGCTACCTTATGGGCCTCTCCACGTCGTCCCTTTTTGCGCCCAGCGAGCACTTGATAGGTGGTTGCCGGATCAACGCCATGTTCACGCGCGAACGCTTGAACTGACTTTCCTTGATGTTCCAGCCAGGCCTTGGCTTGTGCGGCAGTACGGATTCCGGGCATAGTTCAAAACCGTTCAAGTTTGTTTAGCAAAAAGATGAGTGTGTCACCTCTTGGGGTGTCCCAACCAGGATCATACATCCAAATGAGTGGAATCGGTTCGCGTTTGAGGCAAGAAAGGGAGCGACTTGGCTTGTCGCAAAAAGTTTTTGGTGAAATAGGCGGCGTTGAAGCCAACGCACAAGGTAAATACGAAAGTGGAGGACGGGCGCCTAAAGCGGACTACCTGTCGCGTGTCGCCGAGAAAGGTGTGGATGTGCTGTACGTGTTGACCGGTACGCCTACCCCGATTCAACTGGACAACCTGAGCCAGGTTGAAGAAAAAGTATTGGGTGACTACCGTGCGATGTTCAAGGAAGACCAGGCTGCAATCCGTCGCTTGACGTCAAGCCTGGCCGAGCACTCCGTGTCACTGAATGGAAAAAGCAGACCGCAGCCCCAGGATTCCTGACCTGCTGCCCAACAAATAGAGCCGTCCACCGCAGGGTGGACGGCTGCTGTGTATTCAAACTCTATATATATGACGCTTGCAGCTAGGTCTGCGCCTTGGTTTTTTGCTAAGGTGTTCAGCAACCTATAAGACCATATCGCGAGGTGTCTGCTTGATTAGGGTGCTAGTAGTCGATGACCATGATCTCGTTCGTACAGGCATTACACGAATGCTGGCTGACATCGATGGCCTGCAAGTAGTCGGTCAGGCCGAGTCCGGGGAAGAGTCCCTGATCAAGGCCCGGGAGTTGAAACCCGATGTGGTACTGATGGACGTCAAGATGCCCGGTATCGGTGGTCTTGGCGCCACGACCAAATTGTTGCGCAGCCACCCGGACATCAAGGTCGTGGTGGTGACCGTGTGTGAAGAAGACCCGTTCCCGACGCGCCTGTTGCAGGCCGGCGCGGCCGGTTACCTGACCAAGGGCGCCGGTCTGGCCGAGATGGTGCAAGCCATTCGCCTGGTGTTTGCCGGGCAGCGTTACATCAGCCCGCAGATCGCCCAGCAACTGGCCATCAAATCTTTCCAGCCCACCAGCGACTCGCCGTTCGATGCGCTGTCGGAGCGGGAAATCCAGATCGCCCTGATGATCGTCGGCTGCCAGAAGGTGCAGACGATCTCCGACAAGTTGTGCCTGTCGCCCAAGACCGTCAACACCTACCGTTATCGCATTTTCGAGAAGCTCGCCATCAGCAGTGATGTTGAATTGACCCTGCTCGCGGTGCGCCACGGCATGGTGGACGCCAGCGCCTGACATGACCACACCGTTTGATCCCAGTGCCTTCCTCTCGACCTGCAGCGGCCGCCCCGGCGTGTACCGCATGTTCGACAGCGAGGCGCGCCTGCTATATGTCGGCAAAGCCAAGAACCTGAAGAACCGCCTGGCGAGCTACTTTCGCAAGAGCGGTCTCGCGCCGAAAACCGCCGCGCTGGTGGCGCGCATCGCCCAGGTCGAAACCACCATCACCGCCAATGAAACCGAAGCACTGCTGCTTGAGCAGACGCTGATCAAGGAATGGCGGCCGCCTTACAACATTCTGCTGCGCGATGATAAGTCCTACCCCTACGTGTTTTTATCCGACGGCAACTTCCCACGCCTGAGCATTCACCGAGGCGCGAAGAAGCAGAAGGGCAAGTATTTCGGGCCCTATCCCAGCGCCGGCGCGATCCGCGAAAGCCTGAGCCTGCTGCAAAAGACCTTTTTTGTGCGCCAGTGCGAAGACAGCTTCTACAAGAACCGCACCCGGCCGTGCCTGCAATACCAGATCAAGCGCTGCAAGGCACCCTGTGTGGGCCTGGTGGAGGCGGCCGAGTACGCCGAGGATGTGCGTCACTCGGTGATGTTTCTCGAAGGGCGCAGCAATGCCCTCACCGACGAACTCTCCGGCGCCATGGAGCAGGCGGCCAGCACCCTGGATTTCGAAAAGGCCGCCGAACTGCGCGACCAGATCTCCCTGCTGCGCCGCGTGCAGGACCAGCAGAGCATGGAAGGCGGTACCGGTGACGTCGATGTGATCGCCGCCTTCGTCAACCCGGGCGGTGCCTGCGTGCACCTTATCAGCGTGCGGGGCGGGCGGGTATTGGGCAGCAAGAACTTCTTCCCGCAGACCGGTATCGACGAAGACGTGGCTGAGGTCATGGCGGCCTTCCTGGGCCAGTACTACGTGAGCAGCCCGGAGCGCGACCTGCCGTCGGAGCTGATCGTCAACGTGGTGCACGAAGACTTCCCCACGCTGATCGAGGCCATCCACGAATTGCGCGGCCGCGAGCTGGACATCAGCCATCGCGTACGCGGCACGCGAGCCCGTTGGCAGCAACTGGCCGTGACCAATGCCGAGCAGGCCCTGGGCGCACGCCTGGCCAATCGACAGCACGTCGCCGCACGCTTCGACGCCCTGGCCGAAGTCCTCAACCTGGACGAGCCGCCGCAGCGCCTGGAGTGTTACGACATCAGCCACTCCAGTGGCGAAGCCACGGTGGCGTCCTGCGTGGTGTTCGGGCCGGAAGGGCCGATCAAAGCCGATTACCGTCGCTACAACATCGAAGGCGTCACCGCCGGCGATGACTACGCAGCCATGCACCAGGCCCTGACCCGGCGTTTCAGCAAGTTGAAGGACGGCGAGGGCAAACTGCCGGATATCCTCCTGGTGGACGGTGGCAAGGGCCAGCTGTCCATGGCCCGCGACGTACTCAACGAACTGGCGGTGCCCGACCTGATCCTGCTCGGCGTGGCCAAGGGCGCTACGCGCAAGGCCGGTTTTGAGACGTTGTACTTGAATGATGCCGCCCATGAGTTCACTTTGAAGGGCGACTCACCGGCGTTGCACCTGATCCAGCAGATCCGCGATGAGGCGCACCGTTTCGCCATTACCGGTCACCGCGCCCGACGCGGCAAAACCCGGCGAACCTCAACCCTGGAAGGGGTGGCGGGCGTCGGGCCGACACGGCGACGCGACTTGCTTAAACATTTTGGTGGCTTGCAGGAGCTATCCCGTGCCAGCATTGACGAAATAGCCAAAGCTCCCGGTATCAGTAAAAAGCTCGCTGAGTTGATTTATGCGAATCTGCACAGCGAATAGAATGCCTTTCCACCTCGTAGCCAGTTGTGCCGATGAATATCCCTAATCTGATCACCGTTCTACGCGTCCTGCTTATTCCTATTTTCATCCTGTTGTTTTATTTGCCGTACGAATGGAGCTATGCGGCCTCCAGCTCCGTCTTTGCCTTCGCGGCTGCCACCGACTGGCTCGACGGCTACCTGGCCCGTCGCCTGGAACAGAGCACGCCGTTCGGCGCGTTCCTCGACCCGGTAGCGGACAAACTCATGGTGGCCGTCGCCCTGGTCCTGCTGGTGCAGGAACACGGCAACCTGTGGCTCACCCTGCCGGCCGCCGTAATCATCGGCCGCGAAATCGTGGTGTCCGCACTGCGCGAATGGATGGCCGAAATCGGTGCCCGCGCCCACGTCGCTGTCTCCAACATGGGCAAATGGAAAACCGCCGCGCAGATGCTCGCGCTGGTGATTTTGCTGGCCAACCCGTCGGACTTCTCCTTCTGGGTGTTGACCGGCTACGCCCTGCTGCTTATCGCCGCCGGCCTGACCTTGTGGTCCATGCTCCAGTACCTGCGCGCTGCCTGGCCGCATCTGCGCACCACCGTTGAAAAGAAATAAAACATTTTCGAATCAAGGGGTTGACCGGTTCTGATAATTCTATAGAATGCGCATCACCAAGACGCGGGAATAGCTCAGTTGGTAGAGCACGACCTTGCCAAGGTCGGGGTCGCGAGTTCGAGTCTCGTTTCCCGCTCCAAACATAGATCTACAGACATCCACTGGGTTCTGGAGGTCAACGAAATAGACGCTTCGGCGTCTTTTTTCGTTACTTCGACTTCCATCGAAATCCACCCGATTCTGGACCGATTTTGTCCAGAATCTTGTCCATCAAATGGGTGGGATACGACTTCGGATTGTCAGCGGAGCCCGGCGAATCATTTGCTGTACATCTAGCCCTGAATTCAAACTTCAGGAGGCTAGAAAATGGCTCTTTCAGACGCGGCCATTCGGCACGCAAAGCCCACGGGCACAGACTACACACTCGGCGATATCTACGGCCTCTCTTTGGCGGTTGGGTCTTCGGGTGGGCGTTCGTAGCACTTTCGCTTTACCTGGCACGGCAAGCAAAAACCCATGTCTCTCGGTACCTATCCCGAAGTTACCCTGCGTGAGGCGCGTGCTTTGCGGGATGAGGCGCGGACGTTGTTGGCGCAAGGTATCAACCCCCTGGTGCAGCGCCGAAACAAGCGTGAAGCTGACCGACTGGCCGAAGAAATACCTTCAAAAGCACCTACGATCAGTGGCTGGCGCATCGTGCGCTCACCCTCAAGGAAGGTCGTCAAAGCACCCTCTCTCAAATTCGCCGCATCTTTGACAAGGATGTGATGCCCGTTCTGGGGCTGTGCTCAATCGGCGAAATTCAACGCCCTGATCTGCCGAGAGTGTTGTCGAATATCGAGCAGCGCGGTGCGCTCACCACTGCCGAGAAATGTCGCACCTGGTTGAACCAGTTGTTTCGTTTCGCCATGGTCAAGCTTCCGGGGCTGGACCGAAATCCGGCCACGGATCTGGATGTTGTCGCGCTGCCCAAGCCGCCGGTGAACCATCAACCCTTCCTGCGCATGCCCGAAATCCCCGCGTTGTTAAATACCTTGAATGGCTACGGCGGGCTGTAAACTCGGTTGGGGATACGCCTGCTGCTGTTGACCGGCGTGCGCACGGGAGAGCTGCGCTGGGCGACACCCAGTCAGTTTGATCTCACGCGAGGTGTGTGGACCATTCCGTCCCAGGGGGTGAAGCAGCTGCAACTGAAAATGCGCAAAAAAAATAAGCGCGTGCTGAATCGCCCTGGGATTCGATCAGGCTCCAGTGGGTCAGGGTCTTGAGCAGGCGATGAATTGTGGTGCGGTCTATACCGGTCAGTCGCGCCAGGTCCAGCGCGCTGGCGCCATGCTTGAGGCCCGACAGGGTGCGCAACAGTACGATCGAACGGTCGATAACCTGAACGCGCCCACCGGCGTTTTCCTTACTGCTGGTGGGCGGGGGAGGAGCTGAAGATATATCCATGGTGGCAGCGGCTTGCGAAATCATTTTGTTCGGCAAGCGCGGATCGCAGGCTTGGCCGTTGACCAAGGTTAGCCGCGATCCGTTGCTGGGTGAAGCCTTGATTACGTGTCGAAGAACACCAGTGCGCGCAATTCGATGCTGCGCCGTGGCGGCGCGTCCTTTGGCGTGGTGGGGTCATCAAATGCGGTGTGTGCACTCAGCCTGGCTACATCCCGCCGCGAATCGTGGATTTTCAACAGCAAGACCTCGTCTGGTCGCAACTGCGGATAGTAAAACCAGCGGTGGGCCGGGTTAGCCTTGACCGAAAACGTTTCGCCGACCTTGTCGCGATACACCAGGTCACTGGGCAACAAATCGCTATCGGCCATACTGCGCGCATCGCACAAGGCAAGGGGCGTGCTCAGCACTGTCGCGCCGATGGGGCGCCACACATTGATGATCGCAAAGCGTTTGAGCAGGCGCTGTTCGGCTTCGTCCGGGTCGAGGTGGTCGCGCACACGGCGAATCGCCGAGCGTTCGGTCTGGTCGTTGTGCACGTAGCGTACCGGCTCGCGCAGGCCACGCGCCTCACGGCCAGGGTCATCGATGCGAATCGTATGGTCGAAAATCACCACCTTTATCGCACCAGTCTGCTGTTTGAGCAGGGCTTCGGTTTCCGGGTAGTAATGCAGGCGCACCTGTTCGTCATCCTCCAGGTTGATCACTGCTCTGGCGTGCTCGACCTTCTCGAAGCCCTCACGCTGCAGGCTCGCAGATGTATCCAGCAACCGCGCGTTATGGATGATCACCTGGGTAGGGTCAAGCACGCCGCTGCGCTGGGCCGCGCCATCGGGTGGCGGGTAGGTGTAGTTCACCGGGCGCTCGCCGGTGTCTTTCAGGTAATTGAGCACGCCGAGCACGGAGGCGGGCGCGAGTTGTGTCTGATGGGTTCCCATAACCATCTCCCGGTGTCAGAACGGTTCCTTGAATGGGCGCAAGTCCAGCTCCTGGGTCCAGGCGCTGCGCGGTTGGGTGTGCAGATACCAATAGGCGTCGGCGATGTCTTCGAGCCGCAATGCGCCGTCTTCACCCAGCTTGTCCAGGTAGTCGGGCGCACGGCTTTTCACGCGCTCGCCGTCGATGGAACCGTCGATGACCACATGCGCGACATGCACATTCTGTGGGCCGAATTCCCGCGCAAACGACTGGCTTACCGAGCGCAGCCCGGCCTTGCCTGCCGCAAACGCGGTGTACGTCGGCTTGCCGCGCAGTGAGGCGGTGGCGCCGGTAAATAACAGGCTGCCGCCACCATTGGCGAGCAAGGTGCGGGTGGCTTCGCGGGCGAATAAAAAGCCCCCCAATGTCGAGGCGCGCCAGGTTTGCTCGAACAACTCGGCGCTCAACTCGAGCGCCGGCTTGGACACCGAATTGCCCACGTTGAAGATCGCCGCCCTGAGTGTGCCGAGCTCATTGACCTGGGCGATGGCGGCGAGCACGTCGGCTTCGATACCCAAGTCGGCCACGATTGCATTGGCTTTGCCGCCGTTCGCTTCTATATCAGCCACCACCGTCTGCAACTTGTCCAGGCTCCTGCCGCTGACCGCTACGCGGTAGTCCTCGTTGGCAAAACGCCGTGCTAAGGCTGCACCCAGCCCGGCAACCGCGCCGACCCCGGCAATCCACACCACTGATTCAGCCATGCGCCACATCCTCTGATCGGTAAGTGGCTACCAATCTACCCATGGCCGGGCGGGAGGAATAAGAATATCGACAGCTAAGGTTATGCTCGTCTTTTCACGCGTACGGGATCAGAAGGTCCGGCCTGCAATTAAGCCCACCTGGATCGTTTCTTATCGTTCGCCTATGTAAGCGATTGGCGTAGGGCGGGTCGAATAGCGTTCTTGTTGTGAGGTTATATCCTCATGTTTTTTTAATATTTCTTGTTATATGGCGCGAGCAGTAAAGTGCTGTTAATTCCTTCATGGCCGCCATTGGAAATTGTCTATGAACATCCCGCGCGGACACCCCAGCCCGATTTTGACATTGCCTCAGGGCGATAAAGATCCTCTTTCAATCCGAGCGAAAGCGCTGGTATTTGCCGACCCCAGGTCTCGGCAGTTGCTGGATTATCTGCAGCGGGTGGCGCCCAGTGACGCGCCAGTGTTGATCAATGGAGAGACGGGCACCGGTAAGGAGTTGGTGGCGCGCTACATCCATTCGAGCAGTGGCCGCACTGGCGCTTTTATTGCGGTCAATTGCGGTGCGATCAGTGAGACCTTGGCTGAAAGCGAGTTTTTTGGCCATGAGGCCGGTTCGTTTTCCGGAGCTGTCGGTCGGCGAGCCGGCTGGTTCGAGGAGGCAGATGGAGGGACACTGTTTCTCGATGAGATTGGTGATCTGCCGCTGCCTCTGCAAGTTAAATTGCTGCGTGTCCTACAGGAACAGGAAGTGGTTCGGGTCGGCTCGCGCAAACCGATCAAGATCAACATCCGATTGGTGACGGCTACCAACGTCAATTTGGAACAGGCCATTGAAGCTGGCAATTTTCGGCTCGATCTGTTCTATCGAATAAACGTCGCCCAAGTGGAAGTTCTGCCGTTAAGGGCGCGTCCCTTGGACATTCTGCCGTTGGTGGAACACTTCAGGAAACTCTACAGCGCCCGCCTTAAAATCAATGAGCCTATGCTTTCGGAGTCGGCTACTCAGGCGCTGCTCGATTATCCCTGGCCGGGGAATATCCGAGAGCTCGAGAACGTTGTTCACTTGGCTTTACTGGTGGCCGGCGACAGACCGGTCCGCCCCGAGCACTTGAAGTTCTCGGCAGGCCTTAGTGCATTGCAAGACGCAAGTTCCAACGGGGTGCAAAAGCTTCCTCAGGAAGTGCTTCGCGAACAGTTTTTGCGATTGTTCGACGTTCCAGGTGATTCGCTCTTGCACGATATTGAGGAGCTGATGGTTCGCGAGGCTTTTGCCTACTGCGATTTCAACCAGTTACGCACCGCGCAACTGCTGGGTATTACCCGCAACGCCATGCGCACCTTACTGGTCAATCACGGCATGCTCAAAGGTCGAGCAAAACCCTGATCTGCGTTCAATCTTGTTTGACCTGGCTGGGTGGGTTACCTATACGGCGTAGCTGAGGCAGCAACTGCGCGCCCAGGTGAATCGCTTCCTCCAAATGGGGAAAACCCGACAGAATAAAACTGTCCACCCCCAACTGGTGGTACTCCTCGATTCGCTCTGCCACCTGCGCATAACTGCCGACCAACGCTGTTCCTGCGCCGCCGCGTACCAAGCCTACCCCGGCCCAAAGATTGGCTGACACCTCAAGTTCCCGAGCGCCGCGCCCACGGCCCTGCATCAACTGCGTCTGCCTGCTTTGCCCCACCGACTCATATGCCGCCATCTGCCGTTGTGCATGGTCAATGGTATCCGTTGGGATTTCTTCCAGCAGCCGTTCCACGTGGGCCCACGCCGCGTCGTCAGTGACAGCGGCGAACACGTGCAGACGTAGACCGAAGCGCAGAGTACGGTCTTGGGCGGCAGCCAGGTCACGCATGCGTTGGATGCGTTCGGCGATCATCACCGGCGGTTCGCACCACATTAGATATGTTTGCCCATGGGCCGCACCGACACGCTCGGCGGCTTCGGAGGCGCCGCCAAAGTAAATTGGCGGTACGTGTGCGCCTGGCGCAATCGGCGTTTGAATGCCACTGCGGTAGTAACGTCCCTGATGCGCGGGCGGTTGGGCTGCCCACACGGATTGGAACACCTGCAGAAATTCTGCGGTGCGTGCGTAACGGTCATCGTGTTCGAGAAAATCCCCGAGGGAGCGCTGTTCAAAACGGCTGGAGCCGGTCACCACATGCAACGCCAGACGATTCTCGCTGAGCAGTTGCAACGTCGCCGCGCGGTGGGCGGTATAGGCTGGAAGCTCGGTGCCCGGTCGCAGCGTCAGGAGGAATTTCAGGCGGCGCACTTCCTGGGCCAGCACCGCAGTGATCAGCCATGGGTCTTCAAACCCGGCAGCGGTGGGCACCATGATGCCGTCGAAGCCGGCCTGCTCGGTGGCGCGTACGATCTGGCGCAGGTAGTTCAGCGTCGGTGCACGCTCGCCTTGCTGGAACAATCCGACCTTTGGCAAGCCGCTGCTGGTGAGGTGACGGCCATCGCCATTGGTGGGTAAAAACCAGTCCAGTTGGATCGGTGGGCGTAAATCATCAGTCATGGTGCAGGCGCTCCTTGCGCAAACCCTGTTGGAAAAGCAACGGTAAAACCTGTTCGCCAAAGCGCAGCACTTCGCTGACTGACGGCCCGCCCTCCAGGATCAGGTGATTCAAGCCAATTCCGTGCAGTTCTTGCAGGCGTGTAGCGACTTGTTGCGGGGTGCCCACCAGGATCAGCGGTTGGCCGGCTTCCCTTTGCAGCAGGTTGGGATGCACTTCCCACTGGCGCAGCGGGTGGCGTGCACGGGGCAGGGTGGCCAGGGGTTCTTCGGGCAATTGAGGAGCCGATAATAAAGCGGCGGCGGTCTCCCAGGCGAGGTCTTCGCTGTCGCCGAGGATCAACCCAAACGTGCAGGCAAAGTCGAGCGTAGGTTGGACCTGTCGCCAGTGCTGTATCTCCTGGGCCAGTCGTTGTGGATGGCCAGGCGCTAACAGGCAGGTCTGGGCATGTGCCGCCACCAGCGCATGGCTCTGGGTGTCGTCCAGTAGCAACGATGGGGCGGGTATTTCGCGGCGGGTGAAGCCGGCGTTCTCCAGTTGGAAATAACGGCCCTGATAGTCGAACCCGCCGGTGTTGGAAGCCAGCAGTCGTTGCAACAGTTCCAGATATTCGCCAATGCGTTCGCTGCGTTGGTCGCGGTTGAGCCACTCCCCAAAGGCACTGTGTTCGCTATTGGGTAAATGTAGCCGCACACGGTGGCCGCTGATCGACTGCAGGCTTTGCAGGGTAGTGGCCAGCGCGGCTGGCAGCATCACTTCCGGCGGCACACTCACCGACAACTGCACGCTGCGTGTATGCGCACACAAGGCTGCCGCCACGCCCAGGCTGTCGGCACATAACACGCCGCCGGGAATCCAAAGGCCATCGAGCCCGGCGTATTCCACAGCCTGGGCCAATTGAACCCATTGTCCCGGCCGCGCCGCCCAGGCTGGGGTACACAAGGGCATCAACCAGCTGAATTCCAGGGGCATGCATAAGCTCCATTATTCATCGTTTTTTCCAACCCAAGGCCGGGGCGATGTCCTGGGCCAGGATTTCCAAACGTTTGAGAATTTGTGCCTGGGTCGAGCTTTCGGCCTGAACCACAGCAATCATGTAGTCAGCATAAGGCAGCAGCGACGGGTCCTGTTGCAAGCTTTCGATCACTTCATCGGGATGGCCGTAGTGCACGTTCATCAAGCGCAGGTGTTCCTGCAAATCCAAGGCTTCGTCGATCAGGCCCTCACGTTGCAGGCGCGGGATATGCCGCTCGATATCCACCGACAGTTCGGCCTGGGCGCTGGCGCGGTCGATGGCGGGGAAAATGGCACGAACCACGCCGATACGCGGTGCGCGGTCAGTGCGCGACCAAGCTCGCAGGTAGGCATCCGCCAAAGGCTTTTGCACGGTGAGCGGATCATGGGTAGCTGTGCCCAGCAGCAGTCCATTGCCTTGTCGGGCGGTATAGACCGCGCCGTCAGTGCTGCCGTGGGAATGCCAAAGGCGTTCGCCCAGACCGATTGCAGGCGGTTGCAACGTTAATTCGCCGGTCAGCGGTTTACCTTCCAGCAGGCGCTGCAAACGTTGCTGGCGCTCAGCAAAATCCGCCTGGCGCCTGCTTGGGTCGCGATCAAAAGCGCTGAAGTTATCGAGGTTGGCGCCACCACTGCCCAGGCCCAATTGCACGCGCCCGCTGCTCAGAGCGTCCAGCACACTAGCGTCTTCGGCCAGGCGGATCGGGTCCTCGAATGGCAACACAATCACCCCGGTGCCCAGTTCGATATGCCGCGTGCGTTCGGCAACGGCCGCCAGCAGCACCAAGGGTGAAGGAAGACGACCAAAGCCATTGCTCAAGTGGTGCTGGGCAATCCAGCCACCGTCGAAGCCAAGGGCTTCAGCCACTTCGAATTGTTCGATCAGGTCGCGGTAGACATGCTGGGGGTCATCACCAAAAGCGTGGCTGAGGAAACCCAATTTGAACGTCATGAGGGGGCTCCTGTGGGCTGCCAGCCCAGTGCTGGTGCGATGTGTTGGCGGATGATCTCCAGCGCACGGATCGCCTCGCGCAACGGCGTGCTGGTGGTTTGGACTTGCAGGATCAGTTGGTCGTGGGCTGTCAATGGCGGGCCTTGCTGCAATTGCTCGATGATCTGCTCCACCGGGCCGTGCAACACACCGAGACGCTTGAGGGTGGTGTCGAAGTCAGCGTCCAGCGTGCCCTTGAGTACGCCGATGCTTTGCTGGCGTTGCACATAGGCCTGGATATCACGGCGTGTGGCGTCGTCCGGTGCGGCGAGCAACGCCTGCACCCGTGCGACGCGGGCGGGCGTGCCGTTGTCGCCGGTCCAGGCGCTGCGGTAGCGGTTCACCAGTTCAACACCGGCTTGGGCAGGCAAATGCGGATTGGGTGCCATGATCAAGCCGTGGCCACGTTCGGCGACCTGTTCTACCCGCGAAGTGGCTTCCCACAGGCGATGTCTCAAGCCGTTGGCGCGTGGCAACAGGCGTGAGCCGCTGTCGGTCAGCGGCATATTGCCCAGGGCGTTGCGCAGTTGTTGCAGGTGTTGTTCGTAGTCACGATGGCGCGCCTCATGTTCGCGGCCAAACGCCAGGAATGTCTCGGGATCGAAACCCGCGCCAAGGCCCAGTTCCAGCCGGCCATTGCTCAGCACATCCAGCACGGCCGCATCTTCGGCCAGGCGCAGCGGCACTTCCTGGGGCAGTACGACAATCCCGGTGCCCAGGCTGATATGTCGCGTGCGCTGGGCAATGGCGGCCAATAACACCAGCGGCGCGGGCAGGCGCCCGTGTTCACTGGCGAAGTGGTGCTGCGCCACCCAGCCGCTGTCGAAACCCAGTTCTTCAGCGACTCTGAACAGTTCCAGGGTGTCGCGATATACCCTCGGATCAAATTGCGGGCTGTAGACCCGGCTCAAAAAGCCCAGGGAAAAACCGCCACTCATGGCTTCACCTCACGGGCCAATTGCTTTTGCAACGCGGGTCCGGCGTTGATGGATTCCGGCAGGCCACTGAACGGGCTGATGGTCAGGTAGCCCTTGTTCAGCCACACCGCCTCATCGTTTTGCTGCGCGGCAGTCGCAGCGGGGCTGTATTGGAAGCCGATGCCCGGTTTGCCCGGCAGGTTGAATTGCTTGAGGTCATCGGTGTAGCGCGCTTCGAAGCCCACGTAACTGCCCACACGGGTGAGTTTCACGCCCTTGATCTGCGTGTCCTTGGGCAGGTTCATATTCAAGCCCAGTCCCGGCGGTAGCAGGGCTCCGTCGGGTTGGCGATGCCGGTCGAGGGTGTCGACCAGTTTTGCCACCAATTGGGCGGCGCGCTGTGGGTCTTGCTCCTTCAGGTCGGTGCTCACCGCCAATGCCGGAATACCCGATTGCAACGCCACGCTGGCCGCATTGAAGGTGCCGGAAGCCATATTGATCGCCCCAAGATTATTGCCGGGGTTGGGGCCGACGATCACCAGGTCGGGGTGGGGCAGCACCTTGTCCAGGCCCATCAGCAGGGCCATCACCGGCGTGCCGCTGATTTCGATCTGGACCTCTTTGCCGGCGCATTCGGGACTCTGGCACACGCCTTTATCGGAGGTGCTGATGTAGTAGCTGTCGGGGTAGGCTGGGTCGGTGTCGTGGCCGACCGTGACTTCGCGTCCGAAAAAGAACGCGCCGCCGCGTGCACTCTGGTCACTTTGCGGCGCGGCAATCTTCACGGTGTGCCCCTGGGCTTTCAGCTCGGTGTAGAGTGCGCGAATGTTCGGATGCTGATAGCCGTCGTCATTGCTCAGCAAGATGTTCAAGGCGAAGGCTTTGGGGGCGATCAAGCTGGCGAAGGCGAGCATCCAGGCGCTGCGTTTCATGCCCTCTCTCCCGTAAAGCGGTTGTCCGGGCGCGGCAGGCCGAGGTTTTCGCGCAGGGTGGTGCCCTCGTATTCCTGGCGAAACAGCCCACGCGCCTGCAGCAACGGAATCACCTGATCGACGAACACGTCGATGGCGCCAGGGAAGTAGGGGAAGAACACATTGAAGCCATCGCAGGCGCGTGCCTGGAACCATGTCTCGAAGTGATCGGCCACGTCCTCGGCGGTGCCTATCACCGGGTTGCCGCCCGCCAGGCGCAGGTACAGTTGGCGGATGCTGAGGTTTTCCGTGCGCGCCAGTTCCAGCACCTTGTCGCGACGGCTGCCACGTTGGCCCACCGGTGTATCCGGCAACGGGCCGTCAAGGTCATGGCCGGACAGGTCGATGTCATCGCCGAGGGTATCGGCCAGCAGGCGCAGGCCCAGCACTGGGTCGATCAGGGCCTGGAATTCCTCGAACAACGCCTGGGCCTGTTCGCGGGTGTCGGCGATAAATGGCGTGACGCCGGGCAGGATCTTGACGTGGTCCGGGTTACGGCCCAGGGCGGCGGCACGGGCCTTGATGTCCTGGTAGAACGCCTGGGCGTCTTGCCGATGATGGGTGTGGGCAAAAATCAGCTCGGCCACACGGGCGGCGAGCTGTTTGCCCGGCTCCGATGCACCGGCCTGCACCAGCACCGGGTGGCCCTGGGGCGGGCGCGCCACATTCAGTGGGCCGCGCACGGAGAAATGCTCGCCGCGGTGGTTGAGGGTGTGCAGTTTGGCCGGGTCGAAATACTCGCCGCTGGCCTTGTCGCGGGTGAAGGCGTCGTCGTCCCAGCTGTCCCACAGGCCCTTGACCACGTCGTGGAACTCTTCGGCGCGCTGGTAGCGGTCGCCATGGTCGACGTGGTTTTCGCGGCCGAAATTCCACGCTTCATCCGAGACTACCGAGGTCACCAGGTTCCAGGCGGCGCGTCCCTTGGACAGGTGGTCCAGGGACGCGAATTTGCGCGCGATATGGTACGGCTCGTTGTAGGTGGTGGTCGCGGTTGCAATCAGCCCGATATTGTTTGTGACGGCAGCCAGGGCCGACATCAACGTCAGCGGTTCGAAGTGTTCGGCGCGGGCCGTACGACTCAGTGCATCGTGATGGTGGCCCCACAAGGCGACCACATCGGCAATAAACAATGCATCGAACTTGCCGCGCTCGGCGGTCTGCGCAATGTGTTTGAAATGGTCGAAATCCAGGCTGGCATCGGCTTGGGCCAACGGGTGGCGCCAGGCGGCGACGTGGTGGCCGCTGTTGGCGAGGAAGGCCCCCAGTTTGAGTTTGTCGGTGCGGCGGGTCATGAACAGGCTCCCATCAGGGGCAGGTGCGGAGCGGGTGAACCGGCTCCGCAGGCTGGCTTAAAAGTTGTACGTCACGCCGGTGTACCAGTAGCCGCCGGTGGTGCCGTAGGGCGAGAAGTTGCCATAGGGAAAGCCGCCCGAGCTGCTAGCCAGGTCAGTGCGTTCCGGGTACTTGTTGAACAGGTTGTTGGCGCCTGCATTCAGAGTGATCGCCGGAGTCAGGTGGTAGTCGATGTTGAGGTCGGTGATCCACGCTGGCGAGAACGTGCGGTCGAAGGATTCGGCGGTGCCGTACTGGGTGTACTCGCCGTAGCGGGTCAGGTTGAGGCCGATCTCGAACTTGTCGACGCTCCAAGTGGTGCCCAGCAGCAGTTTGGATTGCGGCAAACCGTACTTGAGGTTGCCCTGGCGCTGACGGTCATAACCACCGGTTGGGCCGAGGGCTTGTTGGGCCACGCTGGAGGCGTGGATGTCGTCGATCTGCGTGGTGTTCCAGTTGAAGCCCAAGGTGTAACGCAGGTTGCCGTAGGCACCGATGTTCTGGCGGTAGTCTCCGACGAGGTCGACGCCACGGGTAGTAGTATCGAGGGCGTTAGTGAAATAGGTCACCGCCTGGTTCGGGTTGAGACCCGCTGCTGCGAGGATTGCGCTGATTTGCGGTGTGCCGCCCAGGTAGCCGGTTTGCGCGATGCGGTCCTTGATTTTAATCTGGTAGGCATCAAGCGTGATGCTGGTGGCATCCGTCGGTTGCAGAGTCAGGCCAAGGCTGAAGTTGGTGGACTTCTCAGGTTTGAGAGTCTCGGCACCGAGCGCCTTGGCCACGTCAGAGTTGACCGCAACGTTACGGTAGTCGAACAGCTGGCCGTTGACGCTGGTTTGCGAGGTGGAGCTGTAAATCTGCTGGGCCAGCGAAGGCGCACGGAAACCGGTGCTGAAGGTGCCGCGTACTGCCAGGATCGGTGTGAGTTGGTAGCGAGTGGAGAACTTGCCGTTAGTCGTGGTGCCCGAGCCATCGTTGTAGTGCTCGTAGCGACCGGCCAGGTCGACGTGCCATTTATCGGTGAAGTCCTGGCCGATCTCACCATGCCCGGCGAGGCTGCTGCGGCCTTTTTGCGCAGCATCCTGCGGGGTGGTACCGGCACCGGAGATGGTGCCCGGTGCGATCAGGCCACCGCTGGCTCCGGTGGTGAAAGGGCCGCTGGCGTAGGAGGC
>Ga0207656_10000033_pt1 | contig 66961 bp, 118 predicted proteins | sample KBSCornC12_FD_184297 | JGI IMG/M metagenome (GOLD analysis project Ga0207656, IMG submission 184297) | Corn rhizosphere microbial communities from Kellogg Biological Station, Michigan, USA - KBS Corn C1-2 (SPAdes) (version 2) | ecosystem: Host-associated > Plants > Roots > Rhizosphere > Soil ...
TCAGTTGGGCCATCGAGGTAAGGCGGTAGTTGCTGGAAGTGTCGTTCTGATTACTATTCCGATGATGAACCTTTTGCGAGCCACGATGATGATTGACTAGGTGACGAGGATATTTACTTATGACTAAAACATCATTCAATCGGGACAACATACTTTCATCAAGCGAGCGCATTGCGAGTGCCCGCAAATGCCTGGATCTGCTCAAGCCCGAAGTCGAAAACATGGGCGAACGTGAAGCGCAATTCGTTGACGAAATGATGGACAAGGTAGATCGGTGGGGTGTCACCGAACGACAACTGGCGTGGCTTCGGGATTTGGTAGGGAAATACGCGCAATGAACATCGACCTAACATTGAAAGATAACCGACCAATTACCAGCCTTGTGATAGACGAAGCAACGTGTTCGGGATTGGAATGTCAGGATTGGCTCAAACGGAGTCACAAAGATCGAAGCTTACAATGAATTTGCTGGTCCTGATTATGTGCTTTGGTTTGCGATCTATGTTGGAGAAGAAATTGTTTGGAGAGTAAATGGGAGATATGTGGTGGAGGTAGGCTATGGGACATAACGATCACTTACAACAACCAATAATCGATCGGGTAAGAGGCGAAGCGAAGGGAATTTGCTACAAAGGAATCGCCTTAACATCATCCGATTTCATCTTGATAGCGCCATCAATCGAACACTTGAGAGACAAGTGGGCCATGTTTACAGATGCACCGCTTAATGAAGAGAAATGTGTCAACGTGGCGCTTTTCAGTCAACGAGACACCAAAGAACTGGAGTAACCATGAAAAGGCAAACAAAAGCTGACAGGATACTGAATCAAGCCCGCGAGCGGTTGGAGATCGCACGGCAGAATGTCGAAACGGCTGAATCACAGCTAGGAATAGCGCAAGCGGCGTTTAATGCTCACCAAATGGCCTACAACGCACTGGAAAAGGAACTGGCACCTACGCCTCGTAAAGCAGCAAAGAAAGCAGCGGGAAGCCCTGTGGCGCAGAAAGAACAGGTAAAAACAGGGGATGTGCCGCCAGGATTGTGCTCTCACACGTTCGGGAGTGGGTCAGTATGCCTCGCTACCGCTAGTAACGCGATTCACGATCCTGAGTTCGAATATGCAGGGCATCACCCTTTCGTACCATCGAAGCCTGTAGCGCGTGCTTCGCGCAAATCAAGACAGAAATCAGAGGCAGCGTTATCCGATCAGAGTTCAGGGACCGTTACGGATTCTGCTGGGGTTGCAGCAAACGCAGCAAGCGGAGATTAAAATGAGTAAAGATACCGGAGAACTGGATTCGGATGACAAGGGCCGCTGGTACGGTCCTGAATTCTGTCCGCACATTGGCGATCCTGTTATTGATGGTTGCCACTTCTGCGGGCGGGCAATTCCAAATCCCGCCAACGGCGAGCACAACCACACAATGTATGAGAAAGCAGGATTCAGGGGCGCAACCGAAGATCGCTATAGTTGTGTATGCGATTCCTGTTGATAAGGCAGAAACTGCTATCAGTGCTTCCAGCGGAGGAGATTAGAAAATGGAGTGCCAAAGTAAACCGCCACAGGTTGACGCAAAAGCGTTTAAATGGATGGCTAATAATCCAGAGATGGTATGGCAAATACAGGCTGATAACGACCCGCAGTTAATGAGAAAAGTCGAGACGATGCTCGCGAGTGGCGTTAGGCCCGAATGGATTTTACACCGTGAAGGATTCTCAGAGTTACCTGTAGAAGTTCAAACGGTATTTCTTAATGCGCTTCACTGGCGACAAAACGAACTGCGCAAGCAACCATTTCACCCACTAAGTCCTATAGGGAAGTGAAGATTATTTTTCTCGACATTGATGGTGTGCTGAACAACATGGAGTCGTTGCGATTTCCACGGACAAGGATAACCACGTCCAAGCATTCGTACAGTACGGCGCATCCGACTTGCATAAAGGCATTGAATCATCTGACCGCAGAAACCGATGCCAGGCTTGTAATATCCAGCACATGGCGCGGCCTTGGCTTGAAGAACCTCCGATTACTCTTCCAAGAGTGGGGTATTCGTGGATCTGTTATAGGGCTCACGCCAGATTTAGGATTCGTTGATCGCGGCATTGAGATCGAGGCGTGGTTAGAAAACAATCAACCAAACGATGCTTATGTAATCCTAGACGATGGTGACGACATGGCTTCGCTGAAACAATTTCTCGTGCAAACCGATTACGAAGTCGGTCTAACACATAACGATGCGCTGCGAGCTGTAGCAGTTCTCAATAATCCTATAGGGAAGTAGCCACGGAGGAAAATATGCACGATTGTCCTGAATGCGAATCAGCTTGCGATTGCGACATGGAAGACCACTGGCAATCTGCACCTGATGATTGTTCGCATGATTGCGATGAAGACGAGGGTCTTGAAGATGACGATTACGATTTGTACTAGAAACAGCAAACGCCAGCCGGTTAAAGCTGGCGCAAACTGTGTCTAATGATCGGGCTGTGATGACCGAGTGAATGCAATATAACAAAAATACCTATTGCTCACAAGCACTTATCTGGTCTATATTCGCGGTGTCTAAAGAACGGGCGCTGGTGATGATTCCTTCCGAATCCCCAAGCCAACGCCAAACCACAGAGGCCGCGACACACAACAATATGATCGGTTCCTGTATCAGCGCCGAGTATCCGAGAAAATCAGCGCTTGTGTTGGCGGCAGCCTTAGCGACGAGGAAATAGCTTTGTTGCCGCTTTATGCGGATTGTTTCCCAGGCACCGCGTACGTAGTTGATCGTACAAAGCCCTTGCGTCCTGGTCCTAATTACTCGAACCTCGAAAGAGGAATCAAAGCTAGTATTAAATCGAGCGCGGGCTGAACACTTGAAATCGCGTATTTCGAGTAGGGAAAGGGTTTCCAGATGGCTCCATCACGGCGCAAATCGGAACAAGAAAGGCAAATCAAGCGAATGCTTGGCGCTGCTCGCGTGCGACTGCGGAAGTTGACTTACGCCAACATGGACATTGGTGAAAAAGCGGCCTATTTGCGCGAGCATGGGCAAACCAAACGTAAGTCGCGCACCGATCCTTTCAAGGAGTATTCGCTGCATAATTTCAGAAACCCCGAGAGACGGCTCAGTGCCCACGGTGTATGGGAATACCGATGCCTCCGATGTAAGCAATGGCGCTATATATCATCGTTTGGTGGTAAACAAAAGCGAATCGGTCAGTGGTTGAATAAGTATTGCGTCAGATGCTCAGCGCGGCAGGCTAGACAGCAGGCAGAGCAAGTCTACAGATCGCGTGCTGTGGCTGGATTTCGGCGGACGGTGCAGCAGCGCAGCAATGCCGCCACGGAGTCGATTGAAAAGTTTTATGCGGAAGCAATTAGACGCACAGAAGAATCTGGCAGACAATTCCACGTTGATCATATTATCCCGTTAGTGCATCCGTTGGTATGCGGGCTGCACGTCCCTGCAAATCTGCAAGTAATTACTCAGCAGGACAATCTAGCAAAGAGCAATAAATTCGCGCCTTATCGAGAGACGAGAGAGGGTCTAATCATTGAAGTGTACGGCCCTCTGCCTTGTGCGATTAAGGGAACCGTCAAGATCGACAAGCCGCCCCGTAAGCCTGTTTTAATCAAGAGGTCGGCAAGAAAGGCCCAAACTAATGAATTGCTGGTGCTGTGAAGAAGTCGATTGTAGTGATTGCTCAAATCTACGGTGCGAGTACGATGCTGATCATTGTATGGACTGCTGTGACTGCGAACGGTTGATGAAAGAAGCTGATCATGACATTTGAGATTCTTTACAATGAATCAAACGGAACAGTAAAAAGAGTAGAAGTTGATGCTACTTGTCTTTCGGAAGCGGAAGAGAAGTTCAAGGAAGCCCATCCGAGCGCGATTCATTGGGAGATCGGAATAGAGATCGACGCAGACTTTGATTTCAATAGTGCTCCACATCCAAGCGCACATTATGAGTAAGGAGATCGAGGAATGATTGAGCATAACGTTAACTGCCGATGGCAACGAACTAGCAACACGGAGTGCTCCTACCGCGCGACGCACAATTATTGCCCGCATCCCGAACATGCCTGTACGTGTCCGCCACGAACTAAATCCCTTGAGCAACATCTGGACGAGCGCATGAATACCGCTAATGACGTGCTCGGGTTCCTCTTAGCGGCGATCGAAGATGACAGAGACAATTTGGCTCCCGAACGACTCTATGTTCGACTGACATCCGCAGGTGGCACGATCTCTTACTTGAGTGACCCGCGCGAGAATCAGGCCAATAGCAGCCCTGTCTATCGCTATGCACTTGAAAGCGCAGGTCGCACATCTGCGGTAACGATGCTGGTTGAGATTGCGAAGCGCCGCAAGAATGCAGGGACGCTCTACACCTAACGACCAAACGGCATCGACTGTACGCATGTCTGCAATGAAGAAGGAGAAGCGGCTTGAACAGCATCAACAAATTCGTTGAGAAAAGGCAAATGCTAGAGCGTGTTCGATTAGTTGGGCCCACACACAAAAGCCGCGAGGTCATGGAGGCGCTTTCCCGAAAAGGGTTTCGTTTGATTCAGAGCGGGCCTTACACAACGAAAACAATGTTCCCTAAAGTAGACCCCGACCGCTTTTTGTTTATCGCAGAGAGAGATATTTGACCTATGCCGATCAGGGAGGGTTAATGCTCTATCTATCTCAGCAACGAAAGAAACTAATAATACATGGGCGAATCCCCTGAATCTCCAGCACTCGCAGAGCTAACGGTAAATGTCATTAAAACCCTTAAACAGCTTAATGAGTTCATGCTTTCCGAGCCTGACGGCCGGCGTCGCGCAAAGTTGAGAAAGATCATCACTGAGTTGGATGCCTTAAACGACGAAGCAATGCGCTCCGGTCTAAAATACGATGCAGGGCACATTATTCAATTAAAGACCGGGCGCAGACAGTCAAGGAGTACAGGGGCTAAGCAAAGCGGCCCACGCGATCCGAGAAGTGTCCATCCTGGATTACAAGCGGCACGCGATTTAATAGGTCGCTATCCACACAAGGATGTCTGGGATTTAATTATCAGGATCACAGGAGAAGAGCCAAACCTTGAAAGGATGCGAGAGTGCTGGCTGGCGTGGCGCTCAAAGAACTATTCACCACTTAACTTAGCATGGCTAACAGACTGGTATGTAAACGGTATTCCAGCCACACAGCAGCAACTCCGATCGACCGTCAACTCAGATCGCAGCGCTAAAAACGGGCAAGATGTAGCAGCGGAGTTCCGCAATGAAGTCATCCACTAATAATACTGGAGAAGTGAAAGCACGGATTGTTGAGATGTTGACCGAGCTCTCAGAGTTTTATCGCGGTGAGGTCGAAGCTAAAACCTACCGCGCTTATGCCCCTAAGTTATGCGACATCCCACTTGATGTACTGAAAGAGTCGCTTGATAAGTGTGCGGATGAATTGCGGTTTTTCCCAGTTGTAGCGGAGATCCGTGAACGAGCTGCCACAATTCGCGCTGAAAAAAGAAGAGCCAACAGGGATGATGACTGGGAGAAACTTTCTGCCGCAGAGGTGTGTCCCAAATGCTTTAACACAGGCTCAGAAGTGATCAGCGATGAAGATGGAAACGCTAAAGGAGCGCGCATCTGCTCGCATTGACCATGAGAAGAAAACGGTACTACATAATCCCGCAGAGATACCCTGACGCTTGGGGTGTACGCAGATTGAGCTTTGCGATCTATTGTGGAAGAACCTTTTTAGCTTATTCCTGGAGTTTGGCTGGCGCGTGGATCGCAATGCAGTTCATTAAGAAGGGGGCAGGGAAATAGCCTATTGTGCGCCTTTTCAGACTGCGGTATGATTCAGCGCGATGCTGGTAAATCTAAAGTGCGCAGAGTGTGGGGCGGGGTTCTCTAAGTACCAGAGTCTTCTAAGACCCGATGCTAAAAATTACTATTGCTCAAAAGCTTGTTTAGGAAAGTCGAAGCGGCACGGATCGGAATTGTTCTGCGCGCTTTGTGACGCGCCATTTTATAGGAGATTTGGTGAGCAGGATAGAGGAACGCGGTTAAATCAGTTCTGTTCTAGATCCTGCTATACGGAATGGCGACTCCGTAACAGCGATCCAAATGTCTATCGGAAAGAAGGCGCACGGCACGTTCATAGAATCGTGGCAGAGGCGGTTTTAGGAAGACCGCTCAACTTGTCAGAAGTGGTCCATCATGGCGATGCAAACAAACAAAACAACCAACCAGACAATCTCTACGTCTTCCCTGATCAGTCGCACCACGCCCGGTGGCACTTTGGCGGAATGTCCGAAGACGAGCTACGAAGATTTTCTCTTATCAAAGGCGATCTCGTACCCCGAGTCCGGCTTTAACGTTAATTCGTTCAATCCGAACCTGTTTGATTGGCAGCGCGATACTTGCCAGTGGACGCTCAGGAGGGGAAAGGCTGCTGTTTGGGCCGATTGCGGCCTTGGAAAAAGTTTGATTCAGCTAGAATGGGCTGAAAAGGTTACAGCAAAACTTAATAAGCCAGTAATAATCCTGGCTCCCTTGGCGGTTTCAAGACAGACCGAGCGCGAGGGAAAGAAGTTCGGCATAAAAGCCTCTGTCGCTAATTCCGATATGGACATTCGGAAGCACGGGATCTTTGTGACGAACTACGAGAAGCTTGACCGCTTTGATCCGTCACGTTTTGGAGGCGTTGTACCTGATGAGAGTTCTATCCTTAAATCGTTCACCGGCGCAACGCGGAATGCGCTGATAGAACGCTTTAAGGAAACGCCGATGAAGTTGTGCTGCACTGCCACGCCAGCGCCGAATGACTTCATGGAGTTAGGAAATCATTCGGAGTTTCTTGGGGTGCTAACGCGCACAGAAATGCTATCCACGTTCTTTGTTCACGATGGCGGTGATACGTCGAAGTGGAGACTCAAGGGGCACGCCGAAGAGGAATACTGGAAGTGGATTTGTCAATGGGCCGTGATGATTCGGAAGCCATCGGATCTCGGATACTCAGATGATGGGTTTGAGTTACCTCCGCTTACTTATCACTCACATGTGGTTTCATCGAATAGACCGCTTGATGGATTTCTCTTTCAGGTAGAAGCACAAACACTCGAGGAAAGAAGATCAGCGCGGCGTGTGAGTTTAGATGAGCGCGTACAAGTCACCGCAGATATGGTTAATCAAAGTACGGAACCTTGGCTGGTGTGGTGTGACCTCAACGCAGAGGGCGATGCGCTCACAAAAGCAATTCCAGATGCGGTCCAAGTTGCAGGAGCAGATAGCGATGAGGCGAAGGAATCTCGTATGCTCGGATTTGCCGATGGTCAATTCCGTGTGCTGGTTACAAAGCCATCGATCGCGGGTTACGGGATGAACTGGCAGCACTGCCCGAACACGGCCTTTGTTGGGCTGTCTGATAGTTGGGAGAAGTGGTATCAGGCAATTCGGCGCGTATGGCGCTTCGGACAAAAGAAACCTGTTCACTGCCACGTAATAACCTCAGAAGCAGAAGGCGCAGTAGTTAAGAACATTCAACGCAAAGAAGCGGATGCCGCACGAATGGCGGCAGAAATGGTTAAGCACATGAGCGTGTATAACACAGAAGCGATTCACATCAAAAGTATCAGACAACCCGATGAATATAAAACAAAGGAAGAGACCGGCAACGGCTGGTCCATGCGTCTGGGCGATTGCGTTGAACGGGCCAAAGAGATACCTGATAACTCTGTTCATTATTCGATATTCAGCCCGCCGTTCATTTCACTCTACACATATTCAGCGTCTGATCGTGACATGGGGAATGCGCGTTCTGATTCTGAGTTTTACGAGCACTTTAAGTTTCTAATCACGGAGTTACATCGCGTAATGATGCCCGGTCGATTGCTATCATTTCACTGTATGGATATCCCCGCGATGAAAGAGCGAGACGGTTACATCGGCATCAAAGATTTTCCGGGCGACCTGATCCGCGCATTTGAGGCAGCCGGTTTTATTGAGCATTCGCGTGTGGTTATTTGGAAAGATCCGCTCATTGAGGCCACGCGCACAAAAGCCATCGGATTGATGCACAAACAGGTAATGAAGGATAGCGCCATGAGTAGGCAGGGCTTGCCCGACTATCTTATAACGATGCGTAAACCAGGCGACAATAAGGATCCAATTTCACGGCCGGAAGGCTTTACAGAATTCATTGGAGAGGACGAGCCAAGAGGTAAGAAAGGCAAGCCATCAATAAAGTCTTCGGATCCAGACTTTGATCGCCATGTAACGACCATGACGCTTGACGATCCGGTTTATTCACATCAAGTATGGAGACGTTATGCCTCACCCGTATGGATGGATATCAACCAAAGTCGGACATTACAGAGAGAATCGGCGAGGGAAGATAAAGACGAGCGCCACATTTGCCCGCTCCAGCTAGACGTGATTGAGCGGGCCATCGAGCTTTGGACCAACCCGCACGATACGGTATTAAGTCCATTCGCGGGCATAGGCAGTGAGGGTTACGTGGCCGTTCAACGCCTCCGTAACTTCATCGGAATCGAGCTAAAAGAATCTTACTTCAAACAAGCATGTGCAAATCTTAGAGCCGCAGAGAAAACTCAGGAAGGACTATTCGCCAGTGCAAGCTGAACACTCTCAGGTCAAATCTCGCTGCATCCTTGGTGGAGAATTATTCGACTTCAATGAAGATCTAGGAGCAGTAGCAATAGGAAAAGGAGCAGCGTGCACACCTTGTATGGATCGACTTTTCAGCGTTAATACTGCATTACATCCAAACGGAGAAAGACCGCAGGCACAATCGAAAAAGCGCAAAAAGCATGAAGCATTTAGGCATAAGCGAAAAAGGTAAGAAGGTAAAGAATATATGGCCCAAGAATTCGCACACACATGCAGCGATGGTCATCACGAAATTGGATTTAACGATCCTGACGACGAATTTAGCGAACGCTGTCCGCTCTGCAAAGAGATCGACAGGCTAGTAGATGGCATTCGCGATCATTTGATTCTGCAATTCGATGTACCAGCAGATAGGATCGATGGCGCTGGATGTGACAGCGGTGATCCGCTTGATTTCACTAAAGCTGAGATAACACAGGCTTTCAGTTATCTCGAAGATCAGCAAACCAACACGAACACATGAGTTTCGCTAAGACCTACCCCGAAGGTCGAGAAAAGTTTAAGCCGCTAATCCGCTCAAAGATGAAGCGTGGCACGAAGCAGATGAAACGCTCACACATGAAACCGTATCGTCCGAATTCTAAAGACGCAGCATGGAGTAAGACAGTTCTTGAGCGAGACGGAAATCGTTGTCAATGGCCAGGGGGTTGTCAGACTGGAGATCCACGGATCGATCCACACCACAAAGCAGAGCGAAGTCAAAGACCGGACCTTAAGTATGATGTCTCAATAGGGATTGCGCTCTGCCGTACACATCATGACTGGATACCTCTGCATCGATCAGAAGCGGTTAAAATGGGATTGTTGCTAGAAGAGACTTATGAGATCGCACAGAAGAGGAAGAGAGAAATAGCGTGAGAGTGGTATTACCATGCGGTGCCGAAGCAAATGTTTCGGGGAATGTCTCTCCTGAGACGTTGAAAGCGCTTAACGAAATGATGATCGCGGTTTCTAAGATGTACGTAGAAGAGATCGCAAAAGAAGTTCTAAAAGAGATTGATTGTGGGAGTGCGGAGCCTGAGGCCGACCGTTAACCTTTCGCTAGAGGGGCGGTCGGCAAAGGGCTTTGGAACATAGGATGAAAGAGAGAACTGATATGACACACCTTATGAGAGCGGCGGGAATGGTTGCGCCGAGCATTATTAATCCATTACAACCGTCAGGCGACGGCTGGACATTGGTCGCAACGCCGCAAATGCCCGTACAGCCCAACGCCGTGGAGGTATGGAAGTATAAAGAAAGGTTCGCGGTGATCAGTTCGGTTGAAATGGCCGAAGCTGAAGGCGTCGATTCTCCGTTAGAACTTCATTACCACGTCAGCATAAGCGCCGCAGGGCGAAAGCGCGTTGACAGCAATGACGCAGCATGGATTTTGTCGAGATTTGGGATGGACGGCGCGGAAGAGGATAACCATGTACCGCACGGTTTTGTTAGAAATTTCTGGAGACCAGTTAACGAGAACCGCATCGGCATAGAATGCGCCTGCAAAGATAGCGAACCGGCCATCCGCGAAGATAAAGGAGACTTCGTTTGGAGACCAGTGTAAATGAGCCATCGATATGACGAGCAATGGCTCGCTAACTACAAAGCAAAAAGAGAAGCACCGCTAAATGGTACGTCTTTAGCGCAGAATGCCTCTCCAGCGCTTCGGGTTGGAAAGTCCTTCCGATTCATTGTCTATGGCGTTGCGCAGCCCGCAGGCTCAAAGCAAGCGTTCGTGCCACTACATCCTAAGACCAAAGAGCCCTACAGAAATAAGAACGGCGGGATTGTTGTCTCAACGGTTGATGATAATCCAAAGAGCAAAGGCTGGAAAAAGCATGTTGCAAAAGTAGCTCGTGAAGAATACGGCGGACCTGTTTTCACCGGGCCGATCAAAGTGACAATGCTTTTCTATCGTGGGCGCCCGAAGTCACACTTTACTTCTTCGGGATTATTAAGCAAGTTAGGCAGAGAAACCCCTTATCCAATAACCAAACCTGACGCTACAAAGCTTTTACGAGGCACAGAAGATGCTCTAAAAGGAATCTGTTGGGTCGATGATGCACAAGTAGTAAAGCCATGTCCTGAGAAGCTTTATGGCTCGCCACCTCGAGTCGAAATCACAGTTGAAGAAATCCTGGTTGAAGATCCTGACGTTCAGCCCGCTTTATTTGTTGAGGAGGCTAAAGCACCGTGGGAGTAGCTATCGAAATTATTCCTGATAAAGAACACGCGCACTTGATCGAAGTGTAGGAAGAGTTGCCGACAAAGGCGCCTAACCCGAATCTAGCACAGCCTTATTGCTGTTATGCCGATACGGTTATCTTTTACTTTCGACCTTACGTGATCCGTCCTTGGCATCACTTCTGGATTTGCAATGGAAAACGCAGAGCAGAAAAACCGGGAACCACCTACGAGGAATACGATCGCGTGGAAACCTCACTGCACATTGACGACGTAATCACACACAACGGGGAACGATTCAGGATCTATAATGGACGAGTAATCTGGAGGTATAAACGCTGGTGGATGAAGAGAGAGGCACGGAGGGAAAAGATATGAAAGCCGTCAGTTATTACTGCCCTGAGCATGAATACAATCCGCCTGAGAATTCAGGCTTTGCGCTTTGTCCGCAGTGCGAGATTGCGGCACCTGTCTCGCCGGAGTTGAGAGACTGTGATTGTGGAAGGCGTGTTGACCCGGATCGCGGATGTGTGGGCTGTAATCAACATCCTTTGGATTGCGGTTGCCTGCCCGTAGGTTACGGTGAATTCACAGCAAAACTGGATGAAATAGATCGATCTGAGAAGGATTTGAACAAGTTGCTTTCGAGATCACACTAATGGATCAGGAGGGCAACAAACATGCTGACACTGACACAAGAAATCAAACGGCTGGAAGGGTTACTGAATGGTGAAACCATCGAAGGGTTAAAACTAAATGATCCGGGATTGAACTATCAATGGGTGATTCAAAGGATAGCGAACCTCCGGCAGATGAAGAGGACTGCTGAACAAACTGCCTCGAATATCACATTAGAGAGTGGAGGCAGAGAAAAATGACAAACACATACTTTCACTTACACGACGGTGACAGAGTAGAACTTAAACACGAATTTGATCGTGGTAGATTTCAAGCCGGTCACAGAGGCACGGTGCTACGGGTGAGCGACTGGTTAGGCAAGAACAACGTGAAAGTCTCCGTGTTGTTCGATGGTGACAATGCGGCTTATGAATTCAGTCCACAGACAGGCGGCGTACTCCGTCGCCTTGTCTCGCTCTCAGATCCGCTTGATGCGTTCATTGAGGAATTGCTCGATATTGCGCGGGAGAATCCGATTGATGATGCCCGAATAATCATTCGTGACCGATTATTGAAGGACGCGAAAGGCGTGCTTTACGCATGAGCAGAAAAGATAAAGGAACAGGTAGGCCAAACATCCAGCGAGGCCGCGATCTACCTAAGGGAATCTCTTACCAGTGCTCTATAGGAAGATGCCAAGATTGCGCTGCTTTACGCTGTCAGCATGATTGTGGACACGGAATAGAGCCTGCCCGTAACGTTTTAACCTCTAAAGTCATACAAAGCAGGGAAGGGGCGAACTGATACGCAATAACCCATCCAGACCGTACCGCTGTGGCGTATCGCTATAAAGGCAGTGCGCAAGGAAATACCAGCCAAGCAGTTCAGCCCTTTTCTCCCTACCTAAATAATTCTCAGAAGACTATAGACAGCGTTAACACGTTATGCTTATAATGCGTGACATGCGTATGACAAAGACCAGACCCTGTGAGCGCTGTGGCGGCTCCGGCGAACTTGAGAACGCGGCTTATCGCGGACAGGAAATGCGGCAACTAAGAGAGGCGGCGGGGATGTCTCTGCGAAGGGTTGCGGAGTTAATGGAATTCAGCGCGGCCTACGTCTCGGATCTGGAATTAGGTAGACGTGAATGGAGTCCCAAACTGATACAGGCTTACAAGAAGGCGTTGCGATAATGCGCGCAAACAGAACTCCACTTCCTAAACCTAAAGATCGTCCTAAAGGATAAGGGGATGAACGACAACGACAAGATAGTTGTAATCGCCGCACGGTTCATTGCAGCCGAAGCTAATCTTGAAAACGCCAAAGAACAACCATTAGAAGATCGACTGCGTTCAGCGATGAAGGCAGGGCGCAACTTCTGGATGTCAACTAATGAAGACATACGCTTTCGCGGTTCGGTTGGTGCGGTATTACTTCACTGTTCAGATAAAGAACGTGAGCGCCTTTCCGAAGAGTTAGACGTACTAAAGAATTTTAGTGCCCTGCTTAGCGGGGTTGCGGTTGACATGACGCAAATTAAGAAGCCCGACAATCCGATTGGCCTGATGAAAATGTGGCGCGACGTAAGAGCAACCAAATGATCCACACTGAAGCAGAGGGGGAAGGATGAGCGACACGTTACAAACAGAGACACTGGACAAGCTCTACCTTGAATGGTCGCAGTTTACGAAAGCACGGAATAAACGCGAGCTGGCATTGGTCGAGCAGTTGGGATTCGCTGTAGCGCGTGGCGCTAATTGGACGCTGGAAGATTGGCAGAACTGGCGTACGTATCATGCTGAATCTGCTTTGGAGGTCCATAAATGACCATGCATCCAAAACCTGATACAGCAACAGGTCAACGGCCTCTATGTGAAATCTGCAAGGAGCCAGTTGAAGATGAAACATGGATCGACGATGAAGAGTATGGCGATGTACATGAGCGGTGTCTTGATGAGGTTCGACCATGACTGATACAGCAGCAACAGAGAAGCGGGAACTGGAGTTGAGAGAGAGAATAAAGGCCGTGCGCAACGCCCATCGGCCCAGTCGCAACCAAGATTATGAGTACGGCTTTTATGACGCGCTCGATCAGGTATACGCCGCTCTGCAACCAAAGGCTGAACAGGAGCGGGAGACGGGTGGTGAGGCGGTGACTGCGGGGGCGCACCCCGCACTGGAAGCGGAAAGAGATGCGCTGTTGGACACGTTGAGGTCGATTCAGAATTGTAAGACCGATGGCAAGTGCGCTCAGTGTGGCGTATTGATCTATCACGCCCTGAAAGGAAGCAAATGAGCAGCACGAGAGAAGTACCGCAGATGGATTGGGGCCAAGTCGTAATGAACGGTGGCCCGCTTTGTTTTGCAATCTTAGACGACGAGCGCCCGTGGTTCTGTGGTCGCGCTGAAAGGTGGGCAGGGCATGATGGCGATCACAAGTTTGTTTCGCTGCAAGATTATCTCAGCCAGCGGGAAGAGGACGTGCGGGCTGAGGTCGAACAGTTTCTAATTGCGGCGATTGAGCAGGTTGGACCATCGGAAGCGGCCAGCCTAACGCTGGGATGGCTCCAGTCAACAACGGGCAAGACGGTTCCATTTGAAGAGACGCGTAGGCGACTTCGCCGCAACGCCGCAGCGCAGGAAGGGGAGTGACGATAGTGGTTGTCATTGAGCTATTGGTTATCTGTGATGACTGTAGCGAAGCTTACGGCGGCGATGACCGTGATAAGACGGCAGCGGAGATCCGCGCTACTCGTAAACGCTATGGATGGATTCAGCAAGGCAGTAAGGACTACTGTGAGCGTTGTGCGCCTAAGCATATCAGACGTAGGAAGAACAGCAGCCGTGAAAAACGATCCCTATGAAAAACTTCGTCGCGCTTATGAGGAGAATCGCGGCACACGCTTGACCGCTGAAGACGTGGACAAGCTCATGGACGATGTGGCAATTAGGGATGCGGTCTATCAGACTCACGCTGAGGCGCAGGAAGAGGTAGGTAGCTAATGGCAAAGTTTCGCGTGGTGATGAAAGAACCGTTGCGCATTCCCGAGAATCCGTTCAGGCCGGGGCTTATCAATGAGTGCGTACGGCGACGTGAAGCCGTGCTTGAGGATGTCGATGAAGCGTCTGTCCGCAAACACTTCGCAGAGGCAAAGGCGATGGGTCTGCCATCGGTGAAAGGCTTCGACCTGGTTAGCGTTGAGTTAATTTGAGGACCAGCAACCATGATCAACCACGACCTTGCAGAACGAGTGACACATGACGAGATGTGCAATACCTGCGGAGCATATGGACGACATGACTGTGAGATGGTCCTGCTCGGCCGTTGCCGCTGGTTAATCCTTCACTATGCACACCGCTTTAACGAGGCTGATAAACTGGAAGCTCTGCCCCTGGTTGAGCAGATTGCGGGGCTATTGCTGAAGAGAGCGAGAGAAAGGGGACGGTAGTTCGATGGTAACTGACATTGCAGAGCGAATTGCAGTGATGCGATGTGCTGCGCAGAAGGCGCAGTGTCTTCTTCAAGCAAGCGAAGAGCGCTGGTTTAGTTTGAAGAGCCGAAAGGGGATTTTAATACTTAACTAATGAGCAACAATCAACCAGCTTCCATTTATGGCTACTTTTCCAGCGCGGATCAAGTGGTTCCCGACTACGACCCCGGCTTAGGGGCGGCTTGTCCTGTATGTGGTAAGACACTGAGTCCTACGGACGTGCGGACTATTTCACTGATGGTCCCACAGGACTCTCGCAGCTATTTTTACCGTGTTCACAGATCGTGCCACGAGCCGTTATCTGAAAGTGAGCAGACGAAGGTGGACGGGTTGCTGATAGATGCTATCTATTCATTACGGAATACTAACTGAGCAATGATCATGGCTAACGACAATCAACCAGTGGAGCGGAGAGTGGCGGAGAAGTCGAACGTACCCTATAGACTTTGGCTAATCACACAGGACGGATCACCCTTGCCGGGTTGGTATCGACAACCGCATGGAGATGCGCTTTACGAGATCGAGGAAGAGTTCGAGTTTGTTCGCTTCGAGCCGAATCAGCCACAATGCGGACAGTGTGGTAGACCGTTTTACCTTATCGGGAGCACTGCCGAGGCTAGCAAGTTTATTCGAGAGATGCTTGAGGGCGAGGCGCTGACCGCGATTGAGCCGTATCTTGAAGACCTTGAGCGCGCGGCGTCTCTGGTCCACCGGCCACCCGTGAGTGAGCGGTGCGGGGAGTGTGGTCACCACGGATTTGTAGACCGAGAGGGTATCTGTCGCGCTTTCGTAAAGTGGAACAATGACGCAGGAGAGCGCGGCATCGACCTATGCGGACACAAGTGCGTTGTTCCGGCCACTGGCGCAGACTATCACGAAGGCTTTGACGATGCTGCCGCTGTAGCACGAACACTGAACAATGTTGCAACCACTGGCACAGGCACTGGAGAGCGAGGAGAAGTTTTGCACTGGCGGTTCAGGGCTGGCGTAGAAGAAACGATGTGTGGCCTGTCGGTTCATTCTGGCGCGGGCGCGGCATTGCTGCCTGAAGCGGCGACATGCCCAGAATGCAAGGCCGCGTTCGTTGGATACAAACTTGGACGCGCTGACGCTGCCACTCCACCCGCAGCAGCAGCCGAAGGGGAAGGACATCATTGTCCGCATTGTGGTCGTAGAATGCGGTCAGAGTTCGATGAAGATGTCGGTATCTGGTACGAGTGCGACAACTGTGACTACCGCGAAATGAAATCTTCCGCTCCCACCGCAGCAACAGCAGAAGATGCCGCGCAGGATGAAATCGATTCTCCACTACTTGCGGGCTTGGGCCATGCGTTGTCTACGATCACCAGTCCCATCCACGATAAGGACACCATGCCCGACGTTGAGGCGGTGTGGGCTGAGTTCTGGAAGTTGAACGCGCTACTTACGAGCACCATCGCTCCCGGTGAAGGGGCAAAGGAAGCTGCGCGAAAGATTGAAGCTGAATGGTGCAAGGGCTGTAACGATCGGGAGCAGACAGTGCAAGCGATGGCGGTAATTATAGCCAAGCACTGCGCTGCGCCTGCTGAGACTGGAGAAGTAGAGCGACTGAGACGTGAACTGGAGGCGGTTCGTGCGGATCATCGTTATGCCCGCCAAGCACTGGAACTACTGCGCCAATACCGCGATAGGTGTATCGCGCTTCTTAATCCGGCCAGTGCTGATGAAAGTCTTCATGGCGCAATTCGCAACTTACAACAAGCCTATGTCGCAGAACGTGACAACGCCGTCGAAGCACGCTCCACCACCATTCAATCCTGCATCGACATAGTAAATAACGCTTCTATTATTCCCTTTGCTGGAGTGGCGTATGTGAGTAGAGATGAAGTGCTAAGAGAATTGGAAGCGCTGATGACAGGAGAGGGAGAAGATGGGCCAACAGAAGCACGTCGTTGTTCAGACTGATACCCGAACTTCTCCAAGTAGTAACGGTTGGCTCTATTATTACTGCCAATGTAACTATGAAGTAATCTGCGCAGCTCACTACGATCATGGTGACTGGTTTGACTCAGATGGTTGGGCCAAAGCCGTGGAAGCGTTTGACCGTAAACATCCGCGTAAGGAAAACAGAAGAAGCCAATGGGGGCAATAGGTGTAAAACAGCGGCTCCCAAGGCACGCAACAACTGGACGGAGGTGAAGTGAAATGACAACTACATCAAATAACTTTCTTGAATCTCTTCTTACACTTGCTTTAGTAGTTCTAATAGCAGCTCTAGTATTTCATCTTGCTGGATCAGAACTATCAGCAGTAGCGAATAAGGTTGCAGAGTCTTTTCAGAAAGTGAGTTACTGAACAGGTGAAATGTGAAGATAATGCCGCGAGGATCGTTGCAACGCTTTTGCTTGTTCTAATTGCGGCTTTGGTCTTTTGGCTATTCCCTAAGTTTGATACACAGTTGCGCGAGCTTGAGCGACGGGTTAGTAAGCTAGAAAGCGAGAAGAGATGAGCGCCGGAATGTTGTTTTGCGTCCTTTGGCTGATTGTTGGTGTAGCGGGTTTGGTCTACCTTCTGCGACGCCATATCCGTTGGTACTGGCGACTCTACATCACAAACCGAAGCCTACCGCCACATCAACGCTGGCCGGAAATTTTACAGTGGCAACGGGGTGATAAATTTGAGGGCGGTGAACATCACTGCTCTAGACTGGTAAGTATCACGGAGGACGGATATGCTGTCTGTGAATTCCTAGACGATCTGACATACGTGCGATTAGAAGAGTTGATAGGCCGGAACGCCAGTGCCAGAACCCGCCGTATCAGTAAGCGCCTCGTAACATCGAATGAGTACATGGAACTACTCGAAGAATTTAACAAGGCCGTGGCAGCACTGGAAGAACGCGACCGAAAGCTAAGGATCGCAAGTTGAATAATTCTTTCCTGCAAGTAGCGTGCTAGTGCTATTATGCTGTCCGATGCACGGCAAACTCTTTCCTACAGGAGACTAGAATGAAACCAATTTTCTCACTATTCAGGCGGAAGTCTATGGCTGCTCTGCTATTGATTGTCGTGCTCGAGTCCGGCTGTGGTGGTTTAGCGGCAATCAAAACCTTTCGCTTAACCCTTGCCGCATCCAGCCCGCTTGTCAACTCACTGGTCAATGCCGGCATAATCCCACAAGCCAAAGCCACCGCTATAATCACGGATTTCAACGATGGGGCTCAGTGTGGGCTGGTATTGCAGGAGATGTTCTCCGCGATTCCCAAAGACGCTCCGCCAGGTGAGGTCAAGTCTCGTAAATTCCAAGCATCACTCTCTGCCTTGCAGTGCTTCCGTGGGATTATCAATCGTCAGAACTTCGCTGCTCATCCGCGCGTGCAACAAGCTGCGAATATCGCCGAAGGCATACTCTCGTCTTTAGTGGTGTTTTACTCCAGTACCAGTAGTAGCGCAGAGGCACGCAGCGCAACCGTTGCACGTGACGAGAAGGAACTGGAGCGCAAGTTGAAAGCAGAAGTAAGTAAACTGAAAGCGGTGATGCAACCATGACGATCACTGAACAACTGATTGCGCGTCGCCTGTACGACCTGGAATGCGCGCAGCCAAACCGCACCTTCGCTAGCGACCACAGTTTTGAGGAATGGATGGAGGCAGTGTACTGCCGCCGCTCCGTAGAAGAGGAGGTATGAATTGTTTTTATTAATTACCTTGCTGACTCTGCTCACCTTGCAGCAACCCAACCTCCCGCCCTGTACTGTAGTTCAAGTTACGCCTGTAGTTCAGTGGCGAAAACAGCATCCAACCTTGCGATTCAATGGCTCAACAGACACGAAGCTGATGGTTACGCTCTCCTGTCCCAACAAAGAGAAACTGCTGGATGTGCCGGATGATGAATGGTCGGCGTACAACCGAGCGGAGATCATCGTGCGACTCAGCGAGTCCGCCATCGAATCTATCCGCCGCACTGCCGACATCCCGCCACTGGTTCAAGCACTTCAAGTACTTGGCAATAACGGCAGAGAGTTAACCATCCCCAGTGACGTATTTGCTCACTGGCTGAGCGGCTCCACCGAGCAACCATCAGTGCGCACCGAGATCTTCTATCAACTTACCGGCTGTCCGTGGGGCAGGCCGGGTGACATTGATGTGAGACAGTGCGTAGCAATTCGCTAACCCGGCAAGGAGATGTGCATGGCGATAACGCTTAAGTTCGATAACGGGCAACTGCAATCTCTAGTCGACGCAATCAACAATCAGACGGAGGTCATCAACGCCGGATTCACCGACCTTATCGAAGCACTGGACGGCGACAGGGCCGAGGAGGTCCAACGAAAGATCAACGAACTAGCTAGCGCCATCAGGACTGTCAAGGATAAACTGCAAACATCTGTAGATTCTCAAACTAAAGGAGACTGATATGCCTGCTGATTTTTCACCACTTGTGACTGAAGTATCCGAACTACCCGATGTCGTGGATTCCGCCGTAGCGCTATTGGACGGCTTTGATTCCAGGCTTGCCACCGCGATCGCCGCTGATAACCTCAGTGACGATACAAACGTAGCGAAGTTCGCCGCAGACTTTAAGAGCCAAAAGGACAAGCTGGCAGATGCGGTAGCGCGTAACACCCCCGCGGCACCGCCCACTACCTAACGAGTTGCCGCCTCTCCAACAAAAGAAGCAGCGTGTACCTGGCGAGGGGAAGGGGCACGAGTTGCGGGGCCGTTGGAGAGGCGGTATCAACTAGCAGTCTTGACACTGAAAGGAAACTAAAACGATGAGAATGGTAAGAACAATGAGACTGAAACTACTGGTTCTGTCAGTGTTGCTATTACTCACAACATTTGCCAGCCTGAGATCCCAGTCAAAGGCATCCACTCCGACTGTGATAGTCGCAGGCGGTTGCGCGATCACCTGCGCACAAAACAGGACTATCTGCCAGAATGCCTGCAACGGCAATAGTGCGTGTTTGTCTCAGTGCCAAGCGGAGTACGAATGCTGCATGGTGCTGTGTCATGGAGGGAGTTGTAATAAGTAAAACTTCGTGAAGGGGCCCCGAGACGCTGTGACTACCTAATGCAAATTAATGGCGAATCACTGGTTAAGTTTTACGGCCCGCTTGGTTTAATCATATTTGGTCTTGCCGTGTTTGTTTGGAAATGGTTGCTGCCGCGATTGGACAAACGCGATGAAGAGTACCGGTTAGCAATAAACGCGGCATTGAGCGATGCACGCGCTGAACGTGATTACATGCGTCAGCAACGCGAAAAGGAAGTTGACAAATTTCTGGACTCGCTCAAATATCGTGATGAACAGTTTAAGTCTATAGCTGACGCAATTTCAGAACGACGAACCCGACAACAATGACAAACCCCCAAACCCTTCATGATGCATGGCTGGCCATGACGGTTATTGTTACCCTACAAGTCGCAGGGATTGCAATTTACCTCTGGCGTATGTTCCGCTGGAGTAATCAGCGTGGATTCTTTTGGGCGCTGGCGTTGGCATTCGCGTCCATTGCCGTTGAGCAGTCTGTAGCCGAGATAAAGAATTTATATCATCAATCTCCGCTTACATCAGAGCTCGCATGGTTCTGGCTTGGTGGCAGAATACAACAGGCGGTCATATTGACGGGGGTGATCGGGTATTTAGTCTTTGGACGCGACCGTGAACCAAAAACCTAAACACTCATCAGTAAGGAGATATCGTGCTTGGAGCCCGACAACGACAGAGACATTCGGCCCCGACCCGATCCGACTGTACTTACTACGGCGCAGCTAGATCGGGAAATCGCCCATCTGAAAGAATTGATGAACAAGGATCGGGAGTCGCAGCAAGAAGCGCTGACCGTGGCCTTGACCGCGATGGAGCGGCGACTAGGAGAATTGAACGAATTGCGGAAAGCGGTAGAAGCCGATCGCTCGCAGTTTGTTAGAATTGATGTGTACCATCCAGCACATGAAGAGTTAAGGAGACAGCGTATTAACGATGGAGAGCGTATGGTGGGAATGCAGTCTGACATTAAGACCAACGCGACCGATCTAGCCGAACTTAAATCGTCAATGATGTGGTTGTCGAGACTTGTTATCGGAGCGCTGATCCTTGCGGTTATTACTTACGCATTCCAGAGACTTTTGACGAGGTAAACCAAGAGGGATAAGGATAATGTCGCATCTCATGGCCGCTCTGCAAATTATAGTTCGAGCATCCGAGAATGCTGAGGGGCTGGGACTTGATATTTTCACTCACTGTTCGATTACTTGAAAAGGATCACGGAGTCCAGTATGGATACAAATAAACCTGATAAAGACAAACCACAGCAACCAACACAACCGAGTCAGCCAACCGGACCACGCGAGCCGGGTCAGCCAGCACCTAAGCCAAAGCCGCAGGATGAGCCGTTGCCTGGAGGCGGCGATCCACAAGGACCAGGTCGTTGAGGGCGGGGCTAGATAACGCGAGGTAGCGTCAACGCCCTTTCCAGTGGCCATTTACGCAATCTCTTACGTAGTGATGACGAGCAAATTCCTATTTCCTTGGCCCAAAGAAACAAAGCTTGACGCTTCCCTCTGAACTCAATTATGTTCGAGGTACACTTATTAGCGTTTTGCTCATCAACCGTTGCCCATCGTATGTTTACTGACCACTGATTAGTAGTGCACTGGTTGCATCTCCCGCAGGAATAATGACCATCGTTATTTATGCGGTCAATTGACTTTCCTGGTGGCCGAGGGCCAACAGTGATTAAGAAAGCAGAAAAGTCAGTTCTGAGTAATTCACAAACTTGAATACCGCGACCGCCATATCGATGAAACCATTCATTACGAGGATCGTAACATCGGGTCTTCATTTTCAGCCACGATGTAAATTCGCGCGAGTGTCCTCCCCTGCGAGAGTGCCCGTGCTTGACAAATTTACTAGCCGGATCTCGGTTAAAGCACCCACACGACTGGACCATCCCACGAAACATAGAACGAGCATCGGCCACGTGTCGCATGCCACAGTCACACAAGCAATTCCAATAGTATCGATAGCTGTTAACCTCCTTCACTTTATGAGAAAAGGACTGAATTACGGTGCGATTAAATCGCAACCCTTCAAGTCCTGCGCTATACTTGGATTTAGGCATCGGAACCTCCGTTATAGGTTTCTGAGATGGGCCACGGCGGATCGTAACATCCTTCGTGGTCCCGCCTACTATAGCATAAACGGAAGTCGCTAATGTACGACGAAGACATGCTCACCGCTTACGTGGTTGTCCAACAAAAGTGTTTGGATAAAGATCCACACGTGCCGCGCTTAGTTAAGTGGTTGTTAAAGTGGGTCTACTTTCGCTACGGTTGGGCGGCGGTGGATAAAGACGGGAAGTCATATTGCAAGCTGGAGTTTATTGGGATCTACGACAACGCAACCGAAGCACGTTGGGCAGCGATGATTCCGGGCGGTAGCTACCGAGAGTTACCGTTGAACGCCTCACTACCCGAAGAAACTTGCCAATTCAAGATCCATGACTTCCCGCACTCATCCGCATCGCAACAGTATCGAGAACGTAAACTGTCATTCATGGCCGTTCCTGTTGGGGAACTAGAACGCTTACAACAAGCTACCCACTCCACAGATCGTTTAGTGCAGGAGTTCAAAGCAAAGTCCGCATGAACATTAGATGCAAACACCTTCCTCATCAACAGGGCTGGAGCAGACTGTATTAGAGCTTGCAAAATTTATTGCTTCGGGGATCGTTGGTTCCTTCCTAACATGGCTCAACCTACGGAAAAAGCTAAAGCCTGAAATTCAGGTTATTGAAGCAACGGCAGCGAAGACGTATGCCGAGGCACGACATCTCAACGGCGAAACTCTTAAGGACGCCTACGCAAGAATCGAAGAACTGTATGTTATTGCTGATTCGCAGCGAACACAGATCGCCCGATTGCAGCGTGAGAACGATAAGATGTCTCTACGTGAGGAATTCTTAGAAGAAGAACTCGAGTGGATGCGCTCGGTAATCAAGGCAGCGGGCGTGAAATTGGAGAACTTCGGACATATGAGGCAGCGGCTTAAACCTCACCAAGAGACACCTGACTGATCGATCTACAACAAAATCCTTCGTGACAGAACCGCAACAAAGTAATACAATCCGCTCCCATGACCTTACAAGAGCAGATTGAACTCATCACTGGCCCGCAATCCGCGAGTGGTGATTGGTTTGACACCACGCTACTAAATAAAGCGAAACAGCACGGGGAAGCGTGTCCTGCTACTCCGCCTGCGGACACAGAGGCGGTAACAATCAACTCAGGCGGGCAAGGTGCCACTTACAACAATCATCTGTATTACGATTTAGCAAAGTCGTTGCGCGTTGCTTATGAGCGCACTGCTGACCCAACCTTCCTGACGCTTTTTCGTAAGTGTGCGGACTCGTGGTGGCAGCATCCGACGTGGATCGGATCTGGAACTATCCGACTGTTACCAGACAGCGCTACACCGTCTCCGCGTGAAGCAAACTTAGGGGGGTTGATTCTCCGCGCTATTGATGGACGGGACGACATGTGGGACTGGGGTAACCAGTACACCCGCTACAGCTTCAACAATTGGATAAAGATTCGACAGTCAAACCCACAGCTTCACTATGGTGTGCGCGAAGGCGCATTCTCATTGCTCTATGCGACATGGCTGGCGGTGGTTCTACCTGATTCGTTTCCGTTGCAGGCCGGCGGAATGATTACGAATGGTGCTCAGTTGCGCGCCGACTACCTACAGGACGTTGAAACAGCCTGCGTCCAGTATTTTGGGAGGTTGCAGTACCCTGACGGTTCGTGGCGCTGGAGCTCGGCGGCAGATGAGTTTTTGTCCGACGATGGCGGCACCTTAGAAGGGATCATGCAGCCGTTTATGGTAGGGCTGCTGTTGCGTGCGCTGTGTGTCGTACACAGTGTCACAACCAACCCGACTGTTAAAGAGAATGTCAAAGGACAGATTCTACGTGCGTGTCGCCACCTTTACAGCGATGGGCCGTATATCAAAGATCAGGTTGAACAGAACTCCGGCAAGCGCATCCGCGGCTTTCATTACTTTTTCCACGGCGGCACGTCAAAGAATCCAACTCGATACGATACAGGAGACATTAAATTCCCCTGGACCGCAACAGAAGCATGGTGGTTGCCGGGTGCGCGACAGGCGATTTCCACGATTCTCGGGTCGTTTGGATATGCGTACAAAATTTCTGGTGATGAGTTCTTCAAATCTGCGGGCGATGAGATGTACGACTCCGCCTATCTCGGCACCGACGGTGTGCGTGCGATGATGGACGACACATCGAAGAATTTCAGCCAGCATGTTATGGGCTCGTCAAGTTATAAGGCATGGGTTGGAGGAACGGTGACTCAGCCGCCTGTGCCTACGCCATCGCCGTCTCCACTTCCTCCTAGTCCCGATGGTACGAAGGCGACAACGATCATTGATTCTACTAGCGCAAAGTGGACGTTGGTTGCAAATAAAACGCTGCGAAATGGCATACAGGCAGGTGGTGGAGAAGGAACGATCTACAAATACCTGGCCCAAGTGGTCTATGTGCTCGGGATGGATAACTTTTGGTACAAGTGGGCAACCAGTGCATGGGAGCGTCTAACGCAGACGGAACCGGGAACAACGCCAAGCCCAACTCCTACCCCAACGCCAACTCCAGCTCCCACTCCCACTCCTACACCAGTACCGCCACCTACGCCCATCCCTGCTCCTGCTCTGCCTCGAGTTCTTCGTTATCCAACCGGGCTGAATGAGCAAGTAACACTTTGGCAGCAACAGGCAGGAGAGGGTTACAGACCAAATCGATTAGTGCCACGTCCGGCAAACCAGCCAAAGGGAAACTATGTAGAGTTTGTGAAGTTTTGAACTGTAACAATGGCGTGAAGTGAGAGGCGTTGTGTATGCCAGAAGTATTAACTAGAGTTGACGAAGATGGGCTAGCTAATCGGCTTGCCGCAGGGCGCGATCCGTCGTGCCCGAAATGCGGCGGCACACGTCCAACATGCTGTACCTGTGTGGATACAGCAAAGTTGTGGGTTGAGCACCAGCGACTAAAAGACGCTGTAGTCGAGGCAGCAAAGGGAGAACTCATTGTTGAAAGCGAATGGGTGAGAGTCGAACGGTCTAAGGAAATGGACGCCCGCGTCGACGCCGCGCACACTGCATTGCTAAGGTCCGTTGACGCTCTAATTGCATTTGAAGCCGAACACAACATCGGAGGTCCGATTCGATGAACGAATACCCAATGAAAGATAAATACTGGTGCTGTGGACTAAAGATTGGAAGTCAGCACGATCCTGAATGTCCAACAAGACAAACCAAAGGTCGCTGTCCACTTTGTCATCAGCACACGAGATGTCAACATGGGGAGTGGATACCATCTGGATCTCAGGCTGTAATGGTGAACGTGAAGTAAATGCAGATTTACAAGCAACAATCTGATTATGACTGCATGTTGGCGTGTATCGCCACTGCCGTACAGAAACCATATACAGAATTATGGTCTGCGGATGTTCGTCGAACGGTTGAAGAGAAGAGAGGGACTCACGGAGATTTCATTGATGTCGCGTTTGAGATCGCTGGTCTTAGGAAGCACACTGATTATTGGTGCGTCATGATTCCCCACTGGTGCGGCTTCAGCACCATTCGTCAACTCTTGAATGGTCGACGTGCCATCCTTCAAGTGCGATCTCTAAACAATCCCAGCTCTGGGCATTTCGTTTATTGGGCTGGCGAGCAGTTGTACGATGTCAGCAATAAACAGCAGTATAAATGGATTGACCAATGCTTCCCAGAATACATCTGGATCTTTGACGAAACGAGTAAGACATAAGCAACGCAAAAAACATGAGCGCAGCTATTATTCAACGCCCTAAATCAGACCTATCGAAATAAAAACGAAATAACTATGCCGTTCAAGAAGGGAGAGACGCCGAAGGGCGCAAAGCCGTTTACCAGTGAGAACCAGCCAGAGAATCGCGGCCGCCCGTCAGGATCGAGAAGCCGCTCCACGCTCCTGAAAAAGTGGCTCTCAGCCGAGATTGAAATAGTCAATCCCACCACAAACGACAAGCAGCGAGTAACTGTTGAGGATGAAGTGGTATTAGCGCTAATTACCAAGGCCAGACAGGGTGATGTGCCCGCAATTAAAGAAGTATTGGATAGCACGTATGGTAAGTTAACTGATAAGGTTCAGATAGATGTCAACCAACTTGACGCCGATATTGAGCGGGAACTGGCGCTCTTTGGAACCGGAAGCGAAGGAATTGCTTCTGGTGAAGCTGAAAGCGAAACGGTTAACTAAGACCAACCAAGTCTCCCTCCGCAAAGACGCCGAATTAAAAATATACCTTTCCGATAAGTTTGGAATCCAGATCCCCGATGTCCAAGTCTGCCCTAATCATACAACACCATTCAGAGCGTTTGCTGATGCTTACTTCGCTCGATATGGAGTAACTGTTTGGCAAGCATCCCGAGGTTTTGGGGGTAAATCCTTCCTGCTCGCACTGCTAGGGCACTGTGAGGCATCTGTCCTTTCTGCTGATGTAACGCTTCTAGGCGGTTCCGGGGAACAATCGACCCGCGTTTTGGAATACCTACAGAAATTCGCCGGCGACGAGGAAAACACACAGAGAAGAACGGTTTACTCGAGTGGTGGCCGTGTAACTGCTCTGATGGCCTCGTCTAAGTCTGCTCGAGGTCCGCATCCGCAAAGAATGAGGTTGGATGAAGTAGATGAGATGGAGTTAAAGGTTTTTGATGCTGCGATGGGTCAGCCTATGGAAGGGCGTGGAATCGCCAAACAGACTGTGATGTCCTCGACTCACCATTACGCAGATGGCACATTCACGGAAGTAAAACGTCGCGCTGCGGAGAATGGATGGCCGATCTACGAATGGTGTTTTAGAGAAAGCTCAGCACAGCCAGATGGATGGCTATCGCTTGCAGAAATAGAATCTAAACGAGGCGAAGTTACGGCTTCAATGTGGGCGGCAGAATACGAACTCCAAGAACCCTCGCCTGAAGGACGAGCGATTCTTCCCGAAAAAGTCAGTCTCTGTTTCAGGAAGGAACTAGGCGAATTTCCTGGCGAAGCTGGACGCGAAATCATTATCGAAGATCGAGTGAAAGGCGGAGTCTATGCTCACGGTTGCGACTGGGCCAAGGAGAAGGACTGGACAATCATTGACACCTGGCGTATCGATTGCCGACCGATGAAGCGGGTTGCGTGGGTTCGACTAGGCCGTATGGCGTGGCCGACAATGATCCGCCATTTCAATCAGCGCGTTCAGTGGTATAAAGGCAACGCCTGTCACGATAAAACCGGGATTGGTAATGTAGTCGATGATTATCTAACCGTTGATGCGGAAGGTGTTCTTTTAGTCGGCCAAGAGCGAGCAGACGTGTTCACTAACTACATCGCGGCAATAGAGAATGCGGCGGTAGTGAGTCCGTTTATCCGCTATTGTGAGGCAGAGCACCGCTACTGTACGAATGATGATCTGCGTGGCTCAGGCCATCCTCCAGATTCAGTAGTTGCGGGGGCGATGACTTATCGAGCAGCGATGAAGAAACTCGGGCGACTGCTTAGTTGGTGAGTCAGCGGTAAGTGCTTTACAGAGTGCTTTACAGCTTGGCTTCGGTGCTTTACAATTTCTCTCATGAAGAAAGACAGCAAACTTTGCAATTTCAGGTTGTCCGTGGAAGCGGTTGAGTGTCTGCAAAGACTTTCGGATCAGTGGACATGCAGCATGACAGAGGTTATTGAACGGGCTTTAGTGATTGCTGAGGCGGCTGTGATTGCCGCGCCTGAAACAGCCGGCGAACCGATTGGCGCACGACCTCGCCAAGAAATCACCACACCAAAGGTGTCAGGGCGCGCTGAGTCAGTAGCGCAGCGTAAAGCCAGAGAAGCCAAAGAGCACGCTCAAAAACTCGCTGAGGCAGACATAACGGCGCGCATGACAGGACGGGATGACATCGAATACGACCTTGAAAATGTCCCACATCAGAGTGCTTTACACGTAGCTTTACAAAGAGACGGTTCTGTAAAGCACCATTACGAAGTCGGAGCACGGGAAGCAAAGCCGCTCACTCGTCCGCATGGAAGTACTGAGGCAAAGCGGAGACGCGAACAGTAGTGAATGACCGTTTATAGCGATGTGGTAAGATGCGCCCGTCATGACCCCTGAATCCGCTATCGACTACAGCACCAACACTATTCCCATCAACCCTATCTCTACTGCTGATATTAACTGGGCACTTAAGGAGTTCGCTGCGCGTCGGGAAGACTATGTACTTGCTCGTGAATACTACAAGGGTAAACATCGATTAGCCTTCGCGTCAGAGAAACTGAGTTCAGCCTTCGGACAACTATTCAAAGCATTTGCTGACAACTTGATGCCGACTGTGGCAGAGACGGTCAAAGATCGGTTGAAACTTGATGGCTTCACTGTCCCCAGTGCGCAACCATCCACCGATGAACTTTGGCGCCGTAACCGACTCAAGGTCCGCGCCAACCAAGTCCACCTTGACGCGCTTATCGAAGGGGATGCTTACTTGATCGTCTGGCCGGACGCCGAAGGAGTCCCGGTATTTCATCCGAACCGCGCTACGGCGGTAGTGATCGAATACGATGACGAGCAGCCAGGTTACATCATCAAAGCAGCAAAAGGCTGGAAGGATAGTGATGATCGCTATCGCTTAACGCTCTACTACCGCGACCGGATTGAGAAGTATGTCACTCGTAGCAAGATCCACGACACGATGCCGGATCGCGCTGAGGCATTTGATCGCTTCAATGTCGCAGGCGAGAACTGGCCGCTTCCCAACCCTTACGATAAAGTGCCGGTGTTTCATTTCAACAACCGTGGATCTGTAGGAAGTCTCGGAATAAGCGAGATGTCTGAGGCGATTCCAGTACAGGATGCGTTCAACAAGTCTATTGCGGATATGTTAGTGGCGAGCGAGTTCTTTGGCGTGCCGCAGCGATGGGCCATTGGACTGGAAGACGACCTGACACCCGAGCAGGCGAAGAAGAAGTATCCCCTACTGGCAGGCGGGGTTTGGGGTACGACCAGCGAGAAAGCTGAGTTTGGCGAGTTTGCCGCCGCAGACATCAGCAAGTACATCGAAGTGAAGGAGAGCTTCAAGAAGGATATTGCGTTAGTCTCGCGCACACCGCTACACTTTTTTCAACTACACTCGACTCCGCCTTCTGGTGAGTCACTGCGAGTTGCTGAGGCTCCTCTCGTTTCTAAGGTCAACGACAAGACCGAATCCTGGGGCATGGTCTGGAGTGACGCGATGAGGTTCGCGCTGCAAATCGCCAATGCGGGCGACACTGAGCCGGAACCAAAGTGGCTCAACACTGAGACAAGAGATGCCAACGCCGAAGCCGAGCGTGTCGCCACTAAGCACCGTGACTTGAAGATCCCACTAGAGGAGTGTTGGCGAGAGTTGGGTTATGACGAGAAGAAGATTGAAAAGATGAAGGAACTGATGGAGCAGGAACAGCAAGCGGCGGCTGAACAACAGCGAGAACAGTTTGCGTTACGCTCCTCAGCGAAGAAGGCGAATGGAGATAGTGAGGTGTTGGCGGGATGAGTATCGAACAGTCGCGATCACGTTGGCCGCTTCCTTGTGGCTGTATGCCTGATTCTTGGTGTACGGTACATCAGAGTCATGGCGTCAGGGTTCTTGCGCCGCAGGCTGCAACACTCTCCAGCAACCTCCGCTATCGCGTCGTCGCAGTCGGCGACAAGTATCACTGGCTGGATCGAAAGACGAATCAGGCGCTTAACTATAAGAACGGTGATGAAGCACAGTTCGATTCGTTGGACTCGGCGATCGCGGCGTTTGTTGATGGGAAGTTGACAGTGGAGAAGAATGAGGTGATGGAGTGAGACTATCGGATTTTGTGAGATCGCGGAGGATCATTACTATCCGCTATCGTGACAAGTACGTGGATTTGGTTTCCGACACTGACCGCTACGGAACCATGACACAATACGACAATGGCAACCGCGTTGAGTTTGACTTCAGCGAGTGTCGTGTCGTTGGCGTACGAGACGTGTGGCCGTTGCCGATTGTTGCTGACCCCAACGCACCAAAGGAGGGCGTGATGGTAACTCGTGAACAACTTCAGGCAGCGGCTCGACAGATTGGAGACGGTCAGTGAACTACGGCGACGCCATCTCCTGGTGCGTAAAATATTCCGCTGTCTTCCGCTTCGTTGAACGGACTGAACGACAGGACTTCGTACTGCTCAACGAGCGGGTTCCTGGTACCTTGGCGCTGGAATTAGCCCACACGATTGACGGTCAGAACTACGTGGTCCATGTGCCGCTTGATTCTACCACTGAACCATCGAAAGCGATTGCTAGAGCATTAATTGCTGGAGTACAGCACTTTGCAGAGAGAAGAAGTGCGATGATTACTGGAGCGTTGAACTGATGCGTGAATTAGATACGTGGATTGAACCGACAATCAGAATAATGCTCATCGTGTGCGCAATACTCGCGGTGGCTGGAATCGTTACTGTAGCCCACTTCGTATTAAAGTTCTGGTAGCACGGTGTTACAATGAATCTGCACGTTTTCCATAGGGCAGCGCAAGCTGATCGACCTCGGTAACGTGAGGCGGTGGGGTGTGCTACCCGTGACCGCCGCTTTCTTATGCGTAGAGCGCTTGATGTCCACTACCTCGATGTATTGCTGATTGTCGCTGCTGTTCTCATGGCAGTAGGAACAGTTAAGCTCGGCCTTGTCATCGTACGCCTTGTGGAGTGCGCGAGATGAAAGAACTCAATCGCTACGACTTCAGCAACGACCGCTCATTCATCACGTACCTGCTCTCAGAAGCAGACACACGACGGATGCGCATACCGGAATGTGATGTGATTGGCTTGCGTCATCGTGTGATTGGCCCGGCGGAAGGCGAGCAGCCCGAAGGACCAATGATCGTAATGCGTCCCGATGAGGCATTGATCCTCGCTCGCTTGCTCATTGACGCAGTGTGGCAGGTGACGGAGGGATATACAGTAGGTGGGCCGAAGCCGCAGGAGTTGAACCTTGGCGGTATTCCAATTGTTCCTGATTCCACGGTGCCCAAAGATGAGCTTCACCTGCGGCAACACGGTAAGACAGAAGCGGTACTCAAGGTGTCCGACAATGGAGTATGCCGCGAAGTTTGGCGCAGTTCAAACAACCGATGACCACCCCTATCCCTTGCGACGACGATAACTGCAACCTGCCCGTGGGCCATGTTGTCGATGATGTATTGATTATCGAGTCTCGCCATCATGGTAAGCGGCACCGCCGCACGATTTCCCTGCACTACCTACGAAAGTTGTTGACAGAGTGCGACAAACTCGACATACTCCGCACTGACGGCGTTAAACAGCAAGCGCCGCCCTGAGTTGACATTCTTCAAGTGCTTCTTGGTAAGCCCGCGCTGAGTGAGTCGAACGTACTCCACTTGTCGCGGGCTTTCTCTATTTTGACAACTGAGGTTAGTGAATGGCAGACGACAACTCCACTGCCGCCGAGTCGCAAACCACTGACGCAGCCGCTGGCGGTCAACAAGCGGGCGACAAGGCAAAGGCAGGCGCGGAAACTCAGACCGCAAAGACTTCCACTGAGGGACAGCAGCAGCAACAGACGCAACAGCAGCAATCGACAAAGACCGACGCCGATGAGAGCGACGATAAACAGTTCTCGCAGGAACAGGTCAACAAGATTGTGCAGAAGCGCATTGACAAGGCGGTTCGACGTGAACTGATTAAACGTGGCATCGATCCCGACGACAAGGACACGGGGAAAGACGCCAAGCCAACCGTCGAAACCGTCGCCAAGGAACGCGACGACTTAGCGCAGCGACTACGCACGCTTGAGGCTCGTGACCAACTTGAGACGTTCATTGCCGATAAGCGGAACAATCTACAAGTGCGAAACATCCGGGGATTGTTCAAGTACGTCAAAGATGATCTGGAATTTGACGATGAGGGCAATGTGACGAACTTCAAAGACGTGCTCACGCAGGCCAAGAGTGAGGCAGGCGAATTCTTCGGCGTGAATCATGGCTCGGCGGATGGAGGCAAGGGTAATAACCAGCCCGCCACTGTAGATATGAACACGCTGATACGCGGACGCTGAGAGTCGAGTCGCTAGCCGAATCCCAGTGGAGGAGCATTAGATGCCCTACGACTCAATTATCTCGCGCACTGATGTAGCTGCGCTGATTCCCGAGCAAGTCTCAAACGATCTGCTTAAAGGCCTGACTTATCAGTCTGCGGCGCTTGAACTAAGCACGCGCACGACTATCGCCACCTCGCAAACGCGAATGCCCGTAATTGCCGCGCTTCCGACTGCTTACTTCGTCAACGGCGACACGGGACTGAAGCAGACCACTGAAGCAGCGTGGGCCAACAAGTTCCTGAACGTCGAGGAGATCGCGGCTATCGTGCCCATTCCTGAGAACGTGCTGGACGATTCTGCGTTCGACATCTGGGGCACGGTGCGACCGCTACTGGAGCAGGCCGCGGGCCGTACTCTTGATGCTGCTATCTTCTTTGGTGTTAACAAGCCCGCGTCATGGCCGGATGACATTGCCACCGCCGCAGCCGCTGCCGGCAATACTGTTGACAGGGGTACGAACCTCGCCGCGACAGGCGGATTGGCGGGTGACATCAGCGATGTGTTTGCAACAGTTGAGGGCGACGGCTTTTCAGTGACAGGTGTGGTGACGCAGCGCTCCTACCTGGGCCGATTCCGTCAGGTACGTTCCACGCAGGGCGAACGCCTTCTCGATGTGGATCTTAACGGCAAGATGGTGGAAGGTGCCCCCTATCGCATCTCAATGGACGGGCTGTGGCCGACAGGCTCCAACTCCGCAGAGTTGTTCGCCGGCGACTTCTCGAATTCCATTGTCGGCGTGCGTAAGGACTTCACTTACAAGCGGCTGAGTGAGGCTGTCATTCAGGACAACACAGGTGCGATCGTGTACAACCTCGCGCAGCAGGATATGATAGCGCTCCGGCTGACTTTCCGAGTGGCGTGGCAGGTCGCAAACTTATTGAACTACCAGCAGCCTGTCGAAGCGAGCCGGTATCCTTGGGGAATCCTGGTTACGCCGTAATGGATAGTGCGCAGATCACGGTTAGACGCGGTGGCGCAAAGTTTACCGACAGCGGTTACTTTCACGGAGGTTTAAAAATGGCGGACAAGCTTAACGAACGGCCCGTCGCAGAAGGCGGGCTGAAGAAGGGCGGCGAACTTGGCGGCAAACAGGTTCAGGAAAAGATGGATGAAGAACAGGAGAAAGGCTATCGAGGTTTCGTCCCTGACCCGACACCGAACGAGAACTACACTGTTGCGGGGGTGACCAAAGGGGCCCCGACACCAGAGAACAATCCGCAGGCTGCGGCTGATGCTGGTTCGACAAAGTTTGCTCAGGTCAATCCGGAACCAGCCAAACCCGCCGAGAAGGTCAAACTGAAACATGCCGATGGACGCGAGATTCGCGTCAGTCCAAAGTTAAAGTCTCAGTACCCCGATTACAAGGAAGGTAAATAAAGATGCCCGCAGTCAAGATGGTGCCAATCAAGAACGAGGATGGCCAGACGGTTGCTCAGTATTTTGAGTCTAGTAACTCCTTTGTTGCGGCGGTCACAAAGAACCGGATGCCGATGTTCCGCGCCGATGGCAAACCAGTCAACGTCAATCGCAAGCTCCACGCGCGCGGCCACTATGATGATCGTCACGGCTTTCAGACACCAGAGCAGCATCGGCTGGCGAATGCTCGGGCTACCGCTGCGATCAAGCGAGAGGAGAGCAAATGAGCAGTCAGGCTCCACTGTCACGCACTTATGAAGTTGACGCCGACGCCGTTGCTGCCGCGTCCGATGCGTCTCGTGTAATTTGTCGTGCTGAATACGCGGGCACGGTGACGGCGGTGACGTATACGCCGAATGCGCAACTTACGGGAGCGAATACTGAATCGCGCACTCTCAGCGTCGTGAATAAAGGGACTGACGGTAATGGCACAACTTCAGTAGCGAGCAAGGCGTTCACTTCAGGCGTCAACGCCGACGACTTCGACGAGACGGCGATCACGCTCAGTGGCACCGCTGCGAACCTCGTGGTGGCTGACGGGCAAATCCTGGCATTCGTCTCCACGCACGTTGGCACCACCGGACTGGCCGATCCTGGCGGCAAGGTGCGGGTGACGATTAGTCGAAGCTAATGAGAGCGCCGACTGAAGAGGAGCAGCGTGCAGAGGACTATCGTCGCAGTGCGGTGAAGCGTAAACGAGCAATGGCGGAACGAAGACGCAAGTTACGAGGTAACAGTGGCGCACGAGCGCAGTTAGCACGAAACTGGAAGCCACTACTTGCAGATGAATGCGGGGATACAAGCTATCCTGAGAATCGAAAGTAACCGATGCCGCTGACTTACACAGATCCCGTCTCAACTTATAGCGATGCGGTATTCACCGCGCTCGAGAAGGAACGTATCCGCGACATCCTGCAACTGGACGCACTCTCGTCGCTCGACACTCCCATCAGTGAACTAACCGCGGACCAGCGGAAGGCCACGCGCTACGACATAGACCTGTGGATCAACGATGTCGGCGAAGGGACGGTAGCGGTGAATGGCGCAAATGATGGCGTAGACTTCTCAACGACGAGAGATAGGAATGCGATACGCAACCGAGTGGCTCTACGACTAGGATTCAGCATCCCTGCCACTGGTGGGTTATTCCGCATCCCAGTAGTTAGTGGTTACGGCTGTTACGATGAATACTGATGGCTTTCGGGATTAATGTTGCAAAGGGTCGATCAAAAGGCCATGACGTACGGCGGAAGTTGTATCTTGGCAAAGACGCAACACTGATCCTCATCAAAGGCAGTCGCGGAGAGCAGAAATTGGCGGAATTGACAACCGGATGGAATTTGGACTTGCGCGAGCGAATTGAGCCTGTAACAGGCGCCCGCTACTATCCGCTCTATATCGATGACTCGAGTGGTGAGCGATTGCAGGTGCTGAAGGATATGGTGGCGGTGAGGTTTAACGGTAATTACTACAAACCAATTGCCAAGCCGAACTTTCAAAGCGCGATTCCAAGCTACGTTTTTAAGGTGCAGGATATAGGGCCGCAGCTAATATGAGCACGCCGCTAGCTCGAGTTGAGTACGGCAGAATCTTTGACAACTACGAACGCGAAGTGCGCCGCCTGCGTGACGAAGCGCTACGTGACTCTGGCAAGGTCATGCGCCGCGAGCAGGAAGCGTCGATGCGGTTGCGCTGGTATCGCTCTGGAGCATCGGTCGAATCGCTCAGCGAGAAGACGACAGCGGACGAGGAGACAGCCACCTACTCGCTTACTGTCGGCACCTTCTACAGCATCTTCGGTGAGTACGGTACTGGTAGGCGAGGTGCAGCGACAGGCCAGCCGACACCGCCGTTCTATCGCTATGGTAGCAAGCCGGGAATGGCAGCAAGGAGATTCAGTAGATTAGCAATTGAGGTTGCGCTGCCGCAGATTCGAGACATCCACTTGCTGAAAGCGCGACAGTTTGCGGCAAGTGTAACGAGATAAGCGATGGAAGTTTATGAGGTTGGCACAGAAGTTCTACTTGATAACGAAATCCCGGCACGCATCACCGCTATCTGTATCAAGGGCGTAGAGCATCGACTGACTTACGAATGTACCTGGTGGGATGAGCGAGTGCGTAAATGTGACTGGTTAGATCCCTGGGAAATTACAGCAAGAAGCGAACTAGCTCGTAAGCGCTCACTAAAGTTTATGAAGATATGAGATGCCGCCACCGACGCCGAACGAAATCAGGACGCAAATCAAAGCGTTACTGACTCCAGTAATCGCCACTTCGACAACGAAGAAGGCCAAGATCATTGAATACTTAGCATGGGCGTTCCGTGAAGGCAGCGGGGAAGACCCGTCGAACCTGCGCAGTGAACTTGATCCAGTGCCGTTACTGGAAGGCGGTGGGGTGATTGACCGAGTGAACTGCCTGATGTTCAGCGATGGACCATTTACGCAGGAGTTGCCAGAACCACCGAGTGACCCGCGCATTACGACGCCGCGAGGGAAGGCGATAGTCACGCGCCGGATTCGATTCGCTTACTTCTACCAGTTTGGAGAGGAAAGTGAGTTGACGTTCAGTGACAATGTGGAAGTGATTCGCCGCACGTTGAACGCAAACCCGAAACTGGGATTTGCTACCGTGGTCGATTATAAGGCCGGACCAGCGCAATTCATTAATGGTCACAACGGATTACAACTGACTGCGACGCCACTGGAAGCATTTGGCAATACGTTATGCCACGTAGCGGTAGGGGATTTGGAAGTGAGAGTGATTGATCCGTTAGAAGGGAATTAACTATGAAACTGAGTGACGCGATTCGATTTGGCCGCACTCTGCGACCTGAATCCCATCAGGCGGGCCATCCGTTCGTCCGTGTGGCGAATGAAGACGGCCTGCGCAGTGATCCGTTAGGCGCAGCGGTCGAAGCGGTGCATTCACCTATCGTCAACCGTAGCTGGACTGACGCTACCTACGAGACTGACATGGCTGTATTCGACGAGCTCCTGCATCGCTATTTCGACACCTACTTTCACACATCGGCCAACTGTCCTGGCGCAGACCCGCGTAAGTACGTCCGCGCCGGCGCCCGCATGACCAGCGGTCGCAAAGGCGAGTACGTCATCGAAAGCGAACACGAGCAGGCCATCGGCGCGATCACTACCGACTGTCGGCTGGTTCTCAATCTGGCCCAGTTCGTCGAGCATGCCTTCTATGTCCATAACTGGACCACTGAGGAATGCGCGCAGGCGATTGAATACTACGAGCAGGGGCAGCGGGTGGTAGTGGCGCAGTCGTTTGAGCACTATCAGGATGAGTCAGTGCGCCGTGCTACTTCCGCGAAACTGACCGACGCCGCCTGGCAGCGCGAGTTGCAACGTCGTCAGCATCAAACAGGCAATCGAGTTTACGTCCACTGAAGGAGGCACTTACTTTGCCACTAACATCGCTCCAAGGCCCTGTGTTCACCGCCAATCGTGACGGCTCCGGCAACCCTGTCAACTACGCCTGGGCAGGCAACTCGCCTGACTCCAGTGTTGGGCTGTCAACTGAGACGCTCACACATAAGGAGTCCTATACAGGTAATCGTACGACCGATGCGCGAATTATCACTGAGACGACTGCCACTATCTCGATCACCGTAGACGACTTCAAAGAGTCGAACTTTGCGATGGCGGCGTACGGCGTGGCGGCGGCTATCTCGGGCGGTGCGGTGACGGGTGAAGCGGTGTTGACGGCCGCTCCGGTCATTGGTGAACGCTACGCTCTCAAGGCTACTGGCCGGGTCAGTGCTGTCACGCTCAAAGACAACGCCGTAGCAATCACCAGCACAAAGTACGATGTCGACGCGTCAGGCGTGATTGTTTTCAATGATGTCACCGGCATGACCGGACCAATTACCGCCGATTACACCGAAGCCGCCAGTCGGCAAGTAGGCGTGTTCAAGACAGCGCCGCCTGAAAAGCATGTCCGCGTTGATGGATACAATACCGCGCGCACTATCTCAGGTGACTTTGAGCGATTGGTGCTGGATGCATTCAAGACTCGACTTGATCCGCTGGAGACGCTGAACCTCATCCATGACGAGTTCGGCACAATGGTTATCAACGGCTCGGTGCTGGTGGATACAACCAAGTCGCAGGCTTCTGCAACCGGCCAGTTCATGCGACTGATTTACTTCGACGCTTAAAACACAGGGAGAGCAACTAATGCCGACGAGATTCGAGCAACGTGACAAGGACGGGAATCTAACCGAAACGTACATCATCAGCGACGAGAAGCAGAAGGCCGATCCTGAAGTTCTCCTACGTGCGTGGTCGGCGGAGAAGGGCAAGCCGCGCTCAGTGCCGGAAGGCTACGAGCACATCGGCTCGACGGATGGCGACCCCGATGCGCTGCGTACCGAAGGCACTACCCACTACTATGCCAAGTCCGGCAGTTACGAAAAGGAGAAGCCGTCGAAGTTGAGTGGATTGCGTGCGGTAGTAGCGGAGGCTGAGGTGCGCAAGGAGGGCGAGGTGATACCGAAGTGACCCCGGAGACTTTTGTGAACGCCGCTGGTACGCATTACGGCGAAGAGTCAGCTCCCGCGCCTGCTGTCCCCGCTCGCCAAACCGATTCCGAGGAAATCGTCAACGCTCCCGCTATTGTTAAAGCCTTTGGCCGTGAGTACGCCATCAAGCGCTTCAGTATGGCGCAGGTGTTTCGCTCGGTCGAACACGTTGCTCCATTCAGTTACGTGCTGAAACAAATTCTCATGCTTCCCCGTCAGGAGATCACACTGCCCGATGGCAAGAAGCAACAGCAGATCCTCATCACCGATCAGCAGAAAATGGAATTTGCCATCACTGCACTCTCCATCAGTGGTCCATCAGCCCTCGGACTAATCTCCGTCGCTACCAATGAACCTATCGAATGGCTGGAGATGGATGACAAGAACCCGCTCGATGGCTTACGCGTACTTGCTGCCGTACTGGAGAAGAACCTCGATTTTTTTACCCCCGAGAACATCGACGAAGTGACCCGCATGGTCGGCGGGTTGACACGCGCAGTAGTCGCGTTCTCTGGCAGCACCTCGATGACCTAGTTCACGCCGGTCATAGCTACGATGTAATCCTCAACCAGTACACGCTGGTCCACTTCAATAGATTCCTGCGCGAGATAGACGCTCGACATCGGCGCGAGTTCATCCGGTCAGTTCATGCGATTCGTATTGCTCAGTACGATCTCAAGCACTTCAAGGAAGCGATTCGACGACTGGAACAGCAGGACCGTCAAATTCGCCGACAGGAAGCAAGACTTGATGGGCGCCGCTGGCAGGAGTCAATTAGCGATGTCGAGGCTGAAGCGCTGGATTCGCAGCGACAGGAGTATTTATCCGATTGGAGCGAGAGTGAGCGTGAGCGATTCAAACAGCAGCAATCGCAGATGTGGGGTTTAATTCCGCCAGAGCACAGGTTGAAAGCGGAAAGGTTTGCACGTGGGTTGATGTGATAGAATTGGTGGGCCATGTTGGAACAAGATGATAAGCAGTTACAATTGGCTGACTTTGAGTGTATCTGCGGATTAAAGACCCAAGTGCCGTTCGATGCAGAAGATGGAACCATCACCATTCCTACGCATGAATGTCTCTCTGTAGAACAAATGAAGGAGAAGACCGCGAGCGCCGAGGTCGGAGTCTTTCGATATGCTTATTGATGTTCGCTGCCAGCACTGCCAGCATCTTCTCTGCCGCGTCTCCCGCGACTTTTACGGCATTGTTGAGGTGAAGTGCGATAAGTGTAAGCGGCTCCAGAAAGTGTCGCTCAGCTTCATCTTGCGACAAGTTCCCCCGCCTGATGTAAAACCTGCTACAATCCCCCGCTAGAGCGCCCGCAGAATCTTCATCTCAGAGCGCCAAACGGAATCAACCCCGTGAGGCGCATCCTTGGCAGTCGATAGCACAAAGCTCATCATCGATATTGAATCTCGTCTGCGCAACCTTGAGCGCACGCTCAAAGGTCTGGCCGCGATCCGCAAGTCGCTACAGTCGGTAGCGAATGTTAGCCAACAGGTAGCTGGAGTCAACCGAGCGTCCGCGGCCACTGATCGACTGAGTCGGCAACAGCAACGTGCCGCAATTACCGCGCAGCGTCTCGCCAATCAGGAACAGGCGGTCAATGTCCGTGCGCTTGAGCTATCCAATCGAATGGAGCGTGCGCGGCAGGCGACTCAACGTCTGGCACAGTCTCAGCAACGTCTCGACGCCGCGACTGCGGCTTCTACTTCCAGGTTGGGCCAACAAGCGGACGCGCACGTACGCTTTTTTAAGGCCACGGAAGCGGCCTTAAAGAAAGCGCCGTTGGCGGATTCTCACGTTCAGGCTTTTCGGTCTATCGAGAAAGCGGCAAAGGACGCAGATACCGCCCTGAAAAAAGCTCCTCAAATGGATGCGCACGTGCGAGCTTTCAGAGCGTTAGAAAGAGGCGCACAGGATGCCGATAGTCACGTTAAGGCATTTCGTGCAAGCGAAAGAGCACTAGCTAGAGCACCTCAACTTGATTCTCACGTACGGGCATTCAGGGCGTTACAAAAGGGCGTTGAAGACGCTGATCACCATGTTCAGTTCTTTCGTGCGAACGAAGCAGCACTGGCGAAAGCTCCTCAAATGGATGCGCACGTGCGAGCTTTTCGCGCTCTTGAAGCGGCGTCTAAACAAGCCTCTCAGGGTCTTCTTGGCATCGGCAATGCACTGCGCGGCCTCGGACAAGGGCTGGTATCCCTTGGCGCAACGCTAAGCGTGACTATCACCGCACCGCTGGTAGCGGCGGGTGCGGCGTCAGTGGATGCGGCGATGCGGCTGGACTCGCTCAAACGTGGACTGGCAGCGATTGTTGGCTCCGCTGATGAGGCTAATCGTCAACTGCAACGGTTGACGCAGATCGCCAAACTTCCCGGCATCGGATTCGAGGAGGCGATCCAGGGTAGCATTCGCCTGCAAGCAGTTGGGTTCAGCGCCGCCGAAGCAGAGAAGTCGCTCCGAGAGTTTGCTAACGCTGTCGCGCTCACTGGTGGCGGGCGGGAAGAACTAACCCGCGTAACGGTGCAACTCGGTCAGCTTGCAGCCAAGGGCAAGGTACTATCGCAGGATCTCCGTCCGATTATCGAAGCTGCACCCGCTGTTGGCCGCGCGTTGTTGGAAGCCTTCGGCACAGTCAACCCGGACGATATTGGTGACCTCGGCATCAGCAGCCAGCAGTTTCTCAGTATTCTCACCGAGCAACTCACTCGGCTGCCTCGTGCTGCCGCCGGCGCCAAGAATAGCTTTGAGAACTTCCGTGATGAGGTATTCCGAGCCGCGGCAGCGGTTGGTGAAGTCCTACTGCCCGGACTCGTACGACTGGCGGAAGTTGTCGGGCCTATCATCACCCGATTGGCTGAAATCTTCACACAGTTACCACGTCCAGTGCAGCTTGTCGGTATTGGATTGGCGACCTTGGCGGCTGCGCTTGGCCCAGTGTTGTTTGTCGTTGGGCAACTAACGATCGGCGTTGGCCGCTTATTGGTGGAGTTCGTTGAATTGAACGCGGCGGGCATCCTGCCAACGATAATCAGCTTGCGAGGGCTGACTGCCGCATCTCTCACAGCCGCAGCAGCCCAACGTACGCTCGGTGTCTCATCGCTTGCTCTTGGCGGAGCCATCGGCGGCATAGCAGCGATCCTCGCCGCTATCGCCGCTGCTTATGTTACCTACAACGCCTTTCAGAAGGATGCTACTACACTCAGCAAGGAACGGGCTGAGCAACTCACTGCGGAAATTGACGGGTTGGAGAAGCAGGCAAAGTTTCTCAACGGCTTGGGAGCAGGGGTTGAACGCACTGCCGACGAACAACAACGACTCTCCGACATTTACGACAAACTCAACAGTCAAGCGCAAATTCGCGTCGCGGGAATTACTGATGAAGCCAAGCGCCTAATTGCTCTGCGTGCTGAGTTGGAAAAGGTGATTCAGCTTCGAGGTCAGGAACGCGACCAGCAAGCGGCTTCAGTGGCAGCGCAGATTGCTAACAGCGCAGCGCAAATTGCATCTAACGATGCCGGGCGACAGTCCATCACGGCAAACATCGCAGCCAACAACGAACTGGTTGAAACCCTGCAACGTGAAGGGCGAATCACTGACGATACTCGGCGCAAGCTGGAACAATTAGGACATAGTACTTCGGTTGACGTGGTGAGGGCTGTTGAGAATCTGCAACAGCAATCTGCTCGATTGGTGCAACGCCAGCGGGAGTTGGGTGAGAATACTCAGGAAGTGCGCGGTCAGCTAAATGATTACCTTACCACCTTGCGTACGCTCGATCCACAGCATCAACTCACCGCCCGCCAGCTATTGACTCTTGCCAAGAATCTTGGTCTTTTCCGTGGCGACATTGAGCAAACCGTTCCGATACTAGAGAAGTACATCCAGACGGTTGAGAAGGCCGCCGCTGCACAGGAATCTCTAATACGTCCGCTGAGCGGTGTCGCACAGAGTTTACTCAAGTCAGGCGACGCTGCGGACAAAGCAGCTAAAGCCCGACGTGCGCTAATTGAAGCCGCAGCAGCACAGGCGCGAGAGATTAGTGTCGATTTCGAGGGGGCGCTGCGCGACATCAAGCGCACAGTGGATGCGGTTCCGGAACTGCGCCAGGCGTTAGAGCGCGAGAAGGAGCTAACCGGCAAGTCACTGGAGGAATTGCTACGTGAGGCCCTGGAGAGTGCGTTTAAGGGACGCGCTAAAGACAAGTCCGGTACGGCGCTGCGCAATGCTCAAGAGCAACTGGCGCAGGCACTAGCTGACGTTGCCCAGGCTTCCGCCGAGGAGTTGGGTCAGATCGAGCAGTTGAAGAACGACGCGCTGCTACAGGAAAATGAGAACGCCTTCAAATTGCAACTCGTCGCCTATCGCCAGTACCTGAATGAGCGCGCGCGGCTTACCAGCGCCAATCTGCAACTGGAAATCAACGCACAACGAGCGCTCATCACTCAAGCTGAAGAGGAACAGAAGCGATTCAGAGAACGCGCCGCAATCCCTAACCTTCCCGCCGCTGAGCGTGTCAAGGCGCAGGGAAGCGCGGCAGCCGCTGAGGAACGGATTATCAAGGCACGCACAAAGATTCTGGATTTGCAACAGAAGCAGCGGGATGCGAATGTCGAGTTGGACCAAGCGCTGCGTGAGTCGGCTAAGCAGCAACTCGACGATGTACGTAAGCTGGAGATTGAATTCGGCGAATTACAGGGGCGGATAGAAGATGCGGCCAATGCTACGACCGATGAGAAGTTCCGTGAGTCGTTGCAGGCACTTTCGGCCGCACAGGACGACCTAAACAAGCGACTACTCATCTTCGGCAAGCTGCTCAGCGCTGATGAACGCCAAGCACTTGAGGCCGCTCGCGCACAGAACCAGAGACAGATTGATGCGATTGAGAACATCAAGGCGCAGGAGGACGCACTGGCTGCGCTCGCGGCAGCCAACGAGTTGGTCCGTCGCGCCAAAGAACGACAAGCAAAGCTGGAAGATGATCTCACCTTTCAAACTGAATCTCGCGGGCTTACTGAAGAGGCAGCGATTAAGCGCCGACTGGCAGGCGAGGAAAAGCTTAATGACTCACTGATAATTGCGCACGAGACTATCCGACAGATTGTCGCAGCGTTGCAGGCGAGAGGCGTTGAGCCACCTCGCGCGCTCATCGAATTTCTCCAGCAACTTCGCACTGAAGTCCAGGGGTTAGGCGAACTCTCTTTCAGCGAGCAATTCCGACTGGCGCAGAAGGAGTTTGACCGCATCAACGATGAACGACTCCAGAAGATTGCCGATGTTGAGCGCGCAGTGCGCAACCGGGACATTGCTGAAGCTGAAGGACTGCTGCTCATCCGTCGCATCAACGGGCAGTATGTTGGCGATTTGGAACGCCAACTGGAAGTACTCAAGCAGATCGCCGCTGCCTCGGGTGACGTGACACTCAAGCGGCAAGCGGCTGACGCGGCGGAGACAGCCAAGGACGCTGCCGACCAGCTTGCCAAGCTTACCGTACAGATTCGCTCCACCTCTATCGATGCGCTACAGGAGGGCTTTACTAACTTTTTTACCGACCTTGCTGATCGTAGTCAGTCGGCTACCCAGGATCTGTTGAAGTTCATCAACAGCGTGGTAGGCCGAGTTGAGCAGGTGATTGCCGAGAACCTGAGCCGCAAACTCATCGAATCCATCTTTGGCACGGGCGACGGTAAGGCAGGGGACGGCATTATTGCTGGTATCAGGCGGTTATTTGGGTTGGGTGGCAAGGTGACAACTACAGTGGCTGAAGCCGCGCCTCATGCTGCTGAAGCTACCGCGCACGCCGCCGAGACTGCCGCTATCACCACTGCCAGTGCTGCGCTCACCACTGCTGGAGCAACTGCCGGAACTGCGATTACCGTTGCAGCAACCGCCTTCGCCTCCACTGTGACCGCCGCTGCCGCAGCGTTCGCGTCCATTGTGACAGCCGCAGCGGGCACACAGGCGGCGGGCGGGCTTGGCACCTTGTTGGGTGGCGCAGAAACAGGGTTGTACCCGGCGGTGCCCGGCGGTGTTTATCGTGTTGTTGAAGGTGGCTATCCAGAAGCGGTACTGACCACTGATCCACAGCATGCCGTACGTCAAGTGAGCATCCTGCGCGAGTTTCTCGCTCGCACAAAGGGACTTGGCGGGCGCATTCCCGGCTTCGAGGTTGGGGCGATGGTTTCACGTGAAACAGGGCAGGCGAATCTGCTTAGCGCAATTCATCGTGCCGCTCCGATGTCATTGCCACTCGCAGACGCGGCATCAACGAGCGCTGGCCCTAACTCTTTCACCTTCCGCCAAATCCTTGTTGACGACCAACGCGACATCAGCAATTGGTACAACAGCGCTGAAGGGGATCGCGTGCAGGTGCAGTGGCTGGCGCGTAATAGGCCGACGGTGCGGAAACTGCTCGGGATAAGGGAGGGGAACTAATGCCGGGCTACTGCGGTTTCACAATGGCCGACGAAATCCTGAACTTCTTCTATCGAGGGACAGCAATAACCATTGGCTCCAGTCTATGGATCCGCTTTCTCGTCTCTCCGTCGTCACGCTCCGGTGGCGGCACTGAAACGAACTATGGTGGTTATGCGCGTTACGAGATCGTGCGCGGTACGGCGCTGTTCGGCTCCGCTCCGTCGCAAGGCCAGTTGGCGAACACGGTAAAAATCATGCTGCCCGCTGCGACAACTCTCGGCAACGGCGACTTGAACTCATTCGACATCGTTAACACCGCGTCAGGTGCATTCACCAAACTCTACAACGGTGGTCCGATCCTGACGCCGAAAGCGATTGTAGTAGGCAAGTCGCCTGAGTTTGGAATTGGCAAGTTGATTATGACGTTCTAAGTCCTATGCCTGTCACTGTCCCATCTGCAACGAACTTCCTGTATCGCATGTCGTATGCGTCGAACACAGAGCGCTTCACTAACGTTGCCGAAGATCAGGCCTTCGACAGCGAAGTCTATCGTCACATCCCCATTACCCATACGCCGCCTAAATTCAGCGCCGATCCCCAAGAAGCCGAAGTCGTACTTACTATTTATGAACGCAACGCCATCAGTGATTTATTCACACTTGGGCCGCCACCGTTTCAAATCATCCTCGACATTTGGGAATATGACCGCGTTGCCGACACTGTCACGCCTCACTACCACGGCTGGATAGTCCGGCCTGCATTCAACCTGCATGATTCCACCGTCGCCTTTCGTTGCAAGTCCGTCTGGCACTTCTTCGAGCGTGAATCGTTCACCGACTCACTCTCCGCGCTCAGCCGTTACAACATCTATGATCCTCGTGCCGGGGTGGACATCGAAACGTTGCGCACGGGCATTACTATTGACAATCTAAACGACCAGCGCGACGTGCTGACTGTTAGCGGTATCACGCAACTCGACACTTACTTCCGTGGCGGCATCATCGTCGCCCCTGACCGCGATATGAGGACGATTGTTGAACATGTGACAGAGAGCGGAGTAAAGAAGTTGTACCTGAGTGCGGCATTTCCCCTGTTCACCCTTGACATCGGCTTCACTGCCGACATCTACCCTGGCGACGATTTGACCTATGAGACGTGGGCAAACAAATTCCAAACGCAGACGAACTTCGGCGAAAAGCATGGTGGCTGGGCGTTTATGCCGAATGTTGATCCGGCAGTGAGAGGAGTGATCTAGTGTTCTGGCAAATAGCACTCCTCGCCGGACAGATGTGGCTAGGTGAGACTACTCGGCAGCGACCGAAGAAAGTCTCGTTCGAGGAGTTTCAGAAGAACAATGCGCCGAGTGAAGTGCGTCCAGTGCCGTACGTAGCAGGAACGGTCGAAGTCATTCCGTCACGTATTTGGTACGGAGATTTCAGCCAGCGGGCCGTGGAGCGTGACTCGCACTGGTCCGATTATCTCTGGGCCGGAGGACTGGCGTTCCTACTCGACACTATCACCGTAGCTTATCGATATTACTGTGGCGAGATGTTTGCGCTGTGCTTTGGGCCTGATGTCCACGTTGAGCGTGTAACCATTGGCGAACGACTGATGTACCAAGCCGTACTCGGCGCTGACAATGCTGGTGGCGGGTTTCTCATCGACGACCCACAGGCATGGGGTGGAGATCAGCCGCCAGGTGAAGGCGGGCAGTATTCATGGTGCGACGTCACGCGTGGGAACTATACCGACCCGACGAACATCTACATCGAATCATTACTAACCACGCCGCCGAACAAGACGCCGAGTTTGCGGGGAGTGAGTTGTCTTATCTCCCGAGCTCGTCTGCGTGCTGAATCCCCGCAGGGATTTCCCGAATCAGGGTTCTTTGCAGCAGGCGGCGTGGGGTTCATTCCAAGATTCCGAGAATGGAAAGTCATTGTTCGTCGCCAGCCTAATAACCTTGCTACTGCTTACAGCAAAATGGGGCGCAAGGCGAATCCGATGGAGGTCTGGTACGAGCACGCTACGTCGCTCGAGTACGGGGCGAGATGTCCAGTGGACGAACTGAATCTAACCTCACTGCGATCCTGCGCGCAGACCTTGTACGAAGAATCGAACGGCGACTTTACAAGTGGCTGGTCTGGGAAGATTGAGAACCCAACTTCCCCGCTGGAAGTGTGCAAGAACGTCCTGCAACAGATTGATGCAGTGCCAGAGCCTTCCCCATCACTGGGCCTGACTATCAGGCTCATTCGTCGAGATTATTCATTTGCGACCTTACCGCTACTGAACCAATCTAACATCACCCTTGTCGAACGCTACGACCCCGGCACTTACGAGGATACTGTAAATCGAGTCGATGTTCCGTTCAACGACATCGACAATAACTCTACCGAACGCAAAGGTGTGTATATCGACGCGGCGAACCAGACAATCCAAGGCGGGCGCATCGTGCCGCAGACCCAAGGGTATATCGGTGTCGGTGACTATCCAACTGCGAATATGCTTGCGACGCGCGATGGCCGCGCACTGGCAATCCCTCGCCCGCCGCTGGTCTGCACTGTGCAACCCTCCATCGGTCGTACACGCTACGTTGGCGAGCCTGTCAAATTCGAGTGGTCCCAACCTTCCTTCAGCAAGGTCATGCGTATTACGGCACTAACGCCACCGGGACCGTCCGAGGTTGACTACACACTGGAAATGGTCGAGGACCAGTTTGCTACTGGAGCACGGGTGAGTGGCGAGCCTGTCGGCACCGGACACACGGATCCCGGCGTTGGATTAGACATTGCACCGCCATCAGTGACATGGGACACAGTGGAGAATCCCCCTGACGGACTAGCGCAGATTGTCCTGCAACAGAGCGACGAGTCGCTTATCAGTTACATCGACGGACGCTTCATCTTCGGCAGCTATGCACCTGGCGGGCAGTTTGCGCGACTTTACGTCACTGAACCCGGAGGTACGCAGACGCTTGCGCCACCACAATACTTGCCTGATGACAGTAGTAAGGGATCGTTTCAGTGGCCTGCGTTGACAACTGGTACTTATGAGTTCTGCCTGCAAACCTATTCGCTGCACTTCGCCACAAATAATGTGCTCGTATGTGCGGAGATTGAGGTGACAGTGCCCGACGTCAGACTACTTGAGGACGGCTCATCTCGCCTACTCGAAGACGGAGTAGTAAGAATCTTGGAGTAATTTATGGGAAGCAAAATATCACAACTAACCGAAGTAACTGCGCCGTCGAGCGGTAATGATCAGCTCGAGATAATTATTAATACCGAGACCACGCCACTGAACCGCCGCATTAAGTTTCTCAACCTGCTTAAGCGCGTCTTTCTCGGCGATGGAACACAACTGACGATCACCACCATTGCAGACGGTGAGTTTCTCAAGCGGAATGGAACAAACATTATCGGCGCAACTCCGTCTACGGGTGCTCCGTCAGTAGTAGATGAAACAGGTGGTCCAGTCACGCTTGATGGTAGCCATGACGGAAACGTGGTCTTGGTTGACGACGACGTTACAGTGCCGAGTGGATTAGGCGCAGGGTTCAGCGCGATGCTGATTCAAACTGGAGCGACTGCCGTAGAGATTATCGAAAGCGGTACGACAGTGAACAATCGACAGGGGCATGTTCATATCGCAGGGCGATACGGAGTGGTGACGTTGTTTGCTTATGCGTCAAACGTTTTTGTCATGGGGGGTGACACTGCTACATGATCGTCATGCCTCCTTTCAGCGGAATGATAGGACCGTCAGGGACAGGCGGTGGCGAGCCGGAACCTCCGGTTATCTCCGGCCTGCTGGCGTGGTGGAGGTCAACGGCTATCGCTGGACTTAGTAACAATGACCCAATAACCACTTGGCCCAGCTCAACGGGCACGCCCAACGACCTGACTGAGACTACCCATCCCCCGCTCTACAAGACGGGTATTCTCAACGGCTATCCTGCGGCGTTTTTTAGTGGGGCCGATAATCAGATTCTTAAATCGACAAACAATATCACCGGCCTAAAGCACGTCTTTGTGGTCGCGTACTATGACGACGCTACGTTTTTCGATTACCTGGGCTTGCTCAGCTTCTTTGCGTCCGTTCTGTCAGACTCACACCTAATTTTCACCGGACATCAGGGAACAACGCATTGGTATTACGGTGGTGCTGGCGCCGGAAGCGACTTCCGAGATAGTTATAAACTCAATGGAACGCTCGACACTGCTATGACCGGACCGATGCAGGAATTTGCTGTAATTGAGAACTCGAATGACTGGTCCGCCGTGAACGCCAAACTTATCTTTGGGTCAGACCGAGACTCTGGAATCCGGTTCTGGGAGGGCTACTTACTGGAGATGTTTGGCTACGATCACGAATTGTCGTCAGGTGACGCAACAGACCTGCGGCAATACTGCTATGACAAGTACAACCTGACAGGAACCTAATGGCGACCTACCAAGAGGAAAAGCTGGCCGACAATCCCGTGTTCTACGCACGACTGGACACTCTCGATCCGGCTGAGACGGTAATCACCGACATTTCCGGCTTTGGTAATCATGGCACTTACTACATGGACAATGTGCGTGGAATGGCTTCACCAATTGAGACTGACGCATCCTCCCGTGCCATTGGTGGTCATGTTGGCTTCACGCGCATCGAAAATGAATCGCTCGGCAACTTTACTTGGGAAGGCTGGATTTACTATCCCGGCGGCGATGCCAGCGGCACACTGATCTGCCGTGGTGGGCAGATCGGCCTGAACGGTTCCAACTTCCTCGCTATTAACACCGGGAACGCTCACGCACGCATTTCCATCACCGGCAGCGGGACGTTTGACCTGACCTCAGCACTTGGCTCAACCATCGGCTACCACCACCTCGCCGTCGTGCGCAACGGCAACGTGCTACAGCTTTACGATATGGCGGTATTGGTTGGTGAAGAAGACGCGGCAGGGTTGGGCGACTTGGGTGGGTTTGGGGTACCGTTCGATGGGACCAACCCGAACGGTTATACTTTCCTTGGCACAGGATCAAGTGCAGATGTGTTTGCCAGCCCCGGATCAGATGAAATTGCCATCTATGATTACCCGCTCACTCAGACCCGGTTACAGGCCCACGTTGACGCGGCACTGAACATTCTCTCCCTTACCGGTGTCAGCAACGTGCTCTCATCCGCCGTGCTATACAGCGACCTTGAACCTGACCCGGTGAGTTTCCCGTTCCGTCACAACTGGAGTGACTCGCTGATTGAACGCATCAGCTTTCGTGCTGCACGATCCAATTCGGTTAAAGGCTATGAATCAGCGAACTCTTTGCGTCCTAAGCCGCGCCGCGAACTGGAATTGCAGCAGGTGTTGCGCGACGACGCCGAGCGTTCAGCGTTTCGCGCAAAACTCAACGCCAACCAGCATCGCAAGTGGTTCATCCCGATTCTTGAAGATAGAGAGCAGTTGACTGCACCACTTTCCGCCGGCTCAACTCTCCTGCCTGCAACGACTCAGTACCGTGATTATGAAGTCGGAAGTTATGCAGAACTGCGCCAGTTATCTGTAACTGGAGAGATTACAAAGTCCGAACAAGTGCTCGTCACATCGCTTAGCCCATTCACTACGAATCCTACGACACTCAACTACGATGCTTATCTATCCAGCATCAGCCCTGCGCGACGTGGCATTGTCGAAGCGCAAATCTCTCCACGCGGACACACTGGCACAGTGGAGGACATGTCGCTGGTTATTCGGTTGCTGGCTGAGGACGAAGAGGTCACGCCGAATCGCATCACGCCTTGGACGCCGACTCTCACCTACAAGAGCTATGAAGTGCTCGATCCTGCTGTCTGGCAATCCAACGACTGGACTGAGTTACGTGATTACAATGTGGAACGCGAGCGCTCTGACATTGACTTCGACACTGGCACGTTCACTGTGGAATCCGACACTATCGGAGCATCCGAATCCTTCGGCTACCGCATGACGCTCGAAGGACGGGATAAGCATGCGGCACTACTCGGCTGGTTCTACGCCCGCGCAGGATCAATCAACTATCTTTGGGTGCCAACCATGCAGGCGGATTTCATTCCCGTCAGTGCGGTGAGCGATGATCTTACGGTTCGCGGTCATAACTACTTCGACAACTACGCCGGGAGTGAATATCGGCGCGATCTCGCTTTTGTCTACTTCGATAACACAATGGAGTTTCGACGAATTGAAGGCGTAACACTGGACGGAGCAAACGAGGTGCTGGATCTGAACACCAGTGCTCCCACTTTTACTAACCTGCGCACGGTATCATACCTACGCTTCTGCCGACTGGATGGCGACACGCTGGAGATCGCGCGGGTGACGGATACCAAAGCGCAATTCGCCTGGGGGTTCAGGGAGATTTTAAGTAGCCCTATATAGAACCGTGATAAACTGCGGAGCGTTTAGCGTCCGCTCTTGATGCAACCTGACAACGCAATGCTCAACCAGTATAGAATCGTTCTAAAAAGAGACGCGGACTTTTGGCGAGACGAGCTGGTCTTTACGGATAAGCAGACTGGGGCCGCTATCCCATTGCTCAGCGCAGAATTAATCATCCATCCCAGTGATGGCTCAGGCGATATAAGCTGGAACGAAACGAACGGAAAACTCCTACTACCGACAGACGGAGTAATTCAGTTCTCTGTTGGTCTTGAGGAGATAGAAGCCTATACATGGAAAGAAGCAACTTACTGTCTCTCAATCACATTTACTAACAATATGCGCGACCGTAGCTTCCTGACTGGCCCAGTAGAAGTTCTGGATGAGTGCTAATGTCTACCGACTCTATAAGACTGAATGTCAATACTGTGAATGTCGCGGTGCGGTCTTCGGGCGAGAAGATCTTGGTTTCATCGCCGCGTGTGGAGATCGTAACAGCGGGCAGGATAGGACCATCAGGGCCAGCAGGCGAAAACGCCGATGCGACATTCGAATGGGCCACGCAATCATTTGATCTGGCAGAGCCTCGACAGGAATTTGTACTTGATTTCGCGCCACGGGCAGGGAGCATATTTGTTTACCTCAACGGACTGATGGAACGGTTCTGGAGTATTACGGACTTGACCATCACGCTTGAAGACCTCGCTTTAGAAGGCGACACCGTAATGGTGAGATACCAAAAGGAGATCTAACAAAATGGCTGTAACTCAAATAGATGGTGGACGCCAGATAAAAGCTGGAACCATAACCAACGCTGAAATAGCTTCTGGCGCTGCGATTGCCCTATCGAAACTTGCTGAGGCTGTAATTCAGGCTGATGGTGGTCAGGCGTTTACTGCTGATCAGTCAATGGGCGGCTTCAAACTCACAAACTTGGGTGATGGAACCAACCCCGCTGATGCTGTCAATAAGAGCCAACTTGATGCAGCAGTCGCGGCGATTGCTTCCGGCAGCGCAAAGAGTGTTGTTCGTTTAGCTACTACAGCGAACATCACGCTATCAGGAACGCAGACGATCGATGGAGTAGCTGGCTCTGCGGACGATCGAATCTTCGTTAAGAACCAAACCGCCCCAGAAGAAAACGGCTTGTACTTAATGAAGTCGGGCGCATGGGTGAGAACCACCGATGCGGATACGTGGACCGAACTCGTTGGCGCGATTGTTCCGGTTGCGGAAGGTACTGCAAACCATGACACGCTTTGGCTAGTTACCGCCGATCAGGGAGGAACTCTCGGAACCACGGCAGTTACTTCCGTTCAACTCCCTGGTCCGTCAGACATTCTCGCGGGCGCTGGCCTGACTCGCACAGGTCAGACCATCGACGTTGTTGCCGCTGATACGTCTCTAACGGTTGGTGCGAATAACGTCGCGGTGAATCCGGGTGAAGGTATTGAGATCAGCACCGGCGTTCGCATCAAACTGGATGGTTCAACGCTCGCGCGATCAGGCTCAGGTGTCAAGGTTGCGGATGCGGGAGTTACTGAAACACAACTTAATACTTCTGTTGCAGGCGCTGGCCTAACAGGTGGAGGCGGAACCGCACTCGCAGTTAATACCGATAACTCCACGGTTGAGATCAGTTCAGATACCGTTCGCGTAAAAGACGCGGGTATCACGTCTGCAAAGCTTGGGTCTGGAGCGCGACCAATAATTCGAGAAACTCCGAGCGGTTCAGTCAACGGATCAAATACAAGCTTTACCTTGGCGAATACACCAGCATCGGGCACAGAGCACGTTTATCTGAACGGCCTATTGCAGGAACCTGGCGCTGGTAACGATTACACAATTTCCACAAATACCATCACGATGCTTTCCGCCCCGCTTACAGGGGATCGTTTGCGAGTTAGCTACCTGTTCTAATGGCGAAAACGCAGGTTCGTTCACAACAACTCGAGGATGAAGGTGTCAAACGTGACGACCTTAATTCAACTACGACCGGACAAGCGGTTGTTAAAAAGTTGGTTGAAGGTACAGGCGTTCAGCTTACATCGACAGGCGTGGACGCCGGCACCGGAGATGTCACTGTTGCAACCCGAGCAGCCGATGCGAGTACCGCGGGCCATGTTACAACGGGTACACAGGAGTTTGGCGGTAGGAAGAATTACACCAATCAATACGGCTCGGGCCCGGTCCATGACAACGGCAACAGTGGAAGCGGCACAGTCACGATTGATTGGGATAATGGAAACTCGCAACTTTTAACTTTGACAGGAAGTTGCACACTTGCATTTTCAAATGGGCAATCAGGGTTTCGCTATTTGCTGGAGCTTCGTACGGGGGCAGGAGGCTTTGTAGTTACTTGGCCCACAATCACATGGATGCGTAGTGGCGGCACGGCACCAACAGTACCAACAGCAGCAAGTAAGACATGTCTTGTTGGATTAAGCTGTAACGGCACCAACTCATATGTTGGTAGTTATGGAGATAACTCCTAGATGATCGAAGTCGGCAGATTCGTTATCGCGGGCGATTGGGATCAATCTCCAACGCCGCAAGGCAAACTGCGCATCGTTATAACGCCGTTGGGCCATGTCGAAGGCGGTGGCTGGCGCAACGTAACACAAGCTGCACTACTGGCCCTTCCAGATCACATTAAACCTAACTGCTCGTTTGCTGAGATTGGGGCTGGAAGCGGAATTCTCTCTGTTGCTGCAAAGTTACTTAACGCAGGCCAGTGCTATGCAACCGAACTTAACCCAGACGCTCTTGAGGCTGCACGGAAAGTATTCTCGGCTAACAATGTTGATGTCGAATTGATCGAAGGAACGTTTCTGCCTGATGAAGACCTCGATGTGGTAATAGTTTCTATTAGCACCGCATTTTACGAAAAGAACAAGGAAAGGATTCGCGCAAAGACTGTCCTCGTGGTTCACGATGATGGATTTGTACAAGTAGTTAACCCTTAATAAGAAGGAGATTCGAATGAGAGTATTTTTATTTGTTTTGATTCTGGTGGTGATGGTTGTTTTCTTTCCAGTAGCGAAGTCAGTCGCCAGCGGAGGCCGCTGTATCAACACCACGATTGAAGTCAGTCCGACATCTGTAGCCTCTGGGCAGACTATGCAAGCCACCGCGCACTTTACGAATTGTGGCGGCAGTAATCTTTCCAACGTGGGCGCGAAAGCTTACGCCTATCGCGAACCAGCGCTGGACTGCTACACGGAAATTATTCCCTACACACTGATTCCGAACATTGGCCCAGGGCAGACCGTGAACATCTCGGCGGAGTTTATTCCGGTATGCGTTGGTGATTGGGAAGCGTACTCGTCTATGCACCCTTCAAGTCTTTGGGCGTATGGAGAAGCGGAATTCACCGTAACGCCTTAATGGGAGTTAATCATGATACGCACCCAGAGATGGACGCCGGATAGCTGTGCTAATCCCGCAACTGGTGACGCTTGTTCACTGATCGAAGAGTGGGATGATCAGGTTCCAGTCCAAGCTCGCACTCACAACTTTGTCAAGGCGGAAAAACTCTGCTCACGTCATCAGGCCGCACACGGAAGCGATCACGCTGCGGCCTTTACTGCGAACTATGAAGAGAACCGACGTAAGAATACCGCGATCGCAGTTGCCCAAAGCGTGAAGTCTTCTCTAACGAGCGATCATGTTACGTGGTCTTTTCGTGCTGATGGCGTGTTGCTGGTGGATTATGGTGGGAATCTTACCGCTAATCAAAAGGGCCAAATGAAGTCAGCATGTGATGTTCAGTTTGGCCCTAACAGAGTTCTTGTGTCCTGATGGCAAAATGGTTCTACGGCTCCAAGTTTATAACAAGCGTCGCACAGGGCGTAACACGGTACTTCACGCTGGTTGGGGAACAGAGTCCCACTACTCTCGCCACTGGAACCGAGGCAAATCAACAAACCCTCTGCCGTTCGTCTTATACGGCGTCAAATCTCTGGTGTAACGTCACCGCAATCACTGGCACACTAACTCTCACTGACCGCAAGAACGGCAGCGCGGGCGGTCAATCAATCTCCATCACAACGACAGGAACAAAGGAAGATACAACCCACACCACTTCGCTCGCCAACGGCGATCTCTACTGTATGCAGGGCGTGATGTCGAATAACCACGGCGATGCGTGTACGCTGCAAACAATGTCGGTAATTCTGGATGACGGTGGCACGATTGCACCCATGATTCTCGCGGCATCTGGGATTGGCGGCGGTGGGCTAACAGCTAATCAGTTCGCCTTTGTTTCCGGGGCAGCTACGTCAAGCAGTACGGAGGCCGATAGTCGAGTTATTCTCCGGTTCGCATCCACTTTTTCAAACATGCGTGCTTTCCTGACCAGCACCTCGACAGGCGAGTTTGATTATTACTTCAATGGCGTTGCTGGCACGCAGGCACTCTCATACGTCTCGGAAACTGGGGCCAAGGAAGATGTTTCTGCAACGGATTTAGTTACAGCGGGAGATACCTGTAACGTCAAGTGGCTCTCGGCGGGTAGCGCAACGCTCGCTACTTTCCAATCCAAGTCTAACGCGTCTGCAAATCTCGTCGTAGCCAGTCGTACCGGCGTGGCGGGTATTGGCGCGAGCATCACGAATTACTATGCGCTCGGTGGGACGCTGCAAGTTCCCGCGACCACCGAATCCAACGCGCAGATTAAAGCGCGAGTTGCGGATACTTGGAAGAATCTCCAAGCCAACGTCACCGCGAACTCTCGCTCTGACGCTACGACTATCAATCTGCGTTCAGGAGCGGCTAACCCTTCTGGTGGTCCATCTATCTCAGTTAGCGCCGGGGCGACAGGTATCATTGAAGATCTAACCGGATCATTTACTTCTGCCACTACAGACTTGATGAATTTTAGGTTAGCAACAGGCGCTGGCACTGGAACGATTAGTGTTACCGCAATTGGTATTCAGCAGGGAGACGTTGTTCTTGGTAAGGCGATCCCGTTTGCCGTAAAGCGCCCACAGTTTTATCGAAGGAGAATATAAAATGCCTCGAATCTATAGAGTGCCTTATACAGGCACGATCACAAATGCTGGAGGTGATGCTGATTTTGTTGTTCTCCAGCCTGCGGATGATAAACCGATCCGGTTAGCTGGCTGGTTTCTTGGGCAGACATCGGAGGTTGGAGATGCTGCGGAAGAGAATCTAAGAATTACAGTCCGTCACATGACTGCAACGGTTACGGTTACAGGCGGCACAGGTGTCACCCCTGTTGCGAACCGCCCCGGCACAACAGATGTCGTCGCCGCGGGTTTCACAGCAACATGCAATTGCACAACGGTCGCAACCACTAGCGGCACCAGCACGATCATGGAAGAGTTAGGTTGGAATGAACGGAGCTCGCCTTGGGAAAGATTCATACCCGAAGAGATGCGGCCTATTGCGATGCAAGGCGAAGCATTGATCGTTCGGATGGAGACAACGCCCGGTGATGATTTCACAGCCGCGCTAACCCTTTTCATTGAAGAAATGCCGTAAAGGAGAACCATAGAGATGGCTTTCTTTCGCAGAACAATAAGACGATTCAGATCGCGAATTAGATGGATGCCAAGCAAGACACCAACGCCGGTTACGTCAGTGATTGCGCCTCACTTTTTAGCAGGTGATTAGTTGAGTGCGATAGCCTCAAACACAGACTCACTTAACGATCTAATACTCGCGCATCTCTGGATCGTCCGCGCGATCGCCGGTCGCCTTAAGAACTCACTATTATTCTCTGCCGATTGGGATGAGCTAATCAGTACCGGGAACCTCGCTCTAGTAAAAGCAGCACACAACTATGAAGCTCGTAATGAATGTCAGTTTAAGACCTATGCATTCAAATGTGTGAGAGGCGCGATGTTGACATCGTTTACCAGGATTGACGGCCATCACGACTCTGCAATGATTCAATTCGAACCTCTGGGTGAATACCCGATTCCGCCGGCACAAGAGTCCGAGGTATATAGACGCGAACGCGCTAGCATTCTCGAGTTACTCGTGAATCGATTACAGCCACGCCACAAGGAAGTAATTCAAGTCTACGTAGATGAGTCGCCGCTTACGAAGTTCGCAAGTAGCAAAGGAATGAAGCGAGATCGGATCATGAAGTGGCAGCGCACTGGGATTAAACAGATGGTGCAGGCGGGCTCTGTGTTTCGGTAACTAACCTTATGCCTCTCGACACGTTTGGCGTTCGCTCAATCAATCCCTGATTCTCAAGAGCAACTAAAATATCGTAGACGCTTGCAGATGAGCGTAATCCGAACTGCCGGCCTATTTCATCAAGGGTAGGAGCTTCTTTGTTGGAAGCGATATATCCGCGGATGAAGTCATATACGCGCTGCTGCTTAGGGGATGATGGCATGGTTCTCCTTTGTGAGAGCTTTGACGATGTGTTTCTTGAGACGTTCGTAAAGATGTGGGCAGAGATAGGAATCTAACTCACACTGATTACAGCTATAACAATCAGCATCTCCGACAGGCTGGTCTACTTCCTTAAAGTAATTATCAACGGCTTCTTTAGCGATAGCTTCGGCTTGTTGGACATCCATTGAATTTTACTCTTCGCCTTTGAACCTGATCTCAATACAGTTGTCGGGTGTAAATTCATGTTCGCCTTCGTGCCCACCTTCAAGCAGGCAAGTCATATTGCCGTTTTCGTAGGTTTCAACCCACTCTTTTGAATAAAGATGGCCCATTTCCTCTAGATGCGTACGGTAGTCCTTCCAGCAATGGATCATCTAGTTCACCTCACTTACACCCCGGAAGCCAATACCACACAAACCCGCACTCAAAGAAAGACCAATTACGATCCCTAACAGGATTAGGACTATCACAATACATCCTGCTTCAGCGCTGCGCGAGCCGTGTGCGTCTTCAGTCATTCCTAGATCTTTATTGCTGTTCGGTGTACTTCTTGACAAAGAAGTCGAATGTAGCTTTGGGAACGCGAATAGATTGCGACGGTGGCTCTCCTACTTTCTGCTCCGCAATCGACACGTTGAAGCCATCGCAGATTATCCAGAAATCACCTTTCTGGAAGTTGTCGCGCTTTAGTTCGGCGAAACCCGTGTCGCCGTTACATTCCATCAAACTTGGCATGAATTCTCCTTTCAAAAAGTGGGAGCAGCGCAAAAGGCCGAGGGTCCTCAACCTCACCTCCGCACCGCTCCCGCCAAGCATCGCCGCCTCCCACAGCGCGATACTCGGAGCCGCTAAGCAATGATCGTAATAGTTTCCATCTGTTCACGTAGATAGGTGGCGATTGACTGAATGGCGCGTAGCTTCCAACCCCCACCATCTGCCTCGAACAGAGCGCATGAGGGCATAACGCCTTCGCGTCCCTGACGGAGCCGTAGCACGAACTGAGATGATGGCTGAGTGACCTCTCGAAACGTCCGATAAGGCATCAAGTCAACGGGGTTCGGGACCGGCACATCCTCAACGCGGGCAATTCCGGCACGAGCGGTTACTGACTGTGTTACCCCGTCGTCGCTTGTTTGCCTAACGTTCTCTTCCTTGATGTTGCCAACAAGCCGTAGGACACGCTCGCGATCATCGTTCTCAACGAATACGGATTGCAATTTAATGTTGAAAGTCTCGCAGTCGTAGAACTCGCCAAAGCGGAAATTGGCATCATTCAATACTGCCTGTGCTGACGCTCTGAGGTACTCGCGCCTTTGTTCTGCGCGCCCGAATAGCCCGCTAACAACCGTAACCGTTACCGGGTCAACGACATGAATCATCCAGCCATCGGCAATAACCTCTTTATCAGCGCCGTTGTTGACGTATTCAGCGACGCCAGAAAGAGTGTTGATGTTGAGCGAAGCGGGCAGGTACTCTTTCGGGGGTAGGAACACGGGCCGATTAGTGAACTCGCCTTCGCCTACCTCAACAGTTGAAGTGAAAACGGAATCTTGGATTGCTTTCACAGCATCGGAGGGAATTAGGGGAACTTCGTTATTTGGCATTTGCACCGTCCTTCTTTATTCCGACTACGTTATCGTCAAATGCGAGTTGACGGTTATCGCGCTCCGTCGCCACCGGATGCCCTGCCCGTTGACCGATGTAAATGGCCGTACCAACCGCTTTCACCGGCGCGAGTTTCGATTGAGTAGCAATTGCGACCGTTCCGAATGAACGATCCTCGTCCGGCTTAATGTCCACGGTCAAAGTAATTCTCCTGACCGTAGAAGGTCTGGTATTCGGATCGAGAATGTTAGCGAGAATCTTATCCAGTTCGGCCTGAAACATTTCCAGCGCCGCGCCTTGCCCTATCGTGTCTAAACTAACGTACTTTTCTTCTGCCATTTTACTTTTCCTTTCGGGGTTTAGACTTTGAGCCGTTTCTGGGGCGTCCTGCCCGCTTCATGTTTGGGTTGGGTTCAAACTTCTTAAGCGACGCCATCACAACGCGGATATGCGGCACTTCAACCGTGACGGTTTCCAGCTTCCCAGATTTAATTGCGGCATGGATCGCCTGCCGAGAAATACCTTTCAGCGCGGCAGCTTCGTTAATGGTCACGGTTTTCATGGATTGGAAATATACGACCGCAAATTAAATTTGTCAACATCAATTATTTGCTTGACAGGCGGAAATAATTCACTATACTTCCGATTGCGCAAGAGCAGGCGCGTTTGATAACGAAGGCTTAAACTTTGAATGGGGGTTAGAGTTTAGCCGGGAAAAGTAGCGAGCTTGGTTTTCGGAGCGAAGATCGCCGCGCTTGCTCTTGGCGGAAATCGGATGGAGGGTGAGATGGTAATGACTGACAACTGCGCATACATCTACAAGAAAGCGGGAGGAATACGCTGCGGCTATACACGTCAGGCACACCACACGGCAGGTTTAGGTCATAACTTTGTCAGCCCGGAACCGCCAAAAGGCACTGTCGCCTTCGTTGACGGAACGCTGCGAGACGCAAAAGATACGAATCAGCTAGCCACGCAACCCGCGCCGGACGCTGGCGAGTGGCACACGCGGCAGACATTGCCGGGGGAAGCTCGCGCTATCTTTGACGGTGAAGGACGACTTGTAGCGAACGCAATCAGCGGCGACCTTGCTGCCCAAATCATTGCGGACCACAATCTCGTACCGAGACTAGAAACAGCGCTCAAGGAATTGCTTGTTGAGGCTGAGGTTTCTAACGTTCTCTGGCAACAATCGAGAGGTTTTACTGGAACGGTTCAGGATGCGTACGCCAAGGGATTGATGCCGCCTGCCTATGTCAGAGCAAGGGAGATTCTGGAAGATGATGCTCCACGAACTAGACAAGACTGAAAAAGAAGTACTCAAGGGGAAGTATTCAAACGATGGACCTTTGGGCAGGATGAATCCACGATCGGGAGAGAAGATGGAAAAGTTCTACTGTCCCGATTGCAAAGAATATCACGAGGGCAGCGTACTTGGAGGGCTAGTAATCGTAAAGGAGTCCCATGATTAATCTAGCGCTACCCGTAAGCCCGGTCCACTTGTATGAATTGAAATACTTCAGTGTCGATCATGAGCGCGTTCAGGAAATCAGGCTTAAATATCACGCGTATTCCAAATGGGCAGAAGTGTGTGAGAGTAAAAACGGAGCGGATTTCACGGACCAGTGGCAAGTCTTCGTTGATGGATGGTTCTCTGGGCGGATGGACGGTTGGAATCGCCCTACCCGGATCGACCACGTAAACCATTTTGAGAAGCGCGATGATGCCGTAAATGTTCTGAGAGCACGGCTTGAGGAGCGTGCGCAAAGTTACGACGAAAGAGCCCAAGATCTTCGGGCAAAGGCCAGGAAGATAATATGACCCGCGGACCACTTGAAGAATACCAGCGACAACTCGACGCGCTGCTCGAGAAGAAAGCGGACCATCTTAGCCCGCCCGCTATCTACACGAGAGGCGTAGTTTTACCAGAAGATAAACGGAGCAAGCGGATTTCTTTGCTCACTGTGATAATTCGGATCTTGCTGGCGCTGTTGCTCTTTGGATTAGTTAGTTTTGTTTTCTTCTTTGGATTAACAGGAAAGGGATAATTCGGATCTTGCTGGCGCTGTTGCTCTTTGGATTAGTTAGTTTTGTTTTCTTCTTTGGATTAACAGGAAAGGAATAGATGAAGATGGAGATAAACAGACGCTGGTTTGGGGTGCTGAACCTTGAGAACCTAGACGCAGTTGCCGAAGTGATGCGAAAGATTCTCGCGGGACGAATTGCGATAGCCGAAGCCTCTTACGTTGATAGCGGTCACGCGCAATTGCGTCTAATCTCAGCTGACTGCCAGATTGATTCGCGTTGGACTAGCGAGCCATCCAAAGAATCCGTCCGAGTCTTTCGCGGCGAAGACGGACATGCATGGATCGGCTTCTCCGCTGGCGGATTTTTCTGGTCCTTTACAGCGCGTCCCGATAACGGGTCTGAGCATGATGACTATCGTTATCCATTCTTTTCGTTTGAATACAACAAGTTTACCGTGACAGACCGTGCTCCAGCGGGCAAAGGGTATCTGCACCAGAGAGCGTTTGGAGCCCACGAGAAGACAAAATGAGCGTCTACCCCATATATCTAGTACTCGGAGGTGTATCGTGAACAGAAGAACTTTCGCTGACATTGCCACCATCAGGGCAGCTATCTTTGATGTACTTGACGAGGGAGATAGCGATCTTGGTCCTTGGGTATTCTCGCAGGATGAGAGTGAGACGGAAAGCGAGGAACGCCACCGCTTTGCTAATGCCGTGGTGAGCAGGATTGAGGATCTGGAGTCGAATTTGAACTTCGCCAAACTGGAGAACCTGTGCCCGACACACATGCGCGAAGCATTACCTCGACCTACATCTATGGTTTGTGCTGAGTGTGAGAAGAAACAGAAAGTAGTAGGAGCGTGACCACTTAAACATCATGCTAGCGGTATCTACATTTATTCGACCTAAGCGCGGCACACGCGAATTTACTGCGGTTAAAAAGGCGCAGGAGCAATCTCCACGGGTCGATTATTTAGGCACAGTACGCGGCTGCCGTTATTACTTAGTGCAAGGGACTTTTGGTGCGGAACGCATTGTTAAAGTGTGGCAAGATCGAGATAGTGAGTGTTGGGTGCAATGCCTGTCCTGTCCATCCGGATCGCCGCCGATTGACCGCACGACAAGATTGCCACAATGGGAACCGTCTCCGTGTTTTCACGCGGCGGCAACACTGCTTGCGTTTGAAGAGCATGAGAATAAATGAGCGTTATCCAATTAGAACTTTTAGATGCGAAACCGGATGTCAACCTTGACTTGCTGTATCAGGAAGATTGGTCGCGGATGCGGAGCGCTCACAGCGAGCGAGAAATTTTTGCTTACATCGTCAAAAGCGATTCGGGCAATACATACGAGACTGAGATCTTCTTGAGCGACTTAAACACGATATGTGCTTACTGCGGATGTGCTGCAAGTGAGTTGGGTCTACGTAAATGCAGACACGTACGCGCAGTATTGGCAGATGTAGTTGAAAAGAAACCTGAGTTCGGAAAGCCGGGCTAACCAAAAGGAGATAGAACGATGCAAATAGGAACAGAACAAACTGAGGGCTGGCAGGTCCAAAAGCCCTACCAACCAAACTTTCAAGAGAATTATCACTACATACGCGAAGGCCGAGCTCTTTGCGGGGCGGTTGGCAGTTATGAGTACGGCTTGGACGAAGACAATCCGGAACAGCGCGATCCCGCTGACTGTGCAGACTGCGCTCATATAAAAGCAAGAGGCGAACAATCATTTAGTCCCATCACCGTCTTTAATGGGCACCATCGTTCACAGTCCACGAAGAGATTTCTATTCTTAGCATCGATCGTAGCGGCTGTGTGCTTTCTGCTAACGAATACCAGCGTGGACCTGGATACGAAGGTTCAGGCGCAAACACAGTACGAATGCATAACTCGATGCAACCAGGTGAAGTCGACCTGTCGGGACAGGGAAACCGAAGCCTATGTCACTTGTGGGCAACAAGGAGGCTCAGAAGCGACGTGTAGAGATAGGGCGGGACAGGTTTATCTCTCCTGCATGAGCGAGCAACACTGTCAGTCGTGCTTCAATCGCGTGACCTCATTTTACTGCGAGTGCGGTGCGCTTTTCTGGGAGGAGGGTGGTGGCTCTGCTTGTCCTGGTTATGAAGATCAAATCGACCAGTGTCAGGCGGCTCAGCACATTTGGGATTTCGACACCTGCTCCTGCGACACCGGTATTGGCCCACACACCCCGATTCTCATCGACACCGCGGGGAATGGGTTTCAGTTGACAAGTCTTGTAGACGGCGTTTCTTTCAGTCTTAGGCCCGGTGTTGCACGCAAGATCTCCTGGACATCCGCAGACTCTGATGACGCCTGGCTGTCTCTGGACCGTAACGGAAACGGTGTGATTGATGATGGCAGCGAGCTTTTTGGGAACTTCACGCCACAGCCTAAGCCTGCCGAAGGCACGAAGAGAAATGGGTTTCTAGCGCTACGGGTCTTTGACCAATTTCTAAACGGCGGGAACGAAGATGGGGTAATTGATCGATCAGATGAAATCTACCGCTATCTGAGGTTATGGCGCGACGCGAATCACAACGGGATTTCGGAAGCACCCGAGCTCCATTCCCTGTCCGCGATGGGCATCGATTCAATTGACCTTGAATACAAGTTCGCCGGTCGCAGAGATCGGTTTGGGAACTATTTCTTGTATCGCTCAAAGATAAGCGACGGAACCACATACCAGCTTGGGCGATGGGCACAGGATGTCGACCTGCTTCATGAGTAGCGCACATCTTTGGTGAAAAGGAGCACACAAATGTCAACCGGAACGATTTACGATACAACTAAACATGCATTTGAAGGACTACCAACCACGTCATCAATCTGCCGCTATTGTGAGCGCTGGTTCACAGACCCGATCCATCAGCGCCCCTCGCCTGAAAGCGGAGAGCGATGGATCACGCTGGAAGAATCGCAAGGACCGAACGAGTCAAGACCCGCCACTTAGCGTGACGGGTTTTGATCACTTTCTACGCCTTTAGTAGTAGGAGGCTAAACCAAAATGGCTATTGAAATGAAAACTACAGAAGCGCAGAGGAACCGGAAACTTCTTTTCTGTATTAAGACGTTGCGAGCGGTTCAAAACGATCTTGGCTACATGTCCCTGGATGAACCAGTGCGCGACATGATCGAAGAGGCGCTCACACCGATAGGTGGGTGGGAAGCGGGACTTGTACGGATCAATGCATTCTTAGAAGGGGATACAGATGATGGCGGCTAGCACAGAAACACAACCTCGTCCAATGAGTGAGACAAGGCAGATAGCGGAGCAAATAGTCGATGAGCATTTAGACGAGATGATGTCGCCTCGGGAGTATGCGAGCACGGCCAAAGCGCTGATTGATGACTTTGAAAAAGCTCTCCGCGACAGAGACGAACGGGCAGCAAAGAAGTGCGATGATCGTGTTATCGAAATCAGCAACTACCAGACACGACCATACAGAGTCGCGCGTCGTGAACTTGAATCCATCGCATCGGCTATTAGAGGTAAATCAAATGGCGACTAAGTTTGCGCACAATTACCGATTACTGAAAGACATCCCTGGTTATAAGGCCGGGCGCACGGTTAATTGGCATGGAGCAACCCAACGGTTCTATCTACGCAAGATCAGCGAGTGGAAACATGACAATGGCGCAGAGGGAATTTATCTTGACTTTGATGGCCCAAAGTTCACCGTAGATCAAGTCTGCGAATCTGATTGGTTTGAGCCGATAGGGGAACTTATTGATTTTATCCCGCCATTCCCCAACCATGCCGTGCTAGACCAATACGTTGACTTAATTCCAGACTGCCGCCTTGTTGATGACGTGGACCAGTGTCGTGCGATTAACATGATGCTTCGGGACGCGGGTTTTCAACGACGGCTCTATGAATTCTATCGAGAGCAATACAATCTATTCCACGGTCTAAAAGAGGAAACCAATGTCGAATAGCTCAGAGACACTTGCGCTCGAGCGCCCACAGCAGCCCGAGCGTCACCTAACACAAATGGACATAATGGTTGAGCAGGCCATGCGCGTCGAGGGATTAAGCGGCGCCGAGCGCCTGGCCCTCATCGATAAGATTGAGGGCGTTTACTTGCGGCGCCGCGCAGAAGAGGCTGAGGAAATATTCAATGAGGCGATGCGCGATGCACAAGCGAAGATGGAGACTATCCCGGCCGAATCGCTCAACCCGCAGACACGAAGCCATTACGCCAAGTACGCCGCGGTAGATAAGCACATCCGCCCGATCTATACAGAGCACGGATTCGCGCTGAGCTTCAAGCAGGGGGAGGGTGCGCCGCCAGAATACATGCGCCTTGTCTGCCGCCTTTCCCATAAGGGCGGACACGTTGAGTTTCCGTATCTGGATTTGCCGATAGATGGAAAAGGGGCTAAGGGCGGGGATGTCATGACCAAAACCCACGCGACCGGGTCGGGAGTTTCCTATGGCAAGCGATACCTCGCGGGGATGATCTTCAACCTCTCTTTCACTGACGATAAAGACGACAACGACGGAAATCCAATTAGGCCAGCCATCAGCGATGTGGAGCGGGCAAACCTTGAGAAGATGATGAAGGATGACAGCCAAGCGCGTCGAGACTGGCTTTTGAAACAGTTCGGCATTCAAGATCTCTCTAAGCTACCTCGCACCAAGTACCAGAGCGCCGTAGATAAGATTAACCTTGCTCATCAGAAAGACGCTGAACGCAAGGCGACAATCAGCGAGGATCAGGAGGCAACCCTGGTTGCCATGATCGATGGCATTGGCGGCAACTGTAAAGCCGACTTCCTTAAAGCCAACCAGATCAAGAAGGTCAGCGAACTTCCAGCGAGTCAGTATCAAGGCGCATTAGCAGCGCTTCACCAACAACAGAATCGACAATGAATAACTGCTTCTGCAAGTACGATGAATATGAAGTCCGCACGGAAGTCTGTCGGCATTGTGCGGCCGCGCTGCCTCAGCAACTTGAGGATGGAAGTCTCAATCCCGAATGGCTTCAAGCACGATGTGGCTTCGCTACGGCAAGTAGGGCTTATGACATCACTAAGCTGGTTCAAAAGAAGAAGGAAAAAGGAATTGTCACTGAATGGAAATCGTCGGCGGATCGCGATCGCTACATGGATCAATTACTTGCAGAGCGTCTCACTGGTGAACCTCAGAATGGTAAGAGCGTTTATTCACTAAACGAGAGGCTGAAACAAGAGGCTCCGGCTCGAGCGGCTTATTCATTCTTCTATGATCGGGAGGTTGTACAAGTCGGCTTCATTCATCACTTGTTTATTGAGCGATTTGGAGCGAGCCCGGATGGATACGTTGGCGATAATGGAATAATCGAAATCAAGAATCTGGACGCCGCACAGCATATCAAACTTTTGGAAGGTGGCGAGCGGGAAGAATCAGTCTTTTGCGAGTATCGCCCACAGGTGAATTCAGGGCTTGCCTGTACCAACAGAGAATTCTGCGACTTCATAAGCTACTGTCCGACAATGTTGAACGAAGAAGACAAATTATATGTGAGAACAGAGTGGCGAAACGAATCCGAAATAAGCGCATTGGAAAACTCAGTGAGAAGGTTTCTTGTCGAGCTCAATGAAAAGGTCGAGCGAATTAGGAACCGAAGGCGGTCGGGCTACGGATCCACGGTATTGACGGAGCAACTTGAAGACTCGATCGCACTTGCTAAGAAGCCTAATGTAGTACATGCACGTAAAGGGAAAGTTATTCAGTTAGTGAAGTGAGTTGGTCCAATGAATGGATTTGTCGCTGATAATCGCTTTGAGATCACATGCGGGCATTGCAACGCTAAGTTTTGGTCCTTCGACATCTCAGCGATCAGAGTTTGTCAGAGTTGCTTTCAGTTGGGCCATCGAGGTAACGGCGGTAGTTGCTGGAAGTGTCGTTCTGATTACTATTCCGATGATGAACCTTTTGCGAGCCACGATGATGATTGACTAGGTGACGAGGATATTTACTTATGACTAAAACATCATTCAATCGGGACA